>Ga0208199_1000983_pt1 | contig 10593 bp, 9 predicted proteins | sample Sb_taG_FD_187705 | JGI IMG/M metagenome (GOLD analysis project Ga0208199, IMG submission 187705) | Peat soil microbial communities from Weissenstadt, Germany - Sb_50d_1_NS metaG (SPAdes) (version 2) | ecosystem: Environmental > Terrestrial > Soil > Wetlands > Peat | place: Germany: Weissenstadt... | reverse complement strand
CGCCGACCTGGTCCGGCGCCGGGGCGGCAGCCTGATCGAGCTGGCCGGCGCCCGGGAGGCGGCCGTCCTGGACGAGCGCTCGCTGCTCGGCCTCGTTCCGGATATTCATGACCGCGACGTGTACGCTTGCGGGCCGGAGGGGTTCGTGGCCTACGTGGTCGACATGGCACGGTTCCTCGGCGTGCCGGACGACGCCATCCACCACGAGGCGTTCGCGCTGTGACCGGCAACGACGGACAGGAGAACAACCGATGAAAGGAGCACCGTGGCTGGTCCTCGCGGGGACCGTCGCCGGGCTCGTCGGCGTGCTCAGCTTCCACACCCGCCCGGCGCAGCAGGCCCCGCTGCCCGCATCCGGCGTTCAAGGCGCGGGCGGACGCCCCGGCGGCGCCCAGACTTCACCGTCAGCGCGGGTCACGGCAGGAGCCAGGAACGACGGCGGCTCGGTCCGCAGCGCACTAGGCCCGGACGTGCAGTTCGGCTATGGCGTGCTGGACGTGAAGGTCACCGTCAGTGGCACACGCATCACCGATATCTCCGTGCCGTCCCTGCAGACCGCCGAACCGACGTCCCAGCAACTCAGCGAGCAGGCCATTCCCCTACTGCGCTCCGAGGCGCTGTCGGCCCAGGGCGCCAGCATCGACGCGGTCAGCGGCGCCACCTACACCAGCGCGGCCTATGCCCGGTCCCTGCAAGCCGCGCTCGACCGGCTGCACGTCAAATGAGCCAGTCAGCGAGCGTGGAAGCCCCCCGGACCGGTGGTAGCCGGATGGCTGGGGAACGCTCGCGGGTAGATTCGGGCGTTGTGAGAGTGCTTGTGGCGGAGGACGACGAAGGTCTCGGCGAGGTCTTGGCCCGCGGGCTCCGGGAGCAGGGCTACATCGTGGACCTGGTGACCGACGGCGAGACCGCGGCCGTGTACCTGCGGCTCTACTCCTACGAGGTCGCGGTCCTAGACTGGCGCATGCCCCGGTTGTCCGGCCTGGACCTGGTGCGCAGGCTGCGCCGCGGGGGCACGGCCACGCCGGTGCTGATGCTGACTGCGCGGGACGCCCCCGCCGACCGGATCACCGGGCTGGACGCCGGCGCCGACGACTACCTGGTCAAACCGTTCGACTTCGGCGAGCTGCTGGCCAGGCTGCGTGCGCTGCAGCGCAGGCCACCGGCCAGCCGGTCCCCCCGGATCGTGATCGGGGAACTCGGGTTCGACCCCGCGGCGCGGCAGGTGCTGGTCTCCGGGTGCCGTCTCTCCCTCACCGCCACCGAGCTCGGCATCCTGGAAATCCTGATGCGGCGGTTTCCCGGCGTGGCGGACCGCCGCTCGATTGCCCAGCACGTCTGGGACAACGAGGCCGACGCGTTCGGCTCGAACACCATCGACGTCCACCTGGCCAGGCTGCGGTCCAAGATCGCCGGCGCCGGGGTGCGGTTCGAGACCGTACGCGGCGTGGGCTACCGCATCGTCGCGTCATGAGGCTCGGACCCGCGGCCAGGGTCGCCGCTACCGCGACGGGGATCATCGCCGTGGTCTACGTCGTAGGCGTCATCGTGCTCAACCTGGTGGTCTCCGCCCGGCTGGCCCAGCAGAACGACAACCGGCTTGCCGACCGCCTGACCGCGGCCAGCCATGACCAGGACGTGTTCAGCCAGCGCGCGCCCCGCACGTTCCGTGGCGCGGCTGACGGTGACGCCGATTCGGCGCCGGTCTTCTTCTGGCTGCTGGACGCCCGGCAGGCGGTCACCGCGCAGAGTCCGGGCGCCCCGGCGTTGCCGGCCCGCCCGCTCGGCGGCCAGCAGCCGCACGGCGGCCTCGCGGTCACGGTCAATGCCAGCCGGGCCGACCCGTTCCGGCTGAAGATGACCCGGGACGGCACCAGCTGGCTGGTCGCGGGCCAGAGCCTGGCCGGGGTCGCGCATACCAAGCGTCTGCTGCTGTACGGCGAGGTACTGGCGGGGCCGTTCGTCCTGCTGGCCATGTTCTTCGGCTGCCTTGCGGTGGGCCAGCGTGCGCTGGCCCCCGTCGAGCAGTCACGGCGCCGCCAGCTCGAGTTCACCGCCGACGCCTCGCATGAGCTGCGCACGCCGCTGAGCGTGATCCGCGCCGAGACCGACGTGGCGCTGAGCACCCGGCGCGACGCCGCCGGGTACCGGGACGCCCTGGTCCGCATCCAGGGAGAGAGCCTGCGGCTGCGGCATCTGGTGGACGACATGCTGTGGCTGGCCAGGTTCGACTCCCGGCCGCCGCCGCCCGGCGACGAGCCGGTCGACCTGGCGACGCTAGCGCAGGCCTGCGCGGACCGGTTCCGCGCGGTCGGCCCGGCGATCACGGCGGAAACCCCCGCCCGGCCGACGCTGATCAACGCGCCGCCGGAATGGATCGACCAGCTGGCCGGGGTGCTGATGGCCAACGCCTGCCGTTATGCCGGCCCGGACGGCGTGGTCCGGATCGGCGTCCGAGCCCACGGCAGCCGTATCAGCCTCACCGTCGAAGACAGCGGCCCCGGCATCGTCGAGGCCGACCGGCCGCGGCTGTTCGACAGGTTCCACCGCGCGACCGAGCAGGGATCGGGCGCGGGCCTCGGGCTGGCCATCGGCGACTCGATCGTGCGCTCCACCGGCGGCCGCTGGCATATCGATGACTCGCCACTCGGCGGGGCACTGATGATGGTGACCTGGAAGCGGAATCCCACGCCGCACCGGCTCGCCGCGCAGCGGATAACGACCGGCGGGCCGGGAGTATCTGCGGTGGCAGGATGGGGGCCAGCCGGCGGTGCCGCCGACCCGGCTAACCGGTCACCGGGTGCGTCGGTGTCGAGCCGTCCGGCAGCAGCAGGTCGAAGCCATCCGGGGTGTTGAGTTCCCCCGGCGCGGTGCCTGGCTTGCCGGTGATGCCGTACTGCCACACCAGCGCGCCGGTGGCCGGGTCGATCGCGACCATGCGGTCGTTGTAGTCGTCGTTGGCCATGAACACGCCGCTCGGCAGCAGTTCGGTCAGCGAGGGGTGGTTGAGCGTTCCCGGCCCGGACGCGGCCCGGTAGCGGTACAGGATCGTGCCCTCACGGTCGAACTCGAGGATCTGCCCCGGTGAGGCGTAGTCGGCGATCAGGTACCTGTCCGGGCCAAGCTGCTGCGGGTCGGATGGGTAGCTGATCGGAAGCTGGACCGTCCACACCAGCTTTCCGGCCGGGGTGTACTCGCTGACCCAGGACCCGTTGATCTCCGATACCAGCAGGTTGCCGTCGGCCAGCGGCGTGTCCCCGTTCGGGGAGCCCATCGAGGCCGGCGGATGATGCGCGCAGACGCGGTCGGTGCCGATCTGGTGCGCGACCGTCCGGTTGGCGTTGATGACCAGCACCCGGCAGTTCTGCGCGTCGGCCACCGTGACCTGCCCGTCCTTCAGCAGGTACGCGTCGTCGGGCTCGTTCAGGTACCCAGGCGCCGTGCCCGCGTGGCCCGGATGGCCGAACGACCAGATGATCTTCCCCGACGGGTACGCGAGCTTGATGATGGTCTCGTTCTGCTCCTGGTTGGAGATGATCGCCGTGCCGTGACCGGTGAAGAACGCGTCATCAGGGAAGTAGAACCGCAGCGGATCCCGCGGCAGGCCCGGCGACGGGTACCGCCACACCACGTGCATCGCCGCGTCCAGCAGCAGCAGCCGGTTGTTGCCGCGGTCGGCGATGAGCAGCCTGGCCCCGAAGTACGGCGAGCCCGCCCCCGGCGCGCCCGCGGTGCCGAAGGCACGGTCCGGGCGCAGCATCTGCACCGCCGAGACCGGGGTGCCGCCGGATTCGCCGCCCACGATCCAGGCGGTGGACCCGGTCACCGTGACCGCGGCATGGGATACCGGCACCTGGAGGCGGCCGGCCGGCAGCAGCCGCCTGGTAGCAGGGTTGAAGGCCCAGATCGCCGGCACGGTGGAACCGGCCGCGCCGGACGGGCCGGGAAGCTGGGTCGTGCCGAGGCCCGGGGTTGGCCGCCGGGCTGCGGGGTTGTCGCCGCCGGCCACGAACAGCTCCCCGTCGACGGTGACCGCGGCAGCGCCGGCAAGCGGCTCGGGAAGGCGGCCGATGACGGCCGCCGTGTGCCGGGCCGGGTCCACCGCCTGGATCACGTCCACCGCCGCCCCGGCACCCGGGCCCGTGATGGCCTGCCCGCCGAACGCGTAGATCACGCCGTCCAGGGCGGCGACAGCCGGATAGCGCACCGGAACCGGCAGCGCCGCCACCGTGGTGAAGGTCCCGCCGTCCGTGGTGGCCAGCACCGAGACATCGGGCTTGCTCCCGTCGTAGCCGCCGACGACGTAGGCGGTACCGCCGATCGTGACCGCCGCGGCGTCCGAGCGCGGCGCAGGCAGCGATCCCGTCACGCGGGCGGTGCCGGCACCGGGGAACGCATGGACCGTGCCCACGGTGACCGGCGATCCGCCCCCGAAGACCAGCGCCCGCCCGCCGGAGCTCACCCCGGCGCCATCGTGCAGCGGGACGCTGAGCGCGCCGATCCGCCGGGCCGCCCCCGTGGCCGTGCGCACCACGTACACGCCGCTGGCCGACGCGCCGGCTGACGTCAGCCCGCCCAGCACGATGAGCTGGCCCGGCGATCCCGGCACCACCACCTCACGGCTGAGCGGTGCCGCCAGATGCCACGGCAGCAAGCCGGACTCGGCGGCGTCCAGGACGGGCGGTGCGGCCGCGGCCCGGACCGGCGGCAGCGCCGTCCCGTGCGTGCTGGCGCCGCCGTGCGGGAGGATCGCGAACCACGCGACAACAGCGACGACAACCACGGCCACCGTCGCCGCGACGGCACGCCTGCGGCGCACGCGCGCCCCCGCCCCGCGCCGCCCGGCATCCGCCTCCGGCTGTCTCATTTGGCCCGGGGACGCTGGCACCGACCCATCATGCCGTAACACAGATGACAGCACCGTGAAGAAAACCTGGCAGTGCCGGTTTCTGGCAGACTGCGGTGTCATGAGCGGGGCCGCCAGCTACTCGATGGCGAGGCCTTGGCCGCCGACGGGCAACCGTGAGGCTGAATGGCGGTGAACGATTCCCGGCTGGGCGGCCTGCTCGGCTCGTTCCTTGATCCCGAGCAGCATCCGCCGCTCCGCGATAAAGGAGCTGGGATCAGGCAGCACGGTCCACGGGGCACCTGCCGCGGTGACCAGCCACCTGGCGCGCCACCGGCTGATGAGCCGGCAGCTGTGCTGATCGAGCGGCTTCACCTCGAGGCACCAGGACGTTGCCGCGTGCGGGCTGCGCGCGACGAAGTAGTGTCCATCTTCGACAGCCACGACGTCCAAACCGGAACCTGGCAATCGTGAGGATGCGATCGCCGAGGCCGAGTTGCTGCCACTCGGGCCGGATCTGCGCGGTGCCGCGCTGCCGGCCAACATCGGGCAGCCGGTCCCTGTACCAGCCGGCTCGCCCGTAGCCGAGCTGGGCCAGCCACGGCCACACCTGCCCGGCGGGCACGCCGATGGTGACGGCGCGGGTGGTGGACCGGGCGCCCGGCGAGGCAATGTTGTCACATGGCATGGGCCGGGCGACCTCCTCGTCGGTGGCCCCCCAGCGCACCAGGCGGGGCCGGAGCACGCCGAGGTGGGCAATGACCGCGACCGCCGCTGCGGCGACGGTGATAGGAAAACCACGCACAGCGCTCAGCGAGACCGCTAGCAGGGCCGCTAGGGCGCCGAGCTCGACGAGATACCCGGCTACCGCCGAGAGGATGCTCCGCCGTGTCTTCATCTCAGCTCCCAGCCTGGCGGCCAGCACCAGCGACGCCGCCCAACCAGATGCCACGCCGTGCGGAGGCCGTCCCTACAATCCGATGGGCCATCCGTCTGCGCGATCGCGATAGAGGCGATAGTCACCTCCCACAAGGACTATCGGGCAGAGGCTCGCCGGCAATGGCGTGCGCACTGGATACGACCTGCCCTGGCGGGAGTGGTTAGCAGAAGGGACTTCGATGACGGCTTGGTGGCCAAGGAGGCTTGCTGCCCGTCCCACCCGAGTAGGTCCCGGCGCAGGCGGCCGGAAGTCCCTTGCCACCGGTATATCCCGGGATCAAGACTGGGCCCAGCCCCGGCGATCGGAGATGGGACGGAAGGCCGGGATCAAAAATCGGGGAAAGCTGTGCGGATCGTCTTCGTGTCGCTTTGGTCCGACGACCTTGGCCTGCCCCCCACCCTGTCTCAAGCATGATGCCCCCGGTATGGGTCGGGCTTACGGTCGCGTTCGCCTCGGCGCTGGTCACCAACACGGCCTACTCGCTGGAGCACGACGCGGCGGCGGCGCTGCCGCCGCTGTCGCCGCGTAGCCCGTTCCGGTCGGCGAAGCTGCTGCTCGGCGACCGGCGCTGGCTCGCCGCGTTCGCGGCCGAGACCGTCGGCTGGCTGATGTATGTGGCGGCGCTGCGGCTCGCGTCGATCTCATTGGTGCAGGCAGTGGCGGCGTCCGGGGTCGCGGTCCTGGCGTTCGCCACCGCGCGCGGGCACCCATCCCGGCTCGCGCGCCGCGAGCAGGCCGCCGTGGTCCTGACGATGGCCGGGCTGGTCCTGCTGGCGCTCTCGCTCGTCAACACCGCGGAGTCCGATCGGCACCCGCACGTCATCGGCGTCATCATCTGGCTGGCGGCGTGCGGCGGCGGCGCGGCGCTGCTGATCGCCGAGCCGACGCGTTTTGCCCGGGCAGCGTCGCTCGGCCTGGCCGCCGGGCTGCTGTTCGCCGACGGCGACATCTCCGCCAAGCTGGTCGGCTACGGCGGGTGGTGGCTGGTCGCGCTGGCCACGCTGATTGTGGCCTACGCCGTCGGGACGAGCGTGCTGCAGTGGGCCTATCAGCGGGGCGATGCGCTGACGGCGGCCGGCCTGGCGACGATGGCGACGAACGCGGTCCCGATCGCGGCCGGGTTCGTGCTGTTCGGGGAGACGCTGCCGCGCGGGACGCGAGCCGTCCTGCAGGTCGCCGCGTTCGCGTGCCTGGTCGCGAGCGCGGTCGCGCTCGGCCACCAGCAGGCACCGCGAGCCGGCCCCCCGGCCGCGCCCTGACCGCATCGGGGACGGGCCCGTTCCGCTGGACAGGGCTAGCTGGACGAGCTTAGATGCCTGCGGCTCCGATGAGCGTGCCGATGCCGTAGGTAACGCCCATGGCGATCGCGCCGCCGATGACGTTGCGCACGATGGCCCGCCTACGTGGCGCCCGGCCGAGCGCGGCGCTCGCCGCTCCCGTGGCCACCAGGGCTGCGAGCACGGCGATGATCGTCACCGCGACGCGCGCGGGTTCCGGCACCAGCGTGATGGCCAGCAGCGGCAGCAATGCCCCGATGGTGAACGACAGGAAACTCGCAGTAGCGGCATGGCCAGGACGGGCCAGCTACTCCGGGTCGATGCCCAATTCGGCCTCGGCATGGGCGGCCAGCGGATCACGGGCCATGAGCTGCTCGGCGACCTGCCTGGCCAGGCCGGCCTCCAGGCCCTTGGATTCATAGATCTGCGCCAGCTCGTCCGCCTCCGCCTGCGGCGACTCGGCGAGCTCGCGACGCTCCAGCGCGAGCATCGCCCGCTCAGCGTCACGCTGGCTGCTCACGGAGACGTACTCTCCGGATGCCATGGCCAGCGAGCCGGCGAACAGCCCCGCCAGGCCCGCAGTCAAGATCGCCGTCCGGGACGTCGTGGCCCCAGCCACGCCGACCACCAGGCCGGCCGTCGAGACGATCCCGTCGTTGGCGCCCAGGACGGCGGCGCGCAGCCAATTGAGGCGGGTCGCCATACCGCCGCCGTGCGGCTCGGCATGCCCGATAGGCGCAGCACGGGACAGGTTCATTGTCATCACTCCATCGGCGCTGGCAGTCCTGCGGATGCGTCAGTCGCCTCAGGGTCAGCGAGGACCGCTCGTGCGGCAAGGCGCCGAGCGTCCCGTAATCCGGACCGAAGGTCCCTTCAGGCAGGCAGCGATGAGCCGTAGGGAATGGATCGCCGGGCTTTTGCCCGTGGTGCCGGGTGGCCTGGGCCGGCTGCCCGGCGATAGGCGGTCCAGGCCTGGCGTCACCAGCTGATGGGGTACAGGTCGCCGCCGAGGTTGCCGGGGCCCGCCCAGCCGGTCCCCGGGCGATAGGAGGCGTGCCAGAGGTGGATGTCGCCAGATCCGCGCCAGAACACGTCGATCGCCCCGGCTGGCTGGGCCGTTGCGAACGGCCCGCTGCCCAGCATCCCCATTCCGAGGCTGGACGCCGCCGACCAGGCGCCGCCGCTGACCCGGTAGACGTGCCACAGGTTACCGTCAGTGCCCTTGAAGAACACATCGACGGTCCCCGGTGCCGACGCGACCGGGGCGGGGTTCGACGCCAGGGCACCGCCGAGGTCCGCGGCTGCGGACCAGCCGGAGCCCGGGGTGTAGCCGGCCCGCCACAGGTGGCCGCCGGTACCCTTCCAGAACACGTCCACCGCGCCGCTGGCCTGCCCGGTGGCTGTCGGCGCGCCACCGGTCAGGCCGATGCTGAGGCTGGCCGGTGCCGACCAGGAGCCGGTGCCGATGCGGTAGGCGTGCCAGAGCTGCCCGTCGGTGCCCTGCCAGAACACATCCACGGTGCCGGGCGAGGTCGCGGCTGGCGCGGGGTCAGAGGCCAGGGCGCCGCCGAGGTTGCGGGCCGCGGACCACCCCTGGCCCGGCCGGTAGCCCATCTGCCACAGGTGATTGTCGGTGCCGCGCCAGAACACGTCCACGCCCCCGTCAGGCTGGGCCACCGCCTGCGGCGGCCCGCCGATGGTTCCCGCGGGCATCTGCTGCTGGCCGCTCCAGCCGCCGGACGGGATGTACCACTGGTGCCACAGGTGCCGATCGGTACCGCGCCAGAACACGTCCACGACACCGGGAGAGGATGTGGTCGCCGACGGCTCGCCGGCGACCGGGTTCGAGCCCATCTGCTGCGGCCCGTTCCAGCCTGACACGTACCAGTTGTGCTTCAGGCTGGCGCCGGCCGCCGTCCAGAACACGTCGATGACGCCGCTGGCCTGCGCGGCGGCCGGCGAAGCCTGCCGGGAACTCCATGCCGTGCCACCGCCGAGGGCGTCCAGGGTGACGAAGGAGTATCCGCGTGCCTGCAGGGACTGGATGACCGCGGGCAGCGCGTCCGCGTCCAGGGTGGAATGATCGTCCGGGTTCGACCCGCAGTGCATGAGCACGATCTCGCCCGGCTGCAGGCTGCCCAGCACCCGGTTCAGGACCGTCTGGGTGGTGACGCCGCCCGAGGTCCCTTCCCAGCCGAGGGTGTCGACCGTCCAGCCGAGCGGGACGAACCCGGTGCTGTTCACCACCGAGATCGCGTGCTGGTTGTAATCCCCGTGCGGGAACCGGAACCACGGCCACGGATCGGCGCCTGTCACCGACATGATCTGGCTTTCGGCGCTGAGCACCTGGTCGCGGATCTGCCCATCGGTGAACGTGGTGAAGTACGGATGGGAGACCGAGTGGTTGCCGATCCGGTAGCCCGCGGCCGCGATCGCCTTGGCCTGGGCCGGGAAGTCCCGGACGAAGTTCCCGGTGAGCATGAACGTCGCTGTCACGTGGTATTTCGCCAGCGTGCCAAGGATGCTCGGCACGCCGTCGGCGTTCGCGCCCGCGTCGAATGTCAGCGCGACGACCTTGGCGTGGGTCGGGATAGCCGTCCAGTTCGTGCCGCCCAGGCCCGGCGGGAGCGGCCGCGTGGCCGCCGATGCCGCGGGCATCGGCCCGGTCACTGCGAGGACGCCGGCAGCGAGGAATACCGAAAAGGCCAGCCGCCCCGTCCGGCTAGACCTGCTCAGCCGTCTTATGACCTTTCCAGGCGTGGGGCCCTCTGTGTTGCCTTCCGGGTCCAACGACACGCCAGGCCGGGCATCGAGATGGCGACGCGGGACCTTGGTCTCGCTCACGCGGCCGAAGCGCCCTATCGTCCCGGTCAGCGCGAGATCACGATGGCAGCAAGAACGGGGAAGCCCCGTGCGGGCATCCCGGCATGCCGGAGCCTGGTGAGGAGGACCAGCGATGACCGCCAAGCCCGTCGTGGCCGCCATAGACGGTTCTGAGGTATCCCTGCGGGCGGTGGAGTGGGCTGCCAGGGAGGCCGCACTCTGCAGCGTCCCGCTGCGGATCGTCTCAGCCGCGTCGCTGCCCAAGATGGTCATGCTCCAGCTCCAGCCCGAGCGCGACGCCGTCCTCGGCTTCGTCCGCGAGTACCGTGACCGGGCCTTGGCGGCGGCGGCGGACCGGGCCGCCGAGATGGCCCCTGGCCTGCTGATCGGCACCGAACCGGTCGAGGGCCGGGCTGCCCGGGCGGTCACAGAAAGCGGGTCGGACGCGTTGATGCTGGTTGTCGGCTTCCGCGGCATCGGCACATTCGCGGCGATGGTGCTGGGGTCGGTCGCCCGGTACGCGGCTGACCACGCGTCCTGTCCAGTCGTGGTGGTCCGCGGCGAGACCGCCGCCGCGCACCGGCTGGTCGGTGTAGGCGTCGGTGACCTGGAGGACTGCGCTAGCGCCCTCGCGTTCGCGTTCGAGGAGGCGGCCCTGCGCAAGGCCAGCCTGCTGGCCTTCCATGCCTGGCACGCGCCGCAAGACG
>Ga0208199_1000965_pt1 | contig 10711 bp, 20 predicted proteins | sample Sb_taG_FD_187705 | JGI IMG/M metagenome (GOLD analysis project Ga0208199, IMG submission 187705) | Peat soil microbial communities from Weissenstadt, Germany - Sb_50d_1_NS metaG (SPAdes) (version 2) | ecosystem: Environmental > Terrestrial > Soil > Wetlands > Peat | place: Germany: Weissenstadt... | reverse complement strand
AAGCCGTTGGACGCCATCTCGCGCGTCATCGGCCGGAGAGACGCCAAGCCGTGACCGCCCGCTTCTCCGTCTCCGTCGAGGTCGAGGACGAGCCCGCCCAGGCGATGATGCGGGTGCTCGTCAAACTTCTGAGTTTCGATCAGACCGACGGCGGGCTCAAGCCGCCCGGCATCCGCGTCATCGGACTCCAGTACGCGCCGGATTTCTCGCCGAGCTACCCCGGTCTCGTCGGTCCCGGAGCCATCGTCTCGTCGAACTTCGGTCCCTCGCCGCTCGATGAGCAGAACCGGCTCATGGCCGAGTTTCTGGAAGTGGCGAAGAAGCAACTGAAACAGCAAAAGGGAGACGATGAGGACTGGAAGGGGGACGACGCATGATCGCTCGGTTCTCTCTCACCGTGGAGGTCGAGGCGGATTCTCCATCGCACGCCATCGGTCTCGCGCTCTCGACGATCGAGCAGGAGAAGCGCTGGGCGATCCGGGTGACGGGGATTCTCTACCCATCGGTTCGCGAGGAGAGCCCGGATGCGACCCGCCTCATGGCCGAATACCTCGACGTCGCGAAAAAGCAGTTACGGAACTTGAACGAGGATGAAGACTGGAAGGGCGGGGAGGGCGAACCCTAGCGCCATGTGCTTCACCCCCGCTGAACTCCTCTTAGGGATGCTCGCCTCGTGCGCGATCGGCATCATCGTCGGCGCCGTGATCGAGAGCCGGCTCCGTGTGCAAGAAGATGAGAAAGATGCGAACGCCTCTCAGTCTGGAGATCCGTTGACGTGAAGTGGAAAGAATTCTTAGCTCTGGCTGAGCAGGCCGTGGAACTGACCGGGGACCCGGCCGGGAATCCGGAGATGAAGATCGCCTTCTTAGGGACCGAGGCGAACATGAATGCCACGCGAGCCGTGAGCCGCGAAGTCGCCTTCATCGCCGCACCGGCCTCCCTGCCCTTTGCACAAGTGCAAGGCGCGCCCAAGCCCGAAGGCCAGTCGCCAACCGCCAATCAGTTCGACGAGATCCCGGCGACGATCGCCGTTCAGCCGAAGATGCTTTTGATCGAACTGTTCCCGCAGGGGCCCGTGAAAGGGACGGCGAAGTGAGTGAAACAGACACACTCCCAGATGTTGCCGAGGAGCAAGCGAGCGATCGCCGATTGCCCGACATCCACGTGTTGCTAGGATTGCTGTCGGCCGCGTGCGCCCGCGCCGATGCCATCGGCTACGTCGTGATCGATGCGCCGGACGCTGAGGCACCGAGAGCCGCACACGAGACCCCACCCCGCACGTTCGTCACCTCGCATCTGGGACGTGCCGATCGATGCTCGCACTTCACGGCGATCGGCCTCTTGTCCGGCGGTGAGGCCCTGGAGCGCCTACGCCTCATGGAGTGGGACGGACAATCGCGGCGTGCGCGAGAGAACAATAAGGCCGATGCGAAGTCAGCCGATGAGAAGTCAGAGGAGCTTTCCGATGCCCGATGAGCGTGAGATGGCCGAGACAACGACCCATGCCAACCGCCACTATACCGCCGCCGACGGGCCGTGGATCAGAGACCACGGTCGCCGCATGATCAAGCGACCGCACCCCGTCTACGCGCTCGGTCCGATGGAGCACGCGTTCACCGTCGACACGAACGAAGGCCGACTGGCTGGCAACGTCGGTGATTTCGTGGCCCACGACCCGATGTCGGGGCACGTCTGGCCGATCGCCGCCTCGTATGTCGAGCAGCATTATGATGAGGTATCCGATGCCCGATGAGCGTGAGATGGCCGAGATCAACGAAGCCATCCAACCCCAAGAGCCACTCCTGCCCCGGGCTGAACGACGTCGGATCGCCCGAGAGCAACCCGTCTCCGATCGGTTCACTGGGGTCAAGCGGTGTGACCGATGTGGGTTTCAGGTGGAGTTAGAACGCGAGCCCATCCCTGAGCGATGCGATGGGTGTGGGTTCCGCTACGACACCACGGTCCAGGCGCCGGAAGACTACGACCAGGTGGGATCGGGGATCGAATCGAGCGCGTTGAAGCGCCGGCACGCCGCAGCCGTCGAAGGCGTGGGCGGCGCGATAGAGCTCTTAGCCGAAGGGGTCAACCGGTTGGCGGACGTCTTTGGGGATATCGGAGAAGCGGTCGCGCAACGGATAGGGAAGGCGGGACGGTAGTTAGTGCACGCGGGGTCGCGGAGTGCGGGGAGTGCGTGGCCAGCGTGGGGCCAAGCAAAGTGCCGGTAAGGCGATCGGGGCGTCGGGCCGCGTGGGGATCGGTGGCGTGGCGGAGGGTTTGCGCAGTGGCGCGAAGCGATGCGAAGGGGGAGCGGCTAGACATCTTCTCGGGTTCGACGATAGGTTGGAAGACATGCCCTACGCCCTCCGGCTCGGATGCTCGACGCCTGGTCAAGTCCCCTTCCCGATCACCACCCGTCGGATGCACATCGGTTCGGGCGAGCGCGGAAATTGGACGTCGATCGGCGAAGCGCGTGCTGCCATTAACGGGCCGGAAGGCAGCAGTGATTTCCTCGTGCGCCAGACCGCCGTCGACGTCACGATGGGATGCGCACACGATGACCCGGCGTGTCTCGTGGGTGCGCTCAAGGGTTTCTTAGGCACCATCCCCTTCATTCCGGATGACCTCGGCAATCAGGAGCTGTTCAAGCCGCGGCTCTCGCTCTTGATCCATCAGGAGGGGCGCCATCGCATCTCGTGCTACAGCATCGCGACCTTGGGCGCGGCACTCGCCAAGGCTATCGCACTTCAGCCTGCCTTTATGGTTCTCGCCTTTGAAAACGGGCCGCCGATCTTCACGCACATCTACGCGATCGCACGGGATGTGGAGAGCGATGAGGGATTCTACGACCTCGATTCGACCAACCGATTTCAGCGGGGATCACGAGCGGCGCCGATTGCCCGGTGGCGGATGATCCCGATTTAGGAGGGAGTATGCAGGAAGAAAAAGACATGACCCTCGACGAAGCGGAAGCCCGCCACGAGGAGGTCATGTTGGAGATGGCGGGCATCAAGGCGCAGATCGCCGCCGCGAAGGCGCACGTGCACACCACGGGGGAGTACGCCGACGCCGGGTGGTTCGCCAAGGCGTCAAGCGCGCTCCGGTACAAGCAAGCCGAGCATCAACGTCTTCAACTGCTCTGCGGCCGGTTGCGGCGGGAGGAGAAACGGAATGGCGTCCGGCCGAATCTTGAGGCAAGGCGCGAACGCGCCATCAAGGGCAAATTTCACGAACTGGTGCGAGACGAACTGGGCGACGAACTGTACGAGTGGATGTGGGAGGAAGCGCGGCGACTCGTGGCGGCATCGCCACCGGACGACGACAACGATGGCTACGAGTTCGCGATCGAGAACCGAATTGCCGGTGGCGGATGATCCCGGTATGACCACCAAGTACGTCACGATTCCCGTACTCGACCGGGAGCACAATGTCCGGTTGGGGGAATCTCTCTTGGTGCACGCGGTGCGATGCTTCGTGGTCTCTTTCTGGCCCTGATCGGTTGTCGTGTGCGCACGGCATCATGAACTAGGACAGCGTTCCGAGTCGTATCGCCCCGCCTCTCCCATTATCAACGGGTGCGTCTCATTTAAAGACAAGCGTCGGATCTTGGCGATACAGAAACGACTGGCGCACTATGTCCTCAATCCGCAATCGCAATGAACCGCTTCGATCGGGCCATCCTCTGGCTGGCGGACCGGATGCCGATGAGTCTCGCGCTTGGCGGCCCGATGGGATTCGCGTGGGGATTCGTGTGCAGTCTCCTCTTGCCTCGTGTCGTGCCGCGTAACGGCACCGGCCACTGGATCGGCTACGCGCTCATGCTTGTCTCGGGGTTTCTCTTTGGCATGGCGGGCGGACGGTGGCAAACCCGCTGGATGCACCGACTCGGCATCGACCGCTGCACGGACTGCTTTCGCATCGGCCGCTGGGCGATCCGCGTCGTCTGTCGTGCTGATGATTCACTGGCGATCCCGGAACCGCCTCCTTCGTGGCAAGGCGGATGCTGGTGCCAGCGACACGCCATGGTACATCTCCTGAAATTAATCGGACCGTATCACAACGAGGTCTCCCTCGTGCCGTATGATCGGAACTGGGGACGGCTGGTGAATGAAGAAAGGGAGCGACGGGGCGCATGAGTGTTTCGGTTGAGGAGCAAATCGATCGGCTGATCCGGCAACGGGATGGCGCGCGGCAGACCGTGCTGTCGATCGTGCGCGATATCGAGAGCCTTCGCGCGGATCTCGGGGGCGCCATCTTCGGGGATCAGTTCCACGGCCACGTCATGTGGTGCGAGAACTGCGGATTGCCGGCTCGCTCGCTCGCGTATCAGGCCAATCGGGGGATCGCCGTGTGCCGGCGATGCGTCCTGCCGACGGATTCGGTGCAGCCAACGACTTGACGATGGCTCGGGATGTCCTGCTATCCATCCTCGGGATTCTCATTGCCTTGGCCCAGGCGATCACCGAGGCGGATGCGTGGCCGGGATGGCTCCGTGGCGACAGCACTAACGAGAGGTCGGGGCCTGCAGTCGCCTATCTCCCGCCAATCATCCCGTATCGCCCGACCCCACTTCTATTCCCCTTCACCGGGATCTCGGATGCCCAACGGCAGGAGAAAGTCTACGGATATTACCAAATGGGCATGACGAACCCCGGATCTCCCTCATCAGTCGCCGCCCTGCGCACGCTGCACGCCATCGCCACCAATGGCCATGATCCAACCTTCGGGCGAAGGCAGAATAATCCCATCTCGACGAGAGTCTACGCGCACTGCGCGCTCGCCACGCTCGCGGTCGATGGTTGGCATGGAGCGGCAGTGGGTGCCCCTGAGTATCTGGGCAATTACGATCATCCCGCGCCGGGCCGGGCGGGGTTCACGGCGGCAGCGCTGGGCAAAATGTTGGGGCCGTACGGGATCAAGTCACGGACAATCCGCATCGGCGCGGAGACGGCGAAGGGCTACTACCTCAAGGACTTTGAGGACGCATTCAAGCGCTACGCTTCGGGTCAGGGCGTCACAGCCGTCACATCGTTGCCGGGCAACGCGTTGGACGGAGACACAGCCGTCACATCGCGAGAGGATGTGACGGCGTCTCCACGTCGTAAGCCCGTGACGTCAAAGCCTGTGTCGGCTGTGACGGCTGCGAGCAATGGCCGCGTCGGAAATCCCCCAGCGAACGTCGAGGAAAGGCTGTGACCGGCCCCGAAATCGTAGCCCCGAACAGCCGCATTCGTGTTCGCGGTCGAGCCGGCGATTCGTCGCTGGCCTTCGCAACTCTTCGACGGGTGAGACTGTAGTGTTTCATTCGATCCGCACGCAGTTGGCGCAGTCGGGCTTTAACCGCGATGAGCCGCTGCTCTGGGGCGAGCGCACGCAGTCCGGTTGGTCGGTGTTCTTTAACCGCGAAGGCGTGGTCACGGCCTGGGCCAACCGGTGGAATACGGCCTGCCGGTTCTCGTTGGAGATCACCTTCGATCGGTCACACTATCTGCGCGGAAGACCAGGGTTCTGCCTGCATGCGTGGTTCTGGCGGTACCATGCTGCCCTCTACATCGGCGCTCGCCGCACAGGTGCCATCTCGCGCAAAGCGCAGCGTCGTGCGCGCCGTACCGGCACCTTGACAAACAACTCATCGTTCATCCACTAATTCATTCGTCCCCACGCCGCGGTGGCGTTGGTTGACGGGCCCGTCGCCTTAAGTGAGCGGAGCGTCACAGCTCTAGACTCCAGCGGACGCCCAAGCAGTCAGTTGAGCGCGCGTCCTGCCCTACGGCGGCCAGCAGTCCCACGTCTCTCAGAACGGCACCCGTCCGAACAACGCGTATGCGCCGGACGGGTCTGGTCGTCGGACGCTCCCAAATAGAGTCTGGGTCGACGGAGACCAACGCGAAGCATCCCGCGCCCGCGCCCCGCGATTCGGATCGCTCGCCTCGGCCTTTACTCCGCCCATCCCGCAGACGGGCAAGATCGCCCCAGGCGCCAAGCGCCCTGATCCACGCAAAGATGCCTTAGGTCCCGAAGCGGGCTTCGCCAAGAAGCGGCAGGACGCGAGCCGGATGGGGAGAGCCTCGACGGCCGTGGTCAAGAGCCGAGCCATGATTGCGGGCGAGCTCTATGACGAGCACGGGAAGCCGATCGCGGCGGTCATCGATGCGACCCCCGCCTCGCGCAACGGGTCGGGTGGGTCCGGCGGCGGCGCTCGGTTGGGTCTCGCACCGGTCGCGACGCCCGGCCCGCGTCCGCTCACGCTGCCCAAGATCCCGACCTGGGGCTGGGTCGCCATCGCGGCCGCGGTAGGCCTTGGCGCCTACGCCGTCTTCGGGGATGACGTCGGCGGATCGGACGAATACGACGATGAGGATCTCGATGACGTCGACGTCGACGAGCCCGGGTCGATCGTGGCCGCATGAGCTACGATCCCTCGCGCGCGGGCAGCGGCTTGCGCCTCTACCGGGGTCCCGATCTCCGCTCCCGCGTCACCCGGTTCGGCCAGGGCCTGGCGTTCAAGGCGCCGACCATTCTGTCCGCCAAGATGCTGGCGCCGGCGCCCGTCGCGCCCAAGCCCGCCGTGACGCTCAAGCCGGTGACCACGACGACGCCATTCAAGCCCTTCGTCCTGCCCCCGACCATCGCCATCAACACGCCGTCGTTGCCCGGTCTCCCGGGTTTTCATATCACGCTGCCCACGGCGCCGACGCAGCCGCCGCCCACGATCACGATGACGCCGGCCCTCCCGCCTCTCACTGGCAGCAGCCCCGGCGTCCCGCTCACCGGCGGCCCATCGACGCCATCGAGCGGCGGTGCGCCTCCGACATCACTCGGCCCCTCGAACGTGCCGCCGATCTCGGATGGGTCGCCGGCTCCCCAACCCACGAGCACTGATGGCGGCGGCGGTGGGATCTCGGCTGCACCTGTCTTGAGCGCCGCAGCACCGGCCGCGGGCTTCCCATTGAACACGCTGCTGTTCCTGGCCCTGGGAGCCGTTGGCGTCTACCTCCTCGCCACGAGTCACCACTAATGCCCTACGGGAACCAGAGCGCGAGCACGGGATCCTTCAGTGCCGTCCGGCGGGTGAATACCCCGTACGATCTGGGCGCACTCGATGCGAGAAGCTTGCTCGCCATGCGCGGGCGCTTGGGCGCGGTGCAATCGATGGCGACCACGGGTGTCGAAGCTCCGCCAGCCATGCCGCACGGGATTACTCCGGCGTCGCACCACTACCCGCCGATGCGGGCGTTGAACCGGGTACCCCGACAAGGGTTCTCGCGGACGGCGTTCGCTCCCGGCGCTGATGGCGTCCGCGCGTTCTATGCGATGCGCGGTCGGCTGGGTGAGACCTTGACCATGCGGTCGAGCCGCTATCCCTCGCGCACGGGTGCGCCGGGCTCGCTCATGCGCGCGCCGATCGCGGGACGCTACGTCGCGAACGGTGGGCGACGCTTGGGTCAGGTCGCCGAGATCGCGACGGCGGCCACGAGCCTGGTCCCGGTGATCACGACCATTCAAGGACTCTTCGGTCCCGGTGCATCAGGGGCAGACGCCGAGCGCCAAGCCAAGGTCTACAGCTACTACGAAGGCGCGATGACCGCGCCGGGCTCCGTGTCATCGGTCGATGATGTCATCACGTTAGCCGCCATCAGTACCAACGGCTACGACATCACCCAGAAGATCCAGCAGAACAACCCGCAGATCACAAGAACGTACGCCCAGCAGGCGTTGCAGGAGCTGTCGTCTCAAGGCTGGATCAACGTCAACACGAGTAGCCCCAAGTACACCGGGATCGGGGCCTCGGGCGTGGTCTACAAGCCCACCGGGACCACGGGCTTGAACACCGAGGCGGCAGTCTCGCAGAGCGCACTGCCCGCGGGGAATACCGCAGCGCTAGGCGGGACGGCGGGTGGGTCGAGCACCACGCTCTTGCTCTTGGCCGCACTCGGCATCGGCGGCTTCCTCATTCTCCGGCAACGGGAGCACCACTAGCATGCCCTACTTCCCCGGTGGCGGCGGCGTCGCCTACCAAGCGCCCCATGTGTTCTATCGCCAGCCTGCGCGCGGGACGCGCGGCCGATTGGGCCAGAGCTTGTCCGACATCTTAGGCATCGTCTCGGATGTCGCGGGGACGGTGAGCGATGACACGAGCTCGCCGAGCTCGTACTACGCCGCGCCGCCCGCGCCGGCGCCCGCCCCCGCGACGGGGATCTCGTCGACCACGCTGCTCTTGGGTGCGGCCGTGGTTGGTGGGCTCATCTACTTCGGCACGAAGAAGTAGCGCCATGGTCACCCACACGGTGTTGGCGCCGTTGACGGCCGCGATCGGGCGAGCGCATGGCCGCTTTGGGCAGTCGCACCACTATCCGCAGCCCGTGGCGGCTCGCGTCATCGGGACGTCAGGGAATGCCGCGCTCTCCCGTACGGCGTATGGCGTGGATCCCTACGTCACGTATCAGCAGGCGTACACGGGACGGTTCGCGGGACATCACTATCCGCGTCCGCGCATGGGGACCGTGCAGTGGCGCGGCGTCCGGTGGGCCGGACCGCGGCTCGGGCAGAACGTATTCACGGATCTCTACAACGCCGCGGTCAACGCGGGCGAGAACATCGCGGGCGGGTTGCCGATCAATGCGCCGAACGCGGGGGGCGGATCGGTGACGATCGCGCAGCCGTTCGTGGCGCAAAATGACTTCACGTTGCCAGATGGAACGCAAGTGGTGGCTGGCCAAACCGTCACGCCGGCTATGGCGAACGCCTACGTGAATGCCCAGGGCCAAGATCAGTCGACGCCCGATCCCACGGCCGGACAGACGCCCGGTCAGCAGTTGCAGCAGGCCGCGGCGGATGCCGGCCCGGGCGGGCTCCTCATCTTCGCCGGCATCGCAGCCGTGGGCCTCTTCTTCCTGCTCAAGAAATGACCGCGACGATGGCGAACCCCTCCCGGTCGATTCTCCTCTCGCGCGCCGCCGAGGACATCACCTTCTTGGCGCTTCGCGACGGGAAGAAGCGGACGCATCGCTTCCCAGCGGACGCCGTCCGCATCCGGCTCGCCGGCGACATGACCGTGCACCTCTCGCGGACCGATGGGGTGGCCGTGTTTCCGCAAGAGCCCTCAGGGCTCTTGTCGAAGGAAGTCGTGCAGCTCCGCTACCGCCATGAAGAAGATGGCGAGGACTACTTCCACGACTTCGATCCTGGCGTCTCGCTCATCGTGACGGGCAAGAGAGCCCATCTCTATCGCCCCGATGGGAAGCCCCTCTGGGGACGGTTCGACTGATGTGGACCCAAGACCTCTTTTCCGCCTGGTGCATTGCCCTCTGGCTGATCGCGAGCACGCAGCCTCGCTACGCCAGTACGCGCACGTCTTCCACCGGACGAACGTCATCTGCGTCGCATCCGCGTTCGCAGGTCTCCCGGAGACGCACCAGCTCGGGATCGCGCTCCACGAAGTCGGCCACGTCTTGGCGGGAGAGCGGGCGAGCGAGCGCGCGGCCACCCGAGCGGTCGAGCGGGAGAGCGGCATCCGCATCGAGTATCTCGACTCGTCGTTGCACGGCGACGCATTGGAATGGATCGCCGTCCGCGACAAGCGCCAGGCCATCGCGTTCCTCCGCGACTTCATCCGCGAGGAGTGAGTGATGCCTGCTCCCCGCCGCGCGCACCACTACCTCATCAATCCCTCGGGCGCCCGGAGTCGACGGAACCCGGTGCTCACGATCTTCGGCAACCCGAAACGAAACGCCGAGTTCTCGCGGCCCACGCAGCGTCGGATCTCGTCCTTCATCGGGCGCGAAGTGCGGAGCGGCGTGCCGGTCAAGCAAGCGGCGGCGATCGCGTATTCAAAAGCCCGGCGAGGCGCCCTCAAGAATCACGGCTACTACGGCGCACTGCCCTATCGGCCCGCGCCGAAGCGGACGAGCCAGGGCGGCGGAGCCGTGATGTTCCGCGACGTCCCCGTCGGCGGCCGCTTCCAACTCGCCGGCGGCGGCCCCACCTACACCAAAACCGCCCGCATGGGCTTTCACGGATCAGACCTCGTGTATCGAGCCAATAGAGGCCGTCGGAATGCGACCACTGGCGGGAGATCCCATTACGCCGCCGCCGGGAGAGCTCTGGGCTCTGCCGCCAAGTCCATCGGGACCGGAGTGTATCGCTCCGGCATCAAGTACGGAAAGAAAAGCTTGGCCGGGGCCGGCGCGGGCCTCTCGGCCGGATGGAAAGCCTTCCGCGCCGCCAACCACCCTCGTCGCGAGACGACACGTCGGAGAAAGAACATGGCAGCTCGCCGTAACAGCCGCCGCAATCACCGCCATCGCGTGCGGTCTGTGCGGCGGAACCGCTCGCGCGTTCGTCAAAACACTCGCGCTCGCACGCGACGGAATCGCCCGCGCTCGCGCCGGAACTACCGCGCCCGCGCCAATCGGCCACACCGCAACCGTCGGCGCCGGAACGTGCGGCACCGCGCCCGGATGAACAGCCCGCGCCGCAATCGCCGCCGTCGCAACGTGCGCCATCACGCCCGCCGCAACACTCACCGTCGTCGTCGGAACACCATGCGCACCCGTCGTCGCCGCAATGTGCACCACAGACGTCGGCGGAATAGCCATCGCGTGCATGCCCGTCGGCGGAACGTCCATCATCGGCGCCGGCGGAACACGCACCGGATGCACCACCGCCGCCGGAACCCCTTTGCCCGTCGTCGGCGCCGGAATCCGTTCACTAT
>Ga0208199_1000960_pt1 | contig 10727 bp, 8 predicted proteins | sample Sb_taG_FD_187705 | JGI IMG/M metagenome (GOLD analysis project Ga0208199, IMG submission 187705) | Peat soil microbial communities from Weissenstadt, Germany - Sb_50d_1_NS metaG (SPAdes) (version 2) | ecosystem: Environmental > Terrestrial > Soil > Wetlands > Peat | place: Germany: Weissenstadt... | reverse complement strand
GGCGTAAGTGGCCTGGCTGCCGAAGGGGACATCGGCGTGAGCGCTTGGGTCGTCGGCGACGACCATGGTGTGGCTGCCTGCGTCGTGCTTGAAGAAGTAGAAGATCCCTTCTTCTTCCATGAGGCGGCTGGCAAAGTCGAAGTCCGATTCCCGGTACTGGACGCAATAGTCGCGGGGTTCATACTTTCCCTTGAGCTGGATCTGGACGGCGAGCCCCTCGAACACCTTGGTCAAAATCTCCTTGACCGACTTTTGCTGAAAGATCCTGCTCTGGGTCTTGCGCGTCAGGAACCAGAGTTCCGGGACGATCTCGAGCCGGTAATAGGTGAAGGTCGCGTCCCGCCCGCCTTGCACGGCCCGGTTGCAGATCCCGCTGATGTGCCGCTGATCGCCCCCCGGCGCCCGGATATGCGCCGTGACCTTTTTCCCGAGAAGCTGGTCGAACGGGATCTGGGTCTCGTGGGTAGCGATCGCGTCGACCTGGAATTGAAAGAGCTGAGAGATCGCCTCGGTGCCGACGAGTCCGATGAGCAGCAGCTTATCGGCCCCCAGCGGGGTCGTGACGGTCAACAGCCGATCAGCTTGCTGATACGATGGCATCGCGATGGGTCCATCAAAGAGCCGACCAAGCCCGCACGCCCAAGCCGCTTCGCCGATCGTGATCCACGCCTGCTCGACCTCTTGACTTGAATATCGCACCACCGCGAGCTGAATTCAATCGGGAACCTCGAGAGGAGCCATGGCAAACGGCGCGGCTTGACAATTCCTGAGATCCCGACCTTGAGTTTTGACCATTTCGCTAATCTTTTACTATAATGAATAGTTGTGTGACAGGGCGGACGATCGGGCGTCGAACCCACGCGATCTTCTGAACCTTTTGGAATGCCCGATCCGGGATCGCCCGGACATTTGAGGAACCGCCATGGCTTCTTCCCCGGACGACGAAGAGAATCGGACGCTCGGCCTGCCACCCGGAGCGCTAGAGAAGATCCTCCGGGACAAGGAGCGGGAGAAGTCCAGGGATCGCGAACGTCTCGCCGCGGCTCCTCCGGGCAAACCCTCGTCCGGGGAACCCGTGGCTCGGCCTCAACCCCCGCCCAGGACTCCGCCGTCGAACACCGCACCCGCTGCCCCCAAGTGGGACCCCCTAGACGATGGCGGATCGGACATGAGGACCATACCTCCCGCGCGAACAGGCCGAAATCGCAGGGAGATTCCCAGCCTCGACGCATGGAGAGACAGCCAGGAACTGTCGCCACCGCCCCAGGGTCCTCCTTCAAAACTGGACGCCCCTGAAGCCTTCCAGGGCACCGGTCCATCTCAAGCTCGACCACCGCTCGGCCCGGGATGGCCCAGTGCCGATACCGGTCAATCCCTCCCATCCGGCAAGTGGCCGGAACGCGAGGGCCTCGAGACCGCACTACTTCCTCATCAAAAAAAGCCGCTGCGTGCCGAAGTGCCGTCATCCCCGACTCGCGGGGCTGACTTCCCGCTGCCAGACCCATGGGGCGGTGCGCCATCAGCCGGGCCTGCTCCCCAGGCGAAATCACCCTCCCCTGCCACGAGGTCACCCTCGGCGAAGACCGACACGTCGACCCCTGTTCGCTACTCCGGCACGCGTCAGGCTGGTCCCGCTCCCCCGGTCACAACACCCAACCGACGACCGGCATCCCCTCGAGCCCCCATCGAGAACGAGGGAATGACTGTCGGCTACGATCGGCCAGTCCGCTCGCTCCAGCGCGTGGTCCTCATTCTCCAGTTCTACAATGTTGATGTCCACCGCTGGTCCGACCTCGGTAAGGTTCGCCCCGAGGGCCAGGTCATCGGACGAGTCACGTTCACCGACTGGGAATCGAATGCCGTGAGTCTCGCCGAGGAGCATCTCCGGCTCAGCTTCGAAGGAGACGAACTCCTGATGGAGCCCTTGCCCTCACTGAACGGGGCATATCTGAAACTGAGAGCCCACCAACCGGTCGAGCTGGAGCCCCATAATCGTTTCTGGGTCGGCCGCCATGTCCTCGAGTATCGGCCTGGGGGACCGCCTGGCTCCATGACCCCGATGTGTTCGGAAGATGGGGAAGTGTTTCAGAGCCGAGTCCTCGTGCCTCGGGGATTCGTCGACCTGATCGGACTTGATCAAGAACCCTACGTCAGCTTCCCCTTGACCAAGGACACTACCCGGATTGGCCGCGAAGGTCCAGAGTGTGACATTGCCTTGAGCGGAGACGACTGGGCCAGCGCTCGTCACGCACGCATCGTGTATTCGGGCGAAAAATGCCTGCTCGAAGACCTGGATAGTACCAATGGGACGTTCCTGATGATCCACAAACCGACTCCGCTCCAACGTGGCAGCCGTCAAGAAGCTGACACGTGTGATGTGGTTCTGATCGGCGGCTACCTGATCCGGGTGATCGAAGAGCGAGGCTGAATCCTCGCCTCCCAGTGGTTAAAACAAAGCGGGCGCTGCCTCAGGTTCACGCACCGAACTAGCCGACACCTGGTGCCGAGCTGGGAAACGACACCGGCTGTTGGCGACGTCTGGACGTTAGCTGCTCGGGACGCTCTGGATGGAGACCGTGGGATGAAGCAACACCTGCGGTGAGACCTGGGGCGAACCCTGTGGCCATTCAGTCCACGGTTGTGTCCCAACACACGACCCCTCCGGTGCCGTGCAATTGCCGCTAGGGAATGCGCAATTGCCAGATGGGAAGGGGCAATAACCCTGGGGATAGTAGCAGGCGCACTGTGAAGTGCCGACAGCCTGGAGCGAGGCCTGCGGAGTCCCAAGGCATTGAAGCGAGGCCAAGGGCGACTGTGGGACTGCCAGAGGGCGCTGGGCGACGGCCACGGGAGGGGCGACGGCCAGCGGGGGGGTAACGGCCAGCGGGGGGGTAACGGCCAGCGAAGGGCCGACAACCTGGGAAATCTGAGGAACCTCCAGGGGACCTTGGGGAGCTGCCAGCGTTACCTGAGGAGTGGCCTTTGACGGGTAGACGACCTGAGCTTGAGACGACGTGCTGGTCGTAAACAGCAGGCCAAGAACGAGACAAGAGGAAGAGAGTCCAGGCTTTAGACGAGTGTACACTGCTTTGCACACGTGTTGATTGCGTGTGCCTCCGTTGTCGACGTCGCGCTGGGTTGTTTCACACGCTGCGGATGCCAGGACCAGGCGATCCACTGATCTAGTATATCTGAAGATTTCCAGAACACGTAACGTCACCATCTCACTTTATCCCCCGGCGATCCGCCCTGCTCGTTACGGTCATGTTGGAAGAATCGCCCCGGCTGTGAATTACGGAACCGAGATTCACCGGAACTGGGTGGTCGGGGTTCAACGATCCAACGATGCTCGTGGCTGGGTGAACAATGGGTCGAGCCGCGCGGATCAGATCCCTGTGGAAGGCTCAAACTCGAGACTCTGCGGTCCTGATAGCTAAAAGAATGGAGAAGACGACCTTCAGATGTCGTCACAGCAGGAACCCTCGTCCCGATGGTGCCAGCCACCTGATCAGGACACCATCGGACGAGGGCCCTTTCCTACTGAAGAACAAGTCACAGCAGGAGATCACAGAAAATGGTCCTTCCGGCTTTACAGTGGGTAAGAATTCACGCTTGATGACCATACTTGAGCATGCGTAGGGGATCTCGCGCTGGTTCCAGAGGAACGGGGAGAACGACCTTGCTCGCCAAGCTAGTCGGTGACGACAAGAACTGTAAATGGATTTATCGCTTTTCGGCCAATCCCGGGATGCCGAGAGGCGGCGTCCTGCCGCCCACCCGGTCTTGGCACCTGGGTCACCAACGCCACGAGCGAGGGGCCCAACTCGAAGATCCACACAATTAAACACACTATTATGGCTTCCGCAATCGGGAGCATCTGAAGACGGCCATTTTCTTTCACCGCGGCGGACTCAAACTCTACACAGTCCAGGGCTCGAAAATGGCGCTGATTCCCTGCTCGGTATCAGGAATCTCCATTCCCATCGATGCCAGGTCAATCTCGCGCAGTGTTTACACCAGCGGCGCTCTACCGGCATGGGTGGAAGTCTTTTGGATTCCTTCAAGGACGCACCAGCATGAGCCAGACGGGGCGATCGGTTTCAGGGCCGAAGATTGCCCGTGCCGATAGGCTGACACGTCTGGGGCGATTCTACGCGGCCGGACCGAATGACTTTCGGTAGTACCGTCGGTCATTCGGGCGGCCCGATGCAGGGCTTGCATGACTGGCACGACTACCGTTGCGTTACTGTTTTTGATTATTTTTCGTTGCTTTCGATTGTCGCATGCGCACGATTTGATGGCGACGCAAACATAATCCAGAGAATGACTTACGCCAAGCGTTTTCGGTCGGTTTTTGCTCAGCAGGCATGATTCGGCCTCATCGTTTCATCGGGGTGCCTGACCGAGAGGCGATTCTCCAGCGTGAGCCGCGTCCACGCGGCTCTCAAGACCGCGATCTCCAGGCGCTGGACCTGGCCGCTCACGGTCGGGGCAACGGACATGATCGAGCGAATCCGTTTCGCGACCGGGTAGGGTACGTGCTGCAACGACCAGCGCACACGGCAGGGCTCGCATCCGGCCAGCAGGCGAGCGATCGTGCTCAGCCCCAGGCTCGCAAGCCGACGTCGCCTGCCCAGGCCCTCGGTTCCGCGCGATCCCTGGAGATCGCGCTGGGCCCACGCCTGGGGCCGCGCTTCTCCGGGCCCGAACTGATTTGAGAACCGGTCGTGAAACCACCGCTTGCGTTCGCCGTCAAGGGGCCGGCCGGCGACGATGCCGTCGGGATCTCCCGCCAGGGCAGCCTTGGCCTGTCCGGTGGCATGACTCAGGCGGTAGAGTTCCCGGGACGAAAGTGCCGCGAGCGCGACAATCACCGGCGGCTCGTCGGACCGAACGGGTTCTCCCCCGACCAGGCGCTCGGTCGAGAGGGAAAGAACCCAGCCGGCGACCGAGGGATCGGGATGGTGGCTCTCGACCGCTTCCCGGCCGATGCCCAGCCCGTCGCGCGCGGCTGCACTGGCCTGGGCGGGCCCGTGCAGTGCGATGAATCGCCGGACGGCCGGAGACTCATCCTGCAGCGCGCGGATCCACCAGGTCGAGTGGATCCGTCCCAGATCGGCACGGCACTGGAAACGATGGGAAAGTCGCAGAAGGTCGAGCGCATGCTCAGCGTCGTGTGGGCCGAGCTTACGCCTGGCATCGTCCAGGCGATCGTGCCACCGCGAATCCAGCCAGCGCCATGGGGAACGGTTCGACGAAGCAAGGCCGGGGAAGCCCCACGCCTCGAGGCAGAGCAGCAGCGCGAGATCGGCGTTCAGAACGGCGCATGGAGTGTCATTTGCCGGTTGATCCACGAGGCTTTCCTGGGTTCTCTGCATGAGGTCTGCCCCTCTTGAGCGGTTGCCGCTCAGGTCGCGGGGAAGTCCTTGACGAACCTGACCGAGCGGTCGGACTCGTCGATGGCGACATGGTCGAACCCGGCGATGCTCACCTCACTGGTCGGGTCTTCGGCGAGGATCGGAACCCTTCCCAGCCAGCCCGCGGCGTCGCGGAATTCCAGGACCAGCCGTTCGGCCGTGAGCGTGTACGTCAGGGTCGTGATGTGATCGCCCGGGCAGCCGCGCGCCCACTCGTCGGCCACACACCAGATTTCCTTGATGACCCGGCTGAGCTGCGCGACGGCTTCCAGGCTCAGCGCGCTGCGGGCGAACACCAGGCTGCGAAACTGTCCCAGGCGGCGGAGGATCTCGCCGTCGTCGCCGTGGTCGAAGGAAACACTGGCCTGAATCTGTCCCGAACGGCTCTGATCGAACCAGTGCACGGCCTCCTCGACCGCCTGGAAGATCCGGTGGGGAGTATATGGCTTGGCGATGTAGTCATCGGCTCCGATGCAGAAGCTCTCGATCCGGTTCTCGTCCGCGATCCGGGCGGTGATGACGACCAGTGGGATCAAGCTCGTTCCCCTGGACGACTTGAGAATCTTGCAGATCTCATAGCCATTGATGTCGGGAAGCATCAGGTCCAGGAAGATGACGTCCGGCTGCGCCTTGGCGACAAGCTGCAGGGCTTCCTCGCCGGTGAACGCTGACTCGGTCTGGTACCCCCGAAGTCGGAGCAGCATTCCCAGGAGCTTGTTGGCTTCGGGTTCGTCTTCGACGATCAGCGCTGTGGGCATCTGACGTCCTCGGGAAAAAGTCCAACGGGACCAGGAGATCAACTCCGAGCGGCCGGGCCGGGCCCACGCCCCGCAGGGGTGGGGTGGGTCGGCAATCCCGTGTCTAGGTCGATGCCTCCTGGTACGGTGCCAGGGACGGGGGCGAGGGATAGGACGCCTTCTCACCGGGAGTTCTCGCGCGGCGAGGCAGGCGAACCGTGATCCGCGTACCGCCGTCCGGAGCGCTTTCCGCCGAGATCTCACCGCCGTGCATCTCAACGAATTGCTTGCTGATGCTCAGGCCCAGGCCGAGCCCTCGCTTGCAAAAACCAAAGTCGCCTGAGGAATGTCGGCTGGGATCGAACTGGGTGAAGAACGGCTGGAACAGATGCTTGAGGGCCTGCGGCTCGAGACCGACGCCACGGTCGGCGACGCAAATCCGGGCTTCGTCGCCGTCGTCAAGCTTGGCGGACAGCTCGATCTGGCCCTGGTCGGGCGTGAACTTGATGGCGTTGGTCAGCAGGTTGACGAGCACGGCGCTGATCTTGTCGGCATCGATTTCGAAGGTGCCCAGGTCTCCGGCCACGGCAAGGTGGAGGTGGAGTTGTCGTGCGTGGATGAACGGCCGGACCTGATCGACCACGTTCTGGATCAGGCCACTCAGCTCCACCGGGCTACGCTGGAGGGTACGGCGGAAATCCTCGGCGCGCAGCAGTGTCAGCATGCTCGTGACCAGCCGTGAGAGCTGCCGGCTGCTCGCCGTGATCTGCCGGAGAATCTCCCGCTCATCATCGGTTGGGTTCGGATTGGCCATCTTGAGCAGCTCCGTCAGGCCCAGCACCAGGGTGATCGGCGTGTTGAACTCGTGGCTGGCGACCTCGATGAAGGCCGTCTTGAGCTGGCCGGCTCGCGCCAGCGCTTCGTTGGCGTCCAGCAGTTGGGCGTTGGCCGTCTGGAGCTCGGCGATCAACCGCTTCCGCTCGGCCAGCAGGTCATATTGCTCGGCGGCTTGGCGGATGATTCCCTCCAGCTCCACGGTATCCCAGGGCTTGAGGATGTAGCGAAAGATGTTCCCTTCGTTGACCGCGTTAATCACGGCCTGGATGTCAGCATAGCCGGTGAACAGCATGCGGATGGCGTCGGGCTGAAGCCGGCGGGCCTGGCTGAGAAACGCATCGCCCTGCATCGCCGGCATCCGCTGGTCGGAGAGGATCAGTTGCACCTCGTTTGTGTCCAGCACGGAGATCGCCCGACCGCCGGACCCGGCGGTGAGCACCCTGTACGTACGGTGAAACTGGTGCCTCAGGCTCTCCAGGACGTCCACTTCATCGTCGACGATCAGTAAGGTGTGCCGCCTCTGCTCCATCGGGTACGCTCCGCCCCCCAAATGCAAGGCTGCCTGACCCGGGTCGTTCTGTCCCAGGCCTCCGGCTCGTTTCGTCCGTGTCGAATCATCGCCTGCTTATTGCTTTTCACCGCCATTCGAGTTGCGACCAGGTGTCCGACCTCGCCCCCATCGTTCCGGAATGCCGCGGCACCTTTGACTCACTCTCTTTCATCATACGGTTTTGCGTAAGATTATAGTTCAGAAAATTATTCGTTCAACGGAGGCTCAAACACACCGGAGTCCCGAACGGCGACCACAGCATTGTCCAGTTCCGCAACGTCTCCTGCTGCAGCCTCAGCGTCGACTCGAGGGCCTTGCTGTAATTTTCCAGAATCATGTCGACCATCGTTCACCTGCTGGGGCCGGTAAGCAGTTCTCACTCCCACATCCTGACCGCCTCGAGACACCGAGTCAAGAAAAAAATGCTGCAAGTGCAAAAAACGCTGAAATACCAGCAATTCTCCAGGGAGTTTCGATATTCTTCCATCGATTACTGGGTCATAATGATGCAGACGCACAACGCTTGCGCCGGGTAACATGTCCGCCGTGAGGAAGCGCCGGCCACGAGCGCTGACTCAAAGCTGGCTCCCGACCCCTGGGGGCTCCGCCACCGGAGCCGGTGGCCGATGTCCAAAGAAGTTTGCCCGGGAATGCTTTTACCTTCCTCTTATGAGATTTGCCCAGTTTGCGTGTCTTTGCCGGTTCCGATCACTTACCTGATGTACTCGCGATTCAAAGTGGCGCTACCGGAAACTCAGGCGTTCGCGGCGAGTCTTTGGGTAAGTCGTGGAGCCGGTGAACTTTGGACTCGAGTGCGGAGAGGCGGTTTTTCAGTCCATTGATCTCATCGAGCAGTTGCTCTCGCTCGCGAGCGATCGTCTCCAGCCGGTCATATTCCGCGGCCGCGTAGCGCACAGCCATCTGGAGCTCTTCAGGCTGCCAGGGTTTGCTCACGAACTGGAAGACATGACCCTGATTAATGGCCGCGATGACCGACTCGAGGTCGGCGAATCCCGTGAAGAGCATCCGGATTGCCTGCGGGTAACGCGCTTTGACCTTGGTGAGCAGCTCCACGCCGGAGATCTGGGGCATGCGCTGGTCCGACATCACGATGTGCACTTCCTCTTCTTGCATCAGCCGATATCCTTCGTCGGCACTGAGGGCCTTCAGGACATGGAACTCACGGCGCAACAGGTCATGCACGGAGTCACAGACATTGGGCTCATCGTCCACGATCAGGAGGCAGTGCTTGGTTCTGGCCATGATGCTCGTCAGACCCTCCGCAAGCGGGACTCGACCGCGCTGGGGCGGCATGCATATCCAGGGGTGGACAACAGGGACACGGACCAGAGCCCAGCACCTGGCACTACGGCAGCGGTGAACCCAGGCTCGGCCCACACAAGGGCGCCAACGACCTCGATTCGGAACGAAGGCGCTTTGGAATATACGATTGTATCACGCGACTCGCGTCCGGTCATGCTGGAGGGGGTGGGGGAATCGAGGAATTCGCCTGAGGCGGCGGAATGGACTGAGGGTGTTGCGGCAGCAGGACCCGGAAGCAGCTCCCCTCGCCCTGTCGGCTCTCGACCTCGATCCGGCCGCCATGGCCGGAAATGATGCCGTGACTGATCGCCAGTCCCAGCCCCGTGCCTTCGCCCACGGGCTTGGTCGTGAAGAAAGGATCGAACAGCCGCTCGCGATGTGCCGGCTCGATGCCGGGACCGTTGTCGCGCACGGAGATCTCGACCCAGGGGCGGATCAGGCGGCCCTCGACCTCGATCCGCCCACCCTCCTGGCGGCCCGAGCCCTCGATCGCCTGCAGCGCGTTGATGAGCAGATTGAGCAGAACCTGGCCAATCTGATCGGGCACGCACTCGATTCGCGTCACGTCGTGAATCTTGACCGAAACCTCGACGCGTTGATGTTTGAGCCGGCCGCGCATCATCTCCAGCGCGTTGTCCACCAGGTCCGCGAGCGAGAATGATTCCCACTTCGGGGGTGAGGTCCGGGCGAGCCCCCGCATCTTCTCGACGATGCTGGCGACCCGCTTGACCCCCACCAGCGTGCGCTCGATCATCGGGTCAAGGTTGTCGCGGATGTACGGCCAGTCGATCTCGTCGGCGAAGTCGTCGATTCGCTGAAAGGACTGCTGAACCGTCGGCTCGAGCGATTTTCGGGCCCACTCGTAAAGCTGGACCATGTCAAGCAGGTCCCTCACCTCGCGTTGCAGCACGACCAGGTTGTTGAGCACATAGGCCAGGGGATTGTTGATCTCGTGGGCGACGCCGGCGCTCAGCAGGCCGATGGAGGCAAGCTTGTCCGTGCGCTCGATCATTGCGCGCATGCGCTGCCGCTCGGTCTGATCGCGGATCGAGCCTATGTACTGGGGCCGGCCATTCATCTCCACGGCGCTCAGGGAGAGCTCCAGCGGGAACTCGGTGCCGTCCTGTCTGCGGCCGGTGAGCTCCACCGTCTTGCCCACGATCGGCGATAGCCAGAGCGTCTGATCGCCAGGTTGTCTCTGGCGGCTGGACGCGACTGCTGGATCTTCCAGGTCACCGGGCAGATGCGCAACGGCGACGGCGTTGCCACCGCTGGCTGCCTCGACCCCCACAGGCAGAATGCCGGAATCGGATCCGGGTTCTTCCTGGGCCGGAAAGACACCCGGGATCAATCGCTCCAGGGGCTGATCGAGAACCTGCCGGGAATCGTAGCCGAAGATCTTCTCGGCCGCCGGGTTGAACAGATTGATGCGGCCTTCTCCATCGGCCACCACGATGGCGTCGAGGCTTCCCTCGGCAAGCTGGCGATACCGCGCCTCGGACTCGGAGAGTGCCCGGTTCTTGAACTCCATCTCCTGAGCATTCCGCCTCTGGGCCGCGGCGAATTCACTCCGGGTTCGCTCCAGTGCCTTGCGCTCGGTGATATCGCGCAGGATGGCCAGCACAGCAACCTGGTTATCAAACTGGATCGTCGAGGTCGTGACTTCCACCGGAATGATTCGACCGTTCTTGGTACGGTGCAGACCCTCGCAGCTCAGCGTGCCCTCCCGGAGCTGCTGCCGCAGCCGTTCCTGAAAACCCGCGGCGAATTCGGGGACGTCAATCTGGCTGGTCGTCATTCCCAGCAATTCCGCGCGCGAATAGCCAAGCTGCCGGCATGCGGCGGGATTGGCGTCGAGGATCC
>Ga0208199_1000954_pt1 | contig 10772 bp, 9 predicted proteins | sample Sb_taG_FD_187705 | JGI IMG/M metagenome (GOLD analysis project Ga0208199, IMG submission 187705) | Peat soil microbial communities from Weissenstadt, Germany - Sb_50d_1_NS metaG (SPAdes) (version 2) | ecosystem: Environmental > Terrestrial > Soil > Wetlands > Peat | place: Germany: Weissenstadt... | reverse complement strand
CGCCACGGGCAAGTTCGAGACGTGAGCGTGCATTACTTCCGGTGCGACGAAGAAGAGGACTTGAACTTCCTTTTCTATGTCGCCCAGAAGATCGAACAAGTCCTCCAGGATCTGGGCAGCGTCGAACGGATCTTCGCCGCCGCCATCCAGAAGCATTTCCAGGGCCAAAGAACCTCATCGAGTCAGCTCGACTTGCTGGTCGAGGAAGAAATCCGCCGCAGCCCCGAGAAGACTGAGTTAGGCCAGACCGCCGGGAACGACCTGGCCGATTTGACTCGTCGAGCCAGAAGCCTGCTCGAAAGCACCGACAGCCGCCTGGGAATCTCGGCCCAGGCTCTGGTGGAAATCCTCAGAGCCGCGATCGCCGTGGAGGGACAGGGTTCACTGCAAGAGATCGCAGGAAGGCCGGGGTTCTACCGGCTCAAGCCGCCGCCCAAGTGGGAAGGTCTGGCCCGTCAGACGCTCACGACCGGGTCAGGATTCAACAAGATGGAACTGGTGTTTGAGACGGCCCTGGTCGAAGAGGAATTCAGCGGGCGTCGGGTACTTCGACTCAAGAAGCACCAGGTCCTCTTGCGCCTGGGTCACCCGATCATGCGTCAGGCGATGGCGACGCTCTGCCGCCAGCTTCACGATGTCAAGTCTCAAGACCCGATCTATCGCTGGTCGATCGCTGCGCTCCACCGCTCGGGTTTCGAGGCACTCCTGGTCTTCTACTACACGGTCACGGCGATCAACGAGCTGCGGGAACCTCTCCACGACGAGGTGTGTTCACGAGTGTTCCGTGTCGTGGGAGATCGCCTGGAGCCGGTGGAGCCTGACTTCGAGCAGGGCGTCCTGGCGAGCGGGTTCCATTCCGTTAAAGGGACGAAGCGCCGGGACGACTGGGTGAGAGCGATCCGGGGGCGGTGGTTCCCTCACCGCGAAACCCTCGAAGCGTTCCGGAACGCGCAGGAGACCTCCTTGCGGGGCACCCTCCAAGCAAAGGCCGACTCCACGAGAAAAAGGGAGACCGATGCGGCCAGGGAGAGCTACCGCTACCGGCTCAAGGAGCTTCAGGAACGCAGCCGGGAGCAGGAGCTTGAAAAGCTGGCCAAGCAACTGCTTCGTGAGCAAGCCGATCTGGCCCAGCCCAAACTCTTCGAGGAAATCGAGGAGGAGAGCAAGATCAAGGTCCAGGAGATCGAGGAGCAGATGGCCGTGCTGCGGCAAGACGTGGACCGGACCCGAGAACTGCTGACCAGGGAGCAAGACCATCGACTCAAGGTCGTCTTGCCCAAACGGTTCCAGTTGCGTGAGGTCCGGGTGCTGCCCCTGGCATTGACGTACCTCGTCCCGGCGACCAAGGAGGATCTCCAGCCATGAGCCAGGTTGATACGGCGCATTCCTGGTGGTCCCAGCTTCGTCATCAAGGGCTACTCCTGTCGCCCGTCGTGATGCTGGAGCGGTATCCGTCCGCACCCGAACCGGCACACTGGGCCGCCACCAACAAGCTCCGGGATGCCCAGACCCGGTTCGCAGCCAAGAAATCTCACCGGATTCGCTCAAGCCCGTCAAGGAGGACGTCCCAGGGCTGCTGGATGCCGTCGAGGAGTCCCGCAACCGCCAGGCGAGGCTCTCCGATAATTTGCAGGAGAATGTCCGTACCGCCGTGGAGGAGCTACTCAGAGACTTCTCAGAGTCGAGCCGGACAAACCCATCGCTCTTTCATCCCCTCGTCCATCATGGCGACCAGACGCCGCTCTCCGATCGCGAGGTCCACGACGCACTTTATCAGGCGACTGTCCGACTGGTGATGCGCTTGATCGTGTGCCTCTTTGCGGAGACCCGCCCCGAGCTGCGCTTCAACGGCCCGGTCTACGATCAATCTTACAGTGTGAAGGCACTCTTCGAGAGGCTCTTCGATGCTGTGCGCCTTGAGGGCGACCTCCTGGTGCTCAAAGAGAGGCACACGGCCTGGCCTCGATTGATGGCGCTCTTCCGTCTGGTTCACGACGGTTCTCATCATAAAGACCTGGCATTCTTCGCCTACAAGGGCACGCTCTTTCGCCCCGGTGACGACACAAGCGCCGATCCCATTCTCCGGGCCTTGCACATCTTGGAGCACCAAGTCCAGGTCGCGGATAAGACCGTCTTCATCGTGTTACGCAGCCTCCTCCGGGCCAGGGTCCCTGTGCTTCGGGGCCGGGTGAAGACGCTCGTGGAAGGTCCGGTGAACTACTCGGAGCTTCGACCTTACTTCATCGGGCTCATCTACGAGGGCTTGCTCGACTATCACCTCAAGCGAACCGACGACGACCTCGGCCCGATGGTCTTCCTGAACCTCGGCCGAGAGCCCGTCCTCCCGCTGAGGCGCCTGGAAGACATGCTGGCGCACGATCGGAAGGCGCTGAAGAACTTACTCTCGACCCTGGAGAAGGAGAGGCTCGCGGGGGGTGGTGGAATCGACGAAGGAGAAGATGCAGGGGAAGCCGGAGAGCCAGCCCGGGAAGACAGCGAACCTGAAGAGGACCTGTCCGAGGAGATCGAGGGGGAGGCGGAAGACCCCGCAAGCCAGGATGGTCGCTATGCCGACGCGGAGGAGGCTGCGGTTTCATGGGCGCGGGAGGCCGTCGTTCTGGCGGGGATCGTCGGCAAGCAGGGCAAGCGAGAAACCGACGCCGAGTATCAGCAAAGGATTGCCCAGGCGGCAAGGAGGTTGATCAAACGGACGACAAGCCTGGGGGAGTACTACCTGGTCCGGACAGGGAATACTGGGTGAAAAGAAGACAGGCCGTCCCGACGAAGACCTGGTGAGGTTTCCACCGAACGACGCCTACTACGGAGACAATTTCGAGACGTGGGTTAAGACTCGGCTTCGCCGCTACATTGTGGAACGCTGCCTCCACGGCGTGGACATCAATCCCTTGGCGGTCGAGCTGGCGAGAGTGTCTCTCTGGATTGCCACCCTGGACCCCGAGCTGCCGTTCACGTTTCTTGACCACAAGCTCAAGGTCGGCAATTCGCTGGTTGGCTGCTGGCTCGACCGTGTCGAGGATTACCCGCTCAAGGCGTGGGAACGCGAAGGGGGGGACGGGAAGAACGGCGAGAGCTCGTTGCGAATCAAGGCACGCTTGCGAGGCGGCAGCCCCAACCTGCGTGGCCTGACGCCCATCCTGCAAGAGATGAAGGAACTGATCGAGACCCGGTTCCTGGGCTATCAATCATTTCTCGACCAGGCTGACCTGCGACCGCTGAACGTGGTGGCCGAGCTTCGGCAAGACTACCAGCGGCTGCACGAGCGTCCGATCTACCACCCTGAGGAGCTGGAAGCCCGCTACCGGGAGATCGAGTCGAGCCCCGCCCGCCGGCACTCAAGCAGGCCATGAACGAGTGGTGTGCCGTCTGGTTCTGGCCCGCCGACGAACAGTCGCTCGCCCAGGCCCCCAGCCCGCATACGTTTCATGGCCAGGACCAACGCACGGTCCGGGTCGTGGAGGACCTTTCCGCCGAGCTGCGGTTCTTTCACTGGGAACTGGAGTTCCCCGACGTCTTCACTCCCGAGCGAAGCGGGTTCGACGCCTTGGTCGGAAACCCTCCCTGGGACGTGATGAAGCCGAACTCCCAGGAGTTCTTCACGGAGTTCGACCCGCTTTACCGCAGCTATGACAAGCAAGCGGCGCTGCGGAGGCAGCGAGAATTGTTCGAGTCCGTACCCAGCGTCTCCGACTTGTGGGACACGTACAACGCCCGCTTCAAGGCTCTCGGGAATTGGGCTAGAAACACCGCCGAGCCTTTCGACCTGGCCCTTGCACGAGGACATGAAGGCGAATCCCTGGCCTGGCTCTGGCGGAAGCGGCGGAGCCAGCGCGCCGGCTATGCTCATGCCGAGCACCCGTTTCGGCTCCAGGGCAGCGCCGACCTGAATTCGTACAAGATGTTTGCCGAGGTCTTCTGGAACCTGCTTGGGTCAGGTGGACGACTCGGCGTCATCTTGCCCACCGGCATCTACTCCGATTTCGGCACGAAGGACCTGCGCGAGGTAGTGCTTCAGCAGGGACAGTTGGACCTGCTTTATGCGTTCCAGAACGAGAAAAGGGTATTCACTGCCGCCCATCACTCCTTCAAACAGACCGCTCTCATGGCGACTCGCGGCGGGAGGACGGAGTCGTTCCGCGCGCGGTTCCGCATGGGGGTGGGTGACTCGCCCGAGGCACACGAGATCCCCGACGACCTGCTGCGGAACGAATCGGCGGCGATGGTCTTCACACCCGACGACGTACGCAGAAACAGCCCGAAGTCGCTCAGCCTGGTCGAGCTTCGCAGCCCCCGAGACCTGGCCATCTTCCGAAAGATATACGACCACTCGATACGCATCGGCGACAACACCCCCGCTTGGGAGATCACCTACGCCCGTGAGTTCGACATGACCAACGACTCCCAGCTATTCCCGCCGCTGGAGCAGTGGGAGGAGAAAGGATACCGACCAGATGTGTTTGGGAGATGGATCGGTCCAAATGACACCATTGCCCTACCATTTTATCAGGGCATTAGCATTCACCAGTTCGACCCTTCGTACAAGTCTTGGGAGTTTGGATCTGGGCGATCCGCTGCATGGCAAACGATCCCTCACGATAGAAAGGTATTTCGGCCCAAATTCCTCATGTCACTAGACTCCGTGACCGCCAATACGAAATGCAGCCTGAATCCGAAGCTCGTGCACCGGCAGGTCGCCCGCTCCACAGACACACGCTCGATGATCGCATCATTGGTGGTAGGATATGGTTGCGATTACAAGCTACCTTCCTTGAGCTTCTCCCCCAACCCGCTCAGCACAGCACTTTGGTTCGTGGCATCATTCAATTCGCTGACTTTTGATATTGTCACCCGAATTCGGAATGCATCGACAGATATTGCTTGGAACGTGTTAGCCGATTTACCTGTGCCAGCTTCCGGTGTTCATCACAACTTTCTTGTTGAGTGTTCTGCTCGGCTCACCTTGATTCACCGCCGCTTCGCACCGGAATGGCTCAAGCTCAAGCACCTCTACTCCGAACTCGCCTCGAAGGAGTGGAAGCACTGGTGGGCCGTCACCGAGGCTGACCGGCTTAGGCTGCGAGTCAAGATCGACGCCCTCTGCGCCGACCTCTACGGGCTTGACCCCGACGACTTCGACTGGATCGTCCGGGACGACCCGACCGACCCCAAGGGCTTCTACCGGGTGGACCGCCAGCTTCCCTTCCGGGAACGCCTCACCGGCCTCGCCGCCGCCGCCTTCCGTGCGTTGAAAGAAGGAAAGTGGTCCGCTAAGACCGCGGCCTCGCTCACCAACGATAAGTTCTTCGACCTCCTCGGCATCCCCGAACTGACCAACGCCAAAGCGGCTCATGCCAAGGGACTGCCTGGCCCACTGATCGAGAAGCGCGACGGCTGCCACGTCTGGAAGCCCGAGGACTTCCCCAAGAATGACCCCCGCCACGGCTGGACCTGGGACGACTGCTGGAAAGACGCCGTGGCCCTGCTCGGAAGCGAGGAGGCGGTGCGAGCCTATCTGAGTCGGGATCAACACCAGACGAAGGATCCGGGAGTCAATGATCAGGATCGAGGGAGGGTCAAGCGAAGGGCATCGAGCGGCCAGAAGACCCTCTTCGTCTAGGAACCGCCCTCCTGTTCGGACACCTTCGCGCGGAATAGCGTGCAAGCCGGAGAATGAAGGATGACACGACAGTCCCCTTGGTCGTTTGCCTCGATCTCACAACACCCAGGAGCTGACGATCGCCCTTGAATCCTCCCCGTCTGGGCGGCTTTGAGCTTACCAATTGCCTTGATCCTCCAGTCTTCCGTTCTCTTGGCATGACCTGTGGTGCTTGCTGAGTAAACCGCCTCAACATACTGACTGATGTGGTCAAGAGCTTCCGGATCGGGGAGCCCAAAGCGTTTGTATGGGGTTAGAGCAGCGATTGGTTTCCGTTTCGTTTTGCCGCACAAAGCCGGCCACAGACCCGAGCAATAGCCAGTTGAAGAACCGTGATGACTGACCTTTACGAAATGTGCTGCAAGCTCGTCCTGACCATGTTGTTTCAGGACCTCCTGCCAGCCCTCTTCCTCAACATCCCCTCCCAGCAGAATCATAGTCTTTCCAAAGTTGATCCGTAGCCCGATCGAGATCTCGTTATGTTTCGCATGAGGCAGCGCCTGGACAGCAACCGGGTTCCTTGTAAAACTATTGAGCAAGTTCCTCTTATAGCGACGTACACTCTTATCGGTCGGGGCGATTCCCCAGACTTCGAAACGCAGTGCATCATCACGAGGAACCGGATGAAGACGCCTCAGCGACATGACGAGTTGGGGTTCGATCCCCGAAGATTCGGCAGCGTCGAATATCGAGGTCAGTTCCTGCGCTGCTTCTTTCAACCTGGCTCGATTTGCCTGCGCTGCTTCTGCGAGGAAGTAGGTTCGAAGGAGTTTGAAATCAGTTGGCTCAAGCCCAAAGAAGGTCCAGAACTGCTTGACCCTGAAGTCTCGAAAGAACTGAGTCATTCCCATGAAATGGTCTGCATGCGGATGCGTGATGCAGAGAAACTCGATCTCTGAGACTTTCTTGTCTTTTAACAGACGGTGCACGGGATTCGTTCCCGGGTCTCTCGGCGACGAAGCCAGGGAATCTACTACTCCCCACGCGTTGTTCGGGAAATGAAGAGCGATGGACTCGCCCTCGCTGGCCCCGTAAACATAAATCCTCAGAAAGCCGGCCTCAGTCGTCATCGTCGTCGAGATCGCCCGTCAAACGGTAGTGGCTCACAAGTTCGTCGATATCTTTCCGCAGCTCTTCTGGCAGAGGCTGAAGTCGATCACCAACGAAATCGCATCGCATCGAATCCCCGACAGTCATGGTGTTGAGAACGAACGGCTGACGTTCGCCTATCGATTTCTGTGCCAGTTCCCTTGCATCCCACTCAAGCTCGATACGCTGACCATTTTGGCTCTCAAGTGTTAGATAAGCCATGCCATCACGAATCGAGTCTACGAAACCCTTGTAGTGCTGAACAATCGCGGCATTCCTAGGCGTCAGGGAACTGCCTCGGTTGATTTTCTTGTTCTTAATCTTGCGGGAACCTAAGCCAATCTTGCTGAGCGAACGCTTCTCGATTGAACTCGGCGGAAGACTGCGGGTACTTCTGCGTCGTCCCCTCCTGGGACTTTTGACTGGGACGCCAACGCCTTGTGAGCCGCTCCAGACCAGGGTATCCTCCTCGATATCGGAAACGTACTTCCCTCCCACGTGGAGGGCCTGCGCCTTTGCAAGTGCTTTGCTGCTCGTCTGATATCCATAGAGGCGAGTGGCTCGTTGCCTGAGGGTCCTCTTGTCTTCCCGTATCAACGTGCTCATTGGCCGGATTTTCCTGATATCTCGATGCGTGTGGTCGTACCCTTGGTATCGGCAAAATGATGCCTGCCGGTTTCCGCTTTCTTCATGGCCCGATCACACTGGACCCGCAACTTCTCAACGTCCTCCGCATCGATCGCCAGACTCAGGCTTTGGATATTGTTGCCATTCTCAAAGGTGAGCCTGAGGGTGAAGGAGACCACGGCTCCGATCACATGATCCGCCGCGTCATCAAAAACAGGACGGATGTCAGTGATCACGTTGGTAGACTGTACCAGGTTCGCATAGTCATAGGTCAGTTCAAGGGATTTAACAAGCGTCCGGATCGCTTGGGAAGCAAGTATGTCTCTGAAAACCGACTCGATTAACTTCCACCCATCGATCTCCTCCGGTTTGAACCTTGCCTCCAACGACGACCGGAGTGCTTCAATAAGCACGTCGGGAGGCACGTTCGAGCGATATTGAAGCCCAGCCAATCCTAAAACCTGCCTCTGCAAGGTATCGACTAGCTGGGGCCGGTCGGGCAATTCATCGAGAAAAACCCTACGCACTTCTTCCGCATACATTGGGGGCGGTGTAAGTTCATGGAGACGCTCAAGGATTGATTGCAGGCTGCTGACGTTTAGTTCACTGATCGACCTGAGGTCGGACAACTGCGTTTCGCTCAAACGGAGTTGCCCTGCCATGAATTTGGACTCCACCCTGATTGGAGGGCGCCTTCCCACTGATCAGCCTTTGATGGGATCGACGAGCTTCGCAAGCTGTAAAAAGGTCATGATTCTCTTCTCCTTGCAGGAAGTTCAGAGTAGGAAATCTTTTCTGATATTTCAATCAAGTGACAAGAGATCAATCCAAACTGTCCGCCACCCAGATGCGATCTGCTACCCTAAGCCGCTTGCGCAAAAGAACTTGCGCTAACATGTTGTGCCACCTGCGCTTGGGCAGTGGATTGAATCGAGCTTAGATACCCCAATTCCCATGCCGATCAACCCGGTCCAGTTCGCCCACAGCATCTGTGACGAGTTCCTGCGGTACATCTTCTCCGCATTCCCGATCACTGACCCCGACCTCGCCACGCAGGCCCGCCAGAAGCTCAGGGGCAAGACCTCGCTTGACATCCCCTTGGTCCAGGGTCCTTTTGTATCTCTCTCCGAGGCGTTCGCCGAGGGGGAGTCCGTCCAGGCCATGGCCGACCGGGGTCTGTTGCACCCGATCATGCCCGGTCTGATCGGCTACCCCTCGATGTGGCTGCACCAGCAGCAGGTTTTCGAGGCGGTCAAGGCGGGGGAATGACAAGACAACGGGTGATCGGCTTCTCGATACTCCTCGCGCCCAGCGATTTGCTTGGTGCCGTGCCGTGCTCGTCAACAGCCATAAGGCAGACGTGCTTGTCTTCGATTACGAGGAAGCGAGCGGCCGAGTGCGAACGTACCTGTGGGGGCACCAGTTCGATTACGTTGTGATTCTGGAGAAGGTCGTTCGCAGGGGCAAAGAGGTGGCGTTTTCGCTGGTTACTGCGTTCAACCTTGATGGGCCGTCGAGCAGTCGGCGGTTGCAGAAGAAGTACGACAACCGGAGGCCCTGAAAATGCAATCGCCGCCCCGAAGGACGGCGAAAGATCTCCTTCCACACCTGGTGGATGAGGCTATTTGTATTATACGTTGGATTCGCCGAGAGTCAAAAGGATCTGCCAATTCGGGCAGAAATTCGAGTAAACCTTTGGGGCACAAGAGCTTGTGAAGCCGAAATCATGCCAATCAACCCGGTCCATTTCGCCCCGCACCTGATGAAACGGATGGTGGACCGCCGGTTCAACGAGGTGGATCTGAGACTTATGCTGGATACGGCGGCCGGCTTTCACGAGAATCATGAACGACGACGCCCGCCGCTTCTACGAGAAGGAGGCTCTCCGGGGTGGGTGGTCGATCCGGCAGCTCGACCGGCAGATCGGTAGCCAGTTCTGCGAGCGGACCTTGCTCTCCCGGAACAAGGCGGCGATGTTCCGCAAAGGGTCGGTGCCGCAGCCGGGCGATCTGCTCACGCCTGAGGAAGAGATCAAGGACCCCCTGGTGCTGGAGTTCCTCAACCTCAAGGATGAGTACTCGGAGCACGACCTGGAAGATGCCCTGATCCACAAGCTCGAAGACTTCCTGCTGGAACTGGTTTGATGACGCCTGGAAGGAAGGTCTTGTTTCTGACAATCAGAATTTCCTGGATTGACGCGCGGGTTTCTGCCTTTATACTTTCTGTAAGCGAGAAATCAGAATGCGTTCTCCAGCAGCGAAGGGTGCGGGTCGTGAGTCTCAGCGAGCGTTTACGACAGGTTCGGGAAGCCATGAGGCTTACCCTGGAAGATGTCAGCCAGCGCACCGGCCTGGGGCTTTCCACGCTATCCGAGTTTGAGAACGGACGGCGTGAGCCACGGCTTGGTCAATTGAAGCGGCTGGCCGAGTCGTATCATCGTCCGATCAGCTACTTCTTGGAAGAAGCCAGCTCGTCATCCGATCTGGTGCTCTGGCGAGAGCGGCCGACTTCTCCAATGGCGGAGCAACTGCAGGCCAGGCTCATCGAACTCGCCGATCAGTATCGGACGCTTGAGGTGCTCTGCAAGCAGCCTTCACAACTCGAGTTGCCTTGGGAGAAGGGAGACCCCTCTCGGTACGGCTATCCGGAGGCCGGACGACTGGCCCGACACGTGAGGAATGTTCTGGGCCTCGGCGAACGTCCCGGGCAGGCGATTCTCCGCGTCTTGGAGGAGGTCTGCAGTGTCAGGGTCTTTCACCTTGACTTCGAGCCAGGCGGTAGCGCCGCTTGCACAGTAGCAGATCGATATGGCGCAGCGATTCTCCTGAACGCGCGAAATGTGCCCTGGAGGCGGAATTTCGACCTCGCCCACGAGTTGTTTCATCTCCTGACGTGGAGGGTCTTTCGCCAAGGCGATTCGGGAGATTCTGCAATTCCGTCCCAGAGCGAGGAGAAACTGGCGACCTGCTTCGCACGCAACCTCCTCATGCCAGAGGAGGTCTTCCGGAGCGCCGTGGAGGCCCAGCGGGGAATGTCCAGGACCCTCGGGTTTGACGGGTTGTTTGAGGTTGCCCGTGAATTCGATGTGTCGATCGAAGCCGTGCTCTGGCAAATGGGATTTGTCTACAAAATCTTGCCTGAAGAAATCAAGGATTACCTTGAGCGCATGCATCATCGCGTGGGTTATTGGGATCGAAGGGATCGTGACACGCCCCCTGAGCGTCCTTTTCGATTCCTGGCTTTGGCTCGACAAGCTCTTCGGAAAGGTCTCATTTCGACTGGACGTTACGCCCAGTATATTGGAGTCACCCGGCGGGAAGCCATGAAGGTTGTCGAGGAGGACGCCGAAGACGATGCCGAGATTGAACTCACTCATTCTTGA
>Ga0208199_1000948_pt1 | contig 10821 bp, 13 predicted proteins | sample Sb_taG_FD_187705 | JGI IMG/M metagenome (GOLD analysis project Ga0208199, IMG submission 187705) | Peat soil microbial communities from Weissenstadt, Germany - Sb_50d_1_NS metaG (SPAdes) (version 2) | ecosystem: Environmental > Terrestrial > Soil > Wetlands > Peat | place: Germany: Weissenstadt... | reverse complement strand
GGGCTACCCGGCCGACGCACGTCTCGGGCATCTCGGGCCGTCTCTCGCGGGTGCGGTGACCTCAGCGGACAGGACAGATCCCATCTCGCTCCGTCGGCTCCGTCTCCCCCGTCTCGCGCTGTCTCGCCGCGTCCGGTTTACAAATCGGTTTACAGAACAGGCTATTGATCTGCGGTTTCCTCCACCTCACCCGCCCTCAAACCTGGCTGCAATCCCTCGGCCGCAGCGGCGTGTCCAAGCTCACGAAGCGACCACGTAGAGGCTGACCCGGCCAAGATCCTGCGACAGTGAGGAGGACGCGAGTGTCACGAGCGATCCGGCGGCAGGCCGCGACCCAATGACGGTCGGTGTGGGCGATAAACCCAGTAGTTCATTCAATGCGCTCTGGATGAGCGCTGTTCGAATTATCGGTTATAGAATGGGCGTCCTGCCACAATACGACAAGTGATATCAGGGCTGGCACGATGCTTCCTATAAGAAGGGGGCTCAAAACCAGCGGAGCCCACCATTGATTAATCGCTGGCAAGCCCAGCGTGAAAAGCGCCCCTGCGATAACGCAAATTCCGAGCCCGGAAAACGATCCACGCCAAGCTCCAGCTCCTTTGGGCCATTTCTCCGTGATTGGGGTGGTCATAAGCCCAGTGCTCGTTATGAACAAGCTTGTGGCAGTGACCAAGAGCGATAGGATAATATCATGCCACGGCGGCCCAGGGTATTTATCCGACGCAAATGTGATGATTGCGGGCAAGCTGAACCCCGCAAACAATGGGGCCACCAGCTGAGTATATCTGTAGCCATCTGACTCTGTATTGCGCTCGTCATCTTTGCCCACAGTAAATGCTCCTCAAAAGATCTGTAGGGAGAATGTGACAATGCTGAGCTTACCTCCATCAAGTAGTGAGGCGGTGCGCCGATGACAGCACCGCCTGGCCATCACGGAATCTGGACGGAGTGGACACATGCTCTGCGCCGCCATGCCCGGCTTGGGAAGTCTGTGGCGGGTCTCGCCCGTCGGCAAGGGAACCGTGCGCACCCACCTGGAAAACATCTACGAAAGGCTGCGGGTCTCCAGTCGCACCGCCGCTATTACCCGCGCCTTCGCAAGATTGTGTCGCCTCGGGCTTATCGGCAAGGCGGGGGTCGCCTGTCCTGACCGCCCTTCCTTCCTAGTCGCGAGCTGGACGACAGAGAAGCGAAATGGTCGCTGAACTGCACAGACAACACAGCGCGGACGACCGGAATCGAACCCGCATAACCAGCTTGGAAGGTGTATGGCGCACGGGCGTCAGGGCCGCTGAGCTGGAGACTTTGATGCTCCTCGGTAGCCGTGGTTGCCCGCTGATCACCTTGGCTAATGGCCCGCTAATGGCCCGGCGGTCCTGGCCTGCACTGGGTCAGGTGGCTATCCGACCGTCCGTTTTTCAGGCCGGATATATTCCCAGTTGTCACAGATCGTGCGTGTGTTCTGCGGTGTCGCCGGTCGCTGGCGCTAGCCGTTGGTTGCTGCTGTTGCTGTCAACCCTGCGCAGGCCGTCCGGTGGAAAGCCGACCGGTACCTTGCAGGGGATGGCCCGCGTTCGGTCCGGGCAGGCTCCGCCTGGCCCTTGTCTTCTGACCGGGAGTGTCCGTAGAGGCTCCAGGATCAAGTGTGACTTCGCGTGTACGTTTACCAGTCAGTTTCCCCCTGTGCTCGTTGTCCTGCGGTCACAGTCACGCTTGAGGCTGGAGGGGCGGACACGTACACTCAGCGGGCCATCTCCGGATCTGAGCCCTGCCTGGGCCCGGCTTGTGACACGCTCGCCGCCGCCGTCTCAGCCAGTGCCCGGCCCCGCTGCCGACGGCAGAGTCAGGGTGCCCGGATCCGGGCCGCCCATGTCCAGCCGGAACGGCGGGTACTTGTCGGTCATCAGCCCGGCGTAGCCGGCCACCCGCAGCACCCACCGGTTCAGGCCGAGCACGAAGTCGAAGATCCGCTCCGGATACCGCCCGGTGACCAGCAGGACCACCGCGGCGATCAGGGCCACGATGCCGATCAGCCCCAGACCGCCCCAGCCGAACATTCCCAGATGGCCCCCCAGACGGCCCCAGTCGACGAGGTACAAGCCCCAGTTGTTGTAGGAGAAGGTGAGCTCAGCATGGGGGATCGGGCGGCCAACCCGCCACCCCAGCCATGGCACGCCCCATGGCACGCCGCTCGTGAACAGGCCGATGATGATGTACTGCGGGATGGCCAGCAGCCACCATTTCACCAGCGCGAGCCCGCGGGACAGCCGCTGCGGGTACTCCACCTCCAGGTGAGCGGGATACGTGGGGTCGTCGGCCAGCGTGAAGGGCGGGTACCGGTCGGTGCCGAACGCGCCGATCGCGTAGTACTGCACCCGCCAGCTCCACCGCAGCACCCCCACGTTGAACTCGAAGATCGCCCGCGGGTAGCGGCCGGTGACCACGATCGCCACCATCGCCACCGCGCTGAGCACGACGAAGGCCACCCAGAGGAAGCCCAGCACGAAGTAGTGCGGGATCACCAGGATCCATTTGAACAGCCACAGCCAGCGTGACGGCGGCGCGTCCAGTGACGCGTCCACCCGCACCGGGTACGCCAGTGCAGCAGCCATGGAGATCACCTCCTGCTGCTCGATGACGCTTGCGTCTTGATCCTGCGCGGGTGCCCATCCGGCTGCGGAAGAGCCAGATGTCCTGTCCGCAGCGACAAAAGTCCTGGCTTCGGACTAGGAACCGGCGCGCCTCGTCAGAGCCCCTTCGCCTTTGGGAAAGGGGCTCTGACCTGGGCGCGCTCGGAGGGACTCGACCCCCCGACCTGCTGATCCGTAGGTACCTGTATGGGCATCCGGACTCGTTCAGAACAGTCCGCGGCCTCGGAGGCGTCCCTGCGCGCTGTTCGCGTAAGTCCGAAGTATTGGAAGGTTGTCCGCCCCGGTGGCTGCCAGCGTGGCTCCCGGCAGGCGCGCCAGATAGCCGCACACGACCGCCGCGCACATTCGGGCCATTCGCGGGGGCGGCAGGTGACCTATGCCCCTGCCTAGCTCAGCGTCGGGGCTCTGTCCTGTAAGTAGGGGACGAGTGCCCTCAAGGCGGTTGAGGATTCCCCCTATGTGAAGGAGAGGGTCGAGATGAGCATGAACGTGCCGGGCTGGACACCCGGAGCCCCGGGCAAAGACGATGCACCGGTGTGTGGACGCTGCGGCCATCACGCTAGCGCACACCTCCATGCCACTAGGCTGCTCGGTCCGGGGCCACTGGTGGCGGCGCTGCCGGTGCAGCGGCTACACCCGGTCTGATTCGACTACTCCCGCGGCGTCTGGGCCCCGCTCGCCAGTTGACCGCTAGCTGGCTATCGGCCGGACGTCCTGGTCTGGTGCCATCTTCCTGATAGCTGCCAGGGCCCTGTGAGCGGGCGCCGGGTCCAGGGTCGGCGAATGCCGATCGCGCAGACATGGGCGGCAGCTGGCTGCATCTGGCTGCGGCCGAGGATCGGGCGAGTACCGAGGAAGAAGGGGTGTGAAGACGATGGCTTCCGGTCACACAAAGGGATTTTGGCGCAGGGCCCGAAACGGCCCGCTCAGCCAGGATCAGGTCATGGCAGTCGACGTCCAGCTTGAGGACCACATCCGCGAAATCGAGGGCCTGGTGGGCGGCTACCTGCGCAGTCCCCAGGACCAGGCCACACGCCAGGCGCTCTTGGCGGAGCTGGACAAGCTCGACGACCAGACGGATCGCGCCGACGCCTACGGCAACTTCAGGTCGGTCTTGGTGAGGTACCAGGTACCGAGGTCCTGGGTGATCGGGGCGACCTCTGACACCTCAACCGCGGAGGACGTCCCGGGTGCCGAGTTCAAAGCACAGGTGGCTCTGGTGAAGGCAGCCAGGAATGCCATCCGTGACACGACAGCGGAGGCGCAGTCGGCGCTGCAGCGGGCGAACGATGAGCTTGCCGAAGTCCGACGCCATGAGGACGGGGGATGATCTGCTCCCGTGACCGCCCGCACCGTGCAGGGGATGGCCCGTGTCCGGTCCGGGCAGGCTCCGGCCTGGCCTTGGCTTCTGGCCGGAGCCTGCCCGCCGAGCCTCCAGGGTCAAGCGTGTGACTTCGCGTGTACGTTCATCAGGCACCTTCCATCTGCGGTCGTTGCCCTGCGGGCACAGTCGCGCTTGATGCTGGAGGGGCGGACGCGTACATTTGGCGGGCCATCTCCGGACCTGAGCCCAGCTGGGATGCTGGCGGCTCTCCGCGGTTCATGCAGCCGGTAGCGGCAGGATCTAGGGTGGCGGTGTGTCTGCTGAGGATCCGGTCCGGCTGGTAAAGGCCAAGGACGGCAACAGCTGGCGTATCGGGACCGGCGCCGACGTCGCGTGGATCGCCGCTGGCACGTCCGTGAGCCGGACCATCACCGCTGCCATCCCTCCGGTCTTCGAGGCCTACGCCACTATCGTGCTGCCGGGCGGAAGTGAGGAGCAAGACAAGCACGACCAGGCCGTGCTCGCGCTGCTGAGCGAGCAGTCGCCAGGCCAGCCGTGGTGGCTGGGGTATCTCGACACCGGCGCCGATGACATTGTCATCCCCGGTGCACCGATGGTGACCTTGTATCCGGGATGGCATTACGTGCTGGTCGAGGCCGGGCCAGTGCAGGCCGCCACCTGGCGTAAGCAGGACCTTGGGTCGTTCCGGAAGGGCGTGTTGCCCAACTTGATGTTCCCCGCCGATCGCTTGTGGCTTTTCTCCACGCTATGGGACGACGACTGGAGCTGCCTCGGAGGACCGGCCGGGCTAGTTGGCAGATTCCTGCGTCACCCTGACCTTCAGGCCAGGCCGGTGGCGCTCGGGCAAGACGCCACACCGCCAGGTCACCAAGCGCTCTGACGGGGCCGACTGCGTGCCGAGTGAGAGGTTCTGATCTGGTGGACTCCTCGCGGCATGGCCCGGCGTGCGCCGCGCGGGCCTCCCAAAGCCGAGCGGCGGCGCTGACGCCGGGCCAGCGGCGCCGCGTGGCGGCGCCGCCTTGATCCAGTAAGGCTTAATTCGGCAGAGTAACGGCCTGGACAAACGGACTTGACGAGCGGTAGGCGGTTGGATGGCGAAGCTGCTCCAGATCGCAAGGAGCACCAGCGACGTAGGATCGGAAGCCGCGCGGCGGCATCAGCAACTGTGTTGGAGATGAAGATCGGCTCACAGAGGGGAGTGCCGCTCATGGATAAAAGATGAACTTATCTGGCTTCATACGCTTATTGTTACTTCCATGAACATGGGTCAGCACTGGACTGATTGGTCCAAGGGCGAACCAGGATGCATCCGCTGCTTCCTAGCGCCGCCGTCAGATCAGCTGGCCTTGTTCGAACTGACTTCTGCCATAAACGTTCGAGTTGGCGAGGTTATGGATGGCCCGCCAGTCATTGTGACTCGTGGTCACCCTCATTGGCCGCGAATAGAGACAAGCCTCTGCGGTCGTCCTGGCTTCTGGCGCCCCCGGACACCAGCTATCTTTGGCGTTCGGAGCGGAGTGGGGCCGCTGCTGGCCTTCCCGGACACGACCATCCTTGTCTCCCTGCACCAGGAACTCGAACAGACAGGTGCCTTCACTCTTCGGGCGCTCTGGAGTGATCGACATGATCTGGTCGACGCCCTTCGTGATCTCGTTCAGTTGTGGTGGTTCCGAGATGTCCGATTCCGGGTTAGCCCTACGCACCTCGTTGACGCGCAGAGGCCAATGACCCCACACCAGGAGCTCGCCCGGCAAGCGGCCGTTCGCGAGCTGGAACAAGACTGCCGCGACAGGGGCGGACATGAACCACACCTCCGGGACGTCCTCGTAGAAGACCGGCCATGTCCTTTGCACTCTGTTCCAGTACGTGCCGCTGCTAACCCGCCGAGGTCCTCAGCTGATCCTCCGCTACCTCGGCGCGGCCAAGACAAGCGGCTTGTTTCTGAGGCGCTTGAGGACGGATGTCACGTTTTTGTTACCACGGACAAAAAAATCTTGCGCTGTCACCGATATTTCATGAATTTGGGGCTGGCAATTCTCAGTCCCTCACAACTTCTTGAAGAACTAGACGCAAGCGGTGAGCTTGACGATTGCGATACTTTCATTAACTCTCCTGCGCCAGACATTTCGGCGCTAGCTCGGTACTATGGGGCATTCGCAAGTGAATGTTTCGATGAGTCGGAAGGTGGCTAACCGGTCTACTGGGTTCAGAAAAGAGGTGGTTGCTCCGGATTCGGGTCGTTAGGGAACTGCATTCGCATCGAGCCTGATCAGTTGTACTGCTGGAAAGGGTGGAAAATGTACCCAACAACGGAAGTAGAGCTTCATCCGCAACTACCGCGCGATGTCTCCTTCTGGGTGCCCACTAGCGATGATCTAGAGCCAGACGAAGGGTTTGGCTACTTTGACAATACTTGGCCGATCTTCGATGTATCTGAGGCAGAAGCGAGGGGCATAACGAATCTGGATCGATCACTTTCTGCAGTAGCGGGCAACCTGGCGTCAACAGAATACGAGTTTGACCATATTGCGACGGCACTTGAGACTGGCTCCGCAGATGACATCGAAGGCCTAGCGCCCGATCAGCTTGAAACCATTTCTCCTTATCTGACTGATAGAGTTACTCTCGAAGGGCAAGGGCAGTTTCGTCCGGGGCCGTCCGGCGCTGGCCGGGCTGGAATCGCAGCGGACCGGCGAGGAAGCCCTCAACCGCGATGAGTCCCGTGAGCCGGGAGACCTGATCGAGGCAGCCATCACCGTCCCCCCTGCCCGGGTGGCCGCGCTGCTCGCGTCGGCTGGAGACGGCGAGGTACTGGCCCGGCGGCTCGTCACGCGACAGGACGGCGAGCCCTCGGAGCTGATCACCTGGTGGGTCCCCGCTCCTCTGGCTGAAGGCACCGACTTGGCTGGCACTGAGCCTGTCCACGGCGGGGTCCGCGGCCACCTGTCGAGACGCAAGAGCATCCGCGTCGACCACGTCCTGGAGCAGGTCGTCGCCCGGCATCCCACCAGTCAGGAGGCCAAGCTCCTGGGTGTGGGCAAGTCGGCACCGATGCTGGCAATGTACGTGGCCGCCCGGGACGCCTCGGGCGAGCCAGTGCTGGTCCTGGAGGTGGTTATGCCCGGCGACCGGCACGAGCTCGAGGATGCCTACCAGGTCGGCTGAGAAGGGCCCAAGATTCTCTAGCCTGCTCACTTGACTAAGCAAGTGGTATTGCCGGCCGTCGAGCCGGCTGGCGGCCTTATCCACGAACCCGGCGGACACCGGGATGCCGAGCAGCATGCCGATCAGGTGCGCGGTCCGCTCGGCGGGCACGTTCCCGTACCCGGCCAGCAGCACCGCGGCGTATTGACGCCCGGGCCGTAGGAGATCGTGCCCGGGTGCACGCCAGGCGGGGCGTCCGCGATCGTCACCTGCCCGCAGCACGGGCAGATCAGCGCGGGCAGCAGCCACTCGGTCACGAACCGGGTGATGGTCACGTCCCAGGCCTGCGCCCAGCGCGGCCTGGCGGGCTCGGCGCCGTCCAGCCCGGTCCCGCACCGCGAGCACTGCGCCGGGGGTTCCGCGCTCTTGCGCTCATCCGGGTCCGGATCCCGGGACAGGCCCGCCCCGGGATGGCCGGGCTGCCCGCCGCGCTTGCGGTCCTTGCGCCGTTCCCGCTCCGATTCCTGCCGCTGCCGCCGCCCGGCCGTGCGCCGCTCCTTCGCCCCGATGGGCTCTTTCGACGTCGGCATCCCGGAGTTGGTGCTGTCCTGTCCGAGCCGGCGTTCCAGCTCCGCGACTCGCAGCTCCAGCCGCCGCTGCCGTTCCAGCGCCGCCGCCAGCTCCGCCCGCAGCACCGCGTTCCCGGCATCCTTCGCCTCGACCACGGCCCGCAGCCGGGCCAGCAGCTCACGCTGCTCCCCCGAACCGGCAGACGGATCAGGCGCATCGGGCACAAGCCCCGATCGTGCTCAACGTCAACTACAGGTTCAAGCACCCGCCACGACGTGTCGCATCCGCCTCACGCCCGCACCGAACCCCTCAACGGACCTGAAACAACCACGGCGCCGGCAGCGCATGCTCATAGCGGTGCGAGCAGCCAGGCCAGCGCGCCGGGGAGTTGCTGTTGCCACCAGTAGGAATCATGACCGCCGACCCATTCCTGATGGTGGCAGGGGAGCCCGGCGCGCTGCAGCCGTCCGGCCCACTGCAGGGTCACCTGGCGGAAACCGGCTTCAAGTGTCCCGGCGGCGAGGTAGTGGCGGACGAGAACCGCGCAGGCCTGGCGGTTGAGCTGGCGAGGGACCATCCCCACGCTGAACGCGGCTACCGCGGTGAACACGTCCGGGCGGCGCTGCGCGGCGGCGACCGCCCAGGCGCCCCCGTTGGAAAACCCGGCAGCGACCCAGGGGCCTTCCCTCACGCCGAACCGGCCGGCCGCCCACGGGACGACCTCGCCAGTGACGAAGCGAAGATGCGCGTCAAAGCGCCTGCGGCTGGTGCCGGGGAGATACTCCTGGGCGCGCCGGTCAGGCCACGGGCGGGCAGGGTCAGCGGCATTGTGCACCCCTACCAGAACCAAGGGCGGGACGGTCCCTGCCAGGATCGCGGGCTCCAGCACCTTGGCGAACCCTGGCACCGATGCCCCATCAGCGAGCACACAGCCCTGTAGCGTTCCCCCCGCCCCCGGCGGCCGGTAAACGGTCACGCCGCGACCTGCGCGAAGCGCGGTGCTGTCCACGGTGTGCTCTTCGATCGCACCCTGCAGCGGGTCAGCGCACGGCAGTCCGGCAGGAGCCCGGGATCCGCGCCATACCAGCGTGTCCGGCATCCTGGCGCCTGGGCTGCTGCCCGCGAGGCTGGGCAGGACCGTGACCGTGATCACCGCCTCCTCCAGGCGGCGGATCCTCAGCGAGGCCTCCCACAGCCCGCCGGCGCCATCGACGGGCCACAGCCGCGGCTGCACGCCCGCTACCAGCTGGACCTCGTCAGCCTGGCCTTGCCACAGCACGTGCAAGATGTCACCCTCGGCCCAGGCGCCCAGCGGCTTGCCGCCCAGCCGGCCGCGCAGCACAGCCGGGTCGCGCGGGTACCAGACGCGGGCCACATCCTCGCCGTCCGGCAGCCCGCCCGCCGCGTACTGCCCGGCCGCGCGGCGCCGGTTAGGTTCCAGCAACTCCCTCCAGCGTTGCGCCAGGGTCTCCCGCCCAGCAGCCGCCCGCTCAGCATCGGTGACCGACGGGTCACCGCACGGGATCTCTTCACCCGCCTCGACATACGTCCATACAGCCAGGCGATCCCTGACAGGCTGGCAGCGCACACGGTGCACTGTAGCCTGCCGGGCGCCTTCGTCCAGTAACCCGGCGCAACGCATCACCCAACAGCCCAGCGCCAGATCCCAAGCGGATCATTGCCTCAGTGCCCGTGAATGGACACCTATGCGGCCTACTACGTCATTCCTTACATCGGACAACGAGACGTCCAGGACATAGACGGGGCGGTGTGCGATGCGTTGTACGCCAAGCTGCTTGCCGAGGGCCGGGTGAAGGCCAGGCCGAAGAAGAGGCCGCCGACCCAGGCGGTTCACATGCGGCGGCTGGCACCGGATGGCCGGGTCCTGCCGTGTCGTCCACACGGATATGACACGGTGCGCTGCTACCGCTCGCACTCGGAGGACGATCCAGCTCTAGGCCAGCCAATCGAGGCGAAAAGGCTGAGCGGGACGGCGGTCGCGAAGGCCCGCGAGGCTTCACGAAGGAAGCTGCCTCCTGGCCTGGAGCCCAAGACAGTCGTGAACACGTACCGCATGCTCCACCGGGCGTGGGAAGACTTCGCGGTCTGGGGATGGGCGAAGCGGAACATCGTGGCCGACGCGCATCCCCCACGGGTGCCGCGCAAGGGCCGCAAGGTCTGGACGGTCGCTCAGCTCCAGACGTTCCTGCAGCGCGCACGGTCGGACCGCTTCTTCGCGCTTTGGGTGCTCGAAGCCACCTCGGGCATGCGGCGCTGCGAGCTCGCGGGCGTACGGCGTGACCTGCTCGACCTGGCTGCGGGGACGCTTGAGATTGATGTTACGCGGGTGGTGGTGGACGGCCAGGTGATCGAGTCGCACGGCAAGACGGAAAACGCTCAGCATGTCCTCGCGCTCGATCCGTTCACGCTGGCCTGCTTGAAGGCGCATGTCGAGATGCTCGACCGGGAGCGAAAGGACCTCGGACCGGACTACCACGATTACGGCGTCCTGTTCTGCTGGGAGGACGGCAGGCCTCCCCATCCTGACACGATCACGCGACGGTTCAAGAAGCTAGCTGACGCGGCCGGTCTGCCGGAGATCGACCTACACGACGTAAGGCACAGCTACGCCACCGCAGGTCGGGACGCGAAGATCGACTGGAAGGCGCTCAGCAAGCGGATCGGGCACGCGGACGTGGCGTTCACCATGAGGCAGTACGTTCAGACCGACCTTGAGGCCGACCGCCAGGTCGCGAACACGCTCGCTGAGCTGATCATCGGCGGGGCCCTGGCCTCCACCGTGATCTCGGATCAGACGCATGAAGACCAGGACGCGACGGCCGACGGCGACCCTGGCGAGGCGGCCTGAACGGGAGCCACGTTTACAAATCCGCGCACAAACCACAAGCAAAAGGCCCCTTCTCTGTTCGAGAAAGGGCCTCTGGCCTTGGTAGCGGGGGCGGGATTTGAACCCGCGACCTCTGGGTTATGAGCCATATTGCGACACGAGGTCGCACGTTGTGAGTGAGCACGTTGAGGAGGTCTGGCTGATGCCAGGAACGTAGCTACGGGTTGTGTCTGACCTGTCCCCGCCGTGACGTGCGTGGC
>Ga0208199_1000940_pt1 | contig 10897 bp, 8 predicted proteins | sample Sb_taG_FD_187705 | JGI IMG/M metagenome (GOLD analysis project Ga0208199, IMG submission 187705) | Peat soil microbial communities from Weissenstadt, Germany - Sb_50d_1_NS metaG (SPAdes) (version 2) | ecosystem: Environmental > Terrestrial > Soil > Wetlands > Peat | place: Germany: Weissenstadt... | reverse complement strand
CCGAAGCGCGGTACCTCGTCCTGTCCTCGGCCCAGGCGGAGTTCAACGAACTGAACGAGAAGAAAGATCGGCTAGACCAGGCGCTCGCCGACATTACGCAGGCAGAGGCCGTCCGCGACGCCACGCAAGCCGCCATCGCGCCACTCAATGCCGCGGTGGCAGCGGTTACCCAGGTGATCACAAAGACGAACGAGTTCATAGGCCTAACTCAGCAGGCGAAGTCTGACGTAGATGATGCCGCGCAGACAGCAATCCCGGCGGCGAAGAAGAATCGGCTGGCCGCCAGCGCTCAGGCGCTGTACGAGAAGTGTACTGACCTCGAGCAGCTGCAGAGTCAGCTCAATATCTCTCTCCCGGGTCTCAACACTCAGGCTACCACGGTACAAACGGCTGCGACCATGGCTGCCGATTACGCGACTAGCCTGCAGCCGGATAAAACACGCATCGAAGCGGAATTGACCGAAGTCAATAACAAATTGACGGCTGAGCCGCCCGCCGACACGATTTCCCAAGCCGGAGCAGAGCTTGACGCCGCGCAGCGTGCGTTCGACGACGCACCCGGTGCCGAGCGGCACGCCCAGGAGGTACTCAAGGTGGCCCGCGGGGCGCGGGAAGAGGCGGAGAAACGCAAGCGCGAGGCGCTGGAGCGGCGCGACGGAGCCGAGCGGCTCTTCATCAAAGGCATCGACATAAGCGGGCCTAATTCCGCAGGGGTTTTCACAGCGACGGCAGTCCTGGCCGAACCCATCCCATCCGGATGTGAGCTGCAGTGGTCGTCCAATGCGGGTTCTGTCAATCCGGACAAGGGCAGCAACGCGGTCTCCTTCGATACAGGCGGGCTGCCTCCCGGCAGCTACGACATCGAGGTGAGTCTGGTACAGACGACGCTATAGCGCCACACAGAGCAGAACACGATCGAGGAAGTGAGAAGCACCATGGCCATTAGAAGGACAGTCACCAAGCAGCCCGGTGGTCGTGCGCCCGTCCAGGTGACGATGCGCCGGGCCGAGGTTGACCCCACGCCCGATCAGGCGCTATGGGTAGTGATACGCAACAGCGCAGAATCGCTGTTGTTCGAGAACTACGCGGCGTTCATCGAGCCGATCATGTGCGGCGGCGGCCCTCCACGCGCGCAGGGCCGGTTCGATCACGTCCGCGCGAAGCTCCAGCTGCCGTTCCCCGATGTGGAGCCCTACCGGCTGCTTAAGGTCGCTACCGAGGTCTTCATGATGGCGAACTGCGGCGTTGTGATCGGCCAGACCGAACACAACCTAGACATCACGCGCGGGACGACGCTTGAGCATGCCGACTTCGATCGGCTGACAGACCACAAAAATCCAGCCGAGGACAGGCTCGCCGACGAGGAGCAACTCCGGCTGCTTCGCTCGACCACCGCGTCGCCGCAGGTCTCGCAGCAGTGGCAGGAGTACCTGGTGCGCATCGGGCAGGATCGCACCATCCCCTACCTCGACATCATCCGGCTTAAGCTTGGCGACTTGCAGATCCGGGCCGGGCGTGCGTTTGGCGCTCGGGAGTGCTACGGGATTCTGCGCAACAAGCTCACCCGCCCATGCCTGCTAGAGCTGATCTGGAACTACTGGCTCGAGGAAGGCATGCTGGTCCAGACCATGAACGCTATGAGCTGGCGATTCCAGAACCGGCGCGGACCACATGACCGCGACCCGCTCGCGCTAGTGGAGATCGACCCGCTACGCGGCCTCAACAACCTGCTCTGGGGCTGGGTGCAGGATGAAGAGCACCGGCTCACCATCCCTCGGCGCACCTATGAGTACGACCACGAGTACGGGCTCAGGCTAATCGGCAAGGCCGTTCCCGCGATCCGCGGGGCAGACTCGCGTTCCCGGTTCCTGGAGGGCTTCCATACGCTGCTCATGCTGTGCTCGATCTTCTACAAGGAAGACGACGACACCACCGTCGTGGCGGACGGCTTTCCCGTGCTCAACGCGCTGCGCGATGTCCACCTCGTGCTGACCCAGGGCTCGCACAACCAGTACGGCGACCTGCCGTGGACGGCACGGCAGGAGTTCCTCATGCAGCAATGGATCCTGGCCCGGCCGGAGATGCGGGAGTTCCTGCCCCGCCGGATCATGGTCGACTATCCCGAGCCCTGGATGGACTCGGTGGAGACGATGAAGACGCTGCAGGGCTGGACGGACACCTCGATCCTGCACTTCAGGGACATGGCGATCTTCGGGGAGAAGATCCTGCTGTCGATCAGGTTCGGCGAGTGGACCTCCGAGATCCACCAGGAGGCGGCGGCGAACTGGGCCAGGTACTGGCGCCCTGAGGTGCAGGGCTACACCTACGCTTATCGCGCCGCGACCGGCGCGGACTTGGCGGCGGTGCACGTGAGCGGCCAGGTCAACGCCACCCTCCCGTCCGTGCTCCTCAGCCAGCGGCTCCCACAGCGGGCCGATGGCGCGCGGCAGCCACTGCGTGCCGCTAGCGCACAGCGAGCGGTGACCGACGGAGCGCAGCCGCGGGCCTTGCCCAGCGGGTCACAGCGGCGGCGTGCCGATGGCGCGCGACAGCGAAAATCTCCGGCCGGCTCGGAGCCACCTGCACGGTCTTGATCGCGGCACCGGGCCGTGATCGACCTCACCTCGTCGCTCTACCTGGGGCTCAAGCACGACAGCAGGAGCGTGCCAGGCTGGGAGCGGCTGACAACCGGCGTGCCCGCCGCCCTCGCCCAAGCGCCGGCGGCGGGCACGCTCGCACAAGGACTGGCCGGTCTCATCGGCACCGAGGCCGCGACGCTGGCCCCGTCCACGTTGCACGCGTTCTGGGACCTGTTCGCGGGCATGGATGCCGGGGAGATCCATGTCGATGCTGGCACGTATCCCATTGCCTGGTGGGGGGCCGAGCGGGCGCGGTGCAGAGGTGCCGTTGTCCGTCCATTCCGCCACCACGATCCGGCTGCGCTACGGCAAGCCGTTGCCGCCGAGGCCGAGGGACGTGGCCGGAACCCAGAGGACGGCCGACGCCTTGTTGTCCTCGCTGACGGGTTCTGCCCCGGCTGCGGGCGGGTGGCGCCCATCGATAGCTATCTGGCCATCGTTGCGCCCGTCGGCGGCTTGGTGGTTGTCGATGACACGCAGGCACTCGGGGTCCTGGGCACACCAGCGTCAGGACACCCGTTCGGCCGCGGTGGCGGCGGCACCGCTCGATGGCTGCGATTGTCGAGCCCGGGCCTGATCGTGGTGGCGTCGCTGGCGAAAGGTTTCGGGGTCCCAGTCGCGACCCTGGCAGGCAGCGATGCGGCCGTGCGGCGATATATGGCCACAAGCGAGACCCGGGTGCACTGCAGTCCGCCCTCGAATGCGCACCTGCATTCGGCCATCGCGGCCTTGCGCATCAACGCCACGCGGGGCGACGCGCTGCGCAGGCGTCTCGCAGAACTGGTGAGCCAGTTCCGTGCCATGCTCGGGGCGCTTGGCGTGCGGCTCACGCCGGGGTTGTTCCCGGTTCAGAGCATGGGATCGGCCACCGGGCTGGACCTTGAGATGGTCCATTTGCGTCTTACCGAACTCGGGGTAAAGACGGTACTCAACTGGCCCCGGTGCAGGCAGAGTGTCGCGCTCACGTTCATAATCACGGCGGCGCACCGGGAGGCGGACATCACCCGGGTGGCCCATGCCATGGAGATCGCCTTGGCCGCAGACGAGGGCGTCCAGCGGGGGATACGAGCAGGGGTGGCCACGCGATGATCATCGACAGCCACTGCCACGCGGGCAAGGGAGACGGGCTTACCGGCCCGTGGGACACCGATGCCCCGCTCGGGGCCTATTTGCGCCGGGCAGCGAGGGCGGGTATCGGCCGGACGGTTCTGTTTGCCGCGTTCAGCTCCGATTACCGGGCGGCCAACGCAGGGGTGGGGCAGATCGTGGCCAAGCGCCCGGACCGGTTTTCCGGCTATGCGATGGTGAACGCCGCACGCGACGCCGGGCGCATCGGCGCCATGGTCAGGGAGGCGGTGACCGGCTGGGGCGCCTGCGGGATCAAGGTGCATAGGCATGATGCCCGCATCACTCGCGAGGTGTGCGAGGTGGCGCGCTCGTTCGCGCTTCCGGTGCTCTACGACGTGATGGGCGAGGCGTTCCCCATGGAGCTGGTGGCGGCCGAGTACCCCGATGTGGCCTTTGTAATACCGCACCTCGGGAGTTTCGCCGACGACTGGCGTGCCCAGCAAACGGTGATCGACTTGCTGGCACGCCATCCGAACGTCTACGCCGACACGTCCGGGGTTCGCAGGTTCGATCTGCTGGCCGAGGCGCTGCGCCGGGCCGGGCCGCGGAAGGTGCTCTTCGGGTCCGATGGGCCGTGGCTTCACCCGGCGGTCGAGCTCTCGAAGGTTCGTGTGCTCGGGCTGCTTCCCTACCAGGAGCACCTCGTGCTGGGCGGTAACTGGCTCCGTCTGACGGCCGCAGCACGGTCGCGGGCGCGGACCCGGGCGCGGCGGAGACCAGAGCCGACCTCTCGCACTGCGCTCACGCGCTCGACTGCGGCTCCTCGCCTTCCTCGTCGCGGTGAGCTTCAGCCACCCGCACCTGTCGTGGTGGGCGATCGGGGTGATCCCTGGGTCGCGGAACAGTTTCCGGCTGGCTGACCTGCCCTTTCTTTCCCCCAGACGGCATGCTGAGGTGTCCGGCCGACCGGCGCATCTGGAGTGCTCGTTCGGTTACACCAAGCCGGAGCGAGGCACGACGAAGGCTGCCGTCCTCAGCCGCCACGGCAACCGCGATGGCGGTGTCCTGGGCTCTCTTGCCGATTTCCCGCAGGCCAACGCCGCAGGCGACGGCGTTCCCGATGGCCTGCTCGAAGGACCCCTGCCACCATGTCCGCGCATCGGCGCGGCTTTCCGGGCGCTCGCTGTCAGGAAGGCTGCCCACGGTAACTGGTCCGTCGCCCACGTGTCGCGCGGCGATGCGGGCCATCAACAGCCGAAGATCCCTGACGTTCCCCGGGTAATCGCGATGGCTGATGAAGTCGGTCACCGCTGGATCGAACGGCGGACGGCATGGTGATGGAATCAGCGAGGACAAGAAATGAGTAGCAAGCGGGAGGATGTCGTCCATGCGGTCACGGAGCGGGGGCAGTTCGCATCCCCACGCCGCGATCCGGTGATATAGGTCGGAACGGAATCCGCCACTCTTGACCGCCTCCCTGAGCGGACGGTTCGTGGCACAAACGAGCCTGAACGTGGTGTCTCGCCATGTGTCGCTTCCGACCCGCTTGTACATTCCTTCCTGGATAACCCGCAGGAGCTCGGCCTGGAGCGTGAGCGGCAGCTCGCCGACTTCATCCAGGAACAGCGTTCCGCCGTTCGCCTGTGCGAATGCTCCATCGCGTGGCGCCACAGCGCCCGTGAACGCTCCGCGCTCGTGCCCGAAGAACTCACTGCCGGACAAGGTCGGCACGACCGTCGTGCAATCGAGAACCACGAATGGCCCTTTGTCCGGCCGCCGATCGAGCCCGTGGATCAGCTGGGCCACAAGTTCCTTGCCGGTGCCGCTCTCGCCGGTGAGGAGAACGGCGGTCTGCGTGAAGGCTGCCACCTCGACGACCTGGCGCAGGACGGCGATCCAAGTGGGGCTATCGCCAATGAGAGTGTGCCGGACCTTATCTGATCGTATGAGCCGGTCTATTTCAGCCCAGCGCTCGAGACGCGCTGCGACGGCGCGCACAGGCGGGTCATGGTCGTCCCACCTGACTACGTCGGAGGCCCCGGACCGAAGCAAGGACCACGCGTCAGAGTTGTCCAACGTCGCGCCGGGCAGCGCGATCGCCAGCACCCGATGGCGGCCCCATGTCTCAGCCATCCTCAGTTCTTCAAAAACTTCACCGGTCAAGTGATCAAATACGACCAAGCACGAACGACCGCCAGGAAGCTTGCGCTGGTCCTGTGGATCGGAATCCACGGCCAAACCGGCACGGGCCAAGTCGGCGACTACTCGCTGCTGGACCGAAGGGTTGACACTTCCCAAGAGCCGAAGCCCGACGCGAGTTGGCAACGTTCCTCACCTCGCCCGCCGAGATTCTCGCCTTTGTGACTCCGCTTGCGGGCTGACCCGATCCGCTCGATTGGCCCGCTGGCGGGAATACCTACCCCTCTCGATCGGCCTTGCTGCCTGTCACCGCGATCGCCTCTATCCTGCTGATCGGGGTACCTGCATGCTCGTGACACTGCCGGAGCTGGCGGCCATATATGCCGGTCCTTCGGCCCGAACGACTGGTCTTTGCTCCTGGCGCTCGGGGGCGAGGCTGTCGACCTGGCACGCCTATCATTTTGTTCCTAGTCGATCAAGTTCACGGTAGTAGCGCATCTGGGCCGGGTAATCCCTCGAATCAGTGATATTCAGGGCGGGTCCGAGGGGGGAGGTTGCTGGCGCAGCGAGCTCAGCATGTTGATCCCGTGGAAGCCGCCGCGCTGCCGCGCTGCTTGCCGAGGCGGAGAGGAGCCGCGCCGCCAGTTCGGTACGGGACCTTACCCCGAGTTTCTGGAAGATGTGCCGGACGTGGGTCTGCACGGTGTTCTCCGTGACGAACATCGCTGCAGCGACCTCGCGGTTGGTTTGGCCCTGTACGACCAGGGCGGTGACGCGGCGCTCGGTCTCGGTGAGCCGGTCGACCGGCGTGCGCGCGGTGATCACGGAGAGCTCGCTGCGGGCCTTCCCGGCCCACAACGGCGCGCCGAGGTGGTCGAAGATGGCCAGGGCCTGGCCGAAGGTGGCGCGAGCCGTCGACTGGTGCTTGGTGCGCCGCTCGATCGTACCTTTGACGAGCAGGGTCCGTCCCAGCTCGAATGGCATCGGCAGCTGCTTATGGTGCGACAGCGCCTGCTCGCAAGCGGCCTGGGCTCCTTCCAGGTCGCCGTCCAGGTCGGCGAGCCGGGCGCGGCATCGGGCAGCTGTGGCCGACGCCCACGGGCGCCCGAGTGACTTGCCTTGTGCCTGGAGTTGCCGTGTGAACGACCGTGCCAGATCGATCTCGCCGAGGGCGGCCAGCGCTTCGATCTCGTCTGGGAGGAACTTCATCACGCTCGGTTCCGCCAAGCCGACCGCGGAAGCTACGTCGGCGAGGTGGCCCAGGTGAGCGTGCGCGGCTTGGGCGTCATCGAGTGACAGCGCGATGAATCCGAGGACGGAAAGCACCATGGATCTGGCCGGGACGTTCTCGGTGCGGTCGCATAGGGCGAGCGCTTCGCTCGCGATTTCCTGTGCCTGCTGCACCTGGCCCCGGTGGGCACGGACCAGGGCCAGGGAATACAGTGTGGCTGGTCTCATCGTCTGCTGGCGGCTCTCGTCGGCGACCCGGCATGCCTCCAGGGCGTACTCTTCGGCGGCGTCCCAGTTGCCCGCCCAGCACTCGAGTTCGCTGAAGTGGTAAAGCAGGAACGGCAGCGATGCCTCGTCGCCGCGGTCGATCTCGTTCCGGTACCGGTCGGCCAGCCTGGGCCGCGCCTCGTCAAGCCGGTCGGCCCACTTCAGGACCAGTCCTCTGACCAGGGATGGGTCGAATCTCGGCAGGCGTGCCAGCGGCTCTGCGTTCGCTGGGCCGTCGAGCGTCTCGGCCCTGTCCAGCAGGTCCAGCCGTGTGCCGTGGCCCTGGAGGAACTCGAAAACCGCGACCCTGGCGAGTGAGTGCGCTAGCAGGCGGGGGTCGGATGCTTGCTCGGCCGACCGGAGCGACTCCTTCGCCAGGCGGGAAGCACCGGGAAGGTCACCAGCCACCAGCCGGGCAAACGCCAGCTCCTGTTCTGCATGCGCACACAGGGCCGGGTCATCCGGTGCCGCCTCCGCTGCCTCACGGAACGTATGCTCGGCGAGTGGCCAGCCGCTCTGGTGGTAGTAGATCGTGGCTAGCCGAAGCAGCAGCGACGCACGGAGCGGGCCAGCCTGACATGCGGGGAGCGCGGATTCGATCAGCTCCCTGCTGCTGGCCAGGTCTCCTGCACGGAAGTGGTAATCGGCGGCGCGCACCGCCCGCTCAAGAGCCGCCTCGGGTCGGTCGGCTGGTGTCAGCCGCGTGGCTTGCTCCGTAAGAATCGCTGCTTCCTCTGGCGCGCCTCTCGATGCTGCGTGATTCGCGGCGCCATCGAGCATCCCGGCGATCTCCTCGCTAGGCCTGTCCGCACCTAGGGCCAGATGCCAGGCACGTTCCTCTATGTCTGCGGCTACTGCTGCTAGCCGCTGGTGCACCTGCCTGCGTTCTGCCAGCGGCATCTCGTTGTAAAGGGCAGAGCGCAGCAGAGGATGGGTGAACCGCAGCACTTCACCGTCGCGCTCGATGAGGCCAGCGTCGACGGCGAGGTCGATCGCAGCCCAGGACTCCTCGTCGTCGCAAGCCGCTCGGATCAGCCGTTCGCGTGGGTGGGGTGAGGCAGCGACCAGTCGGCCCGCCCGTCGTACGTCTGGCGTCAGCTGACCCATGTGGCGTCGCACGAGATCACTGAGGCTGCGCGGGATGGGGATGGGCTCATTGGTCAGGGGAATGCGCGAGCGGCCAAGGAACGTACGCGCGCATTCCAGGGCGAAGAAGGGGTTTCCGTCGCACCCCTCATATAGCCGAGTGAGGGTGTACCGGGGCAGCACGGCCCCCAGCCGCGACCGCAAGATTTCGCCGATAGCGCGCAGGCTCAGCGGACCCAGCTGTACACGGCCAAGGCGAACCGAGGACAGGGCGCGGCCCATGCTGAGCGGGACTGGGTCGTCCGTGCGGCGTGTCAGCAGAATCAAGACAGGCTCGGCCTGCAGGCGGCGGAAGCAGAACTCCAGCACAGCTGCGGAGGGGCGGTCCATCCATTGCGCGTCGTCCACCGCGATGACAAGCGGTGCACCGTCCGAAAGAACGCGTATCATATCCAAGATCCCTCGCGCCAGAATCCGCCGCTCTGGCAGCGGACTGCCGGCCTGGAGGAGATTACTCGTGGGTGTTTCGGAGGCGTCGCGGAGAAGCGCGATCTCCACGGCTCTCCTGCGCGGTGTCGGAAGCGCTAGGAGGATCTCCTCGGCGACGTCGCCGAATAGGTCATCAAGGGCGGAGAAGGCGAGCGGACTCTCCGCCAGGGTTGGTCGGCACGACAGCACCCTGGATGAGCAGCGAGCGGCGTCGAGCACGTGCTGCCATATCACTGTCTTGCCGATCCCGGCATCACCTGTGATCGCCAGCGCCGCTGGCGTCCCTGACCCAGCCGAAAGAAATGCCCGGATCTCCGCGATCTCGGCATCTCGCCCTATCGGCCACGAATCCACCTACCACCCCCGAATCGGGTCTAACACATCTGGGCACCGGTGAGAACCCTTTCGCCGTCCCCAACGCGCCCCAGACCAACTTCGGAAGTCTCACTGATTTAGGGCCGGGGCAAGTACAAGGCCAGGGCGGTGAACGCGGACCCGGCCGCGGCGGCGTAGGCCAGGTACACCGCGACCTGGGCGTTCTCGGTCCGTCCGGCGGTACCGGTGTACTGCCGCCCGCCCACCCGCAGCATCAGCTCATCGAATTCCTGCCGCCAGCGATCCAGGTCTACGCTGAGGCCAGCGGCCATCGCGCGATCTCCTGTTGCCCACACACCCTCGGATCATCGGACGGTGGCCGCATCACGTCCACGGCTGCCGGACCAGACGGTCACGAAGTGTCGCTGGAGGAATAAGCGATTAGGGGTGGCGGTGACGATTAAGCTGACTAGAAAAATGGCGGCTCGTGCGCCCGCTCGAGCCGCTCCCGGACCCAACCCACAACGCTGTAGATAATGGCCGGTATGCGTCAGGAAACAGCGATCGACGGATTCCGGCTGGCCTACGAGCGAGCCGGGCGAATTGCGGCAGGGCCCGCTGTGCTGCTGCTGCACGGCTGGCCAGGGGACCGGACCGACTACCGGGAGGTCGTCCCGCTCGTGTCGGCGGCCGCCGACGTGATAGTGCCTGACCTGCGGGGTTTCGGCGAATCGGACAAGCACGAGGCCAATCCGGCCAGCCAGTACAACGCCGCCGCCCAGGCTCGCAGCGTCATCGGGCTGATCGACGAGCTGGCGCTGGGTCGGCCGGTCATCGCCGGCTATGACATCGGCAGCCGGATCGCCCAGGCCGTCGCCAGGGATCGGCCCGATCTGGTCCGCGCCCTGGTTCTCGCCCCGCCGCTGCCAGGGATCGGAGAGCGGATCCTCGCCCCGCAGGCCCAGCGGGAGTTCTGGTACCAGGCCTTCCACAACACCGAGCTTGCCACCCAGCTGGTCGACGGTCGGCCGGACGCCGTCCGCGCGTACCTGCGGCATTTCTGGTCGCACTGGTCCGGGCCCGGCTACGAGCCGGCCCCCGGTCACCTCGATCACCTGGTGTCGGTCTACGGGGCGCCGGGCGCGTTCACCGCCTCGATCGCCTGGTACCGGGCCGGTGCGGGGTCGGTCGCCGCCTCGCTGGCGGAGCTGGCTCCCGACCCGGGCGACCGGATCGCGGTACCCGCCACCGTGCTGTGGCCGGAATACGATCCGCTGTTCCCCCGCGCCTGGTCTGACCGGATCGGCGAGTTCTTCGCCGCCGCCGAACTGGCCTGGCTCGACGGCGCCGGTCATTTCTCGCCGCTCGAGGCGGCGGGCGAGTTCGCCGCGGCTATCGTCGCCGCGGTCCGGACCAGCCCGGACTGACCGCGATGGAATACTCGACAGCATGAAATTCCGCGCGACGGTAGAGCTGGGCGGCAAGACCGCGACCGGCATCGAGGTCCCCGATGATGTGGTCGCGGCGCTTGGTTCGGGTCACCGCCCGCCGGTCACGGTGACCATCGGCGGGCACACCTACCGGACGACGGTCGCGCGGATGGGCGGGCGGTTCCTCATCGGGCTGAGTGCGGAGAACAGAACCGCGGCCGGCGTGGCCGCCGG
>Ga0208199_1000931_pt1 | contig 10969 bp, 19 predicted proteins | sample Sb_taG_FD_187705 | JGI IMG/M metagenome (GOLD analysis project Ga0208199, IMG submission 187705) | Peat soil microbial communities from Weissenstadt, Germany - Sb_50d_1_NS metaG (SPAdes) (version 2) | ecosystem: Environmental > Terrestrial > Soil > Wetlands > Peat | place: Germany: Weissenstadt... | reverse complement strand
ATTCCGAGCGTTCACAGCTAGCGTTGCACCTCTCTTCGAGGACGACAGCGAGAGCCCGCAGGGCGTGTAGCTGCGCTCGTCGCTACTCAGGTGCAGGCGCGCTCGGGGTAGACCCAGACCATCCAGTCACCCAGGTCCAACGGCGTCCAGGATGTTTGCCACTGCTCGGCGGGGAAGCCGGCGATGTCCGCGAGTGTCTCCTGGGTACGATGCCGCGCCTCGTCGTCGCGTGCGATGACGGCTACAAGCGGCTCGGGGCCGGCGCCGTTTCGATGCCAGGACGAGCGGAAAACGTAGGCGTCCTCGATCGAGGCGAGACGGTCGCGCACGAGTGCCTCGGCTCGGTTGCGACGACGCATGCTCGTGGTGGTTGTCGGTGGCGCGCTCGACTCTATCGTCGGGGTTCCTGAGGTCATCGAAGGAACCATACGACGAGATTCGGACGCCGTGCTTGCTCTGTCGAATCTCATTCCGCAATTTCCGAGCGCCCAGCCGTCTCCGCCAAGCTCTAGAGTCAGAACGCACCATGCACTCGGTCGAGTCCAGCCGGAGCACCGCAGATGTCCACGAGTTGACTTTGTCCGACGACCGCTACCCCGATCGCCTGCGCAACCTCTCGGACCCGCCGCCGCTGCTTTTCGTACGAGGCGACGTCGATCTGCTCGCTCGCGAGCAACTAATCGCAGTTGTCGGCACGCGCGAGCCCACGGTCTTCGGAACCTCGGCGGCGGAGGAGTTGACGGGCGCTCTTGCGGATGGCGGGTGGGGAATCGTCAGTGGTCTGGCAAAGGGCATTGACACGATCGCCCACCGAACGGCGCTCGAGCACGGCGCGCCCACGATCGCAGTGATGGGCGGTGGGTTGGACCGCATCTATCCGGCCGAGAACAAGGGCTTGGCCGCTCGGATAGTCGATCAAGGTGGGGCGTTGATCTCAGAGCAGCCCTTTGGCGAGCAGGCTCGCCCGCAGCACTTGGTCGCGCGCGACCGTTTGCAGAGCGGACTGTCGGTCGCCGTGATCGTCGCGCAGAGCGGTTTGAGGAGCGGCACGATGCACACCGTGCGTTTCGCGGCCACCCAGGGGCGCCCGCTGTTCTGCCCGGTTCCGCACAACGAGAACACCGCCAGCGAGGGCCTGCGCGTGTTGCTGGAGAGGCCCGCGCGTGAGCTGTGCTCGATCCTGCCGGCGTGGCGGAGTGCGAAGGCGCTGTGTGAGCGCCTGGGAGATCAGCCGCTGGCCCGTCCGGTAACCCGCGAGGGGCTGGAGGAGTTCGTGCAGGCGGTGGGGAGGAGAGGAGAGAGATAGAGCCAAAAAACGACTTCACCCTGCGGCCAGCACTACCGCAGCTGTGTCGGTCTCGTAGGAGGCGATCGCGTTTTTGCCTCGCGCTCGTGAGCTGAGGAGCTTTGGTGGGCGTTGGTGTGGGTGGACGTCGATCGCGAACTCGATGTCGAATGTCTGCGCCAGGCGCGCGAGGGTGTCGATCGTGGGATTGTGCTCGCCAGCCTCCAGGCGCGCGACTTGTGGCTGGGTCATTCCCAGCTGCTTCGCTAGGCCTCGTTGGGAGAGGCTGTGCTCGATGCGATAGGCGAGCACCTTGAGTGCGACGGCCCGTGCGATCGCAGTTCGGTCCCACTCGCGCTTGAAGTCGGGGTCGCGCAGCTCCTCGGCTAGTACCTGCTTGCTTGTCTTGAGATCAGTGAGCTTCACGGTGTTCCCTTCGATCTCACCGGGATAATAGCACGCTTGTTATCGCCTGTGTGGTCCGGGGTTGGCTCGAGCCCTTCGAAGCGCCGCCGAGCGTTCATCATCTTCTGATCGAAGCCGCGATTGTCGATCTGTGCCTCGGGTGCGATGGCGAGAATCACGAATGTGCGGGGTTGGACTCGCCGGTAGATCGGCCGCCAGCGGCTTCGTCCCGCACGTGGGCGCCTACGCAGGTCTTGGACGATTCGCCAGCAGGCGCGACTTCGCGCGCTGATTCTGCCGGCGAACATCCAAGCCTGCTTTGCTGATTATTAGGACAAAGTCGCAAGCCAGCTTTGCTGGGTTATTACTAAAAGGGATTCCTCCCCGCCGTCCGGTGATTAAGTCCCTCAGCCGGGAGGGTCGGCAGCCGGTTCGGCACGGGACCGTGCACGCCCGGTTCTGGGCGGAGTTCGACTCATGCCAACCACCGTACGCCGAGCTTGGGATGGCACTCTCCCCCACCCAGTGAGCCGCGACGATCTCGAGGAGCTCGTGCACGCCATCGAACAGGCGCGTGAGGGAAAACGAACGGAGCCCCAGGGGGATCACCGCCGAAGCGGGAGGGCCTTACCTGGGGCATTCGTTCGTCAATGTAGCATGAGTCTGGTACGGGTACCGTGCGTTGTGTGACGAGAGCCGGCCCCGGCTCCAGCCCGGAACGCGGTCCTCGAGCGCGACAAACGGTCCACTCGCTCTTGGCGGAGTTCTGGTGTCGGATTCGTTCGCTAGGGTTCCCGGTATTCGGCCACGCCAGCAGACAGACAAATGCCTCCAAGCAACTTGACGTTTGAGGATATCTTCGATCCGGGCCTCTATCTCGAAATAAATGCTCTGATAGAGGTGCTGCCTTGGCGTCAAAGAAGAATCTGCTCATTGCGGTTTGGCTTCGACGGTGAGAGTCCACACACTCTCGAGGAGGTAGCAAACGAATTTGCTGTGACTCGTGAGCGCATACGTCAGATTATTGATAGCTCGATTCGACGCCTCCGGTCAGCCGCTGCTAGTAATTCTTCGTTGCTCGCCCTAGACCGAGTACTCGGGCAGGATCCGGCGCAATGGCCAGCCCGTGCTTGGCTCCAGACCGCGCATCGTGAACGCCATATACATAGACAGGCCGAGGCTCAGCTTCTCCTTGCGGTGAAGGGTCTGAGTTGGCGAGATGCCCGGCGAACGATCGGTAGCTATCTACGTGAACAGACCGGGAGAGTCGAAGCCGCGCGAGAAGGCCATCGTTCGGAGGAGGGCAGAGCGAAGGCGGCAGTTCGCGCTACGGCGCTGGTTGATCGGTTCGTCGCTCATGTACTCTGGCCGTCGACCACAAAGCCGCTGCCGGATTTGAGCGCCTTTTCGCGTCAACGCCACCTTCCGGCTCAAACCCTCGGCAAGGCTGGTTACTTCGATAGCGGCAAGCTCAAACGGCCTGTCCAGTACGAGTCCTTGCTCGAGCTCAGCATCTTTGAGGCTTTCGAGATGGCGTCTACGGTCATCTCCTATCAGGAGCAACCGCTACAGGTTGATGTAACAATCGACGGCCTCAGTTTTCGATATACACCCGACGTGGTTATACATCTAGACGACGGGCGAGCCGTCGTCATCGAGCTCAAGCCTCCACACATGCTCGGCCTCTTTGATGGATGGCTTCGCTGGGCTTCCTTGGCGCGCTGGTGTGGAGAGGCGGGCTTGGGGTTGCTGGTCGGTAGCCCACGCTTCACCGTGATCGATCTTCTGCACACGCCGTGCAATCCGCGGCTCAGGGCAGAAGTTCTGCGAGCGATCGACGCTGCACCAGTTTCATGGGGGGACTATAGGCAGTTGGCCGTCGCGTGCAATGCCCAAATGACAGGGCTTGCCTCAGTAGCAGTACGTGAGACGCTCGACTGGCGACTTGTCCCATTCCGTCTCTGCGTCCCCGCGCCAGATCAGCGACGAGAGGCATCTGCATGGTGGAGGCTGGTTGCGCGGTGTGCCTACGAGGCGTGACCTGCTGGGGGTATATTCGTCGATGACTGGAGCTCCAGCTTAGCTCAAGCTCACAGCACAAAGATTGAGTTATTCTGTGGTGGCATTCCACAAAGCACCCGCTCGGCGTTGACGGCCCCTGACGCGCTTGCGCTCGGCATCGAGGTCCCGAGCCCACGCGTCCAGGTCGATCTGAGTGTCGGTGGCTGTGGTCATGGGTTGATCTCCTCCATGCGACCTATCTTCCCACCTGGTTGGGACGGGAACGTTTGAGGATGGGGATCAGGGGGTGCTTTTTATGGGAGACAACAACACAAGTCGCCCGAAACAAGGTGAGTGTCGCCGGTCACAGAGGTGGGAGGCTCGAGCCTGCGCAGGTCCCGACCCTTCGTCCGAACGGGCCGACTTCGCGGCCCGATTCGTTCGGCCGAAGGTCGGGCCTGCTTTGCTGGGTATTAGGAAAGGTGGGGCGGATGTCCACGCCTGCTTTGCTGGGTATTAGGAAAGGTGGGGCGGATGTCCACGCCTGCTTTGCTGGGTTGTTACAAGAGAAGACTTCGCGCGCTGATTCCGCCGGCGAACATCCAAGCCTGCTCTGAGTTATTACAAAAAAGAGAGTGCGCGATGATTCTGCCGGCCGAAGGTCGGGCCAGCTGGTTATTAGGAAAGGACGGCCGAGTTCGGCGCCGCCGGTGGCGCTCGCTGGCCGGATAGTCCTCGGCTAGGCTCGTCCGGGCTAGCGCGCGGCGGGTGTGTCTGTGCGCCGGAAGAGCTTGCGAACGAACTTGGCCACCGACGGGGGGAAGGGGAAGTCCGGTCCGACGAGGCTGGGCAGAGTCGTCGGTTTGAAGTTGCGGTCACCGTAGGCCTTTTCGGTCCTGCTGGGCTCGGTGGCATCCGCGCTTACGGTCTCGGAGGTGGCTGGCTGGTTAGCTGTGGATGACTCCATAGCGCTCATCGTACTACCCGTCCCGCCAGCTCCACAAGGATCGCGAGCATCAGGAGCGTCAGAGCCCGGTCGAACAACGGTCGCTTGTGGGCCAGGGCCTGTTCGTTGATCTCGACGTCTCGCGCAAGGTCTTCGAGCACCAACTCTTCCAGCTCGTGCTCGTCTTTGCCCTCGCGAGCCTCGCACAGGTCAGCGACAGACGGGCCGGTCTGCTCCGCGCCTGGCAGGCGCAGAGTCCGCACGGCCACGCCGAGGGACACGACAAGCACGACCAGCGCGACGATCCAAAGGTCGTATGCCCCTCCGGTGCCGATAACGATCGCGGCTACACCTGCGTTGACGGCTATCACGCCGAGCGCGCCACCGTCGAGCGCCGCGAAGCGCGCTGTCTGCATCTGCAGTTGGCTTTCGGCCAGCCAGCAGAGCCGGTCGGCGAGCCGGGGTTTGGTCACTTTCGTGGTCATGCCGAGAAAGCTACGCACGACCTGCGATGGAACGCTCGATCCACCACCCCCACGACCCTGTCGTGTGGGTCAGCCGTCCAGCTCTTTGTTCCAGAACCCGACGAAGTCGAACAGGCGCTCACCCTCGCGCAGGGTGGCCGGAGCGCCTGTGAACCGCTGCGCTCCGACGGCGAGGAGCGCGGATTGATCGAGAGCCGCTTGTCGCCTTCATGGAGGAGGTGGCGATCGCAGCCTCGAGGAGGGACATGCACGGTGATGTGGAGTGGAAACGTCGAGGGGTCGGATGGGATGAGATGGGTGGAATTTATGGGAGACAAGAAGGCGAGTAGACCGAAACACAGGTGAGTGTCGCCGGTCACAGAGGTGGGAGGGTCGAGCCCGAGGATCAGGGACCGACCCGAGAGTCCGCTGAGATCGTTGGTGGGCACCAAAGTCTGTCTATCGCACTGCACGAGGACCGGCGTTTATGGTCATGAGCACAGACTCGATGACCTCTTCGAGCTCGCTCAACGTGATCTCGGGTGACGGGCTGAGGTCTGTGGGGATTCCGGCGAATGCCAGGTCGGAGCGGATGGTTTCGATCAGGTCGCGGGCGCTGCTCGCGCGCAGGTAGTCCGACATGGTTTCGAGCTCGGGTTGTTCTGACCAGCGCAGGATGCGTCTGAGGGCGGCGAGCAGTTGGGGCCAGTCGCGGTGGATTGGGAGCTCGTTGGGTTGGCAGCCGAGCAGGGCTGCCCATGCTGGGCGGTCCGCGGTGTAGCGCTGTTCGGCACCGACGGTGAATGTGGATAACACCCTGGCTGTGCTCAGGCCTGCGAGGGTGTCGTGGACGTTGCGCTTGGCGTAGCCCGTGGAGCGGGCCAGTGTCTGGGCATTGACCCACGGAGCCTCGGTGGTCAGGAGGATGCGAACAGCCTCGGCGCGGATGCCCACGCCGAGGATCTGGCGCAGCCGGAAGGCGAGGTTGATGGGTGCCAGAGGGTCAGGCTGGCGGGACTTGTGTGACGGGAAGAGAGGCGGACGCAGGAAGCCGGCGGCGGCGAAGTCTTCGTCGGTCTCGTTCACGGGTCCCTCGGAGCGGAACAGCGGCTGCAGCGTTGCAAGGGCTGCTGTCATCCCGTGATTGCTCAGTCGTGCTCGGGGGCGCTGGCGGGCGAGCCATCCCAGCGCGGCTGCCGTGAGCGCGCGGTCGGTCTCGTCGATGCACATCGCGCGCAGGCGCCGGACGCTGAGAAGCGACTCGTTGACGAGCGCCCAGTCCATGAGCTCGTCGAACAGGCGTGGCTCGGCGCGCGCGACCTCGAGGGTGAAGACGATCAGCGCCTCGGGGTCCTGTGCCCACGGGCTGCGCCGCTGCGGCGTGGCGAAGAGTCCCATCTGCGCCCACTCATCCCAAGCGAACGCAACGAGCCGGTCGCTGAACCGGCGGCTAAGGGTCGAGACGTTCATCGTCAACTCCGAAGTGGGCGAGGACGCGTGCCAGCACGCTGCGGTAGCCCTCTGAGGGATCGTGAGTCCTACTCCAGTGAGCGGCGTCGATCAGCTCCTGCTCGGTGGGCTGCAGTGCTTCCAAGTCGTCGAGGTGCTTGCCAGCGCCCTGATCGACGGTCGCGTAGAGCTTTAGGTGGATCTGGTCGACACGGGAGGCGAACAGGATCTCCAGGCCGGGGCCGTAGACTCGGTGCTGCGCACGCTCATAGAAGCCGTCGGGCAGTCCGAGGTCGAGCAGCGAGGTGGGTCCTGGGTTCAGCCAGTCATCGGACAGCCCGAAGTCGCGGGCCACGATGTGAGCGGCGTCGAGCAGGGCCGCGGGGAGCGGTTGCGCCGATACGAGCTCCCGATCCTCGACGATCGCGAGGACATCGACATCCCTCGTACCGCGGGACACGAGCCCAAGCGCCAGCAGTGCCGAACCGCCGACTATGGCAAGCGTGTAGCGCTCGCCATGCGCTGCGAGCTGATCGCCAAGCGCGCGGAGGAGATCCTCGGCCGCCAGGGCACTATCGATCCGGTCGTCAAACATCTCGATTCGAGATGTTATACATCACAATAGGGTAAGTCAACGGTGATGACGGTCAGTTCACCATCTGACGCAGCGCATCGACTCCGCCGCCGTCGCCAAGTCTCCGATCGCTCAGCGATTCCAGTGGCGGTACGCCTCGATCCACTCCGCGCCCTTGGGCGGCGGGGTTGGCAGAGGCAGATCGACGAGCGGGATCGACTGTCGCCGCTCCTCGCGCGAGCAGATCGCCACGATCTGGTCGTTGTCGTTCAGCGTTACGTGCTCGACGGTGACGTTCACACCCAACACCTGAGTATCGAAGGGAACGGTCAGTTCGTCTTCGATCACGGTAAACAGGCCAGTGATCTGCTCGCTCTCGTTGTAGCAGTCGACGGTGGCCTCCTCGACCATCGCCTCGAGTTGAGCCTTGCTCATCGAAGCCAGATTCTCATCGCTCATGGGCTGCTTGTACCGTGTCGATCGGATGTAACTGAGATGCCCTCCACCGTGGGCGCCGGGCCATCCCGGCCGGGTGGGACCGGCTCGCGTCGAAGGTGCCTGTCGGCGAGCCGCGGCGTGATCGCTTTCGTGGACATGCCGAGAACGCTACTCAGCAGCTGCGACGGTACGCGATCCACCACCACCCTACTCGCCCGGTCAGTCTCATCCGGTGGGTAGGCCCTAATCCTCGCGAGACCAAGACCCAGCAATTCGCAGAACGGCCGGCGAGGCCACCAAGCGCAGGCCATGCGATTCCCGAGGGGCCGTAGCAAATTAGTAGTTATTTCCTGTTGGATATATCCGGCCGCGCGCGGACCGTGTCTCGATGAACACCGAGCGCCGCGGCCAACGCGCTCTGCGAAGCGAAGAAGCGCTCGAGCCGCTGGAAGTTCGGCGGCCTACCAACTGCGGTGCTGGCGCGATCGGTGCCCGCGGGCTTGCGCGCTCACATATTGGGTTGGGATAGGGTGAGGAGAAGAGACACATAGAACCAAAAAACGACCGGTCGATCGGGTCACCCAAACAAAAACGGTCTTCGCACCCGGCTGTGATGAGAACGTTGAGGGATGGGATGAGATGGGTGGAATTTATGGGAGACAACAAAGCAAGTCGCTCGAAACACAGGTGAGTGTCGCCGGTCACAGAGGTGGGATGGTCGAGCCGGAGGATCAGGGACAGACCTGAGATTCCGCTGAGATCGCTGCGGCGGTTCGGTGAGCGCAAATCAGAGTAGATAGAGGGTCTGATTTCGCAGCGAGTCTACGTCGGTGTGCTCTGTGAGCAGCTCGGTCAGTATTCGCACCCATTGGGGGATCGCGTCTTTGGTGCGGGGCATCGTCGCGTCGAAGGTAAAGATCATGCCGTAGTGCTCGTCCCCCGCGACGAGGCACTGGTCGTGGATGGCTTGGAAGTCTGCGATGTCGTTCGTGACGATCGCTCGTTCCTCTACGGCCATCCGCCGGACCAGCTCGAGATCGGAGCTGCCGAGTAGGTCGTTCCTATCCCGCTTGATCGCCTGAACGTCATGCCCCGCCTCTCGCAGCTCACGAGCCGTCCGGGGCGAGATCATCTCGTCCAGTAGCAGCCTCAAGCGAGCGCCTGTTGGCGGCGCTTGAAGCGCTCGCGCTCGCGTTTGGCGATCGCGTCAGCACGCTCGGTCCACGCGTCGATCTCATCCTTGTAGTCCGCGTAATACCGAACGCACGCCTCGATGTGCTCAACCGGTATCTCGAGATAGTCAGCTGCCTCCACGACGGAGTTGCCGTTCTGGCGTACCGTCGCGATCACCTGCGCTACGTCCAGCCGTGTGCCTAGCAGCGCAGGCCTTCGTCCCATCGCACCGTCACGGAAGTAGATCAACGGGTGCTCGTCGTGGCGCAGGCCCTCCTCGATGTAGCGTTCGGCCAGGGCTGTCTGAGGAGCATGGGTCTCCTGTGCGCGCTGCTTCAGGCGCGCGACCGTGAGGGGGTCGAAGCGAAACGCGACACTCTTCTTGGTCGTAGTAGGCATAATGGAAATACGAGTATAGCAACGTATAGCACCATGTCAAGGAGGACACCTCTGGCCTGCTTTGAGATCACGAGGGACTCCCGGGTGCGATCTGCACGTTCGCTCGGATGGCCCACGCCGGCACGCGAGGGCCGTTCGGTGGTCCATCGGGATCGAGCAGCGCCACCCCGGTTGACAAGCGCGCCTTGCACTCAGAGATCAGCTCGGGCTCGTCGCGCCCGAGGGTTTCGATCAGGTAGCCCAGCCGCTTGAACACCGCTCGGTTTCCCAGCCGCTCCGCGTACTCCACGAGCCGGTGCGCATCGTGCTCGTCGAGATATGTATCGAGGATTTCGGCGGCATGCCGGATACCACCGCCGATACGCGGTGCGTCGAGGATGTCTACGACGGTCCGCGCCGGGTCGGCGATATGTAGTCGCACCTCCTCGCGCCAGATGGACTCGACTCCCCACGCCATCACGTTCTCAGCGACGTGTGTGAGGAGGTAGTCGGCGTCGAGCAGTTGGACCTCTGCGACACGGACGCGCCGTGCAGTCTTCACGATGGTGGTTCGGAAGACCTGCTCGGTCAGGCTCCAGTGTCCGGCCGCGGTCCAGCCCGTGAAGTAGCACGGCGACCACACAGCGCCAGCGACGACCAGCGCGTCCTGTGACCAGCCCTCGGGACGCTCAGCCTCGACCGGGACTGCGATGTACAGGCCCCGTCGTACTCTCCGCAGCCATCCCTGCTCAGCCCAGTGCGCGAGCTTGCGGGCAGCGACCTGAGCATCGACCCCCAGCTCGGCCGCGGCGTCCTCAGGCGAGATGAACCGCCGCCGCCCGGCGACCGCGGCAAGCTCAGCCCGACCAGATCCAGAGATCCCATGAGATGACATCAGAAGACCAGTAATCCGTTCTCGAGCGAATCTACTGGCCTTAGAGTATCACGCCAGACAGTCAATCGCCAGATACTTCGCCACGAGATGAACTAGTGGCTCGCGATCCACGGACGTGTTGGGTGGGAGACAAGAACGCGAATCGCCCGAAACATAGGTGAGTGTCGCCGGTCTCAGAGGTAGGAGGGTCGAGCCCGAGGATGAGGGACCGACCCAGGAGTCCACTGACGTGCTGTATCTATCTGGAGATGGCGCGCTCAGAGCTCGTCAAAGAACTCAAGGACGATCACAACATCCTCAGCGTGACGGATGGTGCAGCGGACTCCCAGTTCGTACTCCTTGAGGAGATCGCAGAGCTGATCGCCGTCGATTAGATCGACCGGCGGGGCGCCGTCGCGCGTCGCCTCTCGCTTGGCTTCGGTCGTGAAGGTACCCGGCCACGCGACCCTAGGGCCACAGTCGCTTGATGTAGCCGTCGTAGACCCCGTAGATGTAAGGGCCGGGCTTCTCGGCTTGGCGCAGGATGCGCTCGATGTTGCCCACGAACCGTGCCGACTGCTCGGAGGCGCGCAGCTGAGCGTTGGTCAGGCAGAACGCCCGCACTTGCGCAGCCTCGAGGACATCGCGCTCGGAGGGACGACGGCGGATCGCGTCGTCCTTCATGAGGACGATCCAATCGTGCTGGCCAACGTCTGCGAGCCAGCGCAGGTTCCGACCGTTCGGCCAGCAGGCGCGACTTCGCGCGCTGATTCTGCCGGCCGAAGGCCGGACCTGCTTTGCTGGCTATTACAAAAGGGTCGGCCGAAATCCAAGGCTGCGGTCGATGAAGAACTCAGGCGATTTAGTCATCTCGCCCGTGGCCGACGTTGTTTGCGTCCGCCGTTTAGGCCGCCGCACGGGTGGCGACACGGACCACGTCCTCGACCTCCGGCTCCGGCACGCCGAAGTCCTCTGCAATGTC
>Ga0208199_1000927_pt1 | contig 11007 bp, 11 predicted proteins | sample Sb_taG_FD_187705 | JGI IMG/M metagenome (GOLD analysis project Ga0208199, IMG submission 187705) | Peat soil microbial communities from Weissenstadt, Germany - Sb_50d_1_NS metaG (SPAdes) (version 2) | ecosystem: Environmental > Terrestrial > Soil > Wetlands > Peat | place: Germany: Weissenstadt... | reverse complement strand
CTTCGTAAGAGTTGACTCTCAAGAGAGTAGCGCGCTCTCGCGCTTCATGCAAGTCGGCTCTCATGATGAGAGTTTGGCGGCGGCCCGGATCGGCGCCGTGATGATTTCTCAGGCTGGGCCGTTCACGGCGGCGGTTCTCGCATGGCGCCGGCGATGACCGTGGCCACCATCTTGCGGACGGCTCCGGCCTCTGGCGGGGCGGCTGTCCGGTCGGCGAACAGCAGGTGCCCGGCTCCGATCAGGGTGGGCGCGAGCGTGTCGACGTCGGCGTCCGCCGCGATGCGGCCCAGTTCCCGCTCGGCGCCGAGGTAGGAGGCGATCATGACCGCGGCGTCCGTCAGGACCGGGACGCCGGCCGGCCAGGCCCGGCGCAGGCGGGCGCGCAGCTCATCCCGGAAGGTGATGAGGGGGACGATGGCCACCGCGACCGACCCGAACAGGGCCGTCAGCGCGCCGGTGAGGTTGCCGGCGACGGTGCCGGTCCCGGCGGACTCGCGCAGGGCGGCGGCCTGGGGGTCCATCCGGCCGACGCGGTCCAGCACGAACTCGGCGAGGAAGGCGTCGAAATCATCGAAGTGCCGGTGCAGGACGCCTTTGGCGCAGCCTGCCTCGGTGGTGACCGCCCGGCTGGTCAGCGCGTTCGGCCCGTCCCGGAGCAGGACGCGCTCGGCGGCGTCGAACAACTGCTCGCGCACGTCGCGGATGGCCACCCCGGTCGGCACCGTGCATGCCTCCTTCGCTGTACGCGAACCCGGTTGAGAAGTGGGCACACGCCCACTTAGAGTGGGCATGTGCCCACTGTACCGCCGGAACGAGCGCCCCTTGCCGCACCCGAGCCTCGTGAGCCTCATCAGGCCCGGCAGGTAGCGGAGTCGTTCGGCTCGGACGCCGAACGCTACGACCGGACCCGGCCCCGCTATCCCGACGCCCTGGTGGAGCGGATCGTCGCCGCCAGCCCCGGGCCCAGCGTCCTCGACGTCGGCTGCGGCACCGGCATCGCGGCCCGGCAGTTCCAGGCGGCCGGCTGCCAGGTGCTCGGCGTCGAGCCCGACGCGCGGATGGCCGACTTCGCGCGGCGGACCGGGGTCGAGGTCGAGGTGGCGAGGTTCGAAGCCTGGGAAAGCGCCGGCCGGGCATTCGACGCAGTCATCGCCGGGCAGGCCTGGCACTGGGTGGACCCGGTCGCAGGAGCGGCCAAGGCGGCACAGGTGCTGCGGCCTGGCAGTCGGCTGGCAGCGTTCTGGCACGTGTTCGAGCCGCCGCCGGTAGTGGCGGCAGCCTTCGCCGTGGTCTACCAGCGGGTGGTGCCCGACTCGCCGTTCAACTTCCAGGCGATGCCGAAGCGAGCCCTGGACGTGTACCAGGTGATGGTGACCAAGGCCGCCGACGGGATCCGGGAGGTAGGCGGGTTCGGCGACCCGGAGCAGTGGCGATTCGACTGGGAGCGGTCTTACACCCGCGACGAGTGGCTGGACCTGCTGCCCACTACTGGCCCCCTCACCCAGCTCCCGCCGGACCGGCTGGCGGAGGTGCTGGATGGCGTCGGGGCCGCTATCGACGCGATGGGGGGCAGTTTCACGATGTCCTACACCACGGTGGCGGTCACCGCGGCGCGTCACGACAAGCGCGACAGGTAGGTCGAGCCGAAGGCCTCGAGGAACTCGAGCGTGGCTCAACCTGGAAGGATTCGCCGCGGCAAGCGCTGCTGCCCGTGCCACCGCTGCCGAGCGGGAGGCGCTGCGGAGCCTGCGGGATGAGATCAGGCGGGTGACGGAGGACACCCCGCGCGTCACGTTGATCAGGCTGGACCAGGATGTCCACCGGGCGATCTACGACGCGACGCATAACGCATTCCTAGAGGACTGCCTCAACCGCTACCTCAACCTCACGCTACGAGCATGGATTCTCGTGCTCGACAGCGTTGGCGGGGTCGCGGAGATGGTAGACGAGCACGCCAGCCTGATCGAAGCGGTCGTCGACGGCGATGCCCAGAAGGCGAGCGCCCTGGCCCGTGAGCACATCACGGACTTCGAGAACGATATCCGCGCCGCGCTGGGGAATCCGGCGGTCCGCTTGTCAGTGGACCGGCACCCCAGCTCGGGAATCTAGCAGCCTCCGCCGTGCGATGAGCGCGGGGAGCGGCAGCGAAAGGAACACCGTCATGGCCCGACAGGGAAGACTCTGGTGGGCAGTGCGGCGCGCCGTGGACCTGCTCGCGCGGGTCGGCTTGGCTGACAAGGCGCTTGAGCTGCCAACCCGGCTGTCGGGGGGGCAGCAGCAGCGGGTCGCGATAGCCCGGGCGCTGGCGCTACGGCCCGTCGCATTGCTCTTCGACGAGCCGACCTCCGCGCTCGACCCTGAATCCTCCCAGGAGGTGCTCGGCGTCATGCGCGAGCTCAGCACGGAGGGAATAACGATGCTGGTATCGACCCATGAAGTCGGCTTCGCGCTGGACGCCTCGCATCAGATCGTCTTCATCGACCGCGGGAAGGTGGTCCACGCCGGGCCGCCGCGCGAGGTCGTGTTCGGCTCAGCCAGCGAGCGCACACGCGAGTTCTTTGCCGGCTTCGTCCGCTACGGCAGCGGGACCGGGTAGACGGTGGTTCTTTGATTGCCGTCGTCGGCGGGGGGGTCATAGGGCTGTCGGTCGCGTACTACCTGTCCCAGGCCGGCGCGGAAGTGGTCGTCTACGAGCGAGGAGCTCTCGGACGGGGCTGCACCTGGGGCAGTGCGGGCTGGATCACCCCCAGCGAGTCGGCACCCGTCGTCGGACCCGACGCCATCCGCCAGGCCTTGTCCTCTCTGGGCCGGCCTGACTCGCCGCTCTACGTCAGGCCGACGCTGGATCCCGGACTTTACCGCTGGCTGCTGCAGGCGCTCCGCTACTGCAATTCCGCGGCTGCCGCCCGGGGCCTTCGGGCGGTGGCAGAACTCGGGCGTCCGACCTTCGAGCTCTATGACGAGCTTGAGCGCGCCGGACTCGGCGCCGGCATGAGCTCACAGGGACTGCTCCACGTCTTCAGCCGACGACGTTCGGCCGCCCGGTCGCTAGCGTCGGCGGCGGTGATGCGTCACTACGGCTACACGGTGCCTGGTGACCTCCTTACCGGAACCGAGCTGCGGGAACTTGAACCCACCCTCTCCCGCCGGGCCGAGGCTGGCTATCTGATCAGTGAGGAGCGGCACATCGATCCGGCCCGGCTGACCGCGGGGCTGGCCGTGCTGGCGCGGAAATCAGGTGCCGAGATCTGGGAGCAGACCGAGGTGAGACACCTCGACCACACGGCCCGGCGGGTGCATGCGGTCGCGTCAGCCGACGGCACCCTGCCGGTGAAGAGCGTAATCCTCGCGGGGGGTGCGTCATGCGGAACGCTGCTGCGCCCCCTCGGAATCCGGCTGCCGCTGACCGCAGGCAAGGGATACAGCTTCCTGCGCCGGCTCCGCACGTTGCCCGGCCGACCGATCCACCTAGGGGACATCAAGGTAGCCGTCACGCCGTTCGCCAGAGGGCTGCGAGTGGCTGGCACGATGGAACTGAGCGGCAACAACGAGACCCTCCGCCGGTCCCGGGCAGACGCCATCGCACGGGGCGCCGCGCAGTACTTCGACGGCTGGGATGACCTTGATGCAGACGGCACCGGCCCCGAGCCGGAAGAGCTCTGGGTCGGGAGGCGGCCACTGACCCCAGACGGCCTGCCCATCCTGGATAGCGTGCACCCCTTCGAGAACCTCTTCATCGCGACCGGGCACTCGATGCTCGGCATCACGCTGGCACCAGCCTCAGGCCAAGCCCTGGCCGGCTACGTGCTATCCGGCAAACGGCCGGAGCTGCTCGAGCCCTTCCGCCTGCAGCGCTTTAAGAGTCGTCCGGCGATACGCGGATGGGCGCGCACGCTTGCCCGGAGTTAGCGGCCCTAGCCGGCGGAGCTGGCGGAAGTCGCCAGGCACAGCCCGATCGGCGCGAGCACGCTACGACGGAGTCCAACGTCGCCGTGCCGCACGGCGAATACCAGCTCCGCTGACCCGCGCGCCGGATGCAGGCGTCATCGTCGAGTGCCCAGCAGGCCCGCCAGGTCCTGGCTGACCGGCTGCGTGAGCTGCGGCTTGGTGCCGGGCTGACGGCCAGGGAGCTGGCGGTCCGCGCGGGGTGGGAACGGACGAAGGTCTCCAAGATCGAGCACGCGACCCGAGGTTGAGGGAGAGCGGGCGGCGACGGAGGACGCTGCCGGGCAGCAGGAGGCGGCAGGCCGCCACGCGTACGGAGCACGCCCTCGAGGCGCTGCGGAGCGGGTGGGGAGACGGCTACCGCATCGGCCTCGATGACGGCGTGTGGTGGTATGAGCGCCTCGACGCCAAGGGCGGCAGGCAGGAAGCTACGGCCCGGATGACGTGGCGCGGATGATCGCGGACGACCACGCGTTCCTGCCGGTGCGGACGGAGGCCGGCCGGTGACCGGCTGGGGCGGCACGCCGCTGCCCAGGCGGGAGGTTCCCCCGCCGGGCGTGCGAGCCCCGGCGCGACGGGAGCCCGCCGCGCAGAGGGCCGGGCTGGGTGACTGACCCCAGGACGCTACGCAGGGTCCGGGACGCCCTGGCATCCCTGCCGCGGAGGCAGCCGTGACCAGCCGGACCCGGTCGGCGCTGTCGCTGACAGTGGGCGAGCCGGATCAGGTAAAGCGCCTGGAGCGGTTCGACGCCAGCCGACCGAACATGGGCCGCGTGTATGACTACTGGCTCGGCGGCAAGGACAACTACGCCGCCGACCGGGAGGAGGCGGAGCGGCTCCTGGAGATCTACCCGCAGCACGCTCACCAGGGCGGGAACGGGGTTCGTTCGGGATGAAAAGACCGGATACGGGCTGCAGCCAGACTACGGCGCCCGGCCGCAGCCCGCAGCGGCATCAAGATCCCGTCCCGGGTTAACGGATCGCGGGGACTGGGACGGGTAATGCGGACAGTGCTCGTCATCGCGTCAGCTCCCGGCACGCTCGGCGCAATCCGGGGCGATTTCGATATCCCCGTTTGGATCCCGGCGGACTGGCAGCGGGTCGGTCAGCTCCCCCAGACGCCAACCGCCGGCACGGGCGGCCGCAGACGGGCCGGGTAGTGCGGCTGACCGCCCAGCAGCGTGGAGGGGATGACACGGGTTTCGTGTCATCCCCTCCACGGGACCGGCCACGGGCTAGATCACTGTGGCGCCTTCGGTGGCGTGGCCGCTCTTGGCGAGCAGGGCGATCAGGGCGCCGGCCAGCGCGACGATCGAGGCGACCAGGAACGCCGCGGTCATGCCGCTGACGAACGTGGTGTGGGTGACGTTGGTGACCAGTTCGGCGACCTGGGCCGGCGTGCCGTGGGTCACCGGCGCCACCCCGACCGACGTCGCGCTCTTGACTTCGGCGAGCTGCGCCGGGGTCAGCGAGGGCAGGTGCGCGGCGGCCCACCGGGCCGGGAGCAGGCTGTCCACGCGGGCTGCCATGATCGCGCCGAGTACGGCGGTGCCGATCGTGCCGCCGACCTGCATGGCGGTGGACTGCAGGCCGCCGGCGACGCCGGCCAGCTGGACCGAGGCGTTGCCGACGATCACGTCGGTCGCGCCGACTATGACCGGGCTGAGTCCGAGGCCAAGCAGCGCGAACCAACCGATCGTGTCGTTGAGGCTGGACGCGATGCCGATGCGGGACAGGCCGAACAGCGCGACCGCGGCCAGCAGCATGCCGACCACCAGCGGGATGCGCGGGCCGAACCGGGTGATCAGCTTGCCGGAGATGGGCGAGGCGACGATCAGCATGCCGGTCAGTGGCAGCAGATGGATCCCGGTGGCGACGGCGCCGAGGCCGTGCACGTTCTCCAGGAAGAAGGTCATGAAGAACATCGCGCCGAACAGGGCGAACATCAGCGCTATGACCAGCACCACGCCGGCCGACAGCGGCACCGAGCGGAACAGCCGTAGTGGCAGCAGCGGCTCCTTCGCCTTCGACTCGCGCAGCACGAACAGCAGCACCGCCACCACCGCGACGGCGAAGAGCGCCATGGTCCTGCCGCTGCCCCAGCCGTAGTCCGCGCCCTTGATCAGGCCCCACACCAGGGCGAACAGGAAGGTGGTGAGCAAGGCGATGCCAGGGATGTCGAAGGACCGGGCGGCCGGGGAGGGGTCGGTCTCGCGGAGCACCAGCAAGCCCGCGGCCAGGGCGATCAGGCCGACCGGGATGTTGATGTAGAAGCAGGCCTCCCAGTTGACGTGCTGGACGAGCAGGCCGCCGACGATCGGCCCGGCGGCGGTGGACGCGCCGATGACGGCGCCCCAGATGCCCAGCGCAGCATTCAGCTTCTCGGCGGGGAAGTTCTTGCGCAGCAGCGCCAGCGCGGTCGGTTGCAGCATCGCGCCGAACGCGCCCTGGGCCACGCGGAACGCGATGACCAGGCTGATGCTTTTCGCAATATCCCCAGATAGGCCGACGGCGGCCGAGGCGGCGGCGAAGCCGACGATGCCGGTGAGAAAGATCTTCTTGTGACCGAAGCGGTCACCGATCTTCCCGACGGGTATCAGCATGACCGCCAGCGCCAGCAGGTAGCCGTTGGTCACCCACTGGATATCGGCGAGCGACGCGTGCAGGTCCGCCTGGATGGACGGGTTGGCGACGGCGACGATGGTGCCGTCGATGCCGACCATCATCACGCCGAGCGCCACCGCCAGCAGCGTCAGCACGGGGTTGCCGCGCAGGCCCCGGCCCCGGTCCCGGCTCAGTCGCGTCGAGGTGCCGGTCCTGGCGGTCGCGGCGACTTGGGTCTGGCTCACAGTTCTCTCCCTTCGGATCTGATGCGGGTCTGCCCGCCTGGGAGCCACCATATGTCAGCCAATGACACTTGGCAAGTTATGCTGTATGACATTCTATGGCGCATGACATTACATGCATGTATACTGGCGGTCATGCAGGAAGTGCTCACTCCGCAAGAGGCGTCGGAGACCGGCGCCGGGGGACGGCTGTATCGCTCTGCGGCGGACCAGCCCGCCGCGCCCCGCCGCGAGCGCAAGAAACAGCAGACCCGGGATGCCCTGATTCACGCGGCGCTGGAACTGTTCGAGGCCAAGGGGTACGAGCACACGGCGGTCCGCGAGATCACCGACATGGTCGACGTCTCGGAGCGGACGTTCTTCCGGTACTTCGCGAGCAAGGAAGACCTAGCGCTGTCGTTCGTCCAAGACGGGGCCGATGCGCTGGTGGAGGCGCTCGCGGCCCGGCCGCCCGGGGAGGAACCGCTGACCGCGCTCGGCAATGCCTTCCGCGACTCGCTGCGCCGCGTCAGCGGAGGCAATGAAATTTACCTATCGGCCCTCAAGCTGATCGAGTCAACGCCGGCGCTGCTCGCCGCCCACCTGCGGTACGTCCGCGACCACGGCGAGACCATTGTCCGCGCGATCGCCGCACGCGAGGGCGTCGACCCGGACACCGACCCGCGACCCCGGATCATCGCCGCACTCTTCGCCGGCCTGGTCTCGCTGGCCAACCGCGACTGGCAGGCCGCCGGGAAGGGGGTAGGGGAGGTGGGCGGGGATGCCGAGGCGATGCTGGCCGCGTTCGACACATACGCGGGTCAGGTCGGCCCGGGACTGTTCGGCCACTGGAACGCCGGGGACCGCTGAGCCCCGGTAAGGAGTCGCACAGCACGGCCAGTGGCACCACGGCCCGTTCGGTCCTATGTGTTTTGCAGGTAAGCCAGCACGGCAAGTACCCGGCGGTGCCCGCTGTCGCTAGACGGCAGCCCCAGCTTGGCGAATACGTTGCCGATGTGCTTGCTGACCGCTCGTTCGGTGATGACCAATGTGGTGGCGATCGCCGTGTGGTCGCGGCCCTCGGCCATCAGCTTGAGGACCTCGAGCTCGCGCGGGGTCAGCGAATCCAGCGGCGAGCCGCGGCGGCGGGCGAAAAGCTCGGTCACCACCTCCGGGTCAAGGGCGGTACCGCCGGACGCGACCCGGTCCAGCGCGTCCAGGAACTCCTCCGCCCGGCCCACCCGGTCCTTGAGCAGATAGCCGACCCCGCTCGCGCCGCCGCCGAGCAGCTCGGCAGCATAAGATCCCTCGACGTACTGGGAGAGCACGAGCACCGGCAGCCCGGGGATCTCCTCGCGGGCCGCGAGCGCGGCGCGCAGGCCCTCGTCGCGGAAGCCCGGTGGCATCCGGACATCCAGCACGGCGATGTCCGGGCGGTGCGCGGACAGCGCCGGGAGTATCTCCGGCCCGGCGCCGGCGACGGCCACGACCTGGTGCCCCGCGGAGGTGAGCAGCAGCGCGCGATGAGCCGTATGCACCGGCGGGTCCAGCGTCGGCAGCTGATCATTCATCGGCAGCTCCTGGCGGCGGCGGCGATACCAAGAAGCGGAGTGCCCCGCTGGACTCCAGCGGGGCACTCCGCTTCTGTTCTGGTCGACAGTTATCCGGTGCGGAACGCTACCGTTCTATGCTCGTGCGGTCACTTCCTGCCGAAACTATCGAATTCACCGTTTCGTACGCCACCGAGAAACGCATGCCATTCGTCCGGCGTAAACCGGAGAACCGCCCCTTCGGCGTCCCTGCTATTGCGAACACCGATCTCGTCACCGGGTAGGCTCGCCACCTCGACGCAGTTACCGTTGGAGAAACTGAGCGAGCTCTTAACCCAGTAAGAAGCTGAACCCGGCCTTTCGGGTGCGCTTCCGGGCATAGGTCTTCCCACGTTACTACCCCATTGATTGTTGTATATTATCCTGAGTGCGTAACCACGGGATGTAGTTAATTACATACCTAACGTAGTTACTCAACTCTAAGACTAGCAGAAACGCTGGCACCTAGGATCCCTCTCACCTCAAGTTGCACTACGACCCAGTGAATGTCTGTTGTATCCACGGTGTACCGCACACCTCAGGCGAGCGCGGACCCGACTGTGCCTGTGGACCCAGCAGCGTCGCTGGCCAGCTCCGGTCACGAGAAGTCAGGCTTCCTAGCGGCCAGGCAGTCCGGGGACCGGCCACTCCAGAAGGCCACCACCGCGACGACGGGGGATAAAGCGACCTGCGCCAGTTACGCAGTAGCGTGCCGCCGGGCACCTGACCAGTGCGACTCCGCTGTCTCGAGTATGAGTGCCCTGGACGCTGCGGGGTCGAGTGACGCCTCGGCGAGCATCTGAAATGCGATCCTGTGCAAGTACGTCTCCCTCTCCCCCTCCAAGGTAAAGCCGCTCTTCAGATGCTCAGTGCTCACCACATCTTGCAGCATGGCGTCGCTGTCTTCCCCGAAGCCGAATATAACAAAGGACTCCCCGAAGACCCGGTGCTGCGCGTCAAGGGGGAGAATCTGCAACGTCAGATTTGGCCGGTCAGCCTCTTGCGCGAGACGCTGAAGCTGCTCATACATCACCGACTCATCGCCGATCCGGCGCTTCAAGACCGATTCGTCGAGCACCGCCGATAGCTGCAGCCCTTCGCGATCCAGCACCTGCTGGCGCTGCATGCGGACCCTGACCATCCGTCCGATCATGCCCGGCGCGATTGGCTCGACCCGGCTGTAGCTGCTGATTATGTGCCGGGCATAGGATTCCGTTTGCAGCAGGCCAGTTACCACGTCAACGTGCCAGATGGCCATGGACGTCGCCTCGTGCTCCAGGCCGATGAACTGCTGGTAGTCCTCGGAAAGGCTGTCGCCGAACTCTTCCCACCACCCCTTCTGGGCCGCATCCTCGGCAAGCGCGAGAAGGAGTGCGCGGCGGGACCCAGTGATCTGGTAGTAGTCGAGCAGCCTCTCCACTTCCCGTGGCCGCAAGCCGGTCCTGGCCCGCTCGTACCTGCTGATCTTGGAAGGCGACCATCTCAGCGCGGCGGCGACCGCGTCGCCGCTCTTGCCCTTGCTCTCCCTGATCCCGCGCAGTTCAGCAGCCAGCCGACGCCGACGCACCGTGGGGCTTCCTGGCGCGATCATCGGGCGTCCCAACCTCCTCGGTGCCGCGCGGACTATCGAGACGGGCACGCTGATTTCACTGAAATAATGGTGAAACCTTTAGTACACCGTACACTCGCGCATTGCAACCAGGGTCTCAGCCCGCACCGAACCGCGCCATAGGGCGCCAATACTTTGCGGCGGCATACCGCCTGCCGGGCCGGACCGGGATGGGCGACGAGGCCGGGCCCTCTGGTGTCTGAGATTGTGCCTGCGAGTGTCGAGCGGGTGCGCTTCCGGGCGGTAGCGGAAGCGCACCCTGGCACCCGCTTCGGCCCTGGATGGACGGTGACACCGCCTGGCTATGCGTGCCCACCGCGCTGGCGGGGCTGCTGGACGAGCTCCGTGCCAGCGGCCCAGGCACCGTCGCTCGGACCCGCCGGCCGGTGAGGCGGGCCCGAGCCCTGGCGGGCCTGGCTGACTTCGCGGCGCGGCCGGTTCATGTTCATGGACTAGGCGGTAAACGCCACGTCCCGCCGGTCTTGCTAGCGCCTACCGCGAGAGAACACCCCGTGTTGCGACTGCTGTGTTGATATGTATCAGGAGGGACAGTGATAAATGAGTGCGCCTGGAGTTACTGATAGGCCGGAGCCCGCGAACGGGCTCCCGCATTCAGTCAGGTTTAGCGGAATAAACGTACCGCGTCGGGCGGTAATCGCACTATCGGCCTGGCGCGGATCGGGAGAATAGACGTCGTTAGTCGTGCGCTAGGTTAACTCACCCGACATAGTGAGTGGCCGGGGCTGCTGCTACCACCTGGGTGGCGGCCGCCGGCGCCGTTGCAGCCACCACCGAGGCAGCAGCGATTGACCCAGCCGAGCTAAGTGCTAGGATAGCCGGAATGATGATGGTTCGCCTTATGAACATGATTCCTCCATCGCGTGTGCAGAGGTCAGCGGCCTGCTACATGACTTCTACGGCACGCGCGGCACATCTGAACTACCCGGCGTAATAGTCGCCTTTCGACTGTTACATAACCTAGCGTAAATCGATGGATACGCATTTTTCAAATACTAAATATTTCATTATGCTTTTTTCG
>Ga0208199_1000924_pt1 | contig 11029 bp, 13 predicted proteins | sample Sb_taG_FD_187705 | JGI IMG/M metagenome (GOLD analysis project Ga0208199, IMG submission 187705) | Peat soil microbial communities from Weissenstadt, Germany - Sb_50d_1_NS metaG (SPAdes) (version 2) | ecosystem: Environmental > Terrestrial > Soil > Wetlands > Peat | place: Germany: Weissenstadt... | reverse complement strand
TGATCTGCGACGAGGCCCATCTCATGCAGCCGGACCAGCTGGAAGAGCTGCGGCTATTGACGAACTCGGAGATGGATTCCGCCTCCCCGTTCGCCGGGATCCTCGCCGGGCAGCCGACCTTGAACCGCCAGCTGCGGATGGGCATGTTCGCCGCCCTGGACCAACGGGTCGCCACCCGGTTCACCATCAAGCCGATGGACCTCGCCGAGTCCGCCGCCTACCTGCGCCACCACCTCAAGCTGGCCGGGCGCGAGGAGCCGCTGTTCGCCGATGACGCCATCGCCCGGCTGCACCGGGTGGCCAACGGGCTGCCCCGCGCCCTCAACAACGCCGCGGCCGCGGCGCTCATCGCGGCCGCGGCCGCCGGCAAGGACCTCGTCGACGATGCCTGCGCCAAGAAAGCCGTCGCCGAGCTCACCCGCGACTAGCCGCACCGCACCCGGCGGCCCCGCCACTCTCAAGAACCCCGCCGTGGCCGCCCGGGTCCGCCAGCTTGCCGCCCAGGCCGAGCACCGGCGCGCCATCGCCGAGTTCCGCGCCCGCCGCGCCGCCGACCAGCAGGCCCGCGTCAACGCCCTGCTGCTCGAAGCCATCGCCGCGCTCGCCAGCCTGCTCGGCGCACCCGGACCCCACCCCAGCCCGGCAGCCACACCTCACGTCACCAACGGCACCTGCCAGAACGTGAACACCGAATGCTGCCGACTCATGTGCAAACACCGTGGCCGCTAACACCTCTTCGTCCCGAAGCAAGCGCGATGCCCCCCGGACCTGCCCTCTTCGCACGCCTGACCTGCGCGAACCGTGCACCGGCGTGCACTGGTGTTCCCCGGAGATCCTGGCGGTTCTCACTCAGTTTGTCACTCAGCCCTTCCGCATAGGTCTAGACCTTCGACCTGCTGGATGCCCCTGAGCAAAGGGCGCAATCTACCGCTACCGGGTTCGGTGACGGGCTACCTTCTCAGGGCTTCGCTGCGCGTAGGTCGTCTACCGGGGTGTGCCCGGATCGCTGCTGCCCAGACGGGCGCGGATCTGGGCTGGGTAGCCGGGGAAGTACTGGCTGATGACGTCCAGGCTGAACTCGCGCAGGATCGCGGTAGCGGGCTCGCGGTCGAGAAGGAACTCGAATGACGCCCTGACGAGTTCCTCGGGGGCGACGTGGCCGCAGCCGAGGTCGGCGGGATATCCGGCGGGCACGCTGACCTGGTGGCTAGTGCCCGCCGGTGTCTGGACGCGGAAGGTGCCATCGGCCTGACGGGTGACGGTGATCTGCGCCATGCCGTCACATTAGCCCCCGGCGGAGCAGGCACGCCTGGCCCCCGGTGACCGGGCATGGTGTCAGGTCAGGACTGCCGCGGCTCTCCTGCTGGCAGATGCTTGTGACGGCAGAGTAGCGTTGAACTCACCATCGGGTAACCCGACTGGGGGAGATGCAATGGCTGAGAAAAACCAGCTGGTCGTCTACGCCGCAGCGTACGAGACTGTCGAAGCCGCCCTGGCCGACCTGGACGCCATCGAGCAGCTGCACAAGGAGGAGATGATCGGCCAGTACGACGCGGCCGTGATCGATCAGGAGAACGGCAAACCCCACGTGGTCAAGCGGATGGACCGCCCGCACATCCGTGTCGTCCCGGAGTGGTTCGGGGGCGGGACCCTGCCCCGCAAGGAGCTCCGCGAGGCAAGGTCGTGAAGCGCACAGTCGAGGCCACGACCGACGAAATCGCCAGCGAGCTGCAGGAAGCGCTCAAGAGCTGACCATGCCGCAGTCGAAGCCGCCTTCCTCGTAGGCGGCATGGCGCAGTCATGCCTTCTGACCCGTAGATCAGTGCCGCCCGTCCGGCAAGTGCGCCGGAATCCGTATCGGCAGGTCAGCGTCCTGGCCGATGTCCGGCATAGAAGCCATAGTCCCGTACCGTCCGGCCAGTCCGTGAGAAAACTGTGAGAGACCCCTGCGCTCGGCAGCGACCGCAATGGTGCTGGCGCGACTCCTCGACCGTCGCTCTTAGGCGCGGCATATCCCGGAGTCAGGGCAAGACATGCGAGCGTCATGCGCTGTCGCTGGTTGCTGCTGTTGCTGTCAGCCTTGCGCGACGGGTCGTCTCCAGCCACCAGCACCTCCCGCTCGCTGCAGGAGGTACTGGGCAGGCACGTACACTCAGCGGGCCATCCCCGGATCTGAGCCCAGCCAGGACTCTTGACAGAGAGGGGCTCCGCCCGCATGCCGAACGCTCTATCTCTGCAGCCTGCACTATCGGCTTGGGGAGTCGCTGACGCTGGTCGTTTACGACTTGCGGATACCGTGGCCTGCGCCGATGTGCTTGATCGTCGGTGAATGACCGTGGTTGACTCTTATTGCCTGTTCTGGCGGGCACGCTACGCCTTGACCGAGGGCCCGGCCGCGTGCGGGTGGGAAGGCGGATGCCGTGAGCCTGGTGCATGCGGTGGAGGTGCCGCGGCTGCCTGTGTCCCGGCTGGAGCCGGTCATCGGCGCCGTGCGGTATGCGGAGCTGGCCCGGGCTGGCGGTCAAGTCCGTCCGGTGCTGGCCGGGCGCACCATCTGGAACGTCAACTCGACCGCGGCAGGCGGCGGGGTCGCCGAGATGCTGCAGGTCCTGGTCGGGTACGTGCAGGATCTGGACATACCCATCGGCTGGCTGGTGATCACCGGCGACGCCGAGTTCTTCGCCATCACCAAGCGGCTGCACAACCAGATACACGGCAGCCTGTCCGGAGCCCCGCTCGGCGCGGCGCAGGCCGGTCACTACGCGCAGATGCTGGCCGCGAACGCGGTGGAGCTGGCTGCCCGGGTCCGGCCCGGCGATGTGGTGCTGCTGCACGACCCGCAGACCGCTGGGCTGGCCGCGCCGCTGGTGCAGGCCGGCGCCCGGGTGGTGTGGCGCTGCCACATCGGCGTGGACTGGGAAGACGAGGTGACCCGGGCAGGGTGGGACTTCCTGCGGCCGCACCTGGCCGCCGCGGACGCATACGTGTTCTCGCGCCAGAAATACGTCCCGTCGTGGATCCCCGCTGGCAAGGCCTGGATCATCCCGCCGTCGATCGACCCGTTCTCCCCGAAGAACCAGGAACTCGCCGTCGGCACCGTGCGGGCCATCTTGGTGACGCTGGGCGTGCTGGATGGCGCGGCGTCGGCGGAGCCCGCGACGTTCGTGCGCCGCGACGGCGGCGTGGCCACTGTCAGCAGGCCGGCGGTCATCGTCGGCGAGGGCCGCCCCGGACCCGGTGATCCGGTGCTGGTCCAGGTCTCCCGGTGGGACCGGCTCAAGGACATGGCCGGGGTCATGCGCGGCTTCGCCGACCATGTCGTGCCCGGCGGTGAGGGGTACCTGATGCTGGTCGGCCCGGCGGTCAAGGATGTGAGCGACGACCCGGAGGGCGCGGCGGTCTACGGGGAGTGTCTGCTGCAGTGGCGTGACCTGCCGCCCGCTGCCCGGGCGCGGATCCTGCTGGTGACGCTGCCGCTGGATGATATCGATGAGAACGCGGCCATGGTGAATGCGTTGCAGCGGCACGCCACGGTCATTGCGCAGAAGAGCCTGGCGGAGGGGTTCGGGCTGACCGTCGCGGAGGGAATGTGGAAGGGGCGGCCGGTCATCGGATCGGCGGTCGGCGGGATCATCGACCAGGTCGCCGTCGGCACCGGCATCTTGCTGCCCGACCCGGCCGACCTGGCGGCGTTCGGATCGGCGGCCCGCCTGCTGCTCAGCGACCCGGACCAGGCGGGGCGGATGGGGCAGGCCGCGCATGCCCACGTCCGCGAGCAGTACGTGGGGGATGTGCACCTGCTGCGCTACGCCAGGCTGCTCGGCGAGCTTCTCGGCGCAGGTTAACACCGCGCTCTTCGTCCGGCGGCTTTGGCGCCACGGCTCGGCGGAGGGCCAGGGCGGCGGCAGTCGGCGCAGGGAAAGGCCGCGTTGCGGGTGGCCATGATCGCCTGCCGAAGGGTTACACGACTGGTAAGGGTCCTTTGTCACGTAGCACCTAAGGCTAGCGGCCGTGGCTGTTCCGGCTGGTGGCTGGGCTTCCCCGGGCTGATCGTCCCTACTCATGTCCGCCTCGGAGAGCGGCTAGCCAACAAGGATTGCCCCAGAATCCCCGACATGGGGCCTCTGGGTATGGGACCTACGGCCCTGCCGCGGGCCTCGCCACGGCCGTAGACGGGAAATGAAGAGTACGCAGTTGGCTCCCGGCCAGGGCCCTGCACCGGGGGCCCGGACAAGGCTGGGATAATGTTATGGACGGCGGGTCCACGATTAGCGCTGACGCGGTTGTCACCCTGAGCCGCGCTATCGATGCCGCCATGGACCGCGGCGACATGGACGAGGCGATCCGCTTGGCGTCGCTGCAAGGGGCGGAGCTTAACCGCTGGCTGGAAGCTCACGGCTATCCCCGGCTACGGGACGACGGCGAATGAGTATCAGAAGCTTCAGGGCTACCGTTGCCGTGCGGGTGCGGGACTGGCAGTGGGCCAGGGATCTCGCCGGCAGGTGTCGCGCCATGCTGGCTGACTAGGATCTGCGGCCGGAACCGCCGCAGCGGCGGGACGACCGCGTGGAAGGCGCGCAGCCAGGCAGCATCGCTGCTCCTGGCGGGCAGCGCGACATTGACCGCCGACCCCTCCGCGCCGGGCCCGCCGGTCTCGGCGGGCAGCCCGGTGAACGGGAACAAGGTCGCCGGGTGCTGGTGCACGCTGATCGTCAGCACCGCGGATCGGCCCAGAACGCGGCCTGCACCCCGTCGCCGTAGTGCGCGTCAATGTCTACGTGTTGCCGGACACTCAAGATGAGCGTGGCGGCGTCATTGCCGGTGAGCGTGTGCATGATGTGAATGGCCCCGCCCGGCGGAGCCGGGCGGGGCTGGTGTTCAGGGTGTCGCCGTGATGCTCAGTCTGTCGCGGTGACCTCGGCGATGGCGGCCCTGGCGGAGGCGTGATCGACGAGGTTCTTGCCGACGCCGGCGGTGGCGATCAGGGCGGCGGTGCAGATGTTGTTGACGGTGCGGGGCTTGCCGCGGGCGGCCTGGTGGATCTGGGCGATCGCCTCGTCGGTGAACAGCTCGGCGGTCCGCCCCGCCTGCTCGAGGTGGTGGCGGATGTAACTGGCGGTCTCATCGGGGGTCATGCCTTTCATCTGGTACCTCACGGTGATCCGCTGCTCCAGGGCCGCTAGGGCGTAGTAGATCTTGGGTTCTGGTTGGTGTAGATCAGGGCGGGTGAATGATCGCCTTGGTCGGCATGACCTGACGGATGAGGAATGGCAGCGGCTGGTGCCGATGATGCCCGCTGATGCCCGGCAGGGGCGCCGGTGGAGTGATCACCGGATGGTGGTCAACGGGATCTTGTTCCGGACCCGGGCCGGGTGCCCGTGGCGGGATCTGCCTGGTGAGTACGGGCACTGGAAGACTGTCTATAACCGGCATCGCCGCTGGTCGCTGGACGGGACGTGGGAGGAGATCCTGGGCCGTCTGCGGGCCGGGTGCGATGAGGCCGAAGGGAAGGACTGGGCTCTCAGCGCGGATTCCACTGTGGTCCGGGCGCACCAGCACGCGGCAGGGGCCCGGCACGCGCTGCCCGCGGAGCTGGCCCCCGGGGGCACCGCCGAATGACAAGAAGCCGCCGGCCCGGCCGGGCCGGGAGGCGCTGGGCCGTTCCCGCGGCGGGCTGAGCACCAAGATCCACCTGGCCGCTGACCGCCGGTGCCGCCCGGTGACCCGGATCGTGACGCCGGGCCAGCACGGCGACTGCCCGCAGTTCATCCCGCTGCTGGAGACCGTCCGCGTCGCCCGCCGCGGCAAGGGCCGGCCGCGCACCAGGCCCGGCCGGGCCATGGCGGACAAGGCGTACTCCTCGGCGGCCAACCGCGCTTACCTGCGCCGCCGCGGCATCGCCGCCGTCATCCCCGTCAAAGAGGACCAGAAGAAGAACCGCCGCGCCCGGGGACGTTCCGGCGGCCGGCCACCCGCCTTCGATCCCGGGCATTACAAAGAGCGCAACACCGTCGAGCGCTGCTTTGCCAAGCTCAAGCAGTTCCGCGCCGTCGCGACCCGCTACGACAAGCGCGACTTCATGTACCAGGCCACCGTCGACGTCGCCTCGATCCGGATCTGGCTCCGAGATCCCGTCTCATGATCTACGGGACACGCTCTAGCACTCCCAGCTTGACGGAATGCCGGAGCGTCGGCTGGCCGGCCAGGATGGTCGCGAACGGGGTAGAGGAGTCCATGTCGTGGTTGGTCATCATTCTTATCGACTCTAGTTGATCGTGGTCAAGCAGGTGGGCCTCGTCGATTTTTCCGGCCGTCCGCGCCGTAAACGACGTTCTGACCTGGGCTTTCACGTCGCGCGCATGTCCGCGACGTGAAGGTGGCCGGGATGTGTCGCGGATGCGGCGGAGCGTGGCCGGCCTCAGCGGGCTGGGGCGCGCTCGGTGAGCTGGGCTTCGAGCTGGGCGATGCGCCGGTCGGCGAAGCGGTTGTTGGAGCGGGCGGCTTCCAGCCGGTCTTCCAGGGTCCGGTTGTCTTGTGTGAGCTGGCGGACGCGCTGCTTGAGCGTGGTGTTCTCAGTAGCCAGCCGTTGCGCTGCCTCCGGTGACAGGTCGTGTTCCAGGTCACGGATCTGGCCCAGCAGGATGGCCATGCGGCGCCGCTGCGCGGCGATCTCGGCCTCGGCTGTCTTCAGCGCCGCCTCGGCGTTGAGGGCGCGTTCCCGCCAGGACGGCTCCTGGTCACCGCCGGTGCCGGGGGCCGGTGCTTTGCGTCGGCCGTCCTTGCTGACGGCTTCGCTGATCAGGGCACGAGCTTCGGGGTTGGCGTAGAGGAAGGTGCGGGATACCCCGGCCGCGCGAGCGACGGCCGGGTAGGTGACCGGCGCCTTGTGGCGCCTGAGGCTGGCGACGGCGTCGCGGACCTGCTGCAGCTTCTGCTCGGCGGCGCGGCGGCGGGCCTCGATCGCGGCCGCGGTGCGGTCCGGGGTCATGCTGTTTCCTCCAGCTCGTCGCAGTCCCCGTCCGGCTGGCCGCCGGGGATGGGGTCCGCGGCTGCGGAGGCGCTGGCGAGCTCGGTGGCGCGGAAGCCGATGTTCCAGACCCGCTGGAAGTAGTCCTGGGGCCGGCGCAGGTCCAGGGAGAGCGCGTCGTCGAGGAGGCCGAGGCCGGCCAGCGCGGCTTCCAGCCCGTCGATGGCAGACGCGGTGGGCGCGAACACCTGGTGGAGGTAAGCGGCGGTGGCGTCGTCGGGAGCGCGTTCGGCGATGGAGTACCACTGCTCGCGTTTGCGCCGCCAGTAGAGCAGGTCGGCGCCGGACAGCACGAACTTGGCGCAGTTGTGGCAGTCCAGGTTCCACGGGCAGGCGCCGCCGGCCACGACGGGCTGGAAGGTGCAGAAGCCGCCCTCGGCAGGGGTGCTGCGCCGGGACAAGTCGATCGCGAGCGCCTGGGCCTGGTCGCGGGTCAGCGGCGTGGCCGGGCCGGACAGCAGCGCGCCGGGGCTGGCGGTGCCCGGCCCGGCGACCCACACGTGCTGCAGGACGTCCTCCAGGTCGGAGTGGCTGAGCTGGACGTAGTGCTCGGCCATCCGGTCGGACACGTGCCCGAGGTAGCGGCGGATGTGGGTCAGGGTCGCCCCGTGGCGCAGCAGGCTGGTGGCCAGCGTGTGCCTGGCCTGGTGGGCGACCCAGCGGCCGATGTCGAGCTCGTCGACCCAGGCCCTGAACCCGGAGTGGAACCACTGGTAGGTGACCGCGGCCGTCCCGTCCGGGTTGCGGTAGCGGCCGGGGAACAGCGCCATCGCCGCCCGCTCGGCGGCCGTGGGTGCGCGTCCGTGCCGGGCGATGAACCGGGACACGGTGGTCTCCCGGCGCGCGGCGAGCCGGGAGAACAGCCACTCGGGGATGCGGATCGCCTGGTCGTAGCGGCCGACCTTGGTCTGGTCGTGCCAGAGCATGGCCAGCCCGCCGTAGCGGCCGGTGCAGTCCAGCCGCAGCGCCAGCACCTCGCTGACCCGCCGCCCGGTGACGATGATCGTTTCCCAGATGTCGCGCAGCCCGAAGTCGCTGGGGTCATGGACCTCGGCGAGCCGGGCGAGGCTGGCCTCATCGGCTAGGGCGCGGGCGACCTCGTCGGGGAACGGGCTGCGCTTGCGCACCGGCGTGGGCCCGGCCGCGGGCATCGCGGTGATGAACTCCCGGGACAGCCCGATCCGCTCGGCGGCACCGCAGTCCAGTGCCCACCGCAGCAGCTTGCGGGCGTGGTTGAAGGTGATGGCCCGGGTGGTCGTGGTGACGACCGATAGCGTGCCGTCTTGCCGCCGCATCACCAGGGACGCCAGTCCCTCGCGTTCGCGGTGCCGCTGGTCGGCGGCAAACCGCTGGATGCGCGCGGCGGTCAGCTGCGCGGGGTCGTGGCCGCCGCCGGGCGCGCCGACGGCCAGGAACGCGCCCAGCTCGGTGGCCGCGCGGCGGAAGGCGTCGAAGGTGCCGCCGGTGCGCGGGCAGGACGGGGAGCGCAGCAGGTCAGCCAGGTAGTCCCACAGCAGGTCGCGCAGCCACCGCTGGGCGATGCCGGTCAGGTCGAAGTGGCTGCCCCGCTCGGGGAACCGCACCCCGAAGTGGTCGGTCTCGATGAAGCCCGCGTCCCGGCTGGCTTCGGGGGTGAAGTAGGCCAGCCGCAGGTCGTGCAGCATCTCCCGGGCCACCATGGCCGCGAACGTGGTGCAGGATGAAAGGTCAAGCTCGGTCAGCGACACGGTGCCGCGGGTCCGGCAGGTATTGACCAGGGCCTGCACCCAGCCGGTATCCCACCGGGTGTGCCGTTCCCGCTGGGTATGAGCGAACAGGCCCCAGCGGATCTCAGCGGCGGGCAGCGGCGCCAGCCCGGCCAGGATGATCTGGCCCGGCCACGGCACCGGCGGCTGGGCGGCGCACCAGGCGCGGAACTGCTCCCGGTCAGCGAGTGCGACCGGGACCGGCAGGCCCCGGACCTCATAGCTGCGGGACCAGGCCTGCGGCAGTGCCATGCCTCCCGGCCGGCCTTGCGTCTGGTACCGGGACTCGTGGCCCGAGCACAGGCCCGAAGGCGTGGCCGCCAGGTCCGGGCAGACGGCCACCTGGCAGGGTCCGTACCCGTCGAACGGGACCTGATCGGCGAACCAGTTCTCGAAGCTGGCCTGCTGCCCCTCGCCGCGCTGGCGGCGATACCAGCGCATGTAGTGCCGGTGACACAGCCGCCAGCCGGTGTGCGTCGCGGGCCGGCCCGGGCAGATCCGGCACGGCACCTGCTCCACCCAGACTGAGGGGCCCAGCGGCTGCGCGGCGGCGAGGAACACGGCCATGCCGTCCCCGCGGGCCTGCGCCTGCGCCCACTGTTCGCGATGGACGTGGCACATGTCGAGGCTGCCCTTGCGGGGCCGCTCGCAGCCAGCCACCAGGCACGCCCACCGGAAGACCGGGTGCCGGGCCGGGATGCGGATCACCTCGCCGCGGAACAGCGGGTCGAACGCCGGGCCGTCGATCAGCGCGGTCAGCAGCACCAGCCAGTCCCGCCCGGCCCGGGCGCCATGCTGCTCCTGATAGAGCGGCAGCAGCGGGTCGGCTTTCACCACTGCTCGCCCCACACCCGGCGCAGCGCCGCGTCGAACGCCGGATCGTGCACGTCGGCGTGGGCGTAGGTCTCGCTGACCACGGTCGTCGACGCCCAGCCGCCCGCGTCCCGGGCGATCACCAGGTTGCCGCCCGAGGCGTCCAGCACCGCGGTCGCGAAGCCGTGCCGGAACGCGTGCGGCACGATCCTGCCGAGCCCGGCCCGCGTCCCGGCCCGGCGCAGCATCCCGCGGGCCGCATCCGGCGCCCACGGCTGCCCCGCGTCCTCGCCGTGCAGCTGCACCAGCAGCATGCCGTGCCCGGCGTCCGCGGGGTACTCGGTGGTCACGTACTCGAAGTAGACGTGAATCATCGCCGGGCTGGCCCGCTTGATCAGCCCGCCGGTGACCACGCCGTTCTCTGTCCGCCACGGGTGCCTGGACTTGGCCGCGGCCCGGTTCAGGTTCCCGTCCCGGTGGCAGACGTGCACATGCGGCGCCCGGCACTGCCCGCACCCCGCGCCCTCGCGCAGGTGCAGGTCAGCCAGGTGCAGCCCGCACAGCTCGCCAATCCGGAACCCCCCGTCAGCCAGCCAGGTCACCACCAGCCGGTCCCGGGCCGTGCCGACCGCCTCCAGCAGCTTCTCCCGGGCGCCGTCGGGCGGCAGCTTCGGATGCCTGCGCCGCTGCCGGGGCGGGGCCAGCGGGTTGGCGGGCAGCTCCCGCTGGACATGGCCGAGGAACGCCCGCTGCCGGTCCGCCCGCGACGGCAGCCGTGCCAGCTGCAGCTGCGAACCGAGCCCGGCATTGACGCCCAGCAGCGCCTGCTGCAGGTAGAACCCCTTCACGCACGCCGCAGCCGCCGACAGCGCGCTCTGGCCGAACGGGCGCCGCCCGGCCCGCCACGGCTGGCCATACGGCCCGCGCCACGCCGCGCCCAGCGCCGCCATGTAACGCCTCAGGTCCTGCAGCGACACCGTCTCCGGGGCCAGCGCCTCCCGCTCCAGCCAGCGCAGGTGATCCAGCAGCAGGTACGCATACGTCCGCTGGGTCCCCGACCCCTCATAGCCCTCCAGGAACCGGTCCGCCGCCTCGTGCACGGCCCCGTCCGGCCACACGATCGTGAACGACCTGCCGCGGCCGCCCCGCTCCACCGCCTGCACGCGAAGATCCCCGATGACAACCCTGCGCGCCACGGATCCCCCGATCCCCCCGGGACGTCCCGCACGTCCCTTGCCCGGCAGGTTAACAGGGCCGTCACGCTGCCAGAAGGAGGCTCGCCGCACGTGGCGGACACTCGCAAGGCCGGTCGGAAAAGTCGATCAGCAGGACCGGCAGCCGGCCTCGCTCGGCGAGCTCGGCGGCCAGGTGCTCGGCGGCCTGCGGGATCAAGGTGGCGTGGTGGAACCGGGGCACGCCGCCCAGGGCGGTGACGACCGCGTGG
>Ga0208199_1000916_pt1 | contig 11111 bp, 10 predicted proteins | sample Sb_taG_FD_187705 | JGI IMG/M metagenome (GOLD analysis project Ga0208199, IMG submission 187705) | Peat soil microbial communities from Weissenstadt, Germany - Sb_50d_1_NS metaG (SPAdes) (version 2) | ecosystem: Environmental > Terrestrial > Soil > Wetlands > Peat | place: Germany: Weissenstadt... | reverse complement strand
AACGATGCGGCCGTCCCGGATCCGCGCGTCGAACAGCGGTGCCCGCCCGGCCAGGAACCGCAAGGCCAGCCGTTCGATCTCGCCGGTGACCGCGGGGCCGGGCAGCTCGCGCGGCGCGAGCCGCTCGGCAATCTGCCGGGTCTCGTCGATGTTGTCCGTCCACCGGCGGTGCAGCGCATCGGAGCTGCCCTGCTGGTCGATCTGCGGACCGCGGGCCGCCTGAGCATGCTGGACGGCGAGGATCCGTGCCACCTGGCGCAGCGGCCGGGCCACCGGCGCACGCGAGCGGACCAGTGCGGACAACCGCCGCGCCGCGGGCATGCGGCGCATCACCACCAGGTGATCGCAGACCTGGCCGCCCGGGCCGCGGATCTCGGCCACACCCAGGTACACATCCGGCGCGAACCGCAGGTTGAGCTCGACCTCGCGCGCGCACGCCGCCATCCGGGATTCAGGGGTGCTGAAGTCCAGGAAGCCGAGGCTGACCGGCTTCTTCAGCTTGCAGGCGCGGTCACCGGCGAAGAACACCACGGCCGAATGGGTCTCGGCCACCTGACCCCACGGCTCCCGGGACCAGTCCGCCACCGGCCGCTCCGGATCGGCCATCCCGCATCACCCCTCGGCATCAGTTTCCGGGCGGCGGCGGGCAGCAGGGCAGGGTCCGTAGGCCGGACTAGCTGGGACCTCTGGCCCAGTGCAAAGCGGCCACGATTGCGGCGGGATTTCGAAGCCCGGGCCCGACGATCGTCCTTGACATTGGCGGAGTCCGGGGGCTCGACGCTGACGCGCCTGTCCAGGGACGCATGCCTGCGGCTGATTGCATCCGTGCCCGGTACGGGCACGGATCACGCCAAGGGCGCTGCCGGACTGCCCGAAAGGCCTGCGGTCGTGAGGAAGAACGGCCCTACCTCACCGCAGCCTCGTCCGCCGAACATCAAGTATGACCAGCACGGCGAACGATATCTGTCAGGCTGTGGGAGGAGCCGCACGGTGAACGGCGAAACCGGGCGGGTCCCGCGCGTGGTCGTGGGCATCAGCCGCTCGAGGGCGAGCTGGTGGGCTCTGGCCTGGGCGGTCGGGGAGGCCCGGCGTCGCGGCGCGCGCCTGCTGCTGGTTCATGTTTTCCGCCCTCCGGTCGCTCCCGGCGCCGCGGACTATGGCCAGGGGGGCTTCGGTATGCCCCGGGACCCGTACGCCGACCGGATGGCGCACGGCAACGCGCTGATCGTGACAGCCATCGACCAGGCCGTCGGCCGGATGCCCGGCGACGTGGCCATGGAGCAGCAGGTCATCTCCGGGCGGCCCGCCGTGGAGCTCGCCAGCCTCGCCTGGGGCGGCGACCTGCTCGTGCTCGGATCCCGGCACCGGGGACGGCTGCGCCGGCTCGCGCCCGGCTCGGTGGCGCGTGCCTGCGCGCGGCGCGCACGCTGCCCGGTCGTGATCGTGCCCGAACCGTCGCCCTGGGCACTTCCGGCGTCTCTGCCGGCCGACCTGGACCGCGGCCACCGGTTCCGCTGGGTGCCGCACCGCGGAGAGCAGACGGCTTCGTGACAATTCCTGCCAGGACGAGGCCAGCGGGACATGGGGGTCCCGCTCGACCTCGGGCAGGGCCAGCACGACGATGGTGGTGTCCACCAGGAGCCCGGCCAAGCGGCCGGTCAGTCACTTGCGTCTGGAATCGGCCCACCCCCGGCATCTTTCCTCCGCCTGCCAGGTAGAGGCTTACGGCCCTAGTTCCCAGCCCTTGACAGCGCTCACGCTGTGGGTGGTTCAGCGTCATGCGACGGGCAGGCAACGCCGCTGGCAAGCCAAGAGCGTTGCCAGCCTGCGGCGGCTAGACGGGTGTGCCTATCGGGACGGAGTGCATCGGATGGATCACGTGAGCGAGTACAGCCGCAAGCTCGTCTCCCCGCAGGAGGCGGTCAGGGCCGTCAAGTCAGGGGACTGGGTGCAGTACGGGCATCACGCCAATTCCCCCGTCTACCTGGACGGGTTCCTGGCCAGGCGGAAGGACGAGCTGCGGGACGTCAAGGTGTGCGCGGTGGTCTTCCCGGGCCTGGCGCAGGTAGCGACCTGTGATCCCGGCCGCGAGCACTTCATCTACAGCAACTGGCATTTCGGCCCCGGCGACCGCATGCTCCACGACCAGGGACTGTGCAACTACATTCCCATCCTCTACCACGAGGGCCGCATGTACTTCGAGCGGTACCTCGAGCCCGACGTCGCGATGATCAAGGTCGCGCCGATGGACAAGCACGGGTTCTTCAACTTCGGCACCGGCAACAGCCTGCACGCCAGCATCGTCGAGGGGTCGAAAACGGTGATCGTCGAGGTCAGCGACAAGATGCCCTACGTCTATGGCGGCAACGACGAGGCGGTGCACATCTCCGACGTCGACCTGATCGTGGAGTCGGACAACCAGCCGCTGGTCCAGGTGCCCGGTGCCGAGCCCACCGCGGTCGACAACCAGGTCGGCGAGCATGTGATGGAGCACCTCGAAGACGGGTCGGTGATCCAGCTGGGCATCGGCGGGATGCCCAACGCCATCGGCGGGATGATCGCGCGGTCAGATCTGAAAGACCTGGGCGGGCACACCGAGATGCTGGTCGATGCCTACGTTGACATGTACGAGTCAGGCGTGATGACCGGCAAGCGGAAGGCCTTCGACCGGGGCAGGATCGCCTTCACCTTCGCCCTGGGGACCCAGCGGCTGTACGAGTGGATGGACCGCAACCGGGCGATCGCCAGCTACCACGCCGACTACACCAACCACCCGCAGGTCATCGCGCGGCACGACAACGTGGTGTCGATCACCAACGCCATCGAGGTCGACCTGTACGGCCAGGTGGCCGCCGAATCGCTGGGGCCGCGCCAGATCAGCGGCAACGGCGGAATGCTGGATTTCGTCTACGGGGCCTTCCACTCCAGCGGCGGCAAGTCATTCATCTGCCTGCCGTCGCTGCGGGAGAGCAAGACGGGACAGCGGGGGTCCCGGATCGTGCCCGCCCTGGACCCGGCGACCATTGTCACCGTGCCGCGCACCATGACCAACTATGTGGTGACCGAGTACGGGGCGGTCGACCTCAAGGCCAGGACCACCTGGGAGCGGGCGGAACTGCTGATCAGCATCGCCCATCCCGATCAACGAGACGACCTGATCAAAGCCGCGAAAGAGATGAACCTCTGGGTCAGGTCGAACAAGATCTAACGCGCCTTTCGCGCGCCACCGACGCAGCCCGCCGCGGGCCAGGCTCAGCTGGCTGGGACCGTAGCACCACCGCCCGTCCGGCTTATTGGAAGAACTATTTCCCGAACGAGCCATGGTTCATGCCCCCGTTCACGAGCCCGCGGTCCACCTTATGAATGAACGAGGCATCCGCGGTGCACCTATGACATGACGGGCAGGTGGCTGGCGATCGCCGGACCGAAGGAGGGGGCCGATCGCGGGCACCGCAAGGCCCTGCGTCCCGCTGACCCGCGTATTGAGGCATGGGGCCGACCCGGGAAGAATGCGTCGCTGAGGCAGTGCACGGCCTGGTGGACAGCTTCGCCGTCGTCGCGGGCCGGCCGCCGCATGCCTGGGCCGAGCGGCACGTGACGGCCCGCTGCGATGAGGAGCTACTCGTGGCCGTGATCGAGGAGGTCATCTACTGGCTGGATGCTGGAGGCGAGATCCCCCTCTCGGTGGCGGTACGGCCGGCGCCGGACGGCGGCATCGTGGCGTTCCTGGTGCTTGCCCGTGCGGCCGATGCCGAGATCATCGGCGCGGCGCCGAAGGCAGCGTCATCGCGCGGCCTGCGGTGCGCGCCGGACCCAGCGGGCCCCAGCCACACCGAGCCGCTGCCCACCAGCGTCACGATCACCAGGACCGCGAAGAACGCGTCCAGCGCTCGCGAGCGCAGCACCCCGGCCACGGCGGTGCAGGCGTCTGTGAAGCCGCTCAGCGCGGACAGCCCTAATCTCGGGATCACCAGCACGATGCCCAGGATCACCGGGCCGTACAGCACGGCTCCGATGACGCCGGATCACGCGGTGCAGCCAGTGACGCAGGCCGTAAAGCGGATAGGCGCGGCCACAGAGCTTCACGGCTGCGGAGGGGCCAGCGGGCGGACATCTCAGCACTGCGGGCTCCGGACAGGGCATGGGTGGCTGGCTCGGATCCGCGCCGCAGCGCCCCCGCGGGTCAGGCCCGCAGCTGGCTGGGACCGTAGCACCACCGCCCGTTCGGCTTATTGAAAGATCATTTTCCCCGAACGAGCCGTGGTTCATGCCCGCGTTGACGAGCCGACGGTCCGCCTCGTGAACGAGGCGGACCGCGGTGCGCGGAAAAGCAAACCCGGAGGCCGCCTTCAAACCGGCCGCTGGTCAGGTCGTGGTGATGACCGGGGCGCTGATCACCGCGGTGGACACCACCATTGTCGTGCTGGCCCTGCCCGAGATCGAGCGGGACCTCCATGTCCCGGTCGATCTCCCGCAACCTCGCGTTCGCGATCTTCGTCGGCGCCACCAGCCTGCACGGCCATCTCGCGGCCGCGTTCACTACCGGCCTGCCTTATCCGGCCGAGCTGCACACCGACGGGGCCTTACCGCCGTTCTCCAGGGCCAGCAGCGTGCAGAAGCTGGCATCGCCGACCTTCCAGGTCCCGTTCTGGTACACGGCCAGGCCGGACTGATTGGTCAGCGCGGGCGTGGTACCCAGCAGGATGTTGTAAGTCACCGTCGCCTGCGCCGGCGAGGTCACCGTCACCTTGGTGACCTTCGCCGAGGCCGATCGGGCCATGCTCGATCCGGACTGGGCGTTGATGATGGTGGTGAAGGCCTGCCCGTTCTGCAGCAGCGTGATCTTCGTTGCGGCGGAGGTCTTGCCGCTGAAGAATGGTTGCTCGGCGTCTGGCTCGGTGCTGGTGTCCGGGTGATAGCGGCGGGCCAGCTGGCGGAACGCCTTCTTCAGGGCCTTGGCGTCCGCGTCGCGCGGCACGCCGAGCACCTGATAGTAGTCACGGCGGGCGTTCATCCTGCTCCTGACCGGCGCAGCGCCATACAGGCCCGGCCGCCCGGGCAGCCGGCCATGGCCCGACCGTGGGCCAGATCCAGCCGCACCAGGCCAGCTTCCAGGTCGCGCACGTCCAGGCTGCACGCCATCGCCAGCCCAGCCAGACGCGCCCCGTCTGACCCGGCGGCCAGCAGCCCGAGGTGGTGTGCGGCGGCCGCGGCGCGCTTGTCCAGCGGCGGGTCGGCTCCCGGCCACACCCCGCGCAGCTCGCGCAGGAACAGCCGGACGGTCACCGGGCCCCACCCAGGTAGCGCGTCCAAGGCGGCGTGCAGTGCGGGGTAGGCCGCAAAGCGGCGGCCGATCACCGCGACCTGGCCGTCGTACCGTTCGCTGATGATCTCGGAGAGTTCCAGCAGCCGGGTGGCGGTGCGGAAGTCGTAGCGGGCGTAGCCGCCTGCATCCAGCATCGCGATCAGGTCATCGGACGGGACGTGCCGCATCTGGCCGATCCGGGTCAGCCCGGCGCCCGCCAGGACGGCGAAGGTCCGCTCCGCCACATGCGCCGGGATCCGGGCCCCGAACAGGGTGGCGGCCACAAACCACCGCTCCACCTCCGCCTCCCCGGCGTCCACATCGATGCCCAGCTCAGCGGAATACCGGCCGCCCAGCACCGCCACTACACGGCGAGCCAGCTCAACGGCGCCGGGCGCATACTCGCCACCCGCCGTTCCCGCCCGCGCCGAATGCATGCTGAAAGCTCTGCTCATGCCCCCGACTATCGCGGCAGTCCACAGCCAGCGCAGCGGCCATCGGGCCACCCGCACCGGGACTTTCGGCCTGACTACCCGCGGCCCCAGACCCACCCATCCCGATCGGTTCGCCACTGATGACACCGCCTTGGCTGACATCGCCAGGGCGAGGTCACGGTGGGCTGAGCGGATGACCTCCGGCAGGTAGCCGTTCAGCGTACATGGCCTGCGGGCCTTTGCCAGGTTCGCGGCGGAAGTACCGAGCACCGGCGACGAAGGACCCTGGCGCGGGGCGTGCGCGCGCCAGACGCTGAGACAAGCAGCTGGGCTGCCCTGGCGGGGAGGAGCGGGCGATGTTCACCATCTGGCGTTCCGCGGGGGCTTTCGGCTGCGCAATGGTCCTGGCCGCAGCGCTGAGCGGGATGGCGCTGGCGGCCGGCTGTGAGTCGGTTCCGCCGGGGGAAGGACCAGCCGGCCCGCTGGCGACGATGCCGGGCGGCAGCGTGGCATCGCCGCCCGCGGTGACCGGCGCGCCCGCGGCTCGCTGCCCGGCCGCGCCCTACGGTCCGCGACTCTACGCACCCGGCAGCGGGAAGACCGTGGCGCTGACGTTCGACGACGGGCCGGGCGGGAGCACCGCAGCCATCCTGGCGGTGCTGACCCGGTACAAAGTTCCTGCGACGTTCTTCAACATCGGGGTCAACATGGCGGCCCGGCCGTCGCTGGTGCGGGTGGAGGCAAGGGACGGGTACGTGCTGGGCGATCACACGTGGGATCACCCGGACCTGGTGCTGCTGTCCGCCGCGGGCCAGGCCGCCGAGCTGGACCGGGTCAGCGCCGAGCAGTGGTCCCTGACCCGCACCGTGCCATGTGTGTTCCGGCCGCCCGGCGGCGACTACGACGCCACCACGCTCAGGCTCGCGCAGCAGCGACGGATGGGCGTGTGGCTGTGGTCGGTCGACACCCAGGACTGGATAGCTGACGGCTCGGGCTCCTCCTACTGGGTGCAGCGCATCATCCGGCTCGCCGAGGCCGAGGGCGCCCAGCTGCGCCACCCGGTCGTGCTCATGCACAACCAGCCGATAGGCAACCCGGCCACCGTGAGCGCGCTGCCGGCGATAATCCGGTTCTTCCGCTCACATGGCTACAAGTTCGTCGCGCTCTAGCGATACCTGCATCATGCGGGCCGGGCGGGCACGCCGGTGGGACCAAAGGCTCTACCGGCCGGTCGGGCCCCGGCGTTGCCTGGGTGTCAGGAGGTGAGGACCATGCCAGGTCTGATGAGGCGTGAGCCTCACGGGGAAGCACCCGATGTCTTCAGCCGGTTCGACCGGATGTTCGAGGAATGGGCGCGGATGTCGCCGTTCCGGCTCATGGGGTTCCCGCGCTGGTGGGGGGCGGAGGACCTGATCCGGGTCGAGGGGTACCGGGAGAACGGGGCGCTGGTGATCCGCGCTGATCTGCCCGGCATCGACCCGGACAAGGATGTCGAGCTCACCGTCTCGGACGGGATGCTGCACATCGAGGCCGAACGCCGCGAGGAGGAAAAGCGGGAAGAGAAGGGATACGTCCGCCAGGAAGTGCGCTACGGGTCGCTGTCCCGGTCGCTGCCGCTGCCTGCGGGAGTGACCGAGGCCGACATCACCGCGACCTACAAGGCCGGGGTGCTGGAGATCCGCATCCCGGAGCCGGGACGCGAACCGGCCAAGAAGATAACGATCAGCACGACCTGACCCCTGCCGCGCTGGCCAGATGCGCACCGATGCGAATGCCCCCGGCCGGGGCGCCGACGGCTGCGGTGCTCGGGACGGCCGATGGATGTCCTGGCGTACGGTGCCGACGCTGGTGGCGGGCGTGCTGGCCACGGTGGCCGTCGCCCTGCTGGTCTGGTGCCGCGGGGCCGCCAGGGCTGACTCCGCGTTCACCGACCGGCTGGTGCGGTGGTGGGCTCGGGTATGGCTGAACGCCGCGGGGGCGCGGGTAGCCGCCGATGGCCTCGAGCACCTCAGTTCGGGCGGCCCGTGTGTGGTCGTGTGCAATCACCAGTCCGCCCTGGACCCGATCGTGCTCCTGGGGACACTGCCGCTGTCGCTGCGCGTCCTGGCCATGCGCGAGCTATTCCGGATCCCGCTCTTCGGCCCCGCGATGCGCACGATCGGGATGATCGAGGTGAACAGGGCATCTCCGGACTTCGGCCGCATCGACCGGGCCGCCGCCCGGGACCTGGCGGCCGGCCACTCGCTGCTCGCCTTTCCGGAGGGGAGGATCTCGCCGGATGGCACCATCGGCCCGTTCAAGGACGGCGCCTTCATCATCGCAATCGCCAGCCAGGTGCCGGTCGTCCCGGTCACCATCGACGGCACCCGCCGGATCTGGCCGCCGGGGCGAAACGCGATCCACGGCGGCCAAGTCCGCGCCGTTGCCGCAAGCCCGCTGCAGACCAGCGGCCTGACCCAGCACGCCGTCGCCGCGCTGCGGGAGCAGGCCAGGGCCGTCATCTGCTCGGCCCATCGCGACCTCGTCACGAGCACGCCAGCCAAGGCAGGCACACAGGAGTGAGTACACGTTCCGGACCGGTCCCGGACCGTCGCGTCCCCTAGGCCTCCGGCAGCGGCTCCGGGGGCGGGTCAGGCGGCGGCGCGGGCCCTGGCTCTGGCTCGGGTTCCGGCGGGGGCAACGGTCGCGGCGGCCGCCGGGGTTGCGGCGTCGGTACCGGCGACTCCGGGTGTGGTCTGGGCGGCGGCCACCGAGGCGGGGCCGGCCGCGGCACGCAGCGGGCCGCTTTGGTGGCGATGCCGGTCTGGAACGTGATGTGGTTCAGCAGCAAGTCTCGGCCAGCTGCGCTTCAGGGATGGGCGCGGTGACCTCCACCAGCGGCTCGCCGGCGAACACCGCGGTGCCTTCTGGCACCGCCCAGACCTCGCCGGTGAACTGCAGCCGCCGCAGCACCTCCAGGTCACGCTCACCGAACCCCTGGGACCCGGCGAGCCATTCGAGATCCGCCGCAGTGAACGCGCCCTTGACCGGCTGCGCCTGCTCGAGGCCCAGGTGGACACGCTCACCGAGGCGGTCGAGGTGCTGGCACGCGGGCTCAAGGGCAGCCCGCTGGCCGAGCCGGAAAACCACCCAGTCAGGGAAGCGGCCAAGCGGGCCCATGAGCTGCTGCTGCTGGCCAAGGCAGGGCGACAGGCCGGTTAGGCGCGCCAGAGCTCACCCGGGGAGCATGTACGGGCGGGCATGCGGCGCATCACCACCAGGTGATCGCAGACCCGGCCATCCGGGCCGCGCAGCTCGGCCACGCCCAGGTACACATCCGGCGCGAACTCGCGGTTGAGCTCGACCTCGCGGGCACACGCCGCCGCCCGGGCCTCCGGCGTGCTGAAGTCGAAGAAACCGACCCTGACCTGGGGTCTGGAGTTCCAGGCCCTGGATCAGCACGCTCCATCCCTGGCACCCTCCGCCGCGTCCATCACTTCCGCCCGGCGGGAACGGACCTTCGGCTCTATCCTTCCGAGCCGGCGCCGCGGCAAGGCTAATAGTTGCTGAACGAGTTCCTCATCGAACCAGATGCGCTCAAGGTGACGGGTGATGACGCTGAAAGGGCGACGGGAACGGGGAGGCTCGGATGAGCATGACCGAGCAATCCGGTGTTTACGCGCTGCTGGTTAACGGGAGCACGGTGGAGATCCGCCCGGCCCGGCCCGGCGACTATGACGCGGTCAAGGCCATGCACGAGGCGATGTCACTGGACAACGCCTACCTGCGCTTCTTCGGCCTCAGCCGGACGGCGGCCGAGGCGGAGGCGCGGCGGATCTGCCGCCAGCCCAGGCGCGGCCGGGTGGCGCTGCTCGCGGTGGAGGGCGGCGAGGTGGTCGGCGTCGCCAGCTACGAGGTGCTGGACGGGCAGGGCACAGACCATAAGGACGCCGAGATCGCGTTCGCGGTGGCCGACCGGATGCATCACAGGGGAATCGCGACGCTGCTGCTGGAGCACCTGGTCTGGTATGCCAGGAGCCATGGGATCACCACGTTCATCGGGCATACGCTGGCCGAGAACACGGCGATGCTGAAGGTCATCGCGGACGCCGGCCTGCCGGTGCACCGTCGGACCTCCCGCTCGGTGGTCGATCTGATCATCCCGCTGCCCGGCCTCGTCGACGGCACGGACCTGGACAGTTACCTGAACGCGGTGGCCGAGCGGGAGCGCGAGGCGGACGTGGCCAGCCTGCGGCACGTGTTTGCGCCCGGGTCGGTCGCGGTGATCGGCGCCAGCCGGCGGCCGGGGACGGTGGGCCGGGTGATCTGGGACAACATCCGCGGCGCCGGGTACGCCGGGACGGTGTACCCGGTCAACCCGCACGCCCGTCAGATCGGCGGCGAGCCCGCCCTGGCCTCGCCGGCCGACCTGCCCGAAAATGTCGACCTGGCGGTGATCGCGGTGCCCGCGGCGGCTGTGGTCGACACCGCGGAGCAGTGCGGCCAGCGGGGCGTGCGCGCGTGCGTGGTGATCACCTCCGGGCTGGACGATGCTACCCGCGCCGACCTGCTGGCGTCCTGCCGGCGGCACGGCATGCGGCTGATCGGGCCGAATTGCTTCGGGGTAGCGGTGCCCGGCATCGGCCTGGACGCCACCTTCGCCGCCGCGCACCCCACGCCGGGGGTGGCCGGGCTGGTCATGCAGTCCGGCGGGCTGGGTTTCGCTGCCGCCCAGGCGCTGTCCCGGCTCGGCATCGGCATCTCCTCGTTCGCGTCGGTGGGCGACAAGCTCGACGTGTCCAGCAACGACCTGCTCATGTGGTGGGAGCAGGACGGCGTCACCAGGCTCGCCGTAATGTACATCGAGTCGTTCGGCAACCCGCGCAAGTTCGCCCGCACCGCGCGCCGGGTCGCCGCGAGCATGCCGGTGCTCGCCGTGCAGGCCGGGCGCTCGGAGGCAGGCCAGCGGGCGGCCGCCTCGCACACCGCGGCGGTCGCGACGCCCTGGGTCAGCAGGGAGGCCCTGTTCGACCAGGCCGGCATCGTGGCGGTGCCCGGCTTCGGCGACCTGATCGAGGCCGCCGCGCTGCTGGCCACCCAGCCGGTCCCGAAGGGAACCACGGTGGCGATCGTGTCCAACGTCGGCGGCGCGGGAGTGCTGGCCGCCGACGCCTGCACCGACCTCGGCCTGACCGTGCACCGGCCGCACCGGCTGACCGACGATCACCTGTTCGGCCCGCTGGTGGTGTTCGGGCTCGGCGGGGTGGCCACCGAGGTGCTGGCCGACCACGCGGCGCGGCTGACGCCGCTGACCGATGTCGACGCGGACACGCTGATCCGCTCTATCCGGTCGGCGCCGCTGCTGCTCGGGCACAGGGGCAGCCCCGCGGCCG
>Ga0208199_1000915_pt1 | contig 11119 bp, 7 predicted proteins | sample Sb_taG_FD_187705 | JGI IMG/M metagenome (GOLD analysis project Ga0208199, IMG submission 187705) | Peat soil microbial communities from Weissenstadt, Germany - Sb_50d_1_NS metaG (SPAdes) (version 2) | ecosystem: Environmental > Terrestrial > Soil > Wetlands > Peat | place: Germany: Weissenstadt... | reverse complement strand
CAAGATCGGTGTCATGCTCGGCACCGGCCTCCGCCAGCACCGCCACCAGCGGCGCCTGCCAGGTCTCAGGAGAGGTCTCATGCCTGGCGAGCACCAGCTCAGCATCCGGCCGATCAGCCAGCCGCTTCCTCACCAAAGCCCTCAGGCGCGCATAGGCATCCTTCACCGCCGCCGACGCAGACTCCGTCACCCCCGTCGCCGCTCCCGCCGCAAGCGCCGTCACAATGAGTGTGACCGGATCCATCCCAGAACCCCCCTAATCTTCCTCAAGTCCGACGTGCTCCAGATATCTGCCGACCGCCGTCTCGATCCTCCTGTCCTGAGATCCGAACAGATAGCGAGTAGGCAATATGACAAGCTCAAGTCAGGACATCCCGGGCCGGCGCGAGCAGGCTCCGGCCTCGGATAGCTCCGTTATACATCTCTACAGAGGAGGGCACCAACAATTAAATACCTGATAAGGGCCACAGAAATGCGGCCAGGCACGCAGACGACGCTGTACACGCCTCACCAGGCACTAAAGTCCACCAGCGACACCGGGTGGAACTCCATCCCAGACACGTCCAGAGAGGGCTCGTCCACCCCGGCCGCCCGGGACCGATCCGGTTCGAGGCCGCGCGTGTCCACTGTCGCCAATGGATTCTCGACCGTCGCGCGGAAGAAACTAGGCCTGCCGAAAGCACCTGGTTCAGCTCGCCACCCGGTTTGCATACCTCGTCGTGCAAAACGTCCACATAGCGGCGCCACCACGAACGGCCGGTCCCTGACCTCCGGCCGAAGCCAAGACCATCCGAGTCACCCCCGGGGATCACGTCGTCGACGCTGCCACCGGCATCCAAATAAGCTGCTAGAGACTCTTCCAGCGCGCCGTAAACGGGGTTGGGCGTGCCGCTCGACCTGACGGCTTGTGCCACAGCTTCGGCGTCGGTTCCAGCTTGCTTGATTTCATCAGTGTCGTCCACGGTGGCGCCTTCCCTAGTCCGCAGCTCACGCTTGGCCCTGATGCCTACGCAATACCTAAACGATCAATTTGCTGGCACGCTGATCACGAGGCCGGCTGCGGTGCCGGGGCATCGTGGAGGCTGCTGGGGGTGATGACCTCGGTCAGCTCGAAGCTGGTGATCCCGTTGGTGACCAGCGGCAGGCTGCCGATTGCCTCGTGCGCGGCCGCTAGGTCGGCGGTGCGCAGCAAGAGCACCGCGCCTGACCAGTCCGCTTTCAGCAGCATCAGCTCGACCAGGCCCGCCTGCTGCAGCTCGGCCATCCGCGCCGCTTCGGCCTGCAGGTGCGGGGTGGGATCGCCGGTGTTGTGCGACACGGCCAGGACCATCATGGCGGGCTCCTAACAGGCAGTACTGTCGGCTAATAGCCGTAGCTAATGCTACAGATATTAGCCAGAGGGGTCAACGCTGTACCCTGGCCACCCGAACGCGAACGAACGGATACCGATGCCCCCGACCGCAGCAGCACACCCTGGGACCAGCAACCGCGAGCCGGACCGCAGGACGCGGCGCCGCGAGCAGACCCGCAGCGAGATCCTCGATCATGCGCTGCAGATCATGGCCGAAGACGGCGCCGCCGGGCTGACCATGGCGCGCCTGGCCCGGGCCATGGACATCCGGCCGCCCTCGCTGTACAAGTACTACCCGTCGCTGCTGGCGGTCTACGACGCGCTGTTCCGCCGCGGCCAGCTGGCCAACCTCCAGGCGCTGCGCGACGGGATGCGCGGCGCCGCGCCCGGGCTGGACGCCGTAGCCGGCGCGATGGAAGCCACCGGCCGGTGGGCCGTGGCCAACCCGGTCCTGGCCCAGCTGCTGTTCTGGCGGCCCGTGCCCGGATACCAGCCCTCAGCCGAGACGTTCGCCCCGGCGCAGCAGATCATCGACCTGCTCCGCAGCGCACTGGCCGATGCCGCCGCCCGCGGCCAGATCCACCCCGAGGCCGCCACCGACGCCGGCATGGAGCTGCTGTCGATCATGCACTTCGGGATCATCAGCCAGCACCTGGCCAACGACCCCGACAGCGACTGGGACCACGGCCGGTACACCCGCCGCCACCGGGAAATCCTCGCCCTATTCATCAACGCATATCCGCCCCGGACATGACCGCCTCCGCCGTGCTAGCCGAGCCCCCGGAAAGTGAATAGTCAGCCACAGCCCAGCCGACTGGATGATGCGTCATCCGGCCGCTTGAGGGTCCCGCCCGCTCGCGAATCTTTGGCCGCAGATCCGCGGGTCGTGGTGCACCTGCAGGGCGGCGACGGCGTCGTGATCGTGCGGCGCGTCGTCGAAGATCTCGGAGCGCCACCCAGGTTTCGTCGGTGGTATCGGCTCTCGCGGCAAATACACCGCAAGTTCCACTGGCTCGACGTCACGCAAACGACCGATCATCCGGCGGTAATGAGGCCGCCCCGAACTGGCTGATCCGTGCTCAACGCCACGCATATGCCAGAGAGCGCGAATCGCAAATATTCGACCTGGCTCTATGCGTCTACATGAAAGGCTGCACAGTAATTGCCGCTACAACGTAAGCGCGCAACCTAAATCATGGAAGATTATGCATTGCTGTGCATAAATGAGCGTACAGGCAACGCCCGCTCAACAGGCAAAGTAAGGCGTCTCCGGGATCTTGGGTTTTGAAGGCGCATCTGGGCCGGGTGGCTGACGCGAACCTGCGTGCGGGCGAGCCGTATGGACGATGGCTGGATACCGTGGTGCAGATGCGCGCCGCCGGCTGCGCGGGACTTGGGTGTGCCTGGACCTGCCGGCCGCGTCGGTGCGCGCGGCTGCCTCAGCCCGCCGCCGCCCGGTAGGGGCGGAAGAAGGCGCGCAGCTCCTGCGCGTAAAGCTCGGGCTCCTCGAACGGCGCGAAGTGCCCGCCGCGCGGCGGCTCGGTCACGCGCACGACGTTTGCCGTGCGCTCGAGCCAGCCCCGCGGCGGGCGTCCGATGTCGGCGGGGAACAGTGAGAAGCCGGACGGCACTGCGACCCGGCGGGTGTACTGGGCGGGCGGGATCGCGGCGTTGGCGTGGTACATGCGCATCGACGAGCCGATCGTCGCGGTGAGCCAGTAGATCGTGACGTTGGTGAGGATCTCGTCCTTGGTGAAGCGCCGTTCGACGTCGCCGCCGCAGTCGCTCCAGGCCCGCAGCTTCTCGGTGATCCAGGCGGCGAGCCCGGCGGGGGAATCGGTGAGCCCGGCCGCGGCGGTCTGCGGCTTGGTGCGGTGCATGGCGGCGTAAGCGCCCTCGGCCGCGGCCCAGGCCGCGGCACGCTCGAGCCAGGTGCGTTCCGCCGGTGCCAGCTCTGCCGGGTCGCCGGCGAAGACGGGCAACCCCGCGTCCATCCGGTGCACGGCCACGACCCGGGCGGGGTAGTCCAGGGCGAGGTAGCGGCTCACGCCGCTGCCGATGTCCCCGCCCGCCGCGCCGAACCGCGGGTAGCCCAGGACGCCCATGAGCTCGGCCCACAGCCCGGCGACGGCGATGCTGTCCAGCGGCGGTCCGGGCGGGCGGCCGGAGTACCCATAGCCCGGCATGTCGGGCACCACGACGTCGAAGGCGTCGGCGGGGTCGGCGCCGTGCGCGCCGGGGTCGGTGAGCAGCGGGATGACCTTCACATACCGCCAGAACGAATCCGGCCAGCCGTGGCACAGGACCAGCGGCAGCACCGGCCCGGCCGGCCCGGCGGCCCGGGCGTGCACGAAGTGGATCCCCACCCCGCCGAGCCGGACACCGAAGCGGGGCAGCCGGGCCAGCGCCGTCTCCTGCGCAGGCCAGTCGAACCCGTCCGCCCAGTAGGCGACCAGCTCGCGGAGGTAGGCCAGGTCGATCCCCAGCGACCACCCGGCGTCCCCGGGCGCATCCGGCCAGCGCGTCGCGCGCAGCCGCGCCCGCAGGTCCTCCAGCACTGCGGGGGCGGCGTGCGAAGTGAACGGCTCGGGACGGGGCGGGGCCTCCGGCATGCCACGCATCCTACGGGCCACGCGCTACCGCGACCCGGGCCGGTCTTGCCCCTTGATCACCTCCGCAACATCGGCTGGCTCACGGCGGCCATTTCCAGACCCGGGCGCGCCACCGGCGGACGACGTAGCCCTCCCGCGCAAGTCAATCCCGCCGCAGGTCAGGTGAGATCTCATCATGCTCCCAACGGCAGAAGAGTCGCTCGGCTCGAACAGCGACCCTGACGGACATAGTCACTATTGCCATGTCTGTTATGGGAAGAAAGATCCCGTTCCGCTGAGCATGCGGTCTCCGATGCGAGACGAAATATGAGGAAGTCGGCCCTAAGCCTTCCTCCACAGGACAGGATAGGGCCACGAAGGAGTGACGAGCGCCTACGCTGCTTAGGCCTGAGCGGCGATCATGCTCGCTACCGAGAGATTATGGGGAGGCGGCAGTTACGATGCGGACCGGCTATAGCGTTGAGCAGGTCTTTACTCCGACTTCGCCAGCCCAGGCCAACTTTGTAGATCGCAAGCAGATAACTAATCAGTTGGTCGATGCACTGCGCACGCCGGGCAAACAACTCGTGGTATACGGGGAGAGCGGCTCGGGAAAATCGACACTACTGCTTAATAAGCTTCGCCAGGTGTATATGTCGAGGATATCATTGCTGCCGCCTGGCTTAATACAGCCACGCTGGACACGATATGGGAATCTATTAGAGAAGGTTCGCATATTGCTTCGGATGAACACGGTGGAGAACCATCCGCGACCGGGACCGCCGCTAGCGCCGTTCCCGGTAATGCGTACTGGTCCACCGAGGGTCTCGAGCTGCTGAAAGATCGTTTCATCCAACTTCATTCCATGAGCAATGATAAGGCGAGGGGCCGCTGTTCGTTCAATTTCTCGATGATCTGCTGGAGCTTTTCGACATACGCCCGCAACTTAGATGTCAACCAGACGAGAACTGTATCGAAGGAACTCTTGAGCTTGATTCAGTTCAGCATGCCATCAGGGCGATTTGGAACGATTCCAGCACCCAGAGCTTGGATATATACGATGCCGGTATTTTCGCCATAAAACAAGGAGGGGCACTTGGCGTTCTCCTAAGCATTAATGGCTTTCCAGACGGACACCAGGAGGCATTCACGAGGCCGCCGTCGTTTATAGGAATCGACGGTTCGGATATATTCCTGGTGCTCGATCAGAGAGTGCGGCTGGACGAGCTGTTGCGTCAGAAGATGAATGTCGCCATGGAGGCGGGCAGTTTCTTCTTCAGTGCTAAAGACATGATCCTTGAATAGTGGTCGCGCCAGAAGGCAAGAGCTGGCAACAATCCGTGATGCCTCCTTTCTTGGTTGCCGAGACGTATTGAACGCCCAAGAACCGCTGCCGCTCATCGGCAGAAGAGTGAGACCTTGTCTGTCTCCTCGACTCGGTAGCGTGGGACGAGTCCCTCTCGGGTCAGCTCGTCGGCGATGCCCAGTACGGTTGCCTTAATGTACTCATCATCGGGAGGAAGGAAACCCATAACGGGCAGCAGTCAGCTCTTTCGCGCACCGGCGGGCGCACCGCACTCGGGCGCCAATGTTGGATCCCTGTGGCCTATGAACCTGCGGATCGGCGATCCGGTGCACCGGGCGGACAGGCCGAGTCAGAAAGTCGCAGGCCAGCGCTGTACCGGCCCACGGATTTGCTAACGACACCGGTCGAGAGCGGGCGACGGGGATCGAACCGGCATGACCAGCTTGAAGGGCTGGCCACATATTCTGGTCGGCCGCGCCAATTTGCTGCTGTGACCAGGAGATATAACATCTCAGCTGCGCTGCTGCCTCTTTGGGTGGAAAACCGCCGCTGCTTGGAATCTGTGGAAGCTGCTGCAGCGTAGTCCCGTTCGGTTAACCCTGATGCCGCTCACGCGGTGGCTCGTCGCGTTGAGTGTATCGGTGCGCTGGGTTCGAACCGGTTCCCCAACTGGCCCACAGTCATCAGGTTGACCACTAGTACCGATGGTTAAATTGGCTAGCGGCAGCACCGTCGAACTCACCCGAACCTCAGCTCGGACCGGTGACGTTGCCGTGAGCACGCGGGCTGCTGGTCAGCCTTAACCGCCCTGGCCCGCTTAACCATGGGGTGCGGACATTGAGTACGACGATGGCGTTAGAGCGCATTCTTATTGTGTACGCACTCTGATCGATCGAGCTAAAACTTCATGCTATAACTGACTGACCTGCGGTGATGAGCACATGCCCTATCATGGCATCCGCCGGGCCGCTTGCATTGCGGTGGTTGATCTCATACTCTCTCAACAGTTACCACTGCGACGTGGCGAAATACCGTATCAACGGATGGGGGAAAGACGATGAGCAATCCGATTACCGTTGCCCCGACCGGCTTCCATGTTATCTCGGTGGCCTGCGGCGATTACGTGAACTTGGCCTGGAACACGCTCACACCGCCAGCCGGCGAGGGACCGGTCACTTCCTACACGATTGCCTGGGGAGCCACCTCCGGCAGCCAGGCGTACAAGTACACCGTGGGCCCGGACGAGACTGCGGTGACCATCGGCGGTGTGGGCGGTGGCACTGCCGGCAAGCATTACTTCGAACTGTGGGCAAACCCAGCCCCCGCGGGCAATAGCCTTGCTTTAGAGTCTGACGTGATAATGTGACCGTTTTGTGGCTCATGATGGTTCTGAGGGTTTGTCGCCGGACGGCTGGCTGCCGGACCGGATCTCGGTCGGGGTACTGACCAGGGCGTTCCCGCCGGAGCTGGTCGACGAGATCATCGAGGTCACCGGGACGCGCGAGCAGCGGCGCCGGCTGCTCCCGGCCCGGCTGATGGTGTATTTCGTCCTGGCGTTGTGGCTGTTCCGGGGCCGGAACTGCGGGTACGGCCAGGTGATGGCCAAGCTGGCCGACGGGCTGTACTGCCAGCAGCGGGGCGCGGACCTGCTGGCCGGGAGGCTGGCGCCGGGGCTGCGGGTGGACGCGGGGCAGGGCCGCCAGTGGTGGCTGCCGAACATCTCCTCGCTGTCGCGGGGCCGGGGGAAGCTGGGCGCTGATCCGGTGCGGATGCTGTTCGAGCACGTGGCCGGGCCGACGGGGGCGGACGGGGCGCCGGGGGTGTTCTGCTGCGGGCTGCGCGTGGTCTCGGTGGACGGGTCGGTGACCGACGTGCCGGACAGCGAGAAGAACGCCGCGTTCTTCGGCCGGCCGTCGAACCAGTCCCGGGACGGAGCGTTCCCGCAGGCCCGGTGGGTCGCGGCGGCCGAGTCCGGGACCGGCAGCCTGCTGGGCGCCGCGATCGGCCGCTATACCGACGCCGAGCAGCCGCTGGCCGCGGACCTGCTGGGCTGCTTCGGCCCCGGCATGCTGGTTCTGGCGGACCGCAAGTTCCTGTCCTGGTCCGCCGCCCGCGCCTTCCTCGCGACCGGCGCGCACATCTTGTGGCGCGCCTCCGCCAGTTTCACCCTCAAGCCGGTGAAGGCCCTGGCCGACGGCACGTACCTGGCGGAACTGAAGCCGCCCCGCAAGAGCGACGGCCCGCCGGTCACCGTCCGCGTCATCGAGTACACCGTGCATACCACGGCAGACGACGGGGCCGAGGAGTCATCCGAAGTGTTCTGCCTGGTCACCAGCCTCCTCGACGTCGAGAAGTACCCGGCACTGGACCTGGCCTGCGCCTACCCGCTGCGCTGGGGATGTGAGACCGTCATCGGCCACCACAAGACCGACATGGGCGAGGGGCAGCCCGTCCTGCGCTCCGGCGACCCCGAGGGCGTGATGCAGGAAATGTGGGCGCTGTTCGCCGTCTACCAGGCCATCTGCAAGATCGTCGGCATAGCCGTGAACGCCGCCGGCATACCCCCGGAAAAGATCAGCTTCCCGCACGCCCTGGCCGCCGCGACGGACACCGTCGCGGCTTTTCCCCCCTGAGCAAGCAGACCTAGCCCTCGCCACGTTCTTGCTGAAGATCCTCACGCCCGGCTTCTTCACCCGCGACCGCCCAGACCGGGCCAGCCCGCGGAAAACCAAGAAAGCCGGCGACTTCCCCGCCCGCAAGCCCGGCGAGCCCAGCGTCACCCGCGTCACCCGCAGAATCGAGTTCCACCTGCTCAGACCATGGCAGGCCACCTAAAAGCAACGCCATTGGGCTGACGGCCCGGCACGGCCCTCGCCTGGCACATTCCGGCTCGGATGGGCCGGTCTGCGATGGGGGCCGGGTTAGCTGGTGCTAGGTTTGCGGGCCGTATCGCCGTCGGTGGCTTGGTCGTCTGCGGTGGTGTCCGGGCGGCGCTCGGTGCCGTGCAGGAACACCGAGGTGATGAGCGCGGCGGCTTTCTCGACGCCGGCCACGTGCTCGGCGGTCATGCGGGCCGCGGCCTGGAGCAGCTGGCCGAGCAGGAAGAGCAGTTCGGTGACGGTGAGGTCGCCGCGGAACGTGCCGTCGTCGAGGCCTCGTTGCAGCAGCGCCCGGAGCAGCACGTCGATCTGCTGTTCGGCGTCGCCGCCGGAGTCCAGAGCGCCGAACCGGCTGATCAGGGCGGCGTACTTGCTGCCGCCGGCGGCGATGACCCGCGCGACGCGGGCGATGGCCTCGGTCACGGGGACCGCGTCCAGGTCAGCTTCGGCGAGCCGGGTGGCGGTGGCGTCGCGGGCGGTGGTGCTCAGGGCCTGCAGCAGTTGCTCGCGGGTGGGGAAGTGCCGGTACAGGGTCGCCCGGCCCACGCCGGCGGCTGCGGCGATATCGGCCATGCTGGGCGGCTCGCCGCCGCTGGCCAGCAGGTTCGCGGCCACGTCGAGGATCGCCTCGGCGACCCGGTCCTGGATAGCTGCGCTCCTCGCCATAGCCCGGAGTTTACATCATTGACTCGATGCTGTACGTTCTCTCTCAGAAATGAGACGTCAATGTCTCGTCAGGAGATCTAACTGCCTCAGAAGAGGGGACTGACATGGCTGCTATGGCTCGCTGGTGCTTCCAGCGCCGCGCCTGGGTTCTGATCGGGTGGCTGGCGCTGCTGGCGGTCCTCGGGGTGACCGGCCGGGCCGCGGGGTCCGCGTACTCGGACTCGCTTACCCTGCCGGGAACCGGGTCCACCACCGCGCAGAACCTGCTGGAACAGGCGTTCCCCGGGCACGCCGGAGACCAGGAAACGATCGTCTGGCGGACCAGCGACGGCAGCGTAGGCGCTCCGGCCGTCCGCGACCGGATCACCGCCATGCTGGCCAAGGTCGCCCGCGCGCCCGCGGTGGCCTCGGTGATCAGCCCGTACTCCGCCCGCAGCGCCGCCCAGGTCAGCCGCAACGGGCAGATCGCCTACGCGAGCGTGGTCTTCGACGCCCCGCAAGCCAGCCTGCCCGTGCCGGACGTCACCCGCGTCGTCCACCTCGCCGAGGCCGCGCGGGCCCCCGGCGTGCAGGTCGACATCGGCGGTCCCGCGGTGGAGAACGCGCTGCGGCCATCGGTCGGCATCAGCGCCGGCGTCGGCGTCATAGCCGCGGCGATCGTGCTGTTCATCGCGTTCGGCTCGCTGCTGGCCATGCTGCTGCCCCTGGCCATCGCGATCGCCGCGCTGGCCTCGGGCCTGATGACGACCGGGCTGCTCTCGCACGCGGTGACCATTCCCTCGGCCGGCCCGACGCTGGGCATCTTGATCGGGCTCGGTGTCGGCATCGACTACGCGCTGTTCATCGTCACCCGGCACCGCACCAACCTCAAGGCCGGGATGTCCCCCCGGGACGCCGCGGTCCGCGCGCTGAACACCTCCGGGCGGGCGGTCCTGTTTGCCGGGACCACCGTGTGCATCGCCCTGCTCGGGATGCTCGTGCTGCGTATCGGCTACATTTCCGGCCTGGGCATCGCCGCCGCGATCACGGTGCTGTTCACGGTGGCCGCCGCCGCCACCTTGCTGCCCGCGCTGCTCGGCTTCCTCGGGATGCGGGTCCTGTCCCGCCGGGAACGCGGCCGGCTGGCCGCCGGCGGGCCCGCACCCGACGGCACATCCGGGGCGTGGACGCGGCTGGCCGCGTTCGTGCAGCGGCACCCGGCCCGGCTGGCCGCCGCCGCGGCCACCGTGATGCTCGTGCTGGCCATCCCGGTGCTGTCACTGCGGCTGGGCTCCTCCGACGCCGCCAACGACCCGGCCGCCACCACCACCCACCAGGCCTACGACCTGCTCGCCGACGGATTCGGCCCCGGCTTCAACGGCACCCTGCAACTGGCCGGAACCACCAGCACCCCCGCTGACGCGGCCGCGTTCGCCCGGCTGGCCGGCACGCTGCGGACCGAGCCCGGGATCGCCACGGTCTCCGCGCCCATGGCCGGCCACGGCGCCTCGCTGATCAGCGTGATCCCCACCACCTCCCCCGAGGCCAAGGCCACCAGCACCCTGCTCAGCCAGCTGCGCGACACCGTAATCCCCGCCGCTGAACACGGGACCACGCTGCGCGTCTACGTCGGCGGCGTCACCGCTGTCAACGGCGACTTCGCCACCGTAATCGCCCCCAAGCTGCTGATCTTCATCGCCGTCATCCTCGTCCTGGGGTTCGGCCTGCTGATGCTGGCCTTCCGCAGCCTGCTGATCCCCGCGGTCGCGGCGGTGATGAACCTGCTCGCCGCCGCCGCCTCCTTTGGCGTGCTGGTCGCCGTCTTCCAGTACGGCTGGGGACTGCGGCTGCTCAACCTCGGCCAGCCCGGCCCGGTCGAATCGTTCCTGCCCGTGCTCATGCTCGCGGTCCTGTTCGGCCTGTCCATGGACTACGAGGTCTTCCTGGTCTCCCGGATCCGCGAGGAATGGGCCGCCACCAGCGACAACCACCAGGCCGTCCGCACCGGCCAGGCCACCACCGGCCGGGTCATCATCGCCGCCGCCACCATCATGATCCTGGTGTTCAGCGCGTTCATCCTGTCCGGACAGCAGGTCATCGGCGAGATCGGCATCGGCCTGGCCGCCGCCGTGCTGCTCGACGCCTTCCTCCTGCGCACCATCCTCGTCCCCGCCCTCATGCACCTGTCCGGCCGCGCCAACTGGTGGCTGCCCGCCTGGCTGGACCGCATCCTCCCGCACCTGTCCATCGAACCCGCCGCCGAACCATCCGCCCCGCCCGCCCCCGCACTCGCTAGCCAGATCGCGCACAGCACGCCAGTTCGGTAGCGGCCCGGGAGACGGCCCCG
>Ga0208199_1000911_pt1 | contig 11138 bp, 6 predicted proteins | sample Sb_taG_FD_187705 | JGI IMG/M metagenome (GOLD analysis project Ga0208199, IMG submission 187705) | Peat soil microbial communities from Weissenstadt, Germany - Sb_50d_1_NS metaG (SPAdes) (version 2) | ecosystem: Environmental > Terrestrial > Soil > Wetlands > Peat | place: Germany: Weissenstadt... | reverse complement strand
CCGCCACACCGGTCACGCCGTCTGCGCCCGTCGCGCCTTGCGGACCCGTGGCTCCTTGGGGACCCGTAGCTCCTTGCGGACCGGTCGGACCCGCCACACCGGTCACGCCGTTTGCGCCCGTCGCGCCTTGCGGACCCGTGGCTCCTTGCGGACCTGTCGGACCCGCCACACCGGTCACGCCGTCTGCGCCCGTCGCGCCTTGCGGACCCGTGGCTCCTTGTGGACCCGTAGCTCCTTGCGGACCGGTCGGACCCGCCACACCGGTCACGCCGTCTGCGCCCGTCGCGCCTTGCGGACCCGTGGCTCCTTGTGGACCCGTCGGACCTGCCACACCGGTCACGCCGTTCGCACCCGTCACGCCTTGCGCGCCGGTCGTGCCTTGCGATCCAGTTGCGCCGGCGGGACCCGTGGGACCCATGGCGCCCGTCGTGCCTTGCGGACCGGTCGCTCCTTGCGTACCGGTTGCCCCCTGGGGTCCAGTCACACCGGCGGGGCCTGTCGCGCCGAGAGGCCCCGTGGGACCTGCTGGACCCGTCCCGCCTTGCGCCCCGGTGACGCCTTGAGAACCGGTCGGACCTTGTGAACCCGTTGGACCCTGTATCCCGGTCGATCCTCCAGCAGGACCTGTCGGACCTTGCGACCCAGTCGGACCTTGCGAACCAGCAGGACCTGTTGGTCCTTGCGGTCCCGTCGCGCCTTGGGGTCCAGTCGCTCCTCCACCAGGACCTGTAGCCCCCATAGGTCCAGTCGGTCCCGGAGGACCAGGAGGTCCTGGTGGCCCGAATCCGCCGTGTCGGGAGGGTTGGGGAGGCCAGACGTCCTGGGCGGGGACGGTCCCTTGCTCGAGGATGGGCGGGGTGGGGAAGATCTTATTAGCCATGGGTCGAACGCCCTCGCTGATTCATGGGTACCGAGGCACCACACACGACGCGGACGTCCGATCGGGACCTGGCGAAGATCGCGTCGAAGACCCTTGGTGTCGTGGTTCTCATGGTGCGCTGTGCTCTCGATTAGCTAATCGCGGGGTGTGACCCGCCAAACACTAAAAGGAGGCTCCGGCACCTATTCCGAATCCCACTTCGTCGCCGACGTTCGTTCTCTGGTTATTTTCTGATCTCGACGAGTGTATCACCGGCCCCAGCCGATTGGAAATTCCTCCACAAACATGTGACGCGCGCGGCACATTCGTGCCAGCGGCGCGAACGGATTCACGGCGCGTCCTCCGCGGGCACGACGGCCATGGTCTCGCCCTCGAAGCACAGGAACGCCCAGATGCGGCCGAAGTCGTCGAGCGCCCAGAGGTGCACGTGGAGGGTGCCACACTCGTCGGGGTTGTCGTTCAAGAGGATCTGGACGTAGGGGCGATCAAACATCAGGTGCGCTTGACTTGCCGTAATTGTTTCTTCAAGCGCGCCGCCTCGACTCCCGACATGGATCGCACGTCAGGACCTCGGTAGCGGTAACCTCGATACGGGTAATGCCCCGGAGGAAGAGGATCGCCAGTGTCGAACTCGTACCCGAGCGCGTCCTCGATCCATCCGGGTGATCCATAAATCTCGCGAGCGTGGGCGTCGATGGGGACGACCCGCACGATGGAGAGCTTACTGAACGACGAGGCGGGAACGAACATCTCCCCGCCCCATCTCCCGCGAACGCCAGGATCTTTCGCGACGGACGGATCGACTTCCAATTCGACGACGAATGGGCGCCAGTATCCGTAACCATTAACCCACCGTTCCACGCTGGACCCGAGGTACAATCCAGCTCGACCCGAGCGATCCTCGATGGAGATGGCGTTGTCTGCTGGCGTGAACTTGGGATCTAATTTGAATTTCGCCCGATCCGTCAAGTGATACCAAAGCGATTGGCTCACGACCGATCCATCGTCTCCGTCATCATTACTGGCAACGTCACGGCAGACATCGGATTAGTAATTGGAATCCATCGTGTACCGCACCGTCGAGAAGGTGTTGGGGTTCGGGGTAGCCGAGCCATTCGCTACAACGTCCATTCCAGCTTGCCATGCAAGAGCCAACGTGTTCGCTGGCAGTGTCGCCGCGATGACTCCAGACGTCGATGTTGCCGCTGTCAGATCGTTGATCGTCCACGCGATGGTGGCCGCGTTCGGGAGAGCCACGAGAATCAGTTCTACGAGATTCCCGACCACGATCGGTACACCGCTATCTGTAGCTGTCACGACTGCTCCGTTACAGCTCACGATTTGCCAATTTCCAAACCCACTGACAGCCAAGTTTTGTGTGAAAGCTATGCCGACCACTTGGAGTGTAGTCTGCGTAATGAAGTTGGGAGCGGTCTGCGGAAGGCCACCGCCGCCTCCAGATGCATCGATCAAACCCACAAAGCCTTGCAGTGTTGGCGGTGTTGGTCCCGCCGAGACCGTCTCGATGCCGAACCTGGTTGTGTGCGTGAATCCTCCGATGCCTGGAGCCGCACCTCGAAGCACGAAGCTGTTCTTGTAACTTCCAGTATTGGCGGATGCATCGGAGCTGCCGACCCACCCAGTCGCACTGCTGTTGCTCGCGGTACCCCTCGAACAACTTTGCAATAGATTCGTGGCGCTCTGATAGACCCCAAGGTTCGTGCTACCGATAAGAAGAGCGCAGTTCGACCCAAATGTCTCGCCGCCAAGCGAGATCGGAACGCCTGACCAATACTGGAACCTCGTTTGCGAAAGAGCTTGAGGGACGTTCACACTCGGAGGATGGGCTTGGAAGTACTCGAGTGTGACGAAGTCGTTCGGATTCACCGGATCGGCGCCGCGCATGATCGCGAACACGGCGTTCGTCGAGTCTTTCGCCTCGAGCACGCCAGCGTTGTCGTTGATGCCCGGCCCGCTCGGTCCCCCGAACTGGAAGAACGTCGCGACAGCACCGGCAATGCGCGAGAAGAAGCTCATGGTGTTTCCTGCTTATGGGTTCTGCTTATGGATTCGGGGTCGCGACGTACTCGACCGTCACCGTGGAGGTACCCGCGGCAGGCCCGCCCGTGATCGTGAGAGCTAACGAGTGTACTTGGTTGGTTCGATACGTTTTGACATCGCACGAGTCTGGGCGCGAGAGAAAGGAGATTTTGTTAGAGCGCGTTTCTTGCTCGTAGGTTTCACCGCCTTGCGCAGAGCCGCACCCGTGCCCTTTCGGGTCAACTTACGAAGACGCTTGGGCGGGTCTACGCGAAGTTCGTAGTAGAGCGTTCCAGCACCTTGTGTCGAAGCGCCTGGATTGATGGTCAACTGGAGAATGTCAGTGGCAGGAAAAGTAACCATAGTCGACACGTCGTAAGCATTGACGATGTGCGGATCTGAATCAGCCGCGCTCATGACCAAACTAGGATTAGCCGCTGTACCAAGCAAGAGAGAGGCGATCGGGTCGTCGAACAATGTCGTGATCTGGATCTGCGCACGCGCGATGACTCCGCCTGGAGAGACCGGCACCAAGATAAGAGGTGATGGCGTGTTGAACGCGAAAGGCGTCGAGAGAAGTTGTGGCGCGGTGCTGTTACGGAAGAGGGAATACGGTCCGTTGTAACCGTTGATGGTTCCCGCGAGAGCGGGGAGCGCGGGCGGTACGCCGTCGGGAAAGAAGAATGCGCTCGATGAATCGTCATATTCGAGCAGCACATCGCCTGCTCCTTCGGCGAAGTTTTCGGAGATCTCCGAGTTGTTGTTCGCCTCGATCTGGAACTCACCAGTCGCGGCGACCGTCGCGAGCGGCACGGTGAACGTCGTGAAATCCTGGCCGTAAATGATCCCGTTGTTATCGGCTTGGATAAGGACCGTCTGGCCTGCGATGACCGAGATACCCGGCTGCGTCGCCGTCGTCGCCATCGATAGGTAACCGAATTGCCAGAGGATGAGGAAGCCGCCGTTGGGCGTACCAGTCCACGTGAGCGATTTCGTCGCGCTTTGACAGTTCAAGCGTAGCTCGAGGTCCGTCACCTGGTAGAGGTTCGATAGCGTCGCGCCGTCCTCGATCTCGAGGACCGAGAAGATGATCGAGTCGACCTTAAACGGACGCAGCTCAACCCGACCGAAACACTCGGTCACACCTGCCGTCGCGGGCACGAGTGCTGGCGACGTGATCGAGTCATCCACATAGATGATGCACGCGCCGCTCTTGAGCGCGATGAACGCCTTGACCTCTTCCCAGGTCGCAACGACGGGACCGTTCGAGGTACCGCCAGGCTGGTAAATGACGTTATTGTTTGTGTAGTCCGAGAACGTGAGGGCGGTCGCGGCGGGTTGCTGGAACGGATCGAAAGAGGCGGACGACGACGAGATGGTGACGTTGATCGCGCCCGCGCCCGAGAGCGAATTACTGTCGATGAACGAGTAGTCGGCCAGGATGACGCCCGCATCGGTCACGCCTACTGCGACGTCGATGACCGACGCTCCCGCATTCTGGATGTAGCTGCCCTCGTCGAGCCACATCTGGAACGTGCCGCCTGCCGGGACCGAGAACACGGGCGCCGTGCCGGTGTTCTGGAAGAGGCTTCCCTGGTAGAGAAAGATGTTGACGTTCGTGTCGGTGACGACGGGCGAGTTCGAATTGCACTGGATAAAGAGATAGCCCGAGACCTCGGTGAGGTTCTGGAAGATGGTCCCGTCGGGGAGGAGCATCGCGACGCCGCCGCGAGTGACGCCTTCGGCTGGGTTCGACGTGAGCGTTGCGTTGACGAGGTTTGTCGCGCCCACGAGCGTCGGATCGGTCGCCGGTGATACGACCGAGTCGTCGATCACGATTATGGTCGGCGCGCCGTTTCGCGACACGAGGAAGGCTCTCACTGCGGCCCAAGTCGCAACGTATGGGCCCGTGACCGCACCGCCTGGGCGATAAATGATCGCCCCGACTGACTCGAGGGAAGCGGGGACTGGCCCCGTGGTCCATTCGGGACCTACGTAGATCGGAACGTCACCAGGATTAGGCATGATTCAATTCCTCTTCATGGCCTGAATGACGAAGTGATTTGTCCGGAACCGCCGTTACCGCCCGAACTACCATTCCCGTTCACGGGCCCACCCGCGCCGCCGCCACCGCCACCACCGGATTGGGCCGCCGCCGCCGTGCCGTTCGTGGTCGCGCCGCCGACGCAATTGCCGCCAGCTCCTCCGCTCCCGAATGGTCCTTGACCGCCGCCTCCGCCGCCGCCTCCTTGGGTCGCGTCGCCGCTCGTGCCGCCGGCGCCGGGAAGCCAAACGGGCGAAAAGTCCGGGGGACCCATCAATGCTCCAATCGAATTCGCATTCGCGACTCCTGAAAAACCGTTTGTTCCGAACAGGCCGCCACCACCGCCGGCCCCAACGAAACCAGTGCCATCTGCGAACTGCGCCCCGGAGATGTTCGATCCACCTTGGCTGATCGCGGACGGCCCGCCGCCCGAGGTCTGCCCTCCCGTTCCGCCGCTCGCGCCAAGGAAAGCGCAGAGCACGATGTTGGTCGTCGTGTCGAGGACGTACGTCGGTCCGCCGTCGGCGCCGTTCGCCCCTGCTCCGCCCGTGCCTCCCGTGCCTCCGGCGCCGCCTGGTCCACCAGCATCGACGACAACGTTGATCGAGTGAGAGAAGTCCACGTCGACGGTGATCTCTTGGTACGACGCCGCACCGCCGGCCGCGCCACCTGAGCCAGGATCCGTCGCGTTGCCGCCGGAACCGCCGCCGCCGCCCCCGGCCCCGCCAATACCCCTGAAGGTGACGGGTCTCACGCCTGTCAGCGGTCCCGACTGAAAGATGTTGTTGTTGATCGTCGACGTGGTGAACACCTGCTCGACGATGATGTCGTCGAGGTTTTTCGTCGAATAAAGGCTCCCGATCGTCACCACTGGAGGTGTGCCCGGCACGAAGAAGTTCGAGGCCGTCGACATGTCGTAGAACAAAGTGACGGCGCCGTTGCCGTTCGCGTAGCCGTTCTCGATCGTGGAACCGTCGAACGCCTGCACCGAGAGCAGGCCACCGTCGGCGATGTTGAAGGGAGGATGATCGCCGTTGCCGACGATGAGGGACGCGGTCTCGAGCAGAAGCGCCACGACTTGGCCGTCGGCGATATTCGCGATCGCTCCACCGGTCTCGGGAGTGTTCGAGAGAATCGCGTTCCCCGTAAGGAGAAGCGACCCGCCATCCGGGTTGATTGTCCAGGCGAGACTCGCTGGGCTCCCGGACGGAACGCACTGAAGCTCGAGGCGCCCGCGCACGGCGTAGAGATCCTGGATCTGGAGGACGGTCTGCGTCTCCGGGTCGTTGCTGTACGGACGAAGCTCGACGCGACCGAAGCACTCCGTCGTCCCGGTCGTCCCCGGAACGGGAGCTGGCGTCGTGACCGAATCGTCGACGTACACGATCGCTTTGCCATGCGCCGCCGTGATGAACGCCTGCACCTCAGGCCACGTCGCGACCGTGTCGCCTGCGGAGGCGATGCCCGGTTTGTAGATGATCGCGCCAAAATCGTCCGAACCCAGCGGCACCGGGCCGGTGGTCCACTCGGGTCCTACGTAGATCGGAACGTCACCGGGATTGGGCATGGTTCAGGCTCCTGCCTGGTTCGTGTAAGCGGCGCCGCCGGGATTGATCGCGGTCCCGCCGAACCCGCCGCCGGAAATAGGCGTGTCGAGGTTCGCAGCCGTGATCGGGATGAGAATGGTCCAGAGACCCGTCGTCCCGTCATACGCGGTCGCGCTCGCCTGACTATTCAACTGCAACCCACCGGTCTGCGTGAACGTCGCCGTGGCACCGCCCGCGCCGGGATTGTAATAGATGCGGGCCGCGCCTACGACATCCATCGAGCCGGGTCCCCAGACGAGCGACGTGCCGGAGAAGGAACCTGGATTCCTGAACCCAATGTCGCCGCCGAGGCGGATGACACCGGCGACGTAGAACGTGCCCTGCTCGTTGTTGTCGTTTGACGAGTAGGTGAGCGGCGCTTCGATGTTGATTCGCGCCGGGCCCGCGTCGAGGATCGCGTCGAAGTCGAACTCCCAGGTCACAACAGCGCCGTCGTCTGCGGCGAGGAGCGCGCCGCCCCAGAAGACGCTCCCGAGAGCCCCGACGCTCTTCGTGATCGCGCCGGTGGAGACGAAAGCGTTCCAATAGCCGAAGACCTCGTCCGTCGCCCCGGAGGTATCGTTGAGGAGCGGATCGATGGAGCACTCGGACGTGAAGACATCGCTCCCGAGGAAGACCTCCGAGTTGAACGGTCCGTTGGCCGACGTGAGGTGCACATGGTTGATCTGCACCGGCGCGGTGAAGTTCGGAGCGTTGTACTCCGCGACGGTCGGGCAAACCTCGACGACGTTCACCTCGATTGGCGCGAAGATGACGATGCTATCTCCGGGGGCCCACGTGTCGACCTCGACTGGCAGGACGGCGTTGAGGACGGGCAGCGCTGCCGGCGCGAGCGGCTGCGTGAGCGCGAAGACCGTGCCCGCGACGTTCAGGTAAACCCACGCGTAGGACGATTTTCCCGCCGTCGTGTTCTGCACGAGCGATCCGATCGGTGCCGCGAACCCGAGGTCGGCTTCTAGGAGCTGCTGCGTGGCGCGGTTCTTGGGCATGACTGCCCCGAGCGCGCCCGCGAAGATCTGTTGCGCGGCGCCGAGCGGCGCCGTGATCGTCGCGGTGACCCCGACCATGATCGGGGTGAAGATAACCGGGTCGCCATTTCCAGCGGGTTGGTTCGATAGCCAAGTGAGTGTCGTGTTCTGCCGGAGCATCGGCGAGTACGTCGTCCACTTCTGCGCGACGCCGAAGTTGTACGTGAGGACCGGGTGCGTGATGTCGGCGCCGCTGTTGAGATCGTTCGCGAGGCCCGTCGAGTTTTGCGGGTCGATGAACCACGTGGCCTGCGACCAGGGTCCGGGGTTCGGGAAGATGTCGTCGACGTTCTCGAACGTGTACGTGCCCGTGATCCCAGGAAGCGCCGGGACGACGCCCGTTGGCGAGAAGGAGGTCGCCGTCACGTTGTCGTATACAAGCTCGACGCTCCCAGGCCCTGACGCGAAATCTGGCGGGACCACACTGTGGTAGGAGTTGAACTCGAGCGTGGAGCCAGCGCTCGGGATGCTGAAGAACGGGACCGCGGGGTTATGCATCGACAGGAAGCTGTCGTACATGTCGAGGAAGAGGTCTTTGCCCGCCGGGATCACGACGGAGGGTTGGGTCGCGGTGGACGCGTTCGAGAGTTTCGCGATGCCCGTGACCCGCAGGTACCCACCGTTCGGGGTAGCGTTCCACGAGAGGCTCGGCGTCCCCGACTGGGTGTTGCACCGGAGTTCGAGGACGTTGAGCAGACTGAGGTTCGAGATCGTCGCGCCGTCCTCGATCTGGAGGACCGAAAACGCGTCCGAGTCTCCCGCGTAGACGTCGAGAATGAGGCGCCCGAATCCTTCGGTGATGCCCGTCGTGCCTGGGACGAGCGCGGGTGACACGATGCTGTCGTCGACGTACACGGTGCACGCCCCTTGGCGCGCCGCGATGAACTTCTGGACCTGCGGCCACGACGTCACGATCAAGCCAGAGGCCGTGCCGCCGGGCCGGTAGATGATGTACGGGGAGCGCGCGAGGATCGCGTCGTAGCTCATCGCGCGTCTCCGGCGTTATCAGCGGCTGCTTGTTTCATCTTCATGCGCTTCATGTTCAGGGGTTCGTGCTGATGCTCGCGCCGCCCGCGGTAGCGGCGAGCCCGCCGAACCCGCCGGACGTCTTCGCGAGGTCGAGGTTCGCGGCCGTGATCGGGATGAGCGTCGACCAGAGACCCGTCGTCGGATCGAACGTAACGGCGCTCGTCTGGAAATTGAGGGCGAGCGGTGCTCCCACTGGTTCCGTCGCCGTCGTTCCCGTCTGGAGGAACGTCGCGACGGCCGTGTTGTTGTAGAAGGTGTGCGATGAACCGAGGCCAGAGAGTCCGCCCGGTCCCCACACCACATTCCCGTCGATAATGGTGAGACGACAAGAAGATGCGACAAAAATAGAACCCGTGATGTATGCGCCACCGCCCGTGCCGAGTAGCAACTCATCACCACCAGTCGACGCCGTAAGCTCGATGTCGCCACCGCCTGTTGCGTCGATGATGACGTCCCAGCCGAGGTTCTCGATAAGCGTGCCACCCGTGAACGGTGAGAGGATGAACCCGCCAGCCCATACACCGTCGAAGTTCTGCGAGCCGTCGTAGACGCCTCCCAGAGCGCTGACGCCTATGTAGAAGTTACCGACGTCATTCGGTTGCGCGGTGATGCACAAGGCCGTGTCGCACGTGACGTTGACCATGGCGATGTTCGTGCCGACGGTCGTGTTCCCTTCGCCGACGGGCGTGCCCGCACTCGACCTGATGTTCTGGATCTGGAGCTGGTCCGGGAAGTTCGGCGGCAGGAACGTCGCGATGAGACTCGCGTCCACCTTGAGCAGGTCGACGAAGACGGGTTGGTACAGGACGAACGTGTCGCCGTTCGCCCACGTGTCGACTTCGACCGGCGGGAACGCGGCAGGTGTAGTCTGCGGCGCGAGGGGCTGTGCGAGCGCGAAGACCGTGCCCGAGATGTTCTTGTAGACGGACGCGAACGAAGTCTTTCCTCCCGTCGTGTTCTGGACGATCGATCCGATGGGCGCCGCGAAGCCGAGGTCTGCCTGGAGGAGCTGCGCCGCCGCACGGTTCTTCGGTGTCACGCTCGCGAGCGAACCTGCGAAAAGCTGCTGCGCCGGGCCGAGCGTGCCCTCTACGAGCACAAACGCGCCTGGCCCGTTCGGGGCGGTCGCACCGATGATGGGCGTGAAAATGACCGGATCGCCCGCAGGATTTCCGGCAGGCTGGCTCGAGAGCCACGTGAGCGTCGTGTTTTGGTTCAAGACGGGCGAGTACGTGTTCCACTTCTTCGCGACGCCACTCTGGTACGTGAGGACCGGATGCGCCGCGTCGATCCCAGAGTTGAAGTCGCTCGCGTTGCCCGTCGAGTTCGACGGATCGATGAACCACGTCGCCTGCAATTGCGATCCGGGGCTCGGGAAGAGGCTGTCGAGGTTCGTCGGGAGGTACTGACCGGTAAACGCCGGCTGCGTGGGCGGCACTTGGGGCGTCGGGAAGAGCGCGCTCGATGCGTTGTCGTAGACGAGCGAGAAGCTCCCCGCGCCCGAGACGAGGCCGCTCGGGACACCCGTCCCGTCCATCACTTCCAAATTGAAGACCGCAGTAGCGGGGATGGCGACGAGCGGAACGGCCGGCGCGTGGAGGATGATGAAGCTCGTCGTAGAGAGGAGAAAGAACTGCTTGCCCGCGGGGATGCTGATCGCCGGATTCGTGGCGGTCGCCGAGTTCGTCAAACTCGCGAAGTCGAAGAGGTTCAGGTCGCCGCCGGTCGGCGCGATCGTCCACGTGAGGCTCGGCGTCGCGGACTGACAGTTGCACCGAAGCTCCATCGCGCGCACCGCGTAGAGATCCTGGAGCGTCGCGCCGTCCTCGATCTCGAGGACCACGAAAGTCGTCCCATCGACCGCGTAGGGACGAAACTCGACGCGACCATCGCAGGCCGTGATTCCGGTCACGCCGGGCACCGGCGCGGGCGACGTGATGCTGTCGTCGACGTAGACGATCACCGACCCTTGGCGCGCAACGATGAATTTCTGGACTTGAGCCCAGGACGTCACGATCAGGCCTGACGCCGTGCCGCCGGGCTGGTAGATGATCGAGGGGGATCTCGCGAGGATCGCGTCGTAGCTCACGACTGTCCCTCGCTTCGCTCAGTCGGTCGCGTCGTTCGCCCTCGCCAGAGACTCGGCCTCGGATTCATGACGCGCCACCGCCACTGCCAACGATCTTCGCTGATTTTGTGATTGCCATGGTGCGTTCCGCTCTCGATTTAGCAAATTGCGAGCGACTGCCCGCCAACCACTAAAGAGGGGGATCGGCACCTATTCCGACATCCTTCTTCTTATGTACCTGTGACCGTCTTCTGCTTCGTGCTCCACATCTTACCGCGCCTCGGCGCGGCTGTCGTCGATCGCGAAAATATTCTAGCTCTCGCGTCCCATCATCCTCGCGTTGCCCTCATCTCCCGTTATTCTCGTCTTGGCCAAGGGAAATACCCCGCAAGCCTGTCACCGAACTGATTCATTGCTGCCTGGCGCGCTTCGCACGGCGTGC
>Ga0208199_1000906_pt1 | contig 11191 bp, 10 predicted proteins | sample Sb_taG_FD_187705 | JGI IMG/M metagenome (GOLD analysis project Ga0208199, IMG submission 187705) | Peat soil microbial communities from Weissenstadt, Germany - Sb_50d_1_NS metaG (SPAdes) (version 2) | ecosystem: Environmental > Terrestrial > Soil > Wetlands > Peat | place: Germany: Weissenstadt... | reverse complement strand
GGCGCCGGAGGGCTTGGCGCCGGACGGTCCGCGGGAGCCCGGTTCGCCGCAGGCCGCGGAGCCCGACGGCGCCCGGGGCGCCGCTGGGCCGACCGGGCTCCCCCCGGCACCGGAGGCCGACGGGGCACCGTGCACCCCGCGCCAGGTGTCCGCGGCCGTCCCGGCCAACATCGACGCGCTGACCTGCCAGGCGCTGTTCCAGCGGCCCAGCCGTCACGGCCCGGCGCTCAGCACCCCGGCGATGCTGGCCGAGGCGCTGGCCGGCGTCGCGTCGCCCGACCCGCTGCCGGCTCCGGCTGGGCCCACGACGTCGTTCTGGGCCCCCGCCGACGTCGGCTACCGGCCGGGCGATCCCGCCCGCCCGTACCCGGCGGGTGATCCGGTGGCGCGGCCCCGGGGAGGAGCTCCCTACCGCCCCCCGTCCGCCGGCCGGTCCTCGCCGCGGACGGCGATCCTCAGCACCGTGATCGTCCTGGTCCTGGCGGCCGCCGGCTTGGTCGGCTGGGTGCTCAACCACCGGGACACCCCCGGGACGGCCGTGCCGCCGACGCATAGCCCCTCGTCTTCATCCGCTCCGTCCGCGGCGGCGTCGATCGTGCTCACGCCGGTCAGCGCGAACAGCTTCGACGCCCTCGGCAACGACGGCGGGAACGAGGATGGCGCCGGGGCGAAATACGCGATCGACAGCAACCCGAGCACGTTCTGGCACACGGACTACTACCTCACCTATCCGGCCCTGGGCAACCTGAAGAAGGGCACCGGACTCATATTGGATATGGGCAAACAAGTCCGGCTGAGCCAGGTGGTGGTCCAGTTCGGCGCCAGCTGCTGCACTGACGTCGAGATCGAGATCGGGAACAACAACACGCCCGTCTCGTCCACGCTGGGCACCTTCACCGAGGTCGCGAGCTCCACGACCGCGCACGGCAGCACCACCTTCAACGTGAGCAGCAATACCACCGGCCGTTACGTCCTGCTCTGGATTACCCGGCTCCCGCCGCTGACCGGATCGGCCGGCGAGTACGAGGCGCAGATCTATAACGTGGTGGTTCATGGTCCCGCCGCGAGCCAATCGGGCTGATGCCCCGTGCCCAGCACCGACGGCGAGTGGCCCTCGGACACTGAACTCCTCCGCCGGCACGTGGCGGGGGACAGCGACGCGTTCGGCGAGCTGTTCCGCAGGCACCGTGACCGGCTCTGGGCGGTCGCGCTGCGCACCGTCTGCGACCCCGAAGAGGCGGCCGACGCGCTCCAGGACGCGATGATCTCCGCGTTCCGCCGGGCGGCCGACTTCCGCGGTGATTCGGCCGTCACCACCTGGCTGCACCGCATCGTGGTCAACGCGTCCCTCGACCGGCTCCGCCGCCGGGCCGTCCGTCCCGTGGCCTCGGCCGGTGACGAGGAGGCGCTCGAGGCCCTGCTGGCCCACGACCAGGATCCCGCGCGGGCCGCCGACACCAGGCTGGACATCGACGCCGCGCTGCGCATCCTGCCGCCGCCGCAGCGGGCGGCCCTCGTGGTCGTGGACATGCTGGGCTACTCCGTCGACGATGCCGCCGCCATCCTGGACACCTCGCCGGGCACGGTCAAGAGCCGCTGCGCCCGGGCCCGCGCCCGGCTTCTGCCCTACGTGGCGCACCTGCGGGGGAACCGATCCGCGACCGAGCGCGTCTCACCTGCGCAGGGAGGCGACGCTTGAACGAGCTGAAAGGGAATATGACTCACCCGGACTCCGAGGTCCTGGCCGAGTTCCGTGCGGGGCTTATCGCCGGGCGCCACGGCGCCCGGATATCGGCGCACCTGGCCGCCTGCGAGCGCTGTGCCGGCCTGTGCGACCAGCTGACCGAGATCTCCGCCCTGCTCGCCGCCGTCCCGGCCACCGCCATGCCCGAGGCCGTGGCCCATCGGCTCGACGGCGTACTAGCCGCCGAGGCGGCTCACAGAGATGACGCCGAACGGGCCGTTGGTGACAGCTCCCGCGACCGCGCGCCGAGCCCGCGGCCGCGCAGGCGCTGGGATTTCCGCCTGGTCGCCCTGCGCGTGCTCGCCCCGGCCGCCGCCGTCGCCGTGCTCGCCGCGGGCGGGTACGGCCTGAGCCGCATCGGAGGAAGCTCTACCGCCTCGGAAGCCTCCGGAACCGCGGCGTCATCCCCGGCGACGGCGCCCCTGCCGCAGGCCAGGGCCGCCGTACCCTCCAGCGCGGCGACCAGCCGGCCCGTCGCGATCCCGGCTCATTACAGCCTCCAGATCGTAACCAGCCAGACCAATTACCTGCGCGCCACGCTTCGCCAGCAGCTGGCCCGCGAGATGAAACGGTACGCCGAGGGTGTCGCGGGCCCGCCGAGGCCCGCGTCCGCGCAGGTCAAGGGGTGCGTGCTCCGGGTAATCAAAGACACGCGCCCGGTGATCGTGGAGCTGGTCGAGACGGCCCGCTTCCAGGGTCAGCCCGCCATCGTGATCGTCGCCGCGAGCGGCCGCCACGATGTGGCCTGGGTCACCACGTCCACCTGCTCGGACAGCAGCGATCACGTCCTCGCCATGACGACACTCCCGGGAACATACGCGCCCTAGGATCGGTTCTCACCAGAGCCAGTCAGATAGGGGTGGATAGGGGTTGGCAGAAGTGCCCGAAGTCCGGAATGTCATCGTCATCGGTTCCGGCCCGGCCGGTTATACAGCGGCACTGTACGCGGCTCGCGCGGAGCTGAAGCCCTTGGTCTTCGAGGGATCGGTCACCGCTGGCGGCGCGCTCATGCAGACCACCGACGTGGAGAACTTCCCGGGGTTCGCCGACGCCATCATGGGCCCGGAGCTGATGGATTCCATGCGCAAGCAGGCGGAGCGGTTCGGGGCCGAGCTGCTGTCCGACGACGTGATCGAGGTGGACCTGTCCGCGACCCCCAAGGTGATCAGGACCGACAGCGAGACCTACCTGGCCAAGGCGGTCATCATCGCCACCGGCTCCCGGTACAAGGAACTCGGCGTGCCCGGCGAGAAGGATCTCGGCGGCCACGGCGTGTCCTGGTGCGCCACCTGTGACGGGTTCTTCTTCCGCGGTCACGACATCGCGGTCGTCGGCGGGGGCGACTCGGCCATGGAAGAGGCCACGTTCCTGACCAGGTTCGGCAAGTCCGTGACGGTGATCCACCGCCGGGACAAGCTCCGCGCCTCGAAGATCATGCAGGACCGCGCGCTGGCCAATCCCAAGATCAAGTTCCTGTGGGACAGCGAGGTGGCCGAGGTCCTCGGTACCGGCAAGGTGACGGGCCTGCGGATCAGGAACACCAAGGACGGCACGGAGCACGTGCTGCCGGTGACCGGCGTCTTCGTCGCCATCGGGCACGACCCGCGGTCCGACCTGTTCGGCGGGCAGCTGGCCACCGACCCCGACGGGTACCTGCTGACCGACCAGCCGTCGACGCGCACCGCGATCGAGGGCGTGTTCGCCTGCGGCGACGTGGTCGACCGCACCTACCGGCAGGCGGTGACCGCGGCCGGGACGGGCTGCGCGGCCGCCATCGATGCCGAGCGCTGGCTGGCCGGCCAGGAAGACTCCTGAGATTCAGCAGCACTCAACCCGCACAGCAAGCTAAGGGATGTGATCGCAGTGGGCACGACCAGGGTCGTGACGGACGAGACTTTCGAGACGGAGGTCCTGAAGAGCGACAAGCCGGTCATCGTCGACTACTGGGCCGAATGGTGCGGCCCATGCCGCATGGTCGCCCCGGTACTCGAGGAGATCGCGACCGAGTACGCGGACAAGATCGATGTCGTCAAGCTCAACATCGACGAGAACCCCGCCGTGTCGCAGCGTTACGGGATCATGGCCATCCCGACCATGAACGTGTTCTCGGGCGGCCAGGTCGTCAAGCAGATCGTGGGGGCCAAGCCCAAGTCGGCTCTGCTCCGCGAACTCGCCGAATTCATCTGAGATCCCGGAACGACCCCTCAGAGTCGCGCGGCCGTCCCGTACGGGGCCACTGCGGGCTTACACGGGCCGCAGGGCGCCCTGGGGGGCCGACGGCGTCATCGAGCCGAGCAGGCGCTCCAGGGCGACCTCCACGTCCTCCCGCCAGGTGAGGATCGTCCGCAGTTCCATCCGCAGCCGCGGGTAGTGGTGATGCGGCCGGATGGTCTTGAACCCCACCGCGAGCAGGTAATCCACCGGCAGCATGCAGGACGGCGACTCCCATCGCCGGTCGCCGAAGGCCTCGATCGCCTTGACACCGCGCCGGGTGAGGTCCTTGGCCATCGCCTGCACGAGCATCCGGCCGATGCCCCCGCCGGTGAACTCGCTCAGCAGCTGAGCCGTCATGAACAGCACCGCGTCGGCGCTCACCGGACTGGTGGGAAAGGCCATCGAGCGGGGGACGTACTGCGGCGGCGCGAAGAGCATGTACCCGGCGGGGACACCGTCGACATACGCGATCTTCCCGCAACTGCCCCATTCGAGCAGCACCGACGACACCCACGACTCTTTCTCGAGTTCCGGGTCGCCACTTTCCTCGGCCCGGGCCCGGCTGACCGGCCCCAGTTCCCAGAAAACACATTTGCGGCACTTCGGCGGCATGTCGCCGAGATTGTCCAGCGTAATATTGACGATACGGCGCGACATCCTGTTCCCCGGTAGGCCGATCCCCCAGAAATCCACAAGCGTGCCTAGCAGATACCCCTTATCCTGGCATGATACTGGACCACTTCAGGAGCCGATTTCAGGAGAAGCCGTGACCGGCGAAGAGCAGCCCGCATCGCAGCGACAGCGAATTGACCCCTACGTCGGTCAGTACGCCGAACGTGCCGTTGGCATGGTCGCCTCCGAAATCCGGGCGCTGTTCGCCGTCGCCGCCCGGCCCGAGATCGTCTCGCTGGCCGGCGGCACGCCCTACGTGTCCGCGCTCCCGCTGGAGGCCGTCGGCGGCATGATCGGCCAGCTGATCGCCGACCGGGGCGCGAGCGCGCTGCAGTACTGCACCGCGCAGGGAGACGCGGGGCTGCGCGAGCGGATCTGCGACGTCATGGCGCTGGAGGAAATACGGGCTCACCCCGACGAGATCGTCATCACCGTGGGCTCCCAGCAGGCGCTCGACCTGCTCACCAGGATCTTCATCGATCCCGGCGACGTGATCCTCGCCGAGGCGCCCTCGTACGTGGGCGCCCTGAGTGCCTTCGCCTCCTACCAGGCCACCGTGGTCCACGTCGCCATGGACGAGGACGGGCTGATCCCCGAGGCACTGGAGGAAACCATCGGCCGCATGACCGTGGCCGGGCGGCGGGCCAAGTTCCTCTACACCGTGCCCAACTTCCACAACCCGGCCGGGGTGACGCTCGCCGCCGGGCGGCGGCACCGGATCCTCGACATCTGCCAGCGCGCGGGCCTGCTCGTGGTCGAGGACAACCCGTACGGCTTGCTCGGCTTCGACGGCGATCCGATGCGGGCGCTGCGGGCCGACGACGGCGAGGGGGTCGTGTATCTCGGCACGTTCTCCAAGACGTTCGCGGCGGGCGTCAGGGTCGGCTGGGCGGTGGCACCGCCCGCGATCCGGGACAAGCTGATCCTGGCCGCCGAGTCGGCAGTGCTGTGCCATTCCAGCTTCTCGCAGCTGACCGTGCGCGAGTACCTGACCACCCAGCCGTGGCTCGAGCAGATCAAGGACTTCCGCGAGCTCTACCGCGAACGGCGGGACGCCACACTGAACGCCCTGCACACGATGATGCCGCCCGGCTGCCACTGGACCCGGCCGGGTGGCGGTTTCTACGTGTGGCTCAGGCTGCCCGACGGCGTCAACGCCAAGGCCATGCTGCCCAGGGCGATCTCGTCGCGGGTGGCGTACGTGCCGGGCACGGGCTTTTACGCGGACGGCTCGGGCGGCCAGTACGCGCGGCTCTGCTACTCGCTCCCCAGCCCGGACCGGATCCGCGAGGGGGTCCGCCGGCTGGCCTCGGTGATCGAGACCGAGATCGAGCTCCGGGACGATTTCGGCCCGGCCCCCGGCATCCGGTAGATCATGGACGAACTCGACCGGGTGGTGGTCCTCGCCGGCGGCCTGTCCGCCGAGCGGGAAGTGTCGCTGCGCTCCGGCCACCGGGTACGCGACGCCCTGGCCGAGGCGGGCATCGACGCCGTGGTGGCCGATGCCGACGCCGAACTGCTCACCCAGCTGCGCGCCGACCCGCCCAGCGCGGTATTCCCCGTCATCCACGGCGCCTCCGGCGAAGACGGCGCGATCCGGGAAGTCCTCGGGCTGCTCGGCACGCCGTACGTCGGGTCGGTGGCCAGCGCCTGCCAGATGGCGTTCGACAAGCCGACGGCCAAGGCCCTGGTCGCGGCGGCCGGAGTGACCACGCCGACGTCCGTGACGCTGCCGCGGGAGACCTTCCACGACCTCGGCGCGGCCGCGGTGATCGACCTCATCGTGGCCAAGCTCGGGCTCCCGCTGTACATCAAGCCGTCCCGGGGCGGCTCCGCGCTCGGCGCGGGGCCAGTTCACGACGCGGCGGAGCTGCCACCCGCGCTGCTCAGCTGTTTCGCCTACGGGGACATCGCCCTGATCGAGCGGTTCATCTCGGGTACCGAGGTCACCGTCGGGGTGATCGACCTTGGCCAGGGTCCGCAGGCCCTGCCGGCCGTCGAGATCGTCCCGGGCGACGGCGGTTATGATTACGCGGCCCGGTACACCGCCGGGAAGACGGAGTTCTACGTCCCGGCCCGGCTGCCCGGCGAGGTCGCCACCCAGGTGGCCAGGATCGCGGTCGCCGCGCATTCGGTACTCGGGCTGCGCGACCTGTCCCGGACCGACCTGATCGTGGACGAGACGGGCACGGCGTACTTCCTCGAGGTCAACGTGTCACCGGGGATGACCGAGACCAGCACGCTGCCGATGGCGCTGGAGGCCTCCGGTCATGCGTTCGGCCGTATCTGCGTCCGCCTGCTCCAATTGGCCGCCGCCCGCGGCGGATAGATCCACTACGTCTGCACGGTGGAGGGAATCCCGTTCACCCAGGGCTGACGCTGAAACCAGGCGGCACCGCCTGTCAGCGCAGAAAATGAGGGCATGACACAGCGGCGTGCCGCCTCCGTGGCGGTGCTGGCGGACATCCACGGCAACCTTCCGGCACTCAAGGCGGTTCTCGCAGAAGCCGGCGTTGCGGACGCGGAGGCCGTCGTGCTGCTGGGTGATATCGCGCTGGGGCCGATGCCAGCCGAGACCCTGGACGTGCTGGCCGGGCTGGGTGAGCGGGCGGTCTGGGTACACGGTAACTGTGAGCGGGAGATGATCACCGCGTTCGACGGCGGGGACGTGCCCGGACCGAACGGCCCGCAGGCGGCCGGCAGCGCCGCGCTGATGGGCCGGCCGCACCGCCACATGCTGGATGGGCTGCCGCTGACGGTGACACTGGATATCGACGGCCTTGGGCCGACGCTGTTCTGTCATGCCTCGCCGCGCCGCGACGATGAGATGCTGCTGGTCGACAGCCCGCCGGAGCGCTGGGCGGCTGCGTTGTCCGGGCTCGGTTCCGGCATCCAGGTCGTGGTCTGCGGGCACACCCATATGCAGTTCGACCGGCTCGCCGCCGGGAGGCGTGTCATCAACCCGGGCAGTGTGGGCATGCCCTACGGTCCGCCCGGTGCGCACTGGGCCGTGCTGGGGCCAGATGTCATGCTGCGCCGCACCGAATACGACACCGCGGCAGCCGCCGAGGTGATCGCGGCCAGCCCTTATCCCGATAGCGGGGAGTGGGCCCGCGAGTACGTGCTCAGCCACTACTCCGACACCGAGGCCCTCGCAGCGTTCACCGAGATCGCCCGCCAGCAGGAAGGCCGAGCCTCCTGACCGCAGAGTCCCCCAGCCCTTCCCCGTGCCCTCGCTCCGGCGAGGCCACTGCCCGGCTTCACCAGCGGGCCTGGCCCGCACCGACACCCAATAACACCTTCGACACCGCTGCCATCATCTACCTCGCCGATTACCAGCAGTGAACATCACCCAGGCCAGGCCCGGCTGTGCCACTACCAGCAACGCGGCTATGCGCTTACCTGACAGTGCCCCGTTGGTTTCGCCCGCGGATAACACGCTGGCGTTAGCCCGGCTGCCCGGGGCGCGCATGGCGTCACGCAGCCGCTGGATGCCTTGCTGGCGGGTGATGACGGGCTGGTATCGGAGCTCCTGGCGGGCACGGGCGTCCGAGATGAGGAACGGGCGCCGGTTTAGCTCGACGATCATCCTGGTTATGGGCGGGTCGCCCGGGCGCCTGGTGATGCGCCATGCGACGTCGAGGGCCCGGGCCAAGCCGGCCGCGACCGGTCCGGGGATCGAGGCCTCGGGCAAGGCCAGGCCGTGCGCCTGGAGGAGCCCGGCCAGGAAGTCCCGGACGGTGGTGCTGCCGTCGTCGAAGACGTAGTAGCCGCAGCCGCCGGAGCCGTAGTCCACGGCGAGGCCGACGGCGTGGACGAGGTTGTCGATGTGGGTGGCGACGATGCGGTGCCGGCCGCCGTCGATCAGGCGCATCTGGCCAGCGCGCACTGCCTGCACGAAGCTGGCGGTTGACGGATCGTCGGCGGTGCCCCAGACCCAGCCGGGCCGGATCACCACGGTGGCCATCTGGGTGTCATTGGCGGCTAGGACGGCTTGGTCAGCGCGCGTCTTCGACGCCGCGTATCCGGAGCAGCGCGGCTGCTGCAGTGGCCAGCTTTCGTCCGCGCCGGTGATCGGCCGGGGGCTGCCGAGCAGGCTCATCGCCGCGCCGAGGTAAATGAACCGGCGCACCTGCGCCTCGGCTGCTGCGGTCAGCATGTTCTGGGTCCCGGTGACGTTCACCGGCAAGAACGGCTCGACGGCAGGCGAGCCGCCCATCCGGCCCGCCGCGTGGATGACCACCTCACAGCCGCGCACCGCGGCGCTGAGTGATGCCGGATCGGTCACGTCGCCATGGACCGGCTCAGCGCCGGCCGCCGCAGCCGTCTGGGCCGCAGCGCCGGACCTGGTCATGGCGCGCACCTGGTGCCCAGCGGCCACCAGCGCCGGGACCAGCCGCCGCCCGATCGTCCCGGACGCGCCGGTGACCAGCACGGGGCCGGCTGGCTCAGCGCGGCCAGCTTCAGCGCGCCCGCCGGCATGATCGATATCGCTCGGGCTCATGTGCTGGCCGTCGCCGTACCCGCAGGCTCCTGGCATCCGCTCCGGGCCCTCCTGCATCGAGACGGCGCATCGCTGGCCACCGCACGGCGGAACGGCTCCTGCGCCTCCGAAGTATCCATCGGGTGCTCCTCCTTCCCTGTTCACGGTCGCGGCCCGGCCCCGATCCAGCGCTGCTCAGCCGGACCGCTCGGCCCGTGTGGCGGTGCCAGCACTATGGTCATGCGTCCTGACTAATCTGGCATGCCCGGCCGTTATTAGTCAAGGGGCCTGACTACAATGGGCCGCGTGCCTCATCCCGAACAGGACGCCCCGCTGGCGCGGCTACTCGGCCTGGCCGCGCGGCAGATGGCCGCCGACCTGAACGACAAGCTCCTCGAGGCGGGCGCCACCGGCCAGCGCGATTCATGGAACAACGTGATGCCGCACATCCCCCCAGCCGGGATCCGCCTGACCGACCTGGCCGCGCGCGCCAACATGACCAAGCAGGCGATGGCCGAACTCGTCGCAGAGATCGAGCGCCGCGGATACCTGCAGCGCGCAGCCGACCCGGCCGACCGGCGCGCCAAGATCATCAAATTCACCGACCAGGGATGGGCGACGGTGAACCTCGCCCTGTCCGCGCTAGGCGAACTCGAGGCTGAGATCGCCGGCCGCCTGGGCGAGCCTGCGATCCGCCAGCTGCGCGGCACACTCCTGCAGATCCTCGACCGGCCCGCCTACACCAGGCGAGGGGGATCCAGCGGGCCGTCGGCATGACCACCGTCCGCATTCTCGACGTGACCTGACTCTTCCAGCGAGGCCGACAGGATCAGGCCAGGAAGCATTGGCGGATCTCCTCATCACGGGGCGGATATGCACACCGCCAGTGCTTCCGCGCGTACGCTTCCCCGTCACCCCCAAACCCGCATGGCTCACGTCCTCACAGGTCTTCGAAAACAAATCCGCCACAATAGGTGCTGGTAGTCCTAAAAGTGCGAAAGACCAGCAGCGCGTGTCGTTTCCAGGAAATGTCAGTGAGGCCTGTTAGGATCGAACACAGAGCCAAAAGATCATTTTGACCTTGCGGGTCTGGATGGTACTCCCTAGGACACGCACATCCGTACCCGGCACAAGGCGACCGGCCCGCCAGCGACCCCGAGGAGGTGACGGCCCAGGTGAATAGCATCCCGGCTCCGGCCAGCACCGCCGAGGCACTGGCCATGCTCCGCACAGCGATGGGTTACCTGGCCGCCGCCGACCCAACTGCCATGTCGGCTCGGGCGCAGGCGGAGTGCCTTCACACCCTCGAACAACTCGATGCGGTGGAGACTGCCGCCCGGGCCCGGGTCCTGGCCGCGTTCACCGCCGGGCAGGGATATGCCGCGGACGCGGACTACAGTCCCACCTCCTGGCTGATGCACCGCACCAAGGTGACCAAGGGCGCGGCCCGCGGGCACCTGGGCTGGGCCCGCCGCGCCGCCGCCCACCCCCAGGTCCTGGCGGCGCTGGCCGAGGGAACCGTCCTGACCGAGTCCATCGCCCGGCTGATCTGCGGGTGGACCGACAAACTCCCGGCCGGCTGCCGTGACGCCGCCGATGACATCCTGCTCGTGGCGGCCGGGGCGGGGGCCCGCCCAGGCGACCTGGCTGGCCTGGCCGCCGAGATTTATGCCCGGTCCCTGCCCCAGGACCAGGAGGACAACGACCTGCTGCCGAGCTTCGAGGACCGCCAGGTGCGGGTCGAGACGACGTTCGGCGGGGCGGGCGTCATCTCCGGGGACCTCACCCCCGAGTGCGCGGCGGTGGTGACCGCGGTGCTGGAGGCGCTGTCGGCGCCCAGGGGCGCGGAGGACACCCGGACCAAAGACCAGCGCTACCACGACGCCCTCGAGGACGCGATGCGCCGCCTGGTCGCCAGTGGCCTGCTGCCGGAGCGGGCCGGGCAGCCGGTGAAAGTGTGGGCGCACGTGTCGCTGGCCGAGCTGCGGGCCCTAGATGACGGGTCGGTGCTGGCGCAGGAGTGGGTCGGGGAGATGGCCGTGCGGTGGGCGGCCCGCCGGGCGGCGGCCTCCCAGGCG
>Ga0208199_1000904_pt1 | contig 11194 bp, 11 predicted proteins | sample Sb_taG_FD_187705 | JGI IMG/M metagenome (GOLD analysis project Ga0208199, IMG submission 187705) | Peat soil microbial communities from Weissenstadt, Germany - Sb_50d_1_NS metaG (SPAdes) (version 2) | ecosystem: Environmental > Terrestrial > Soil > Wetlands > Peat | place: Germany: Weissenstadt... | reverse complement strand
GGAGCCGCGCGAGGACTATCTGCGCGAATTCATCGGCGACCTGACGGGAAAGTCCGGGCGGGAGTGGCAGGCGGACGACTTCGCCCTGAGGCCGCCACGGAAAAGAAGCCGTGAGGATTGGGATACTGAGCAGGAGGAAAGTCAGCCCCCAGACCAGGGTGAGATCAATCTGTCCCGGCTGATCAGCGCATTCGTCGGCTATCTACGCCGCGAGGAAGGAGTGCCCTTCCCACGGGGGGAACTGGTAAGGCACGATCTGTATCGCTATTTCGTGCGGCGGAACGAGGGCGACCTCGATCCGTGCCCGAGCATGCTGGAGCAGGCACTGCACCCCAATCGGAAACTGCCGAAACCGCCCCGGCCAGCCCACCCACTTTGCCCTGAGCGGGTCACGCTTGACGTTCACCTCGCTGGAATGATGGGCATGATGAGCGGGCTGTACCACGCCGCGGCGGCCCTGTTTCAGGCCATGCCCGCCTGGCTGCGTTTCCTGGAGTCCCAGCGGCTGATCGACGCCGGCACGAGCAGGAAAGTGGCGGCAGAGTTGCTCCCCTTACACGCCACGCTGCTGCGGTTCTGGGAGGAGTACACCGATGATCCGCTCCTGTATCGCCAAGGGCAGGAGTGGCCGACCTTGCCGTAGCAGATGGACAATTTCCAATGAGGGGCCACCTTGCTCAGAGTGTCTCCCCGGCCGCTTGCATGCGATTCCACATTTGCTTCATCATCTCCCGCTCCGAGATACCCATCCAGCAATGGCCATGACCGGGGCCGTAGGTGATCGAACCCTCGTAAGCAGGCTGGGCCCGAGACAGGAATTCGTCGAGCTGGTGGACGGCGTTGTTGAGGAAGAAGTCGTCGGCGTCACCGACCCAGATGTGGATCTTGCCTTGCAGCTTGGGACCAAGAACCGCCCAGTTCTGCTCGAGCACCCGGCGCAGGTCATACGCCTTCCAGTGTGCGGCTGCCGCGCGGTTGATCACTCCCGTCCTGGGATCCCAGAGGGGAACGGGACGGCCGTCGTCGCCGCGCGGACCATAGGCGGCGTTCCAGGCGCCCCACTGGCCCCCCGACATCGTCCACGAATCGCCGCGGCCCAGTACGTTTTCAAGCGAGCACTCGTGCCGCATCGTGTAGCGGACCTCGCCCGTCTCATCCCGAGCCGCGGGGCGCTCGAAGCCGTGGCGGTTGACGTACGCATTGTGATCCTCATAAATATTGACCAGTTGAAACGATCGAAAATCGACACCGTCGGGGCAGAACGACCAGGCGCCGTTCCAGAAGTCCGGATAAAAAACCTGCAAGGCCAGGGAGACCCAGCCGCCGGTCGAGCCGCCGTCGAGCACGCGTGCCGACCCCCGCCCGATGCCCCGGAAGGTCCGCTCGATGTGGGGTATCAGTTCCCGTGTCACGGCGTCGCCGTACGGGCCGTGGTTGGCCGAGTTGACCTGGTACGGATCGCCCAGCGGCCCGGCGCCGTCAAGCCCGACGAGAATCATCCGTGGAGTGTCGCCGGCCATCCAGAGGTCGTGGAACGCAGATCCCGCGGTCATTCTCGCGCCGACCCCGGTGAACCGGGCGCCGTAACCGCCGATGTGCACCCGCAGGGGATAGCGCCAGTCGGGCTCGCGGGCGAAGTCGCGCGGCAGGATGACAGCCGCGCGAAGAAAGATCGGCCTGCGGTGAAACTCGCTCAAGAGCGGCGAGCGGATCTTCACGTACTTGACCAGCTCGGTATCAGGAGGCAGAGTCTCCTCCGGAATGCCCCGCGACAGCTCGAGCGCGACCGTGCCGCCGAGTGCGGGGTCGAGCTTGAACTTCTTGACCGGACTGTAGAGATCGCCGGGCGCATTGGGCACGTTCAGATCGAGGTTGGTGTGCAAGATCGCCTGGACGGCGTAGGTGCCGGGGCCAAGATTCCCCAGGTGCTCGATCGGGAAGATGATCGAACGATCGTCGAGAATCGCCTGCTTGCCAGGGGCAAGACTGGCGACATCACGCGCCAGAATCGGCGCCGCGTTCATTCCGGTCTGACCGATATGCATCCTGGGCTCGCCACCGCCCGTTCGTCCCAGCACCACCAACAGCCGGCCGGAGAAGGCCCTGTGTCCGAGCCCGGGCGCGACCGTGACGGCGAAACGGAGCGTGGTTGCTGCGCCTGATTCCCCCCGGACGATCCCTCGGTGCAGGAAGAGGCAACCAAGGAGTGCGATCGGATATCGTGCTGAGAGCGTCATGACCATACCTGAGGGCTTGTTCGGGCCAGCGACCGCGTGGATCACCGGGAAAGCTCAGGTATGGTACGACGGGGCCTCGAGGTCGGAAAGTAGCGACTGCCTTGACCCGGCTCGACAGCCTCGGTGGCTTCCCGAGAACAGAGTTTTCTTCCTGCCGCACGGGGCTTGCGCGAGATCTGCGTCACATCTCCTCGGCGCATCCCCGGTCTCGTCGCGGATCTCGACCTGACCCGACTTGATGATGAAGAACTTGGCATCGCGATCGCCGCATCGAAAGAGCGTTTGCCCGGCCCGATACTTCGTCAGCGATGTACCTGCGCAGCTCCCCAGGGTCGCGACCTGGGCCTCATCGAGCGTGGGGAATGCGACCCCCTTCAAGTCATGCTCGGCCATGTCTCCTCCTCCTGGTGGGACCCCTCGTCCGCGTCAGGGCTGCAAGTAGGGGATGAATCGCGCTGGTACGGGTAGTTCCGCCTGATCGACGTAGCACCAGGCCCACCGCTCGCCGGGCTCGAGAGAGGCGACCACGGGGTGCCCCTCCTGATGAAAGTGCTTCGTGGCGTGGCGGCCCGGCGAGCTGTCGCAACAGCCGACGTGACCACAGGTCAAGCAGAGCCGCAGATGGACCCAGGGCATTCCCCTATGCAGGCACTCTTCACACCCCTCGGTGCGGGCGGGAACCGGGTCGAGATCGATCATGTGTTGACAGTTCATCTCGGACCTCCGGGAAAAAGCGACGCTGCCCTTGTTCAAGACCCCCTCAGACGGGCTCCGCCCCATCGATCCGCGCTCTCTAAAGAAAGTGCCGGTCTCGGGAGCGAGGTGGCCGTCACCCTCGAATCTCGTGAGAGGACCAGGCGATTTGAATAACGTCAGTAGAACAGGGCCAACGGGAAATTCCAGTGAAATTTCTTGAACGCTGGGTTCTCGAAGCGCATGGAGATGCGCAACGGATGGCCGAGCTCGACCAGCGAGTGCTGGCTCAAGCCGGTCTTCGAGAGTCTGCGGTGGCATTTTCCCGCATCGCTTTGACCTGCGCAACCACGCGGGCGGCGTGGCGATGAAACCGTGGAAGACGTCCTCCGCGACGAATGAAACTCGTAGTGCCCGTCGCTCTTTTCGCCTTGATCCGCAATGGTCTGGCCAGGGGCCAATACTACCACAGGGCACGTCGCGAAAACCAGAAACCGGCCCCGAGCCCGCGAAGCCGCCTTAGGCTTTCGAAATATAGGTATGGTGTGCCCGGAACTGCCTCCAGCATTGTAGGCACTTTGCTACTGATGCTATAGGCGCCGGTGCCTATCATCCCAGAAGCACCCCTGAAGGGGATGCTACCAGAAGAGGCAGCAAACCCCCTGACAAGGGTGCTGCCATTGGGACTGAGAGCCGTCCAGACTGGAGAGCCGGTCTGCTCGTTTGCCTCAGGGCTTAAGCACTTAATTCATATCATGCATGCGCACAAGTGCTTCCGGCTTCTAGAGTTAGGGACACTTACTTGACCTGCTAAATTTACATCGTATACTAAACGTAGGGGAAAGCTCCCAGCTCTTACACGTCCCAGATCGGAGACTCGAACATGGCAAAGGCAAGTTTCACCAACCCGTTTCGACCCGGCGCTGGTCACATGCCTCCATACCTTGCCGGGAGAGAAAAAGAAAAGAGGGAGTTTGCTCGCTTCCTAGATCAGACAATAATTCTTGAGAACGTGATCCTCACCGGCCTCAGAGGTGTGGGGAAAACGGTTCTTCTAGACACATTCAAGCCGCTTGCCATCTCCAAGGGATGGCTTTGGGTAGGCACCGACATGTCGGAGTCGGTCAGCATCTCGGAGGAACGCCTTGCCATTCGTTTGATGACTGATTTGTCGGTGGTTACATCAAGCATCGTGATAACCTCAAACGAGGAATTCACAGCTGGATTTCATCCCATTGTAGAGGAGGTCCACGAAGTCGTGGACTACGAGTACCTCAAAGGCATATATGATAGAACGCCCGGGATGGCCTCCGATAAACTGAGGGCGGTGCTTGAGCATGCCTGGAAATGCCTCAAAGTGGCAGGAGCCCGGGGTGTCGTGTTCGCCTATGACGAAGCCCAGAATTTGTCCGACAACGCCGCGAAAGACGAATATCCTCTCTCCTTGATGCTCGACGTCTTTCAGTCAATTCAGAAGAAGGAAATTCCGTTTCTGCTTGTTTTCACTGGCCTCCCAACGCTCTTCCCGAAATTGGTAGAGGCACGCACATATGCAGAGCGGATGTTCCACGTCATATTCCTGGATCGGTTGACTGAAAAAGATAGTCGCGATGCGATTCACAAACCCATCGAGGACACCAAGTGCCCTGTTAAGATGGGTGAGTCCCTGATTGCTCAAATGATTGAGATATCTGGAGGCTATCCGTATTTCATTCAATTCTTAGGGAAGGAGGTTTATGACGTTGTTCTTCAACGAATCAGGACTGATGAAAGCCTAGCCGGCCCAAAGATACCGGTACAATTCACCGACATCGTTCGGAAGCTGGACAATGATTTCTTCTCGGGGCGCTGGTCAAGAGCGACTGACAGGCAAAGGGACTTACTCTATGTCGTCGCAGAACTTCCAAATTCGGACAAGGAGTTCACCGTCAATGAGGTTGTCGAGGGCTCGAAGCGGAAACCGGGTAGGCCCTTCAGTTCCAGCCACGCCAATCAACTACTCGGATCGCTATGCGACTCAGGTTTGGTCTTCAAGAACCGACATGGCAAATACACCTTCGCTGTCCCCCTTCTAGATCGGTTCATCAAGAGGAACTCGCCGAAGGGGAAAAGCCCTCAGAAAGGGTGACCGCGACCAAGGGATCGCTCTTCAAGAATTGTGCGGTGTTTGCCATTGCCAGGTCAGAGTTTATGACAAAAAATCGGGGGACTCGGCGCGGCCATTAACGGCTGACGAAACTTCAGAACCTCTACTAATCTCTACCAAACGCCCGTCCAGTACTGGTGAAGTGGAGCTTGTAGAAGTCGACGTTGGCGCCACAAAGTGAATGGCCCCTGCCGCGCGTTCCGAAGTCGTGCCCCACGCCCCATGCCCCACGCCTCAGAAGGTTCCAGGAGGTGCAAGGTCCGGCAGGTCGTCGTCATCCGCGGGCTTTGATGGTAGCGGCTTGCGCTCTTGCTTGGCCCTGGAAGGAGCGGGGCCCGGCATGGCTTCGGGCAGGTCTTCGTCGTTGGGGCGCTGAGGCTTGGTCTGCGGCGGCGTTTTCTTTCGGCTGGTGGGCGGTGGAATGGCGTCGAGGTCTGCGGCGGTGGAAGGCTCGGCTTGCGGCTTGACCTCGCGACGAACGGGAGCGCGCGGTTGCGGCGAGGCGGCGTCGGGAAGAGTGTCCCGGCGAATCGCTCCGTCAATCTCGATCCCGTCCTGATCATCGAAGAAGGACGTCTCGTCGTCGACGATCACCGGTTGTTTTCTGGGCCGGCCGGCTTTGACGACGCGCTCGGGCCAGGCGGTTTTCTCGGCGAGCAGTTGCTGGAGCGAGACGGTGGAGGGCGGAACGGCCAGCGGGCTGTTGATCGCGAGGATCGCGGCGGGGGATACGGGCTGGTGGTAATAGAGTGTGTTGGCTCTCCCGTCGATCTGGAGCGTGCCCCCCTCGGCCGAGACGCCCGCGAAGATGCCGTGGGTGTTGGAATAGGAGAGGATCTCTGCCTGAAGTCCCGCGTCGGTGCTGGCCTCGAACCGTTTGCCAACAGGCCCGGCCGCGGCCGCGGCATCCACACCCAGCGTGAGCTTGCCCTTGCCCTTGAGGAACCGATCGAGCCCCTTCTGGCTCTGGAAGACCAGGACCAGGTCCGTCGACTGGGCGCCAGCCTGGGCTCCGAAGCTTCCTCCCAGGAGCTGAATGAAGACAGGGTTGCTCCAGGCGCCATCCGGCTGGCGGACCACCAGCACTCCGCGACCGAACCGGGCGCCGAAGATGAAGCTCATCTTGAACATGTCTGGAATGATCACGATCCCCTGCGCTTTGCGCAGTACCATGCGGGGCATCCCCGTTTTGGGATTGCGGGTGATCTCGCTGAGAACCTGGAGCGATTTCCCGACAGTGGCTTCAGGGTCTTTCTGGGCTCGGGCCGGATTGGACAGACAAACTGGCAGGAGGATGGAAAGTCCGACGATCACTGACCAGGAAGACGTTCTCACGATGACCTGACTCCTTTTGGACCTGGATCCCCGGGCAGGGGCCCTGCGTCACGCGTGATCCGCGGATCAGGTACGGACGCGACCCTCTCGTCCTGGCGGCGAACGAGCCGTGCTGGCTTGCTCTTGGCCGGACCGGCGCGGAAATGGCCCCTGACCGGGGCTTGTACCGGTTTCCGAGGGATCGGTCAACGGGAGTTCGTGGTTGCTACGGAGCCAGGAGCCAGGGAGCCGAGCTCAGATCTTAAGCCAGGGAATACCGAACAGGGTGTTGCTGGTGTGATGAGAGGCGGTGTGGCTGGTCGCCCATGTGGTATGCACGGACTGGCCAGTCCGATGCTGGTTCAAGGACTCGATGTAGTTCTTGAAGCTATTGGCATAGCTACTTATATCATTGCCCAGCTTGTGAAAATCGGCCGTGACCGATGGCGACACGTTGATTCCGAGTATGCTCGGGACCACCCGATCTTCCATCGATTCCAGCCGGGGAGTCGCAATGTGTCGCTTGCGCATGGAACGGAAACTCCTTCTCCGTGTTCCGGGACAGACCCAAGCAGGGTCCTGCTCGTCAGGGAAAGACGAGGTCCTATTACCCCGGCACGAAAGAAACGCATTGTAGGTCAGGCTTTCCAGCCTGACTCTGAGCCTCGTCAGGCTGGAAAGCCTGACCTACTTCCTTGCCGGGGTAATACTGGCAAGACGTGGTGTCTTCCTCTCTTATCGGCTCCAGAAGCGGGGAAGCTCAACGAATTTAGAACCTGGACTGGTTCGTCCCGATTTACCGGATGATCCGGAGATCGGGGGGAGCCGTCTTGGCGGCGACGCGGTGGTTGCCGGGTTGCTCGGGTGGAGGCGTGAGCGCATAGCGGACGGGAGTCTGGCCTGGCGGGCGCGTGATCCGGACTGGCGGCTTCTCGCCCCAGGCCGGTGCCTGCCGCTGGAGCGCGTATTCGTTGTAGTGGACCGTGAGAATCCGCCTCATCTCCACGATGGCTGCGTCGGTCTCCTCGGCGGAGTGGTCGCTCGAAACGATCAGCTCGGAGAGCGCTCCATCGATGTGAGCGCTCGTGTAGGGGACAACGCCATCGCCCCCCGTGGGCAGCGGCTCCTTGCCGTTGTAACCGATGATCGAGTGATAGGGGACCGCCTCGCTCAACGGCAACTGGTCGATCGATTGGAGCACGGGATTGCCCGTACCCAGTTGTGCCACGCTGGTCGCGTAGCGAGTGCCCCGGAAGGCTTCCGAGTTCTTCACCTGGCCATTGTACTGGGCCAGGGTTTTGCGGATCTGCAAGATATCGTTGGGAACTCGGATCATCTTCGAGGCCAGCCGCCCCACGAGCTCGTCTCCCAGCGGGCTGCCGCGATGCGGCGTCGAGACGAAGACCACCCTGCTGACCATGGGTACCGGCTCGAATATCAAGGCCTGCATCATCAGGTCCTTCAACTGGGGATCCATCTCGATCTGCTCGGGTGGGACCTTGGAGGCAGTGTTCCAGAGAGTCTGGCCGCTGCTGGCGATCGCCAGCCGCGAGAGCAGCCCGCCCATGCTGTGACCGATCAGGACCATCCGGTCGAAGGCCGGGTCCTTGCCCTCGGGATCGAGCTGGGTACGCAGGTCGGTCAGCGACTTGCGGAATCGCGCCCCAGACGCCAGGATCGGATTACCCGTCGAGTAGAAGAACATCCAGAATTGATAGCGCTTTCGGAGCTCGGGATCTCCGCGCAGGTCGTTCATGGCGTTGTCCCAGGCCTCGGGACTGGACATGAGTCCGTGCACGAAAACCACGGGGATCTTTCCCGGCTCATAGGGGTCGAGCAGGTAGATCCCGGTCCTGCCGTCGTACTCCGAGGGGAAGAGGACACCGAGTGCACCCAGCAGATTCAAGTTGGCGACGTGGAACTGGCGGGCCAGAGGGACGGTCATGTCGTAAGCAAGTGGTAGGGCGGGGGCGTTCGATGCTGGCCGCCAGTTCATCGCGGGGTGGAGCACCGGGTCGTGCAGCTCGAGGACTGCCAGCGGTTCGCCGGGACCGGTTCCCGGCCTCAGAGTCGCCGAGGCCGCGCGGTAGAGTGTTTTCGGGAAATGGGCCTCGCAGGGCTCCGTCAGCGCTCCGGTCGTCTCGGTCGCGGGCTCACCCCACTTTCCGGATCGGGTGAGGAACACGACCACCGGCGCACCGACACCCCCCCGGCCGACCTGATGGCGGAAACCCTGGACTTCGAATCGGCGGGTCGGCAAGGTCTCTTCCCACCGCGCCGCTTCATACAACCCCACCCTCCCCCGCACGCCGATCCCCGCCCGCGCCAGGAACTCGGTCCAGGAAATGCCCTCGACCATCGCCTGTCGATGGGTCGTCTCCAGCGTGTATTCGATGGCCCGCCGGTAAATTCCCTGGGCTCCCGTGGCGGCATCGATATCAAGCCGTGGCGAGAATTCCTCGCTCTGGACGTACGGCAACGCCTTCAGGGCAGCGTCGCGGTAGTACGTGATCGCCCATTCGGGATGTTTCTCGTCGAGTGCCACGCCAGCCTGGACGAGCGCAAGCGCCTCGGCGGGAGGTGGCGTGGTACTGGATGGGGATTCCAGCGAAGTGCGGTCGAAGACTGGCCGATCGTGGATCACGATCGAGGCGCAGCCACTGAGTACCACCGGCAAAGCCATGACCAGCGGCCAGACCATCCGGGCCACGGCTACTCGCGGGGAGCGGAGGTGGTGGGCTGGTTCGAGGCTCCGCATCTCCCCTCCTTGGGCGAACTTCTGCTGCGCGCGGCACCTCCCTCGGTCCCGCAGTACTCCGTCGGCTGACTGGCGGCGAATCATACGGGGATTCGCCGCCTTGTCACCGGCAATCTGACGGCACTGCGATTTTATCCTCACAAAATCATCCCATGTTTAGCCCAAGTCAAGTTCACCATATTTCCTAGCTTTCTCGGTTTTCGTGCGTTGACCTGCTCTGTCCCTGGGTCAATGTCCAAAGAAATTCGGAACGGTTTTCCTCTCTCGTTACACTACCTCTTGTTCGGCAAGACGATCGGCGGAATGCGATGGGGAGGTGGAACCTTGGTGCGGCAAGCAGAGGGGCGAGCAGCCGTCTTGCGGCAGATCCATTTTCCCTGTTCCAGGTCGGTGCGTTCGGTGACTTGACCGATGGGCAGCTCCTGGAACGGTTTATGACTGGCCACAAGGAAAGTGCCGAGCCGGCGTTCACGGCGCTGGTGGAGCGGCACGGGCCGATGGTCTGGCGGGTTTGTCGCCGGGTGCTGACCGACTCGCACCAGGCTCAAGATGCCTTCCAGGCCACGTTCCTCGTCCTGGTGTAGCAAGGCCGGGTCGGTTCGCCACAAGGATTCGGTGGCGAGCTGGCTCTATGGCGTGGCTTACCGCGTGACCTCATGTGCTCGTTTCGCGGAGTTACGGCGGAGGAAGCATGAAGAGAACTACGCCACGCGGCAAGAACGGGTCTCGCGGACGAATCGGTATGAGAGCGCCGAGTTTGCCCGGCTGCTTGACGAGGAGCTCTGCCGTCTGCCGGAACGCTTCCGCGCGCCGATCGTGCTTTGCGATCTTGAAGACGTGACTCATGAGCAGGCTGCCGTTCGACTGGGCTGGCCAGTGGGAACCGTGAAGAGCCGCCTGGTCCGGGGCCGCGAGAAACTGAGATCACGACTGGTCCGGCGTGGTCTTGCTCCGTGCCTGGGGCTGGCCGGCGCGTGTTATGTTGAGATGAACTGATGCGACACGGAGAGCAAGCCGGACGTTTTCAGCAGTTCGGAGATGAGATAGAGTATTGTTCGGCGAGGTGATGTGCACTCGGGTTTCCAGCCAGCGATCAAGCAATGCCAGCCAGGAACATCTACCATGATGCCGTCGTTCGTGCCTTGATCGCCGAGGGATGGACGATCACTCATGATCCTTTGACCCTTTCGTATGGGGGAAAGGATCTCTTCGTTGATCTCGGCGCAGAGCGCGTCACCCTTGCCGCAGAAAAGCCCGGGCAGAGAATCGCTGTGGAAATCCAGAGCTTTCTCAGCCCATCCCCGGTTCGTGATCTGCAGGAGGCCGTCGGCCAGTACGAAATCTACAAGGCCATCCTGGCGGAGACAGAACCAGAGCGCCTACTCTTCCTCGCGGCACCCCTGCGGATCTACGAGAACTTACTTTCGGAAAGATTCGGTCAGCTCATCATCTCGCGACTGCAACTGCGGCTATTGATCTTTGATGAGACACAACAGAAGAGGCTCCAATGGATAAACGAGAGCGTTACCGCCTCATCGTGAGCCGTTTGATCGAGGAGTATGCCAGTTACAAACCCTCGCATGGCCAGATCGAGACCGAGGCGATCGTGGACCGCGTCAAGGACCATTATGAAGTAATGCACGTGGGCTGGGACGGATCACGCCGGATCCATGGCTCGGTTGTGCACATCGACATCGTCGACGACAAGGTCTGGATTCAGTATGACGGCACCTCGCGCCCGGTCGCGGACGAGCTTGTCGCCGCAGGCATTCCGCGGGAAGACATCGTCCTGGGATTCCACCCGGCCGAGGTGCGCCAGTACACCGACTTTGCCGTTAATTGATCTGCACATTCAAGGCATGTGAATTCAAAATTACGGGCCAGAAACGCATCCGTCAAAGGCTCGAGCTTGATCTCTTCAGCGGCTTCACGGCGTTCCGCCCGAACAGCGCCTCGCGCATGCCGGGCTCGGGCTGGTTCGTTTTCTCGTTCCAGTAGCGGAACCCGGCCTTCCAGTCCCAGAGCGCCCAGCCGATGCCGGCCGAT
>Ga0208199_1000890_pt1 | contig 11266 bp, 14 predicted proteins | sample Sb_taG_FD_187705 | JGI IMG/M metagenome (GOLD analysis project Ga0208199, IMG submission 187705) | Peat soil microbial communities from Weissenstadt, Germany - Sb_50d_1_NS metaG (SPAdes) (version 2) | ecosystem: Environmental > Terrestrial > Soil > Wetlands > Peat | place: Germany: Weissenstadt... | reverse complement strand
GAAGGCCTGCCGCACGGCCCCGGCTGCGCCGGCCTGCAGTCCGCCCGGCAGGTGGCCGGCGACGCGCAGGCCTGCGGCCACCGACTGCTGGGCGGCGGAGGTCAGGGCGGCCGGGGCGCCGTCCTTGGTCAGCGCGGACAGGACGTGGCTGCCGTAGGCGGAGCTCATCACCGAGCAGCCGAGCCCGAGATGTCGATAACCGGAGTTCACCGGCTTGTTCACTAGCCGCTCTGCCTCAGCTGCAAACCCGGCGCGAGGAGGACGGCCCGGTCAGTTCTCGCGGTCGTGGTCACCGGGATAATTCGGCAGTGCAAGGTGGACCTCGTCCCGGATCTCCCCGAGCCAGATCGTCAGATGGGCTATCGGTGTACTGGAGTCCCGGCCGCTACGCTCGGTTACGACCATGGATATCGCCTGCCGCCTCCCGTGGACCGGTCCGTGGACCGGCGTTTCAGATAATCCCAGCGCGGCGAGCGCCGTCAGTGCGATAACCCGTGCCGCGGGCGGGTGGATGCCAGACCTGCACCGTGAGCTTGCCGCCCCGATGCGCCTTCGTCGACGGCCTGGGATCCTGATCGACCACCAGCCCGTCGACCGCCATCGGGCGCTCCGTGAGCCGAACGGTCATGACGTGAAGCCCATGCCGGGTCGCCACCTCCAGGCACACGTGGTAGAACAGCCCGCGGACATCCGGAACGGCGCCGGGCCTGTTCCGCCGACGCCGCGGCCTCAGCCAGCCAGTCACGCCAGGCAGCTCACCGATGATGTCCAGATCGGCTGGCGCCAGCCTCGCCGATTCGATGCCGGTCCCCGGCTGGCGCAGGCCTCCGCCCGAACGCCGGAGGCCGACCGCCTCGTCGTAGCGTCTCCGGCTTTCCGGATCCCCCAGCACCTGCCACGCCGTGTCCAGGATCTCCTGCGCCCGCCTGACCGCCGTGACCACGTTCGGCGGGGCGCCCGAGACCAGTTCGGGCCGAAGCAGGCCTGCCTTATCCTCGTACTTCCGCTTGATCTTGCCCGCCTCGGCGCCCGGCAGCACGCCGAGGACGTCGTACCAGGTTATGCCGGGCTCCATCAGGCCGGGCTCCATGGCGCCTCGTGGATCACGCCCGGGGGAGAAGAAGGCCGCTCCGGCTGGACCGGTCATCTATGCGTTCCGGGCCGAGCCGACAGAGGTTGCCGGGACGGGGGATTTCGGCTTCGAGCCGTTGTTCTTGCTGCTGGACGACGCGATCAAGCGCATCGGGGCCCGGCGGATTGTCCTCGACACGATCGAAGCGCTGTTCGGCATGTTCAATTCCCAGGCGGTCGTGCGGGCTGAGCTGGTGCGGCTGTTCCGCTGGCTGAAGGACCGGGCCGTTACCGCGGTCGTGACCGGCGAGCGCGGCGAGAACGACGCGCTGACCCGATATGGCATTGAGCAGTACGTGTCCGACTGCGTGATCGTGCTGGACCACCGCACCCGGGATGAGGTTTCCACGCGGCGGCTGCAAGTGGTCAAGTACCGCGGGTCGGCGCACGGGACCAGCCAGTACCCGTTCTTGATCACGGACCGTGGCTTTGAGGTGCCGCCGGTCACGTCGGTTGCGCTCGACTATGGCGCGTCCAGCGAGCGGATCTCCACTGGCGTGCCCGGGCTGGACTCGATGCTGTCCGGCGGCCTGTTCCGGGGGTCGGCCGTCCTGGTCAGCGGGGCGGCGGGCACCGGGAAGAGCACGCTGGGAGCGCACCTGATTGATGCGGCGTGTGCGCGGGGTGAGCGGGCCCTGCTGATCCTGTTCGAGGAATCGCCGGATGAGGTGATCCGCAACATGCGCTCGGTCGGCTTGGACCTGGGACGCTGGGTGGAGGCGGGCGTGCTGCGGATCTGGGCGGGCCGGTCGGCCGAGTTCGGCATGGACAACCACCTGGCGGTGGTGTCTGGCCTGGTCGCGGAGCACGCGCCCGCTGTCGCGGTCGTCGACGGGATTGCCAGCCTCATCAGCGGGTCTTCCCGCACCGAGGTGAGCTTGATGCTGGCCCGCAAGTTCCATATGTTCAAGGCCCGGGGGATCACCGCGATAGCGACCGTGTTTAGCCAGGAGGATACCGAGACCGCGGTGGGCGTGTCGTTGCGGGCCGACACCTGGCTGCTGCTGCGCAACGTGGAGTCCACCGGGGACCGTAAGCGGCTGCTGTTCGTGCGCAAGCAACGAGGCAGCGCCCATTCCAACCAGGTCCGGGAGTTCATGCTGACCGATCACGGGATCGAGCTCGTCGGCGTGTACGTGGGGCCCGAGGGGGTGCTCACCGGCTCCGCCCGGCTCAGCCAGGAAACTTAGCGAGCGCGATGCCAAGCTGCAGTAGCAGGAGGATGTGCAGCAGCGCCGCAGGCGGGAGCTGCGGGCGCAGATCGCCGCGCTGCAAGAGCAAATCGCTGGGGACGAGGCCGAGCTGAAGCAAATAGCGGACCGCGAAGAGCGCCCGGCAGCCGGGGCCGACGAGGCCCGGCGGGCGATGGGGACTCAGCGCTGGGCAGATCCGCAAGACCCTGATGACGATGAGAGCAGCGATGACCCACACCGGCGACAGCACCGATGATGAAGCCCAGCCAGCGGGATCTCCGGAGGAGACCTGGCAGCTGCGGCTCTATGTGACCGGCCAATCGCCCGCGTGCGTCCGCGCGCTGGCCAACTTGCAGCGTGCCTGCGCGCACTGGCTGCCGGGCCGGTACCACATCGAGGTCGTGGACCTGCTAGAGAACCCGCGCCGGGCCGCCGACGACCAGATCGTGGCCGTGCCGACGCTGGTCAAGACGCACCCGCCGCCCATCCGCAAGATCGTTGGCGACCTGTCCAACGCCGACATCGAGGGTCTGCTGTTCGACGTGCAGCGGCGACCAGGAGACACCACGACGATGTGACGCCACCGGCGTGTGCTTCTGCGGGTACGTGGCTGGCGTGCGGCGGGCGGGCCTAGGGCAGAGCCCGCCGCTGACGCCGGGCCAGCGGCGCCGATGACGTAACTACGGCCATGGCGTCGCAAAGGCTTGGCCAGACGCGGGTGAGGTAGGTCACAAAGCCGTAGGCCGGTCGCACGGGCGCACCGCGCTACCCAGCCATGGTCGGCGGGGGCATCCAAGCCTGTTTTGGCTGCCGCACCCGGGAGACCTGGTGATAACGCCGGTGACCGTGCCCTATGAGGTACGTACCGAGCAGGCCAGCCAGCGGGTGCTCGCGGCGGTCCGCGCGACCACGACACCACAGCGGCTCAGCGCCGAGATCATCGGGCTGCTCGACGACGATAAGAGGAACGGTGTCGGCGCTGAGCCCGTAGAGCAGCCAGATCCCGTAGCCGCCGGCATAAGAGGCGAAGAAGCCCCGCGAGACCTCGCAGGAGTTGCCGCACGCATCTGCGGGGCCTGCGTAAGCACGGACAGGGCCGCGAGCACGCCGTAGTCGGTGGCTGCCGTGCCGAGGAGCTGGACGATGCTGGTGAACATGGCGGGCTGTCTACTGTTCAGCGGAAGGAACGGGCCGTCATTGGGTGTCTTTCGCGCGACGAGCGCACGCTCACGATGTGGCCGGCCGTCCTGGTGGTGGCGGCGCATCGGCTGATGCCGCCTCCGGGCCCTCGATGGCCGCCGGGGCACCCGAGGCCGGCAGCTGTGCTTTCATCCGGGCCAGCTCGTCGTCCACGTCGTGGCCGGCGGTGAGGGCATCCAGCTGGGACTGGATCTCGTCGCGGCCGCCGGGCACGGTGGCGTCTTCCAGCGCGCCGGAGGCCAGCAGCTCATCCAGCGCGCCGGCCCTGGCCTGCATCTGTTCGGTTTTGTCCTGCGCACGCTGGACGGCCAGGCCGACATCGCCCATCTCCTCGGAGATCCCGGTGACGGCCTCGCGGATGCGGGTTTCGGCGTCGGCGGCGGTGTAGGCGGCCTTGATGGTCTCCTTGCGGGTACGGAACGCCTCAACCTGCGCCTGCAGGCGCTGCGAGGCGACGGTGAGCTTGTCCTGCTCGGCCTGCAGCGAGGCCTGCTGGCTTTGCAGGTCGCCCATCTGCGAGGTGACGGCCGCCTGGCGGGTCAGCGCCTCTCGGGCCAGATCCTCGCGCCCCGCGGCGAGCGCCTGCTGTGCCTGACCCTGTAGCTTCGCCGCCGACTGCTGCAGCTGGGCGAGCTGAAGCTCGATGCGCCGGCGGCTGGTCGCGACGTCCGCCAGCCCGCGGCGCACCTGCTGCAGCAGCTCAAGCTGCCGCTCGTAGGAGTAGTCAAGCATCTCGCGGGGGTCTTCGGCGCGGTCCAGCGCCTTGTTCGCCTTAGCCCGGAACAGCATCACAAGACGACGCATGAGACTCATCCCGGCCCACGTCCCTTCCAACGGCCACAGGCCGCGCCACGATCGTACGCCCAGGGCGCCAGCGAGGCGAACTTCTCCGCGCCGCGCGCTCCGGACAGGGCATAGGCGGCTGGCCTGCGGGTTCGCCTGCCGTGGTGGCCTCGGTGCTGGCAGGATCACGGTTCGTGACAGTACGGATCCTCTAACTGATGCTCGTCCGCCTTGCTGTCCGGCTGTCCGGCTGCCGTTGCTTGCGCGTTCTCCGGCCTCGAAAGATGCAAATCAACGCACGGAGGAAGCCGAATCCGTGCGCCAGTGAGCTCGGCAGAACCGTGCCGGCTGGCCGGTACAGATCGTCCGGTTCTGGAACCGAACGCAGGTGTACGCAGAACAGGCAGGGAGGTGATCGCCATGAGGATCGCCGCGTACCTGTGGGTCAGCGCCGATCCGTGTCACAGGAAGTGGGACTCAAGAGCAGGACGAAGGCAAGGATGTGCCAGGACTTTTGCCCCTGCAAACCGACGCGTAGGAGGGATCTAGTTGCGCCAGCCCAGGAGAGGCGCTGTTGGGTTCCCGGCTGGGGGTACCTGCGATGGATATGACCCAAGACCGGTCGGTGGCGGAGTGGCAACTCGATCCGCCATTCGTCGAGGCGGTCAGGCACGTCCACATGCCGCTGTGCGGCGATCATTCTCGCGTCGTAGTGGGGATCGACAATTCTGATGAGTCGACGGCGGTCCTTCAGTGGGCAGGCTGGGAAGCTCAGCTTCGCGGGACGCATCTTCACGTCGTGAACGCCTGGGGGCCGCATGGCTTTCAGGGCCGTGTCCAGTGCAAGCAGCGGCAACGGCAGGCGAACAGGCTGATGCGGCAAATGCTGAACAAGGCATTCCCCGGGTTCCCCGTGCAGGTGGAGTTGCTGACGGCCGGGAGTCGCCCGGCGGAAGTCCTCGTCGCGGCGAGTCACGGCGCGGCCCTGCTCGTCGTGGGCTCCCAGCAGCGCGGGCCGTTCGGGGACGTGGTCAAGTCGGCGGCGCGGCGTGGCGCCTCCCGCACGACCTGCCCGGTGGCGGTCGTGCGGGAGGGGCAGCACAAAAATTCTCGCTCGGGCAAGGTTGTGGCCGGGATTGACGACTCATTCACCTCCCGGGATGCACTGTGCTGGGCCGCGACAGAGGCTCAGTACCGCGGCGTCGAGCTGAAGGTCGTGCTTGCGGCTTTCCTCCGGCCGGGGACTATGCCTGGGGACCCGTCGCATGAGGAAGGCCAGATGCTGGCCCGTATGCTCGGCGAGATCCTGGTCGGGCCGCTGGCCGGGGTGACGGCCAGCATTGACCCAGAGCCCGGGTATCGCCACACCTTCGGCGACAGGGGGGAAAGAGAAGAGCCCATAGGCGTGATCCTGGCCAGGGCGGCGGCGGACGCGGACCTGCTCGTGGTGGGTTCGCACGGCTACGGGAACGTCAGCGGTGTGGTGACGGGCTCGGTCATCAATGACTGCCTGGATGAGGCAGCTTGCCCCGTCGTCATCATCCCGGCGTCCTGCGAGGATGAGCCCAACCCTGTCCGGAATGCCGAGCTCGCGAAGGGGCGGGGGCCTGCTGCGGTCCTGAACCCCCCGGCCCCGCCGCCTGTTCCGGACATGACTGCCCTGGCCGATCATGCAGGGCTTGAAACCTTGCCGCTGGACGTGTGCCTGCGGCTGCTGGAGTCGGTGCCGGTCGGGCGGGTCAGCTTCTATACCGACGGCGAGGTGGTCACCCTGCCGGTGAACCATGTCGTGGACGGGCACGACGTGGTCTTCCGCACAAACCGCGGATCCAAGCTGTCCGCGGCCGAACGCCAGGATCACGTCGCGTTCGAAGCTGATGACTACGATCTGCGGACCCGGAACGGGTGGAGCGTTCTGGTCAAAGGCCGCGCGGAGGTGGTCCATGAGGATTCCGAGATCCAGCGGCTCAGCCGCCTTGGCCTATATCCGTGGGTCACCGCCGTGGACCGCCCCTTCTGGATCCGGATACGCTCCACCTCGGTAACAGGTCGGCAAACACCATTGACCACACCCAGATAGGCCAGGCCGGGCTGGCACGCGCCCGAAGCGTCCTGACAACCGGGCGCCGTGATCGCGCGGGGCGGGACAAGCCACCTGAGGCCGTCAGGCGCCCGTGGCCTTGTTGCCATACCGGCGGCGGAACTGCTCCACCCGGCCGGCGGTGTCGAGGACGCGCGCCTGTCCGGTGTAGAACGGGTGGCTCGCCGAGGAGATCTCGACGTCGATGACGGGATAGCTACTTCCGTCCTCCCAGGTGATGGTTCGCTCGCTGGTCGCGGTCGACCTTGCGAGGAAGGCGAAGTTCGCCGCGGGGTCGCGGAAGACGACCGGATGATAGTCCGGGTGGATTCTCTGCTTCATGGTTACCGCTCCTCCCGGAACTCAACGTGGCGGCCGATCACCGGGTCGTACTTGCGGACGACGAGGCGGTCAGGATCGTTTCTCCGGCTCTTCCTAGTCACGTACGTGTAGCCAGTCCCAGCGGTCGACCTCAGCTTGATGACCGGGCGAAGTGTGCTACGACTCATGCTCTGCGCAACAATCTGATAATGAAAATCATTCCCGATATCCGGGCGCCTTCCGGCGCGCGTCGGCGCGCCTCAAGGTCGGTGATGATGCCGTGGGCGCGGCGCTCGGTGATGCCCAGGCTGGCCGTGATGTCGCGCAGTCTCGCGCCTGGGTCGTGGGCGATGTGCAGCAGGACCCGGGCGTGGTTGGTCAGGAAGCCCCAGTCCGCCATGGACATAAGTTAGTACATTTATTTCTGGAAAAATATTGCTAGTTTCAAATTTCAAACGTAGTCTGCAAGCAGGCACCGGGATCAGCCGCCGTCGGCGGCCAGCTACCCCGGGGTCATCGCGAGGACGGCCGGCATGAGCGGCGGAAACGGAACCAAGATCCTGGTGCGCCCCCGGAAGGGCCGCATCCTAGCCGGAATCTGCGCGGGAATCGCCGGCTACTCCGGCCTGGAAGTGACCCTGGTCCGGGTGATCGTGACCGCCGTCTCGGTCTTCACCGGAGGCACCGCAGCCCTGGCCAGGTTCCGACCCTGGCCACCGTATAGCCGTGATGACGATCGATACGCTTGAGGCCATCCAGGCCGGCGGCACCACGCAGTGGATCCGGATTCGCGGTGCGGACGCGGCCAACCCGGTGGTCCTGCTGATCCAGCACCGGGCCGACCTCAGCCTGGCGGCGATGACGTGCGAGAACGTGTCTCTGGACGCCCCGCAGGAGGCGGCCGGTGAGCACGAGCCAGGCACCGGCCAGGTCGCCGTCGCGGCTGCTGGCGGCCGCCCGCTGCAGGCGGCGGGCGAGCAGAGCCAGGACGAGCCGCTGGTTTCCGGCGAGGACGACGAGGACCTTCCCGCCGTCCGGGTGGCAGCCGCCGGCGCTACTGCCGACCCGGTCAGGGACTACCTCAAGCAGATCGGCAAGGTGGCGCTGCTCAACGCCGGGCAGGAGGTCGCCCTGGCCAAGCGGATCGAGGCCGGGCTGTTCGCCGATCACAAGCTCGCCGAAGGCAGCGGGGTGCTGAGTGTCGGCCAGAGCATCGATCTTGAGCAGGTCGCCGAAGACGGCAGGCTCGCCAAGAACCACCTGGTGGAGGCCAACCTGCGCCTGGTCGTCTCGCTGGCCAGGCGATATACCGGCCGGGGGATGCTGTTCCTGGACCTGATCCAGGAGGGGAACCTGGGCCTGATCCGCGCGGTGGAGAAGTTCGACTACACCAGGGGCTACAAGTTCTCTACCTGCTGCAGGAGCAGCTCCACTCGGTACTCGGCACGCTGTCCGAGCGCGAGGCCGGCGTGGTGTCCCTGCGGTTCGGGCTGGCCGACGGCCAGCCCAAGACCCTTGATGAAATCGGCACGGTGTACGGGGTCACCCGGGAGCGGATCCGCCAGATCGAGTCCAAGGCCATGTACAAGCTGCGCCACCCGTCCCGATCCAACCTCCTCCGGGACTTCCTCGGCTGACCTTCCCGACGGCCGTCAGCCCAAGACGTAAACCAGCGATCCCCCGTCTGCCTGGCTGGTGGATGCACAGAATGCCCAGATCTGGACGGCCAGCGTCGTGATCGGCATCGAGCCGAAGTCCACGCAGATAACCAACAATTGGGCGGATCCGGCGTGCTTGTTCGCTGCATCATGACTACGCTGCGTGGCCGAGGTTAACTGCCGAGGCCGTGGGATGACTCATGAGACGAGAGTCGGACGAATGTCGTGCAATGTGTGCTTTCTGGCCATCAGCGCGCGACATCTGTGCAGGTAGGACACCCCGCGCGGCCGCGCAGCCCACTTTAATCCGTAGGTTAAGGGTTGGAGTCCCTGACGCCCCACAACCAACCTGACCTGCTGTTATGCGTCAGTCGGGTGATCTTGATGGCGAGTAGCAGACCAATGCCGACGTCAGGGTGAACGACTGCTATCCGAGACTAAACCAGATCACGGCAGCCGCCTGGCAACATCATCTGGCCTCGTCACCTCGCGCCCGTGACTGCCCTGATCTGGCAGCCGCCCATGGCCGGGCCTGGTTCGCGGACTACGCCGTGAGCGCGCTGGGGAACCGGGTCGTGAAGTCCAGGATCCCGACCCACGTCGGCGTGATAGGAATGCGCGCCATGGGCTTGCCGCGAAGTGTCGACACCCACGCCGGGCCCTGCTCCGGGCCGAAGTACCGCTCGGCCGAGAGCGCGTACTCCGGTACCACGTCATCGAGCATCTCGACCTGTGCGGTGCCGCGCACCATCAGCACGCTGTACGGCCACCCGGTGTGCTCGTCGATCGTCAGCGCCACGTGCGGGTCAGCGGCGAGTGCCTTGAGCTTGGGCGCCCTGGCGGGAGAGCCGATAACGAACTGTTCTCCGGTCCAGTGGAACCAGACTGGTACGACCCGCGGCGTGCCGTCCATCCACGTGTACGCCAGCCGCGCCGGGATCGTGGAGCCGAGAAGCTTTTCTGCGACTGGATCATGGAGCAATTCCAGGCTGCCCTGCGGCATTTCCACCCCCTGAGAAGAATTGCCGTGACCATTCAGGTTCGAGCCAGATGGCCGGATCATACACCTCGCCCCTCCGCGGAGAAAGGCCGCAAGATCAGGCAAGGCGCGCGCGCAACGCGGGCTTGTCGGCCAGGCCAGGGGAACGCCGGAGAGTTCAGCGGGTTCGACTCGCCGGTGCCGCGCTGCCCGATGAACTCCAGGTGCCCACGGACGGTCAGATTCAGCAGGTCAGGCCAGCTCGCTGAGGATTCGGTCACAGTCGAGTCTCAGGGCCCACCGGCGAAATAGACCACCGGAGCGGGTGCCTTGCCCGGCCCGCTCGCCGGCATGACCACGAACCGCCAAGGTGGTCGCAAGGCCCGCAACGATTGCCACCACTTCGCGTTGCGGTAGGTGACTGGATGAGTGAACCGCCTGCGCGGAATCTTCGCGCTGATGAGCCGCTTGCGGCCCCGCCAAGGCGGCACCACGCGAGCACCGAATACCCGCATCTGGGCGCCACTGCCAACCTACATGCCAAGCCTCACTGGCACACCGAACGCGGTTACAGGAGCAGGCGATCCAGCCGGGCGCTTTTGAGATTGAGAATGTCACGCATGGTGCTTGGCGGTAGGCGGGCGCAGCACCGCTTCACGCGTCTCGTTCAGCGTGGGGGTGCTGGACGTTTCCGTGTCCGGGAACCGGGGAAGCCAAGACGGAGCGTGAGGGGAGAGCAGTGGTGGGTGCGGTTGAGACTTCTGACTGGTACGACCCGGCCGTCTATCCCGAAATCCGCAGCGCTGCCCCCTGGGTCATGGAAGACATGATCGAAGCGCAGGCGAGCCTGCCGGAGATGCTGGGCGACTGTCTTGCCGGCTCGGTGCCGCAGCTCGTGGAGATGCTGCACGCGGCCGCCGGCGCGGGTGAGCCGATCGTGGTGTCGGCCGTGGGCACCTCGGGACATAGTGCGCGTGCGGTGGCGATGATCCTCAACGGCGTCATGGGCGAGTCGGCTGTCGCGGCGGGCCCGGCGGAGGCACGCGAGTCCGCGGACGAGGCCCTGGCACCTCGCAGGAAGGGCCTGTGCATCGGGATCTCTCACGGTGGCCTGTCCACGTCGACGGTGCAGGCACTGGCTGCGGCTCGCCAGGCGGGCGCGAAGACCGCCTTGATCACGGCGGCTGTCGATACGCCCGCCCGGGACATCGCCGATGTCGTATTGACAACGCCGCTGCGCGACAAGTCGTATTGTCATACGGTTGGTTACACCTCGCCGATGCTGACCGGGTTCTACCTCGCCTCGGCATACCGGCAGGAAGAGTTCCCGGCCGCTGGCCTCGCCGGATACCTGCGTGAGCTGCTGACGATGCGCTCCCGTGCCCTGGAGATCGGCCGCGCGCTGGGCAAGGCTGAGCGCCTCGTCGCAGCGGGAAGCCTCATCGACGTTCCCACGGCGCGAGAACTGGCCCTGAAAGTCGCAGAAGCCGCATGGATCCCCACCACCATGCTCGGTGTGGAGGACACGCTGCACGGTCACCTGGTCGCGCACGACGCGAACAGCGCGCTGGTCGTCGTCGTCACCGGGAGCCCGGGTGCCGGCCGGGCGGCTGAGGGTGCGCACGAGCTGCTGATGGCAGCCCGCCGGATCGGGCTGCAGACAGCAGCGATCCTCGGCCCGGACCTGGCCGGCCCGATCTTGAGCGAGGACGTGAGCGCCGGCAAGCTGATGATCCCGCATGCGGACCTGCCTGAAACCGTGATCTCACTCCTCGGCGGCGCGGTGGCCTTGCAGCTGCTGACCACCGGCCTGGTCTATGCGCGAGGGACGAACCCCGACCTCCTGCGAAGAGAGCAGGCGCCGTATCGCGAGGCGGTCGGGGCCGGCAAGGCAAAGCACGCACGGCGCTGAGCCATTATC
>Ga0208199_1000884_pt1 | contig 11294 bp, 14 predicted proteins | sample Sb_taG_FD_187705 | JGI IMG/M metagenome (GOLD analysis project Ga0208199, IMG submission 187705) | Peat soil microbial communities from Weissenstadt, Germany - Sb_50d_1_NS metaG (SPAdes) (version 2) | ecosystem: Environmental > Terrestrial > Soil > Wetlands > Peat | place: Germany: Weissenstadt... | reverse complement strand
AGTACAAAAATTGGACGGAGGTAGCGACCTGCTCTCCCGCCACCAGCTCCCGATTTCGGAACCACAGTGATGTAGTGCGATCTTCTTGCATCTGGAAAGATTTGTGCTATTATATGACTATCATAGATCTGTAGGTGGTTTGATGTTGGACTTGCAAGATTGCCAGACGATTGACGTGCTGCCGGTATGCGACCTACTCAAGATGAGCCGGTCTCACGTGTACAACCTGCTCAAGAGCGGTCGGCTGCCGGGGCGGAAAATCGGCGGTCAGTGGCGTATCCCCGTCGATGGGTTACGCCGCTACCTGACTGCTCATCAGGGCACAACGTCTGTGTCCGAGATGAAAGCGGATTGACAGCAACATGCCGATCGGCGGTCCGTCCTCCGCACTGGGCGGACGCCACATGGTCGGCAGGCTCGATGCAGAACGCATCCGATGGGTTCCAGGACGGACTCCATCGAAACACAATGACCCGCCGGGAAGGGCCTCCCACCGGGTCACATGTGCGGTTCTCATCTTTGATACAACCTCAAGGAGTTGTATGTGTATTATAGTCGATGGATTGACCGATTTCCAACAGGAAGTTGGCGAGAAAGTTGAGGAGTCCAAGCCCACGTCCATCCCGGTCGATCACGCCAGGATCCCGGACGAATTGAAGCGGCGCAATCTCTGGGTCGTGTGGGCTTACGTGCGGAAGGACGGGCGGTGGACCAAGATGCCGTTCCAGCCAGTCAGGTCATCGCAGAAGTATAGGGACAAGACGGGGTGGGCTTTCTTCGCCGCAAAGTCCAACAGCCCGGACACATGGTCGGACTACGAGACAGTGGCGGCGTTTCACGAGCGGCACCCGACCCTCACTGACGGGATCGGTGTCATGCTCCAAGAGGGTCTCTTGGGAGATGATCTCGATAAGTGCCGGGACAAGGTGACGGGCGATGTCTCCGAGTGGGCGTTGGACCTCGTGCGACGGGGCGACTGCTACACCGAGGTCAGCCCGAGCGGTACCGGTCTCAAGATGTTCATGATGGCGGATCTCGAAGCGGTGAGATCGCTCCCGGAGTTCGCAGAGCAGAAGTCACTGCGGAAACAGGCTTGCTATGGAACCGGGCGGGTGGAGGTGTACGACAAGTCGTCCAACCGTTTCTTCACCGTGACGGGGCATCGCTTCGGTGATGTGACCACGATCGAGGATCGCCAAGATCAGTTCAACGACGTGTACGGGACCGTGTTCGCCAGCATCGGGAAAACCGAGCATGAGGAAGCGCCGGACGGGGAGCCTGAGTGGCTGACGCAACTGCGTGCCGATGAGGAGCCAAAGCGGGCGACGGCGTGGCTCAAACAGTTCAAGGGCAACCTGCGGACCCTCAATGTCGTGGGGCTGTGGCGCTCGGCGGGTCTGATCATCGACCAGAAAGATGATGAGAAGTTCGTCGTCCAATGTCCCAACCGGGCGAACCACTCTGACCCAGAAGCGTTCGGCGGGACGGTCCTCTACAAGCGGCCGGGCGAATACCCCATCTTCCATTGCGGGCAGACGAAGTGCCGGGACGGGCAATTCGGCACCCGAGAGGCGTTATTGTCATTCGGCCCGGAACTCGTGGACCAGTTCTGTGAGCCGTTCCGTCCCAACGGCGGCGATGACGGAGATCTGCCGGAGATCATCACCAGCAATCGCCAATTGCCAGACCTGACAAAGGACACCATGAAGGCCATCGAGAGGGCGAACGACCCGCCAAGGCTGTTTCGCCGGTCGGGGGCTGTGGTGCGGTTGCGGCGGGACGACGGACCGGCGTACAGTGAGCCTATGTCGGTCCCCGCACTGCGTGGCGAGATCGCTCGTGCAGCGGTCTGGAAACGCTGGGCAGGGAGGGGGGACAAGGCGGTCAAGATCAACGACAAGCCGCCCCGTGAGGTCGTAGAAGACCTGCTCTCGCATCCGGGGTGGCGACTGCCGGTTATCGACCAGATCGTGGAGTCGCCGGTGTTCACGGCGGATGGTCGGCTGATCGACCAGCCCGGATACCACCCGAACTGCCGACTCTGGTACGAACCGGGTCCAGGATTAGATTGTGTCCAGGCACCGCTCCACCCGACCGGTGAACAACTTGCCGACGCCGTGCGGCTGCTCAACACCGACATGCTTGGCGACTTCCCGTTCGTGGACGATGCCGACCGGGCGAACTGCCTGGCGTTCTACCTCTTGCCAGCCGTTCGGCAACTGATCATCGGCAACACGCCCATGCACGTCTTCGGGGCATCGAAGCAAGGCACCGGCAAGGGGCGATTGGTCGATCTCTGGGGGCTGATCTGGTTGGGACGGACACCGAGCCTGACCTCCGAACCGCACTCGGATAAGGAGTGGGGCGAGAAGATCGGCTCATCACTCATGAGCGGGGCGGGCTACTTCTTCGTGGACAACATCAAGTATGCGGTCAAGTCGGGGGCGCTGGCGGTCGCCTTGACGACGAGCCGCTTCTCCTATCGCATCCTGGGTGAGTCGAAGGTGGTCGATCTGCCGGTGCGTTGGTGCTGGGGTGCCACCGCCAACAACATCAAAGCGGACTCCGATATCGTCCGCCGCTTCGTCCGCACCCGCCTGGACGCCAATTGTGAGAGACCGGAACTGCGGACGGGGTGGAAGATTCCCGACCTCCTGGGCTGGGCACGGGAACGGAGGTCGCAACTCGTCTCGGCGTGCTTGGCGATCGTCCGGGGCTGGATCGACGCCGGGCAGCCGATGGGCGACTACACGCTCGGCTCATACGAGGAGTGGGCAAGGGTCATGGGCGGCATCCTGGACTACACCGGGGTTTGTGGGTTCCTCGGCAACCTGTTTTCCAATGATGAAGTGAACTCTACGGAAGCCGAATGGCGTGGGTTCGTGAACCTTTGGTGGGCGTTCCTTCGAGACAAAGAAGTCACCATTAGAGAGTTGTACGAGCTGGCGATGGAGGGCGATGTGCTGAGCGGCGTGATGGGCGATGGGCGGGACATGTCGCAACGGACCAAGCTCGGACTGGCACTTGGGAATCGGGAAGGTCAGGTCTGGGGCGGGAAGAAGATCGTCATTCCCAAAGACGAGTCCGGGCGGCGGCGGGTCCACCGTCTGGGAGGAGTGCTGTATCACCTCATCGACATCGGCGAAGATCCGACCGGACCGAGACCATTGACCCAGATAGAGAGTCCACAGTCGGATGTTGAAGTTGAGCAGCGGACACCACCCCCGAACAATCCTGTCCCGCCGGTCTCTCCGTCGATGAATGGACAACGGTTCCGAATCGGTGATTGGGTCCAGACCACGCTGGTCCCGGAGGCGGTCAGGGTGCTTGCTCGGAGCGTCCACTCGGACGAGTACGAGTGCGGGTTCATGGATGAGCGGGAGTTCTCGATGCCGCTTGGCAATCGAGAGTTCCGCATCAACAACCGTCCCAGGGTCAGGGTGTATTCCACCGAGATCCTCGGCGTCGTCGAAACGCCGGTTCGCCACACAACTGCCACGTAAGGTGCAATGGTGCTGACCGTTGTGCTGACCCTTGCCCAACGGTCAGCAAAGGGTCAGCACAACGGTCAGCATACCTAACTACCTAATGTTATTATACTTAGATGCTGTCTGCTGACCCTGCTGACCCTTGACCCCTCATCTCAGCAAGTCTGGCAAAAAGATATATGTCGGGATTGATTTTTGGGCATGCACCCGCCATACCCACCTGACCTCGCTATGGTTTAATAGACATCCCAGTGAAAAAGGGGGTCAAGGGTCAGCAGGGTCAGCAGACAGCACTTAACCACTGTAATACAAGGCACTTAAGTGTGCTGACCGTTGTGCTGACCCTTTGCTGACCGTTGGGCAAGGGTCGGCAAAGGGTCAGCAGCGTGATTGGCGATCGAGTCGATGGCGGAGGCACGTTTGGCGACCTGACTCTCTGAACCGAACGATGACTCACCACAATGCTGGGACAAAGTGGAAGATGGAAGTCATCCGAGAACAAGACTTTGGCTTAGACCGACAAAAAACGCCGGGGAAAGCCCCGGCGTGAATGCATCAGGTTTCACAGTCGAAAGGGATCACCGTCCGTTGGCGGTCGCATAGAGCTGCCTTCTTGCTTGTCTCAACGAATCCTCGATCTGGCTGAGGTCACCGATCCCCATCACCCTGAAAATCAGCCGATCGATTTCGGCTTCGAGGTCGGTCAGTGCAAGGGTGCGGGCGCTCTTCCTGCCTCGTGGTTGCCCGTTGCCCGCAGCCGTGGGCTCCTTACGAGGTCTTCCCAGTCTCTTGCCAGTGGGGGTTGCCTTTCCTTCTGCGGCTGCCTTGGTCTTCCCGCTAAGGTTGCCCGTCAGACCCAAGGATGCTCTCGCCTTGTAGACGAGGGTTTCGCTGATGGTCCCGTCGAATCCGGCTGCCGTCCACGCCTCGTTGACCGCTTTGACGTTGCCTTGGGGACGGTCGTTCAGAAACTCCTTGACGAACATGGTCTTGCCTGGAGAAACGATTGCCGTCTTGGGCATGTTGGGGGCTGACTTCCCCTTGGCGGCTGTTTTGGAGTACCCACGCCGTTTACCGGTCATCTTCACTCTCGTCTTGTTGACCAAAGTGGGGCTGATTGTGCCCTCGAATCCGGCAGCCTGCCAAGCCTCGTTCACGTCTTTGGTGGTGCCTTGGGGATGGTCATTCAGGAACTCCTTGACGAAGCTGGTCTTGCCTGGAGTAACGGTTGCCGTCCTGGGCATGTTGGGGGCTGCCTTTCCCTTGGCGGCTGTCCTGATCTTCCCACGCAGCTTGCCGGTCAGCCCCAGTTGCTTCCGCACCACGCTGATGACGGGGTGACTGATCGTTCCGTCGAACCCGGCAGCCTGCCAAGCCTCGTTCACGGTTTTGGTGGTGCCGTCGGGATGGTCGCCGAGAAACTCCTTCACGAAGCTGGTCTTGCCCTGGTCCCTGGTCGCTGTTGACATGCTGTAGTCTCCTTAGTCACGGAATCTTCACGACACGCTTACAGTAAACCAGAAGGACAGCTATTTTTGAATACACAAGCGAGTCTATCCATCACAGAAAATGGGCTGTAATCGAGAAATACGGACTCCCAGACTCCCGGTTGATAGCAGAGAATGAACGAGGAATCTCGTCCACGTACTGTGAGCCTTCTTCTTGGAGTTCAGCAAGGTGCGTCGTGCAACCATGACCACCGTGACCGCTGTCAGCTTCGTGTCCCTGCTCCAGATCGTGACCGTGGCACAGGGGCTCAAAAGCGAAGCGGTTGAGCATACCGTCACCGTCGATGGAATGAACCGGAAGTATCTCGTGTTCGTTCCGAGGGGGTTCGGCAAGCCGTTGCCGGTGGTGCTTGCTCTTCACGGAGGCGGCAGCAATGCCCGCCAGATTGAGCGGTACACCCGGTTCAACGATCTGGCTGCGAAAGAGGGCTTCCTGGTCGTTTATCCCGAGGCGAAGGAAGGCAACTGGAACGACGGTCGAGGCATCGAAGAGGTACGGGCACAGCAGGAGAACATCGATGACGTGAAGTTTGTGCGACTCATGGTGGATCGCATGAGCAAGGAGCATAAGATCGACCGCAGCCGGGTCTTCTGCACGGGCATCTCCAACGGTGCGTTCATGTCGCACCGACTGGCAACGGAGGCGTCGGACCTGATCACCGCCATCGCTCCAGTGGTCGGCGGCATGGCACCAGCGATGGCGAAGAAGTTCCATCCTCTTTACCCAGTCTCAATCTTGGTCATCCAGGGTGATGCCGATCCGTTGGTTCCTATTCGTGGTGGGATGGTCGGCTTCCCCAGGGGGAGGAAGCGGGGGCAGGTCGTACCGACCGAGGAGACGATCGCCCTCTACGTAAGGCGTAACGGCAACCAGGGGGAACCGACAATCACGACCGTGGATCGGGACGCAGGGGATGGCACGTCGGTCGAGATCAGGAAGTATCCTGACGGTCCTGGCGACGTGAAGACACAGGTCTACATCGTGAGGAATGGTGGGCACACCTGGGCTGGACGCCCGCTCTACCTGCCTGAGATGCTGATCGGCAAAGCGAGCCAAGAGTTCTCGGCGACGGAAGTGATCTGGGACTTCTTCAAGTCGTGTCCACCCAGGCAAGCTCGGTCGGGCTCCAACAAAGCCAACTGAGTCGCTGGCAGTTCACCTGATTGCTCGACGCTCATTGATCGAGAGAAATCATGAACTACGACTTCATCGCCATCCCCGACCACGACGTTCCTCGAGCGACCGACCCTCTCTTCCAGCACCTCGTCGCCACTTACGCCAGTGAGACCAATAAGACCGCGAGCATGTGGCGGGCGATCCCCGACGATCTCCTGGACTTCAAGCCTCACGAGAAGGTCAATTCGATTCGAGCCATCCTGGTCCACCAGATTCTCTCTGAAGGACGGTTCTTCGCTCAGTTCGTCGGCACAGTGGAACCACCGGTCGAGGAGCTACTGCCTCCTGGCGATCAGCCCCTCGTGCAAGCCTACCTGGACAAGTACGTCGGGCTAGCGAGACGAAGGTTACCGCAGCTTGCCGAAGCAAGCACCGATTGGTGGCTGACCGAGATGCCCTTCTTCGGAGGGCTGCGACGGCAACGGATCTGGACATTCTGGCGGCGGGTCTTGCATACCTGCCACCATCGGACCCAGGTTCAGACCTGGCTGCGGCTGGCGGGACAGCATGTCCCGGCGATCTACGGACCATCGGGCGATGTGAAATGGGACGAGGCTGACCCGACCTATTCGCTGGAAGCGGCGGATCGGGGGGCGTAGCTGTCGCATGAGAGCGAGACATGCTGCCCCCGAGGATGTCCCCCCGCCAGGAGATCCAGCAGTATCACTCCTTGTTCTCCGGTGATGCGTCCCGAACAAATCAGTCCATCGATATCCTCTGCGCATTGCTCGATCACCGCAGCCTTGCCGGGGAAGTCTGGATGGCGGCTGATCAGGCCCGCCGACTCCTTGAGCCGCTCGAAATGATAAAGTTGGTTCATGAGAAACTCTTGACCGGGTGTTCGGGGTTTAAGGTCGGGCACTGGCAAATGCATCAATCCCGAGCAGACAGCAAGGGCGTGGTTGACGTGGGGTGATCTCAGTCCCACCGTGACTCACGTCGGACGACTGTCCCGTTCTCTTAGTATTGAGACCGACAATCGCCGAAAGGTTACAGCCACTCCGGTCTCTTCTAGGGAGGTCCGGTCCCACCCCACTACCTGACCCTGATCCGCCGAGGGTAATGATTACCTCGCCCCTTTCGTACCTCCCTGCCACATCGATCCGGTCCTGGGCATTTTCATCATCATGCTCCTGTAGATCGGTCGGGACCCGTTTAACACCCAGACCGTGTTCTGGTTGATCGCTCTCCTGGATGGCAGCGTGCGATCCCAGGCGTGCTGAGTCGGTCTTCGGTCTTGTGGCTGGAGATGAGCGCCGACGCCTCCGTGCATGGCTCGGCCTCGTCGGGGGCCTTGGGGACGAAGAGCCCCGGAGACCAGGGGTAAGGGATCGGCGATAATGGGGCGTCAGGGACGAGCTATGATCTACAACCCCTCGGAGGCCAAATCATGTCGGAACACAAGGTCACGGTCGATTGGAAGCGGGAGACCCCCGACTTCGCCTACCAGAGCTACAACCCAGATCACAACTGGACATTTGATGCAGGGATCACGGTGAGGGCTTCAGCCGCACCTGCGTAACTGGGCAGTGAATCGTGCGTCGATCCCGAGGAGGCGTTCGTTGCCAGTCTATCAAGCTGCCACATGCTGACGTTCCTTGCGATCGCATGCAAGAAACCGTTTACTGTGGACGGTTACCGGGATCAGGCTGTCGGCATCCTCGGGAAGGATCAGACGGGGAGGTTGGCCACGACAAGAGTCACCTTGCGCCCGCAGGTCAGGTTTAGTGGCGAGAAGACGCCGACGCCGGAGGAACTGGCTCAGATGCACGATCAAGCCCACCATGCCTGCTTCATCGCCAACTCGGTGAAGACCGAGGTCGTCGTGGAGTCACTATGAACCCTCCAACGCAGAAGCCTGTGATCTTCCCAGGCTACGAGAACAAGTCCCCGGCTCCGAGCCTGCGGAGCATCGTCCGCAAGTCGGCTCTTCTCAACCTGGCGATCGTTGTGACCTCCTTCCCGGTCCTGATCTTTGTAAGGGGAGCGAAAGCCGTCGTCGTGACCCTGGCATTCATGGCAGGGAGCACCATTTTGATCTGGGCCACCACGTTCACACTGTTCTCATTGGTTTCGCTTGCCCGGATCTTCTGGACGCTGGTCTCCTCTGTGAACCGGCGTGATCCCCAATATCCAGCGGAGGAGGCGGGGGTCGCTGATCGTTGGCTTGACGGACCGGTCTGACGGACACGGGCAGCAAGGGTTGGGAGAGGCTGGAATCATGGCGAAGAAACAACCGGACGACGTGTCCATCGGCAAGTTCGACATCCTCGCAACCTACGCCTATGCCAGAGCCCTGCTCGACGGGCTGAACGACGACGAGGCGAAGCAGCGGGGCATGGTCGCCGCCATCATGGGAGCCCAGGCACGCCTGGGAATCCGCAAGGAACACCACAAGGAGAACCAAGCTCAGAAGGAAGCCGCCGAGAAGAAGAAAAAGACGACCATCACCGCCGAATCGTTCGACAAGCAGGTTGCCCATAAGATGGGCGAGTTCTTCGACGAGGTGTTTCTTCCGATACTGAAGAAACTGGTCGAGGCGGGGCTATCGTATGACGAGATGAAGCGGTTGGTGAAGATCCCGAGCACCTGGGGTGCCAAGATCACGGGCGAGCAGTTCGAGGACCGGGTAAGTGCGTATTTCTCGAAATGAAGCGCCCTTGTCGATGAGTTCATGCTGACTGATATTGTGCCGTTCGGCTAGCTCAGGCATCTCCTTCGAGACACCCGTCAGCAAGACCACGGTGACTAACGGACCGTGTCCGCCCAAGAACTCGCCATGATACAAGGCTAGCTACGCAAAGCCGCCGTCATCCTCGCCAACGGTTACATCCTGCTCTACTTCTCGAAGCGGGTCTCCTGGTCCTTCTGGCGTCCGGGGGACACCGTCCCCGAGTTCCTGGTTACCTGGATTGCATACTGCCTCCTGGGATGGATCTTCCTCGACCTGGTGAAGAGCTTCAGGGTCGCATCGTTTGCGCCGTTGTGTCCCTGTGGGGCGGTCTATGGCTGGGTGGCGGAGGGGTTTGAATACCGCAGGATGGCTCGGTAGGATAGGAGCGGTTCATGCGGTGGTGAGATCGGACTCGGTTTCAGGAGGGGGGCGAAGTCATGGAATCGTTTTTCCCTTTCGTATTGCTCGGGCTTGCCGTAGGACTGCTGATCTGGGGCGTCAGCAACTTATCAGTGCAAGAGAGGTACACGAAGCTCTACGCCACCATTGCCACGGCTGTCGGCGTGGCGGTGCTGGGCTGGTTTTTCATGACGTATGGGAAAGGTGGCCCTCAGTATGCACTTTTCTCAGGACTTCTTCTCGTCGGACTGTTGGTCTGGGGACTGATCAATCCCGTTGTGGGGCGGCGACTCGCAAGAATCTTCGCCGTGATAGCGATGGGCCTGGGAATGGGCCTCCTGCTTTGGGGGTTCAGCGGGGCTGTGAGTGGACAACGTCTTCGCCCGACCTTCGGAAGCAACATCATCACGGAAGTCAGCGAAGCGATCGGTTGGGGAGCCGGGTTCCTCACGGGCGGCATCGTCGCCCTTGTGTTCTCATTCCTTGGGAAAACCAGGAAGGCCGGTCAGCAAGACGCTCAAGGGTCCGAGCCCAGTTCGGAATCACCGCATCACCCCGTATAGCTCACTTGGGATGATCCCTATCGGCGACTCCGAGGAACTGGTCCGCACCAGCGGGCTGCCAGCGTCGGCTTTGATCGAGGTCGGAAAGGGGTCACCGATGGGCCGACCCGGAGCCGCTGGAAAAGATGTTGAAGGAGAGTGACCCCTCCTGATGCTGCAACGTCGAGAGGACTGATGACGATGGCAAAACCAGGAGAACCGTGGAATATCCGCCCGGCAAAGAAAAGAGCGTCCGTGACCGCCTCGATCAAGGCCGAGGTAGAGACGAAAGCCAAGGACTTGATCGACAACGTGTTGAAGCCCAAGTATGTTCTGCCGCAGCCCGTTGAGGCGCAGTTCAACTACATCACCGACATCGGGGCGAAGTGGTACAGGAATTACTTCTACTTCTTCTCGATCTACGCCTGCCCAGGCCCGAACGCTCTCTCGCCCACGTTCGAGTCGAAGTTCGCCAGGATGGAATCCCTCGGCGACGGCAAGTTCGCCCTCTATTTCATGCGTCACACAGGAGAGTGGGTTAGGATATATGACTCCCTCTCGGTGGACGAGTGCATGAAAGCCATTCGGGACGATCCGTGGTTCGTGCCGTGAGCGTCTGGCTGGGCTGGAGCGATCAACCTATACACGATGGAGGTTTCTATGAGCGTTCCTGACGAAGTGCGGCTTGAGGCTGAAAAGACCGGAAAGCTTGTCCGCAAGAAACTGATGGAGATCATGGATTTGCAGGCGGACATCGACACTCTGTTACGAGATGACCATCCCACGCCGTTCGGGTCGAAGAATTGGCAGTATGCCTCTCTGGAAGCCTTACAACGGCTTGTGGCAATGACGGCGATCCAGTTTGTCCTTTTCGAGCCGGTGAGCAGGGTTAAGGGCAACGACGAGTTCAAGGTGGCTGCTGATAAGATGATTGAAATCATCGTCGCTCAATTGAAGACGCTCAAGACGAAGAGATCCGATTGGTGACGTATATGGACCCCAAGACCGTCGAAAAGCTCGAAGGCAAGATCGAGGAGGCCATCGCCGAAATCATCGTGAAGATGGGCGTCAGGACGTTGCCGCTCCTGCCATCCCGCCACACGATGCACCTGATGGCGAAAGCTGCCGTCGCCGTGTACGAGGCAGCCGTTGAGAATTACGATCGTGGGCGACCCTCCGAGGAACCTAGCCAGGGCTAATCGCCTTCCCCCAACAGCCACTCCCTGGCACGTTCCACCAAGAGCAGATCGGCGGCGGAGCGGCGAAGATCATTCTGCCGCTCCATTTCGACGAATTCGGGGTCGATATCCACATCCTCATCGTAGAGGCCGGGATCGAATGGCTCGGACTGACGGGCCGTCTCCAGATACTCAGCCAACTGCCAAGTCTCGAAGATCGTCTTGATCTCGGCAACGAAGGCAGGGATTTCCGCCCGGAAGTCGGGGAGCCTCTCGGCGGCTTCCAGGTAGTCAAGGAACTTCTCGCCGATGAGATACCTGAGTGCCT
>Ga0208199_1000869_pt1 | contig 11386 bp, 3 predicted proteins | sample Sb_taG_FD_187705 | JGI IMG/M metagenome (GOLD analysis project Ga0208199, IMG submission 187705) | Peat soil microbial communities from Weissenstadt, Germany - Sb_50d_1_NS metaG (SPAdes) (version 2) | ecosystem: Environmental > Terrestrial > Soil > Wetlands > Peat | place: Germany: Weissenstadt... | reverse complement strand
GGGACACCGCGAGCAACTGGTCCGAGCGATGCCATCCCGACGTCCGCGGCCGACGTGACGATCAGCATCGCCGTTTCCAATCCCATCACACACGACGCGTCGAACGCGGATGTCGTCAACAGCGTGACGAGCGATGATCCGATCGTTCTCTCCGCGGGGAGCTTGTCGATCGCGGCGGCATCGACGTTTTCCAACACCGTGACGCTTTCCGGCGGCACGCTGAGCGGCGGGCCGATCTCCTTCACAGGCGGCGCCACCCTGGTGGGCACTTCAGGCGGCGGCACCCTTGCTGGCGTCACCCTCGACGGCACGCTTGACCTGGCCACCCACTACAACGCCAATGTCACCATTACCGGCGGGTTGACCCTCAACGGCACCATCGACATCGGCAACGCCAGCAGCTCGACCACCTCCAGCCGGATCAACTTCGTTGGCGCCCAGACCTTGGGGGGCTCGGGCACGGTGATTTTCGGCGGCGACGTTAATGGCCCGTTAAACCAAATCGACACCGCCGTCAGCAACGGCGACTCGGGCACGCTCACCATCGGCTCGGGGATCACGATCGAGGGCAAGAACGGTCAGGTCGGCAACGCATCGCTGCCGCTGATCAACCAGGGCACCATCAACGACAACATCAGCGGGGGCACGCTCAACGTCTACGGCACCAACTGGAGCAGCACCGGGACCCTCCAGGCCAGCAACGGTGGCACACTGGCCTCAAGCGGAGGCGCATTGACCAGCACCGGCGTCATCCAGGCGGATGGGACCTCGACGGTCAGCCTCAACAGTACCTCGGTGACGATCAATTCTCCGGGCGTCTTGATCGTCCAGGCTTCGGCGACGGTCAACATTGCCGGAAGCCTGTTCGGGAACACGACCGACGTCGACCTCTACGAGCCCCAGGGAACGGTCAACCTCGACGGCTCGGGAACCTCGACCGTCCCCCAGTTTTTGGAGGTGATGAGCCAGGACCTTGGGAACGTCGCGGCGGGATTCAACAACAACTTCGCCTACGGCACACTGGCCGTGGGTTCCAACGATTACGTCCGGCTGGTCGATCTAGCGAGCAACAGCGGCTCATCGAGCCCTGAGGCGCTCTACGTGAATACGCTGATCGTGCCGAGCGGCTCGACGCTTGACCTCAACGGGCTGCACCTCTACTACCGTGCCGGCGAGATCGATGGGACCATCACGGCCGGGTCGGCAACTCCGCTCGCGGGCGGTGGCCCGCTTCAACTGAACACGCCCGATCCCGGGAATCTTCAGTTTGCCGGCCAAGTGGACGACTGGACCTTCTTCGGTCGTGCGGGGCAGCCGGTCGACGTCTTTCTTCACACGGGAAGTGGTGGAACGCCATCACCGATTCAACCGCCTCTCGACGAGGGCGAGGTAACGCTGCTCGACCCCAACGGGAATCAAGTCGCCATAGCCAGCAACAGCCAGTCGGGCGCGGACGCATCGATCCTGAACCAGGTTCTGCCGGCCGACGGCACGTATCAGATCGAGGTCCAGGCCGCGACAGGAGACTCGTCGGCCACAGGCAATTACATCGTCGCGGCCTACGATGCCACGGTCTACACATCGACGGTCCAACTCAACCAGACGGTCTATGGTCAGCTCAACTCGCCTTACAGCCAGGACCAATGGACCTTCTCGGCGGTGGCCAACACGCAGATCCAGTTCAACCTGCTCGCTTCGGCGAGCCCCTCGCTTCAATTCTCGTTAACCGGCCCGGACGGATTCACCGGATTCACAGGCCTATCGTCGAGCTCTGGCCCGGTGAACCTGCCGATCTCGGGAAGCTACACACTCACGGCCTACTCCGTTGCGGGCGCGACGCGTGCGTATTCCTTTGACCTCGAGCAGACCTCGGTCACCGACCTCACGCTGGGTATTCCGTACCAGGGTACACTTGCCGGCAATGGGCAGGCACAACTTTTCGTCGTGACGGTCACAAGCCCCACGGTTCTCGGCGTGGCTCTCACAGATGCTAACACCAGCGACCAGAATGGGGTCTACATCTCCTCTGGCTCAGTCCCGACGCGCGACGCTTACCAGTACCGCTTTACCACCACGGGGGCCAACCAGACACTGGCCGTGTCCGCCCAGCCTGGCACCTACGACATCCTGGTGTACAACAACCTGGTAGCGACCCCGGGTAGCAGCTTCACGCTGCTCGTGCAGGGAAGTCCGTTCGTCGTGACGGGGTTGACGCCCGGAAAAGTCGGCAACGGCCAGCCCGCCGACTTGCTCGTGACCGGTGTCTTCCCGCTGGCCTATCAGTCGCCCAACGCCTATCAGATACAGTTCGTCTCGGCCGGTGGGACGATCTATCCCGCTTCACCCTTGTATCTTTCACCCACGAGCCTGGGGATCGGCCCCGGCGGCAGCGAAAACTTGAACGGGACGATGACGATGGCAGCCACCCTGCCGCCCAACACTCTGCCCGCCGGAACCTACTCGGTTCTTGTCACCGACAACCTGGGCAACACGCAATCGTTGCCCAACGCCCTGACGGTGACGGCCGGAGGAACCGGCGTCTTGAAGACCAGTATCAGCGTCCCCAACCCGATCGGCTGGCACGAGCCATCGACTCTCTATGTGCAATACAGCAACGTGGGGACCGCGCCCATGCCCGCCCCGCTGCTGGTCTTAACGGCCACGCAGAACGGGGAGCAAGGAGCTTTCCTGTCTCTCGATCCCTCGGATGCAGGTCTCGGGTACGTGAGCAATACCACGCCAGCCGGCTTCAGCCAGACCGTGCAGTTCCTGGCCAGCGGGGCGGTCCCCGGCCTCCTCGAGCCGGGCGAGAGCATCACCGTCCCAGTCTATTACGGTGGCTGGCTCACATCCCAGTGGAACTCCTCCCGGCCGCCGATCTACTTTACCGTCGGGGAGCTGGATGCAACCAACACCCAGACCATTGACTGGGGCTCGCTCAAGGCAGGGATGGAGCCAGGCACCATCAACCAGGCCGCCTGGAACGCAATCTACCCGACCTTGACGGCCGCGCTCGGGGCCACCTGGGGCCAGTACCTCCAGACACTCGATAACGATGCGGTCTACCTCGCCTCCATCGGCGAGCCGACCGCCGACCTGAGCAAGCTCCTCTCGTTCGAGGTCCAGAAGGCCAATGCCGCCTATACCGCCCAGACACTCGCCAGCGTCACCGCCGATAGCCTGCCTGCCCCCGGCATGGACCTGAACTTCGTGCAATCGTTCCAGCAGTCGATCTCCGGCCGATACAGCCAGGGCATCCTCGGCTACGGCTGGACAACCAACTGGGACTTCTCCGCCACGACCATGTCCAATGGCGACGCCGTCATCGAGAATGATGGCATTTCCCAGTATTTCAGCCTCCAACCCAACGGAAGCTTCGCGCCCGAGCCGGGCAACGAGGGCACGATACTGACGCTGAACAACGGCGCCTATGCGCTCACGGAGCCCGACGGCACCATTTACCAGTTCAACGCCAACGGCACACTGAACTACGTCCAGGACACGCATGGCAATACCATCACCGCCGGCTATAACGGCCAGAACCAGCTCGTCTCCCTCACCGACACCAACGGTGAGTACCTCGACCTGACCTACAACACCCAAGGCACGCTGGCCACGTTGACCGACTCCAATGGCCAGACCGAGACCTACGGCTACGACCCAACCGGCCAGTTCTTGACCAGCTACAGCGATGTCTACGGCACCACCAAGTACACGTACATCACGGGCCAATTGGCCGCTCAGGACAATGCGCTGGCCTCCATAACCTATGCCGACGGCACCGGAATGGACTTCTCCTATGACTCCCAGGGCCGGCTGATCAGCCAGTCTTACAAAGGCGGGGCAGAGCAAGAAACGTGGACGTACCTCCAGCCGGGCGGATACATCACAACAGACGCCGATGGCAACCAGACCACGACCTACTTCAACCTCTACGGCGCCAACGCCGAGTCGATCGACCCACTAGGCAATGTGACCCACTACTACTACGACAGCAACCTGAACTTGACCAAGGTCCTCGGTCCCGGGGGTGTGAGTTATACTTATACTTATGATGCGAATGGCGACCTCACCAGCCAGACCGACCCCCTTGGCCTGACCACGGCCTTCACCTACGACGCCAACAACAACCTCACCAGCTACACCGACGCCAAGGGCAACACCACCAGCTATGCCTACGACAGCGCGAACGACCTGCTGTCGATCACCTACGCCAACGGCACTGAGCAAAAATCCAGCTACAACCCGCTCGGCGAGGCTACACAGTACATCAATGCCAGCGGCCAGGCGATCGGCTACACCTACAACGCCCAAGGTCTGGTTGCGACCGCGAGGTTCGCCGACGGCACGTCTTATTCCTACACCTACAACGTCCAGGGCAACCTCACCAGCGCCACCGACGCCCAGGGCAACGTCACGACGTTCGTTTACGCCGACGCAAGCAACCCCGTCCTTCTCACCGAGGTTGAGTACCCGGACGGCACCTGGCTCAAGTTCAGCTACAACCTTGTCGGCCAGCGCACCCAGAGCGTCGATCAAACCGGTTTCACCGTCAACTACGCATACGACTCGCTGGGCCGGCTTTCGGAGCTGACCGACGGCAGCGGCAACCTGATCGTTCAATACACGTACGACGCCGCCGGCGACTTGATCCAGAAGGACATGGGCAACGGCACGCGCACGGTTTACACCTACGACGGCGACGGCGACGTGCTATCGATCACGAACTATGCGCCCAACCACGTCACGATCAACTCGTTCGACGATTACACCTACGATCCGCTGGGCAACGTGCTGACCGACACCAACCAGGACGGCGAGTGGACTTACTCCTACGACGCCGATAGCCAGCTCATTCAAGCGGTCTTCACGCCCAACAGCGCCGATCCAGACCTGCTGGCGGCCCAGGATCTCCAGTACGTCTACGACGCGGCCGGCAACCGGACCTCTGAAACCGACAACGGAGTGACCACGACCTATGTGACCAACAACGTCAACGAGTACACGAGCTCCACGACCAATGGCGTCACCACGGACTATCAATACGATGCCGACGGGAACCTCGTTGCCCAGATCACTGGAAGCAGCACAACCACCTACACGTTCAACGAGCTGAACCAGTTGACAGCCGTCAACGGGCCGGGCCTGACGGCCAGCTATGGCTATGATCCGCTCGGCAACCTCGTATCGCAGACGGTCAGTGGCGTGACCACGAAGTTCCAGATCGACCCGATCGAGCTGGGCAATGTGGTAGGGCAGTACAACGGTAGCGGCCAGGTCGTCGCTCACTACACTTATGGAATGGGGCTCATTTCGCAGATCGACGGCGCCGGCAATGCGCACTACTATGAATTTTCGGCGATCGGAAATACCATCGAGTTGACAAATGCTGCAGGAGCGGTGGTCAATTCTTACGTATACGATCCATTCGGTGGTTCGCTCAGCAAGTCCGAGTCCGTCGCCAATCCTTTCCAGTTCGTTGGCGAGTATGGCGTGATGGACGAGGGGACTGGTCTGGAATTCATGCGGGCAAGATTCTATGACGCAGATCTCGGCCGGTTCGTGGCGCCCGATCCGCTAGGGATATTGGCGGGAGACACGAATTACTATAGAACAACGCATAATAATCCACTGACTCTCATTGATCCTTCAGGCTTTGATTCTTGTCAAGACAATCCGATGGGCGACAGCCCATGGTGGCGAAACCTTCAATGGTGGGAGAATCTCATAATCAATTTCGTTACTGGCCTGAAGGAAGCGCCGCCCGGGGCGGGAGAGGCAATCAGTCTATTGCAGCAGACACCAAATCTCTATCGAACTATCGGCGGGATGCAGAATTACAATGAACAGTTTAACGAGGCACACAAAGCAGCATTCGGATCCGATGCCCCGAGCGGACCATCCTGGATCCGAAACCTTGGAGGTCTCGGAGCGTGCGCTGATGGCGACGGAGGGTTCGGTAGAGGCGGCGCCGCAAATGCTTCGAGTGGTGCGAATGCCGGGGGTGACCCGGCGGTGGATCCACTGGTGGCGGAGGCGGTGCTGGCGGCGGCTGTTGCGGCGGACCGCCCCCGCCCGCGGCCCCGCCTTGTGAAGGATGCGGCGGAAGCGGAGGCGGAGGTGCAACAACCGGAGTGACCTCTCACGACCCCAACTCCCTGGACGGCCCCGCCGGTTACGGGCAAGACAATTTTGTCTCCGACACCAGCCAGCTCCCCTACCAGATCAACTTCGAGAACGACCCAACGGCCACAGCCCCGGCGCAGCAAGTCGACATCACCGACCCACTCGATCCCAACCTGGACTGGAGCACATTCCAGCTCACGGCCGTCGGATTCGGCAAAACGTACATCGCCATTCCTCCCGGCCGGCAGCACTACGACACGACCGTGAACGTGACCGAAAACGACCAGAACTTCGAGGTCGTCGTTAGCCTCAACCTGGACCCGGCCACGGGGATCTTCACGGCCTCGTTCCAGTCGATCGATCCCTCCACGAACCTGCCCCCCGCGAACCTCTTGACAGGCTTCCTGCCCCCGGAAGACGGCACCGGCCGTGGAATCGGCTTCGTCAGTTTCACCGTTAGCCCCAACGCCGGCTTGGCCACCGGCACCCAGATCCGCAACGTCGCCCTGGTGACATTCGACCTCGGCCAGTCCATCGCCACCGATCAGGTGAACGATCAAGACCCAACCCAGGGAATCGACCCGACCAAACAAGCCCTCGTCACGATCGACTCGGTTCCTCCGACCAGCAGCGTCAGTCCCCTCCCGGCCAACGAATCCACAACCAGCTTCACCGTGACCTGGTCGGGCCAGGATGACCCGGGCGGCTCGGGCGTCGCGTTTTACAACATCTACGAATCCGAAGACGGCGGACCATACGCGCTCTGGCAATCCGACACCACGCAGACGTCGGCCACTTTCACGGGCAATTATGGACACACCTACGCGTTCTACAGCGTTGCCACTGACAATGTCGGGAACCAGGAGGCAACCCCCTCCGCCGCCCAGGCGTCGACGACCTGCTTCGGCGAGCCGGGCATTGCCTTGGCCCCTAGCATCTCCGGGCCGGTCTACGGTCAATCGCTGAGCTTCACGGTCACGGTCTCGCCGGCCACGTCCGGATTGCCCACGCCGACCGGCACCGTGCAGTTCTTGATCGACGGGGCGAACTTCGGCAGTCCCGTGATACTCGTCAACGGGGCGGCCACCAGCCAGGCGATCTCGGCCCTGTCGGCGGCCCAGTACACGATCTCGGTCAGCTACTCGGGCGATCCCGACTTTGTCGCGTCCACCACGAGCATTCCGCTTGTCGTCGCCCCGGCCGTACTCGCCGTCACGGCCGACAATCAGACCATGAACCACGGTGACGTCGTTCCGGCCCTGACCTACACGGTCAGTGGCTTCGTCAACGGCGACACGTCAAGCGTCGTCAGCGGCAGCGCCAGCCTGATTACCACCGCAACCTCTTCCAGCCCGGCCGGATACTACCCGATCACGGTGAGTGCGGGCTTACTCGCGGCCGCGAACTACACTTTCAACCTGGTCAGCAGTACCCTGACCGTTCAGCCCAAGGTGCTTGACGTCCGCCTCGATTACGGGTCGAAGAGCATCTCACTCATCGGCCTGAATCGCGACCTGCCGTTCGCGACCATCAAGGCCATCGACGTCATCTTCAGCGACAACGTCGCGGTGAACATGGGCCAGCTTTCGCTGACCGGCGCGAACGTCTCGAGCTACGGATTCAGCGGATTCAGCTACAACCCGGTCACGGACGACGCCACCTGGACCCTGCCGTCGGCAATAGGAGTAGACCATTTGATGATGGCTCTCGACGGCGAGACCTTCGCCGCTAAGCCGACAATCGGCGTTAATCCCTTTGCGACCAAGTTCGCGGTCCTGCCTGGCGACATCAATGGCGATGGCGTGGTCAACGCCCAGGACATGGTCCTGGCGCGAAACGCCATGCTGGGCACCGGAGACCCGAGCATGATAGGATGGGCGGATCTTGACGGCAACGGAGTCGTCGACATCAACGACTACAACGCGGTGCGGAAGAACATCGGCCAGCATCTGTGAGTCGGAAACTAGCGCGGTTTGCTCGCGCGTTGCATACAGCGATCAAGAAAGGCCGTGGCGATCCTACCTTCTCCCCGCGGGAGAAGGTGCCCCGCAGGGGCGGATGAGGGATGAGATGCTAGCCTTGGCCCGCAAATTCCCCTCATCCGGCCGTTCCGGCCACCTTCTCCCCGCGGGAGAAGGAGAGGACGTCCCGCCGCGTCTGCAACTCAACGGTAAAACGCGCTAACATGATGTCCAGCCCGACACAGTGATGACGAAACTGTTCACCGTTTCGCACGTCAACCATCGCTACTTTTACGGGTCTTCTGCAAATCGTGTGGGTAGTTTTGAGGCTTTTTTCCGCCGTGAGTGTGTAAGAACCGGTGCGAGAAGCCTGCATCTGCCTTGTTAGTCGGAGTCACGAGATTGCCTCGTGATGTAGATATGTGGCTGGATTTTCAGAGGCATGACTCCGGTGTCCGACGGTATCGAGCAACTGCCACCGGTGGCTCTCACCATCAGGGACTGCTGTCCTTCGGCGTATCGTGGGCGTGGATATCGCATCTCAGTTTGCGTCTTCGTCCAGCCCGACACCGTTTTACCGGGCAGCATCAGATTAGCCTCGCAGAACAACGTGGGTGTTCACCATCGGACACCGGAGTCATGCCTCTGAAAATCCATCCTATTTCCCCATCGGCGCATCGTGACAGGTTTCCGGTGGTGCGAGACGTGATCTTCACGAGGAAAAACAGACGGTTTCCTAGTCCTCGAAGGGTGAAATCTACCCACACGATTTGCAGAAGAGCCAATAAACTGCTTGGTGTGATCAAGGTCGCCGTGATCTCCGGTGGCAACTGGCCGCAATTTCAAAAACAAGTGCTCTCTCATCTTACCGGTGACAAACGCCTGAAGAATCTTTCGCTCCTCCCTACATGTGGAACACAGTTCTACAAATACGAAAAAGGTTGGGGGTGGACACCTTCGGAGCATCAGCCCCCGGGCCGGTCGTGATGCAGCACTATGGCTTCACCGTGGAGAATGTCTGCAAGCAAACCCATGACTTGCTCCGGCAGTACAAGGAGGAACCATGATGCGCGTGGGAATCGCCGCGGACCATGGAGGTTTACGTTGAAAGGGTATCGATGCCCTGGCCGCCCAGCTCCAGGATGAAGGGGCCAGATCGTTCGTCAAGTCCTGGAAAGAGCTGATGGCCTGCATCGCATCCAAAAGCAAGGCGCTAAAATGACCCATTCGGTGATGTCCGCTAACGGAACCAAGGCCTCGAATGACGGCGTGATCACGTCGGTACGCGGAAGCGTGGTCGATGCGCGGTTCGATGACAGCTTGCCGCCCATCTACTCGTTGCTGCGCGCAGGGAAGGAGGCGCGAGTCGCCATCGAGGTGCTGATGCAACTCGATGAACGTCATGTCCGCGGGATCGCGCTACAACCCACGCAGGGTCTCGCTCGCGGCATGTCCGTGGAGGACACCGGCGGGCCATTGAAGGTGCCGGTCGGCAAAGAGATTATCTCGCGAATGTTCGACGTTTTCGGAAACCCCATTGACCGCCAGCCGGCGCCGGCGGATGTGGAATGGCGGACCATCCATCGAGACCCGCCGTCGTTGGCCAGTCGTTCCACCAAGTCCGAAGTCTTTGAAACGGGCATCAAGGTCATTGACGTGCTGGTGCCGCTCGAGCGCGGCGGCAAGGCGGGACTGTTCGGGGGCGCGGGGGTCGGCAAGACGGTGTTACTCACCGAAATGATTCACAACATGGTCGGGCATCAAAAGGGAGTGAGCATATTTTGCGGCATCGGCGAGCGCTGTCGCGAAGGAGAAGAGCTCTATCATGATATGAAAGAAGCCGGCGTGCTTCCGCACATGGTCATGATGTTCGGCCAGATGAACGAGCCTCCGGGCGCCCGGTTCCGCGTGGGCCTGGCGGCGCTCACGATGGCCGAGTATTTCCGGGATGATGAGCATCGCGATGTACTGTTGCTCATCGATAATATATTTCGTTTCATCCAGGCGGGCATGGAGGTGTCCGGCTTGATGGGACAGATGCCCTCGCGACTGGGCTATCAACCGACGATGGGCACCGAGTTATCGGGACTGGAAGAGCGCATTGCCAACACCAACACGGGCGCGATCACGTCCATTCAGGCTGTCTATGTACCGGCGGACGACCTGACAGACCCGGCGGCAGTGCACACGTTCTCGCACCTTTCCGCGTCGATCGTTCTCTCCCGCAAGCGGGCGAGCGAGGGACTGTACCCGGCCATCGATCTGCTCCAATCCAACTCCAAGATGGCAACACCAAGCATCATCGGTGAACGGCATTACCTCCTGGCGCAGGAAATCCGCAAGACGCTGGCGCAGTACGAGCAGCTCAAGGACATCATTGCCATGCTCGGGATGGAGCAACTCTCTCCGGATGACCGTAACGTCGTCGGCCGCGCCCGCAGGCTGGAGCGCTTTCTGACCCAGCCGTTCTTCGCGACCGAGCAGTTCAGTGGCATCAAGGGAAAGGACGTCAGCCTGAAGGACGCGATCGACGGCTGTGAGCGCATCCTGAACGATGAGTTCAAGGACTATCCCGAGAGTGCCTTTTACATGATCGGGGCGATTGACGAGGCCAAGGAAAAAGCAAAGGCCGCCACGCCCGCAAGTCCTGCCGATCCTGGTCCCAAACCCAAAGCTCAAGTGAAACCCCAGGCGGCCGGGAAACCCCAACCCAAGGTCGAACAGGGAGCCAACGCCCATTAATCTCAAGGTCCTCCTCCCCTTCAAGGTTTTCGTCGAAAAGAAGGGCGTGAAACGGATCGTGGCCCAGACGCTCCAGGGTTCCTTCGGACTCTTGCCGCACCGACTCGACTGCGCGGCAGCCCTGGCGCCTGGGATTCTGAGCTATGAAACGGAGGCGGAAGGCGAGGTCTATCTGGCCGTCGATCAAGGGGTGCTGGTCAAGGCGGGCATGGATGTTCTGGTCTCGGTGCGTAATGCCATCGGCGGGACGGACCTCGACAAACTCCACGAGGCCGTGAAGCGGGAGTTTCTCAGCCTGGACGAGCAGGAGAAGACCGTTCGCTCCGTGCTGGTGAAGATGGAGAGCGGATTCATCCGCCGCTTCATGGAGTTTCAACATGAATGAAGACTTCAAAGCGAATGTCGCGAACCAAGAGACGATCTTCAGCCGGCAGGTCGGCGCACAGGCGGCACGCAAGCTGAAGGCGCGGCGCGAAGGCACGAAGAGCGTCTGGTTCGGCCTGGGCATGTCAGGGTTGATCGGCTGGTCGGTGACGGTTCCGACCCTGATCGGCGCG
>Ga0208199_1000867_pt1 | contig 11389 bp, 11 predicted proteins | sample Sb_taG_FD_187705 | JGI IMG/M metagenome (GOLD analysis project Ga0208199, IMG submission 187705) | Peat soil microbial communities from Weissenstadt, Germany - Sb_50d_1_NS metaG (SPAdes) (version 2) | ecosystem: Environmental > Terrestrial > Soil > Wetlands > Peat | place: Germany: Weissenstadt... | reverse complement strand
CGACGGCACCCAGCGCACCATCGCCCAGGTGGCACCGGCCGGGACCCGCATGAACGACGGCGCCTGCGATCCCCAGGGCAGGTTCTGGGGCGGCACCCTGGCCAACGACCACCACACCGGCGGAGGCACGCTCTACCGGCTGGACCGGACCGGGCAGACCGAGGTGATGCTCGAGGGCCTGACGATCTCCAACGGAATCGGCTGGAGCCCCGACGGCCGGACAATGTACCTAGTGGACAGCGGCCCGCGGGTGGTCCACGCGTTCACGTTCGACGGTGATCGCGGCACCATCTCCGCCGGGCGAGTCCTGGTCACCGTGCCCGAAGACATCGGAGCACCAGACGGGATGACGGTGGACGCCGCAGGTGACCTCTGGGTGGCGATCTACGGCGGCGGGCGGGTCAACCGCTACGCACCCGACGGCTCGCTGCGCGACGTGTACCCCATCCCGGCCCGGGTGTGCACGTGCTGCGCCTTCGGCGGCCCCGGCCTGCACCGGCTCTTCGTCACCACAGCCACAGAGGGCTGGACCGACGAGCAGCGCCGCGCCGATCTGGACGCCGGCCTGGTCTACCGGGTGGACACAGATGCCACCGGCCGGCCGGCAGCGCCGTACCGCCCGGATCCGGCGTGGTGGGAAGGCTTCACCCGGTAAAGCAGAACCACCAACTTCGAGACCAACAGGCGCCGAGGCCAGGACGTCGGAGCACCGGACGGAATGACCGTCGGTACCACCCATGACCTCTGGGTGGGCTGGCGCCGGCGTAGGCAGCAGATCGGCGGGCCAGTCAGCTCGGGGATAGCCTTCAGGCATCGGCGTCACTATCGGTGCCCAGCCGCAGGCACAGCCATTCCGCGTAGGACCTGGAGTCCTCCGGGCCGGGTTCCACGCCACCGGGCAGGGCCTGGGCGAACATGAGCGCGGCGGTAGCCTCGAGTGCGCTGCGGAGCAGGCTGGCGGGGCCGGTCGCCTCGAATCCCAGGGTCCACCAGTCCTGGCCACGCGTGCGGACCTCGGTGAGTTCCGCCTCGCACCGCAGCTCGCCGCCCAGCCCTAGGGCGGGCGCCATGATCGGCCCGCTGGCCAGTGAGAACCGGGTGATGCGCCGCCGTTTGCGTACCGGCCGCCAGCCGGCCGGGTCACCGCTGTCCTGGGGGAGCGGGCTGAACGGAAAGGACCACTTCTGCCAGGCCTCCAGGCGGCCGCGGGCGCGTCCGGCCACCTCGAGGATGCCCGGACTCCCGCGGTACACCTTCACCTCCAGTGCCCCGCCCCCGCGGACCTTCACCGACAGCCCGCGCAACGGCGGATCCAGCAGGTAGGTATCCTCGCGTGACTCCACCCGGGCCGGGAACCGCCCGAACCATCCGGCCACCGCGGTTTCGAGCTGGCCCGGGAAGATCCAGCGCACCTCAAGGCTGCGGACTCCTTCGGTGACCGGGCTCTGAGGCGGTTCAGCCGTCATCGTCATGTGCTCCTGCCGCCGCCCGGCCGGCCCTGGGCACTGCCGCCGCACGCCTCCCTGTGCCAGGCCAGCTGGGTATCGTCTCGTGCTTGCTTTCTCCCGCCGTTCTGCGCCGGCCTTGGCGCCTGCAGCTTGCCGACCATCATGAGCTACGCCCAGGGCCTGATCGCCGAGACGTCTGTCGGGCTGAAAGCCATCGCGGTCGTGAACGACAGGTACAGGCAGGCGATGCCCTATCTGGCGCTGCTGACGTACAGGCTCTGCTCCCGGGCCTGTCCTTAGGCGCCGACGGGAGGGGCTTTCCCGGCCTGAGGGCCGGTTCGCCCGGCGGCGATGACGGTATCGACGTTGCGGAGGAAGTCGATCAGCGTGATCGCGAGGAACCCTGCGCCGATGAGCGCCAGGATTTGCGCCTCGGGCCGTCCGGTCCTGCGGGCGATCAGCCGGGCGACCGGCTGAGCGGCGGTCCTGGTCCAGCCGGTCAGTCCCGCCTGGCCCATCGCCACGAAGTTCCATTTCGCCATCTGGAGCGCTCCTTACCTGCTGTCGCCTACGTCCGGGCCCGGCCGGGGGCTGGCGGGTCAGCTGACTTCCGCGGCGGCCCCCGTGCGCGTGCCCGGCCGGTAGGCGGCTCGGGGGTTACATCTCGTTGACCGCTTGCTGCAGAGCCTTGTCGATGTCCTTGGGGTCCACGCCAAGCTCCTGGGCTGTCTGCTTCTCCGCCCTGGTCACCGCGTTCTTGATCGCGTCCTCGACCTTGCTCTCGCCGACCACGATGAGCCCGGCCTGCCCCGGGTCGATGAAGTCGCCCAGCTGCTTGGCCTGCGAGCGCGACATCCCCTTGGACAGGTGCCCGGTGACCCCGCCGGCCAGGCCGCCGACCGCGGCCGCGCCCAGCACCGCCGGCGGGAAGATGACCCCGATCGCCGCCCCGGCGGCAACGCCCCACCAGGCACCATGGCGGGTGGCCGTCTCGTCCTTATTCTCATGGACCTTGCCGTTGGCATCCTTGGTGACCACAGCCGCATCGTAGGAACCCACCAGGCCCGCCGCGTGAGCGTCCTTGACGACCTGGTAGTCCTCTTGTGCTGTTGCCTCATCCGGATACGTTGCCACCAGGATGAACGTGCTACCGGACCCGGACATGGCGACCTCCTTCAGTCCCGCTGGCATCTTTTGCCAGGCGGTTCAGCCAATCCGCCGCAGCCGTCACCCGGCTGCGGCATCCCGATCTCAGGCTCACACCCCGGCAGGTGACCCGGCATCACCTGCCAGCCGAAATCCCCTAGGGGAGAAACCACGACCGCGCGGCATAACCGCCGCCGGACCGGCCCGCCAGACGCGAGCCGCCCGGTCCCCGGACCAGGAGCCCGCCTCCAGCGCCGCGGCCGCCCATGCCGGGCCTCGCGGTCCATCCGCCGGGCACACCGCCGCGACAGGTGCTCCAGGCCTGGCCCGCCTGGCGTGGCCCTGCCCAATGCCTACTGGGATCACCTAGGGGAATTCGGCCGGCAGGTGATGCCGGGTCACCTGCCCGAGTGCGAGCCTGCTGGGTGACGGACCTTCGCCCCTAGCGGGAACGGCTGGCCCGCTTATCGGGTAGAGAAATGCCGGGTTTGCTCCGCCCAGGTGAAGCTCGCGGGCCTGCCCCGCTGCTGGTGACTGAGCGGGTTTTCCGGTCCGTGGTGTCGTTCGGTGCCGCCGCAGGAGGGCTGCTTCGCCGGTCCCGGGCCAAGGTGCTGAGAGGTGAGTCGTGAGCCAGGTGTCGAAGATATTCCAGCTCAACCGGCAGGGATTTAACCTGCGCGCAGGCGTCGTCTTCGCGGTCGTGCTGGGGCTGCTGATCATCGTGGGCGTGCTCCCAGCGGAGCGGAGGTACTTCCTCACTGCGATCTTCGGGGCGGTGATCGTGGCCGTGAGCGACCCCGGCGGGAACTACGGCTACCGGGTACCCCGGCTGGCCGTGGTCGCCGCGGCCGGTGCGCTGCTGACGGCCCTGGGATTCGGCATCGGCGGCGGGGCCTGGGGGTTCGTGGTGCTGGCCGCCTTCGTGGCCACGTTGCTGGGCGGGCTGGCGGTGACATACGGCCTGCACCGATTTATCGCGGCCTATCTTCTCAACGTCTGGTTCATCATCGCCCTCGGCCTGCCGACTCTCATCTCCTTCCAAGTACCAGGTCTCTTCCAGTCCGGCCTGATCCACACCGAACCGTGGCAGCAGGCGCTGGCCTGGCTCATCGGGTCGGCCCTATGGATCGCTTACACCTTCATCATGTGGCTGGCCCGCGGGCGGGTCACCGAGCCGCAGCCTGTCGCCGAGATCCCCGGGGATATCTCGCCGAGGCCGCTGACCCGGCCAATTATCCTTTTCGCGGTGATCCGGGCCGCCGCCCTGGCGATCGCCGTCGCGATCTCCTTCGGACTGCACCTGCCCAACGCCTACTGGATGCCCATCGCCACCATCATTGCCATGAAGCCCGACCTGCAGCAATCCGCCCTCATTGCCGAGCAGCGCATCGCCGGGACGGTCGTGGGCGCCGCGGTGGCCGCCCTCGTCCTGCTGGCGGTCGACAACAGGACCGCACTCGAAGTCATCGTCGTCGTCTTGGTCGCGCTGGGGGCGTCGATCCACGGCGTGAACTACGCCTGGTACACCGCAGCCTTGGCCGGAGCCATCCTGATCGCAGCGGACGTGCCTCACCCGTCCAACCTTACTGACGAGGGACGCAGGATCCTGTTCACGTTCGCCGGTGTCGGAATCGCCGTCATCGTGATGTTCCTGGCGGACCGGCTGCAAAAGCACGCCGCTAAAGCGGCACCACAGGCACCTGCTCACCCGGCCCCGGCGACCTGAGCGGCCAGGACGCCGTCGGCCAGACGCCAGGCACGTGACTATCAACGGGATGCCGGGCCGCGGCCTGGCAGAGACGGGAGTCCTACGACAAGCTGGTGCTGTGCCCGGGGGCCGAGCCGGTCCGGCCGCCGGTCCCGGGGGCGGATGATCCGCGGGTGGACGTGCTGCGCAACATCCCCGACATGGACCGGATCATCACCCAGCTGGACAAGGACGCGACGAGCGCGGTGATCGTCGGCGGCAGCTACATCGGGCTGGAGCTCACCGAGGCGTTCCGGGACCGCGGGCTGGCAACGACCGTCGTCGAGCGGACCGAACGGCTGATGCCGTGGCTGGACCCGGAGATGACACGGATCCTGGACTACCACGTCGCCACCCACGATGTGGACCTGCGGCTGGGCACGTCGGCCACGGCCGTTCGTCCCGGGGAGGACGGCAGGCTGGTGGTCGATCTGTCCGACGGCATGTCAGTGGAGGCTGATGTTGTCGTGATGGCGGCCGGGGCGCGTCCCAACGTGGATCTTGCCCGTGACGCCGGCCTGAAGATCGGGCCGCGCGGCGGCATCGTGGTCGATGCGCAGATGCGCACCTCGGCACCGGACATCCTGGCGGCCGGGGACGCGGTGGAGACCGCTCACTTGCTGACCGGCGAGCCTGTGCTGTCCATGCTGGCCGGGCCGGCAAACCGGGAAGGCCGGATCGCCGCGGACACGATCGCCGGCCGCGAGGATGTCGGCGGCTACCGGGGCACCCAGGGCACGGCCGTGGTCAAGGTGTTCGAGATGACCGCCGGCGGCACCGGCCTGACCGAGACCGAGCTGGCCGCGGCCGGGATGGACTTCCGCAAGGTCTACACCCACCAGAACGGCCACGCCGCCTACTATCCCGGCACTGCGCCGCTGTTCTTGAAGGTGCTGTTCGACCCGGCCGGTGGCAAGCTGCTGGGCGCGCAGGTGCTCGGCTGGGACGGCGTCGACAAGCGCATCGACGTCCTGGCGGTCGCGCTGCGCGCCGGGATGACGGTGTTCGACCTGGAGCACCTGGAGCTGGCCTATGCCCCGCCGTACGGGGCGGCGAAGGACCCGGTCAACATGGCCGGCTTCCTGGGCGCGAACCTGCTGCGCGGCGACATCGACCTGTGGTACCCGGAGGCCTACCCGGACTGCGCCGGGAAGGTGACGATCCTGGATGTGCGCACCCCGGCTGAATACGACGCCTGGCACATCCCTGGAGCGGTCCTGCTGCCCTACACCGAGCTGCGGCAACGGCTGGATGAGGTGCCCCGGGACAAGCCCGTGTACACCTACTGCCGGTCGGGTTTCCGCAGCTACATCGCCTACTGCGTGCTGAAGCAGAACGGGTGGGACCAGGTGGCATTCCTGGCCGGCGGGATGATGACCTACCACGGCTACCACCGCACCCCGCTGGCCGTGGGCCAGGGCGGCATGCCGATGGTCGCCCACGCCGAGGACCGGCTGGCGCAGCGCCCCGGCGCGCTAGAACACGTCTGACAATCGACGCGAAAAGCGTCAAAGAACTCAAGGTCGGCTCAGCAGAAGTAGGGACCTTCGGCCTATGGATCCAAGAATCTGCATCAGGCAGCCTAGGCGCTATGTGCCCTGCGCAGGAGGCTTCCGGCAACGTGCGGGTAGCGACCCGGTCGCGCCGTCCGGTAGTGCCGCAGGCCCGTCAGGGCATCGCTAAACGGCAAGACTTCGCCGCTGAATTGCCAGACTCCGCCGCGGGCGACGGGGTGCGACAGGGCTCGGAGCAGCCGATCCTGGTCAGCACGAAACTGCATCCGCCGCCTGTGCGCGAGGAGACGATTCCGCGGGAGCGCCTTGTGGAACGTCTTCGAAGCGGGTCGGACCGCAGGCTCACGCTCGTTGCTAGCCCTGCGGGTTTCGGGAAGACGACCCTGCTGGCGGCGTGGCGCGAGGCCGAGGCCGCGCGGAAGCCCGTGGCGTGGCTGACGCTGGACGAGGGCGACAACGACCCTGTGGTCCTCTGGTCTTATGCGATCGAGGCGCTCCGCCGCGCCAGCCCCGCCGTCGCCCGGTCGGCGCCGGCGCGTACGGTCGTGGCACCGGTCGTGGACGCGGTCCTGCCGCACCTGGTCAACGAGCTGGACAGCCTGGGTGAGATCACGCTAATCCTGGATGACTTTCACCGGCTCTCAAGCGTCCCGGCCCGCGCCAGTGTGCGGTGGTTCATCGACCATGCACCGCCCGGGTTCCAGCTCGTGCTCGCGAGCAGGACGGAGCCGGTTCTGCCGGTGGCTGCGCTGCGCGCCCATAACGAGCTGCTCGAGATACGAGCCGGCGATCTGTGCTTCACCCCCGAGGAGGCGGACGCCTTCCTGAACGGCCGCCTCGGGCTTGACCTCACGCCCGAGGATATCGAAGGTCTCGTATGGAAGACGGAGGGATGGCCGGCCGGGCTCTACCTCGCGGCACTCTCGCTGCAGCACACTGCCGACCGGCACGCTTTCGTGAGCAGATTCGGCGGCTCGAGCCGTCACGTGATCGATTTCCTGGAGACCGAAGTGCTCCAGGCGCATGACCCGCCGATGCAGGAGCTGATGCTCCGCACGTCGGTTCTCGAACGGCTGTCGGGTCCCCTCTGCGATGCCGTGCTGGACCAGGAGGGCTCGGCCGCGATGCTCGACACGCTATCGCGGAGCAACCTGTTCCTGGTCCGGCTCGACGATGAGGGCAGCTGGTACCGCTTCCACCACCTCTTCGCGCAGTTGCTCCGGGTGGAGCTCGAGCGGCGCGAGCCGGGCCTGGCCCCGGTGCTGCACCGCCGCGCGTCCTGCTGGCATCGTGATCACGGGACGACCGACGAGGCGATCCAGCATGCCATAGCAGCCGGGGCGTACGCCGAGGCCGCCGAGCTGATCCAGGGTCCCTGGATCAGCTATGCTAACTCGTGCCGGTACGACACCGTGCTGGCCTGGCTGCGGCGGCTCCCCGAGGAGATACTGGACGGTAACGCGCAGCTGCTCCTGATCCAGGCGTGGGTGCTGTCGCTGTCCGCCCGGCAGGAGGAGGCCGCACTGGCGGTCGCGGCGGCCGAACGGCTGGGCGATCTGGGCGCAGGGCCGCTGCCGGACGGTTTCAGCTCGGGCGAGGCGAGCCTGACGATGCTGCGGGCCTGCTTTCCGTGGGGAGACGTCGGCGCCCAGCTGGACAATGGCCGCCGGGCGGCCGAGCTTGAGGGCCCCGGGTCGCCTTGGCGGCCATTGGCGTGCTGGGCGGTCGGCACGGGCCTGTACTTCCGGGGTGAGCCCGGCGAGGCCGACCGGTGGTTCGCGGAATCGGCGGCGCTGGCGCCCGCGAGCGCGCAGTGGCTGGCTGGCGAGGCGTCGCTGGCCTACCGATCGTGGATCGCCGGCGAGCGGGGCCGTGTTGAGGAACAGCGGGTGCTGGCCGAGAGGGCCGCCGAATTCGTCCGGGAGCACGGCGCCGGGAAGGTCATCGGCGTGGCTCCGCTGGCGCTCGGGGTATCGCTCGCGGCGCGCGGCAGGCCTGGGGAGGCACTGCCGCTGATCGAACGCGGCATCGCCTTCTCGCGGACCTTTGGGCAGCCCATCCAGCTGGCGAATGCGCTGCTCAGCCAGGCGCCGGTGCTGCGGGCCCTAGGGGAGCACACGCGTGCCGCCGATGCGGTAGCCGAGGCGAGATCCATCCTCGGATCCTGCCCGGATCCGGGGATCCTGGCCGGGAGGCTGGCCGCCCTGGACCGGCCACCGCCGATCCGCCGCGTCCGGTCCGCAGATCAGGAGCTGACGCAGCAGGAGCTCCGGGTGCTCAAGCTCCTGCACGGCGATCTGTCCGAGCGGGATATCGGCCGGGAGCTGTACGTGTCGCACAGCACAGTCCACAGTCATGTCCGGGCGATCTACCGCAAGCTCGCGGTGTCCTCGCGGGCCGACGCGCTCCAACGTGGCCGCCAGCTCGGCCTCCTGTAGCGGGCATCCAGGGGATAACGCCCCGGGCGCCGCCCTCCGGCGTCGCCGCCCAAGCCTGCTGTCTCGTTGTCTGTGACTGGCCAGCGCCCGGGCGGGCGGGCCGGGTCGGGCCTGGCGGCGGTTTCCCCTAGGGGAGTCCTTCCGGCAGGTGATGACGGGTCCCCTGGCGGAGTGTGAGGCTCGCAGACATGGACAGCAACGGGGTGCCAGGCCGCAGGTACCGGCTGGTCCTTCGCGGGGAGCTGGGCGATGCGTTCGGATTCCTGTTTGCCGGCATGCGCCTGCAGCGGGTTGCGGGCATGACGGTGCTGACCGGCCAGGTGACCGATCAGGCGCACCTGGCCGGGCTCATCGAGCAAATCCAGGAGCTGGGCGTTGAGCTCGTATCCGTCAATCCGGACCAGGAAACCGACGGCGGCGCAGGTCCTGGGGCGGAACCCGGCCGGTCATGACGGCTCGCCGGCACATCCGCAGCGACCCGGGCCGGCTCGCTTACCTCTCATCAGGACAGCGCTGGCCATCTTCGCGGTGGGAGGCATCGCCGCCAAGCGCCGGGGAGAGCGTTACCTGGCGGCCGGCCCGGTGTCATCGCCCGTATCCGAGCGTTGTGCCCGGCCGCGTTGCACCGCCCCCACGAGCACTCGTATGCCGGCGCCCAGAAATGCGAGGTCGGCGAGCATCTGGACGATGAGCACCACCCGGGCGGCCTCGGATTTGGCGGTGATGTCCCCGAAACCCACCGTGGAGAACACGGTCACCGTGAAGTACAACGCGTCGGTGCGGGTCAGCGGCTCGGTGAAACTCCCCGCGGAGGCCCGTTCCATCACAAAGTAGGTGGAGGCGAACAGCACCAGGAACAGGGGCAGGATCAACCCCAGCGTCTCGGCCGCCCGCAGACCCGGGTAGCGCGACCCGGCGATGGCCCTGACCTGCCACACCATGACACCCGCGAAGACCACGATGCCGATCAGCAGGCGGATCGCCGTGTCGGAGTCCCAGGGCCGGTCCAGCGGAACCACGTAGTACAGAACGACCAGCACCACCGCGGTCAGGACGCTGCGCAGGACCGCCCGGACGATGAGCCGCCGCCGCTTGGCCGCCGGCAGGGCCTGGAAGTGCTGGTTCGTCATGCTCCCCCCGTGCCGCGCTCTCCCTGGGGCGGGCTCGCCTAGTAGGCGAGCCTCCGCGAAGGCATCAGCGCGCCGATGAGCCAGAAGAATGGCAAGAAGAGCCCGATGATGAACATCACCCAATGACCCTTCCTGATCGACATAACACCAAGAGTGATCATGAGTATCAGGTAGATGATACCGCCGGTGATGGCCCACACCATTTCGGTCCTCCTTGCAGAACGTTCCCGCTGTCTTTCGGCAACGGTTCTCTGACCTATCCGCACGGCCAAGGGCCGAACGTCCCGCCGGACGTCCCCACCGCCCGCGGCTGCCCGTCGCCAGAGTCCCCGGCAGGCGACCCCATATGGGTCAGGGACCCCACCGCGTCAGCGGCTCGGCTTTGACTCGGAGGACTCGGCCGAGATCATTTCACAGGGGGGATGGCGGTTGAACCCTGTGCGCAAATGGCCGTGCTCGTCCGGGTAACGCGGCCTGAGCGAGGCCGGTTCACTGACTACTTGCAGTCCCGTAGGGCCTCGACGGGGAACAAGCTGATGGCAAGCTGACCCGTCCGCACAAGCGAGCCCCAGCGACAGAGGAGTTGGAAGCGGCGCCCTCACGGTCGAAGACCCACGTGCTCGCCGCGACTGGGCGGGAATTCGCATCTGACGCTGCCGTCGTGAAGAAAGTCAGATCCCGAGGCGCCCAGTCCCTGCCGAGCCCGGCTCTCTGCAAACGTCCTGGAACATTCTCCGGATGTGCCTCGCACCTAGTGGTTCCCGGAGCAACAACGTAGATCGCGATACCTCAGCATAGGGAAAGTGTCGTTCACTGCAGCCTTCAGGCGTCAGCGTCACTGTCGGCGCCGGGCCGCTAGCCTAGCCATCGGCGGGGCCGGTCGCCTCGAAACCCAGGGTCCACCAGTCCTGGCCACTTATGCGGACCTCGGTGAGTTCCACCTCGCACCGCGGCTGCTGGGCCAGCCCCGGGTCGCGTACCTCAAGCTGTCCGCTGGCGAGTGAGAACCGGCTGATGCGCCGCCGTTTGCGTACTGGCCGCCAGCCGGGTGGGTCGCCGCTGCCGGGGCTGAGCGGGCTGAAGGGAAGGACCGCTTCTGCCAGGACTCCAGGCGGCCGCGGGCGTGTCCGGCCACCTCGAGGATTCCCGGGCTCCCGTAGTACACCTTCACCTCCAGTGCCCCGCCCCCGCCGACCTTCACCGACAGCCCGCGCAACTGCGGATCCAGCAGATAGGTGTCCTCGCGTGACTCCACCCGGGCCGGGAACCGCCCGAACCATCCGGCCACCGCGGCCTTCAGCTGGCCCGGGAAGATCCACCGCACCTCGAGGCTGCGGACTGCTTCGGCGACGGGGCTGTCAGGTGGTTCAGCCGCCATCACCACGTACTCCTGGCCCGGCCGTTTCGGCCGGCCCGGGCTCCTCCACCATCCACTTGCCCTGTGCCAGGCCAGCAGGATGATGCGCGTCGCGCGCATCGTCACGAAACCGGTCAGCACGGTCTCCATTACCAGCGGCTTCCAGTCGCCGCAGGAGGTGGCGATCGGGTGGTTCCCGCCCGCGCTGACATCGCCGAACATCAGCCGCAGGAACAGGGCGGCACCGATGGCCCCGGCGACAGGGGGTTCGGGCCATTTCACACGGCTGCATTGCGGATTGGGCGGGCGGATCTAGGTCCTGGCCTTAGATCTCGGTGGCCGCCTCGGCTCTACCGTCCTTCACCGCCGCCTGAAGCGCGGCGTAGTCGCGTTCGTTCTGGTCGGCGTAGGTTTCGGCGAAGTCGGCGATCGCCTGGTCAAATGCGTCGGAGCGGCCGAGATAGCCGGCGAGCGCGACGCGGTCATGGCCTGGTCCTCGAGCGGACCGGCGAGCGCAGCCTTCCCATCCCGTACGGACAGCCCGCGCACAAACGAGGCGATCACCAGTGATTCCCGCGCGTTGCTCTTGCTGATATTCGCCCCGGACAG
>Ga0208199_1000864_pt1 | contig 11452 bp, 10 predicted proteins | sample Sb_taG_FD_187705 | JGI IMG/M metagenome (GOLD analysis project Ga0208199, IMG submission 187705) | Peat soil microbial communities from Weissenstadt, Germany - Sb_50d_1_NS metaG (SPAdes) (version 2) | ecosystem: Environmental > Terrestrial > Soil > Wetlands > Peat | place: Germany: Weissenstadt... | reverse complement strand
CCCCTCGGTGATGTGCCGCCGGGCCTGCTCCCAGTCCAGTTCGTCGCCGCCGAACCCGGAACCCTGCTGGGGTGTCGTCCCGCGCAGGTAGGCCGTCTCGAGAGTGCGCCGGTTGTCCGCGTAGAAGGCCTGCTCATCCAGGCCCCGGTACGATTCGGCCGCGGCCCGCACGGCGGCGGCGAGCACCGGCTCGCCGTGCGCGCGCAGCCGCTCGGCCGCCTCTTCGGCCGGGCCGAAGCTCAGCACCGCGGACCGGTGCGGCCTGCCGCCCGTGTAGGGCCCGCCCTCGATCCAGGCGTACAGGTGGTCCCGGTCGAGGCCGAACGGGTGGAAGCGCTGATACCGGAAGCCGGCCGTCTGCAGCGGGACCCGCAGCACGGTGTCGAGCACGTAGTCCTCGCCGTCCTGCACCTCTGCTCATCCAGGCGCCGGGCCGCCCGGATCCTCGATGAGCACACACCGGCCGTCGGCCAGGAACGGGACGAAGGTGATCCGCCGCACCTGATCCGCGGGCGGATCAGTCCTGATCAGCTGGAACATGGGATCTCGCCGTCGGGCTGGCCGAGCAGCGCGGCCACCCGGTCATGGCTGACGGGGTCGGCCGGGACCTGTACCACCATCAGCAGGCCGGGGTCGTCTTCCAGTCGCAGTTGGAACATCTCCAGGGTGATCCTTCCGGCCTGCGGATGCCTGATGCGGATCTTGGCGGGCCTGAAGTACCGTACCGGGTACTCCGCCCACCAGTCGCGGAACTGCGGGCTCGCCTCGGTCAGCGCCGCCACGAGCTCGGCGAACCGCGGGTCGCCCGGATGCCGCCCGGCGGCCGCACGGAACTGGCTGAGCAGGACGCGGGCGGCCCGGTCCCAGGTGGTCATGCGAGCGCGGTTCTCGGCGTCCGCCGCCGCTGATCAGGCCTGCGGGCTCGTGGCCAGATCCGCAGCCTCGCGGGCCCGGTGCCGGACCTGGCCTGCTGAGCCGGGATGCTAGGAGCGGACAGCTGCGGCCGCCACCTCGCGGAGCCTGGTCCGCAGTGCCGCGCCCGCGGCGCGGTCGGTCTGCGCCTCGACGATCCGCAGGCCCGTGCCCTGCAATGCCTTGCTCAGGTCGCCTGGATGTTCGAGGCGCTGATAAGGCAGGCCGAACGCCGCCGCCAGGTGCTGCAGCCCGGCACCGTGGGGAGTGCCGAAGATCCGCTCGAACGAGCCGCTGAAGGCCGCCTGTTCCAGCGTCGAGAAGATGCCGCCGCCGTCGTTGTTGACCACGACCAGGCACAGGTCCGGGCGCGGCTCGCTGGGCCCGAGCGCCAGGCCGGCGGCGTCGTGCAGGAACGCCAGGTCTCCGATCAGGGCGAACGCCGGACCGCCGTGGGCCAGCGCCGCCCCGATGGCCGCGGACGTGGTGCCGTCGATGCCGCTGGCGCCGCGGCTGGCCAGGATCCGCAGATCGTCCCGTGGGGAAAGATGAAAATCGATATCCCGAACGGGCAGGCTTGAGCCAGTCCACAGCAGCGTGCCTTCCGGCACTTGGCTGGCGAGATCCCGGGCCAGCCGGGGTTCGGTCAGGGTGTCGTCGTCATCGAGCACGGCATCGACCGCGCGCCTGGCCGCGTCGTCCGCCCGGCGCCAGTCCGTCAGCCAGCTGCCGGAGTCCTGCGGGCCGGGCGCCGCGGTGAGCCTGACCGAGGCGGCCACGTCGGTCGCGGCCCGCTGCGGGTCGGCCCAGCGTCCCGGCCCCTGAGCGATGACCACATGCCTGCGCGCCGATCCCCCGCTGAGCAGGGCGGACTGCGGGCGGGAAAGCCCGGGCCGGCCGGCCGACACGATCAGGTCAGGAGCGTGCGCCGCCATGAACTCGGGGGTGGCGAGGACGTACTGGTAGGCGGACAGCGCGTTCGGCCCGCGCCTGGCTCCGGACGAGGGCTCCGCGAGCACCGGCCAGCCGGCCCGCCCGGCCAGCTCGGTCAGGGCGGTCGCGTCATAATCGCCGTCTCCGCAGACCACCACGCCGCGTTCGGTCCACGGCAGCTCGAGCTCGCCCTGCGGTGGGTTGCGCAGCTCGAAGCCCGTCCACGGCCTGCCATCCGGACGTCCGTCGAGGGACTCCCGCCAGTCCGGCTCCCCAGCATCGCCGGGGACGAGCGGCTCGCGGAAAGGCAGGTTGAGGTGGACCGGGCCGGCCAGACCGCCGGCGCGGCCCGCCGCGTGCGCCCAGGCCTGGCAGGCCAGTGAGCGCCAGTAGCCGACCATCCCCGGCCGAGCCTCGGGCAGGCCGGCCTCGCAGAACCAGCGGACCGCGCCGCCGTACAGCTTGATCTGGTCGATCGCCTGGTTAGCGCCGGTCCCCCGCAGCTCAGGGGGCCGGTCGGCGGTAAGCACGAGCAACGGGACGCCGGACTCGTCGGCCTCGATCACCGCCGGGTGGAAGTTGGCCGCCGCCGTACCCGAGGTGCACAACACCGCGACCGGCTGGCGGCTGACCTTGGCCAGTCCGAGCGCGGTGAACGACGCGGAACGCTCGTCGATCCGCACGTGCAGCCGGACCAGGCCGCGGCCCTCAGCCTCGCAGAAGGCCATGGCCAGCGGCGTGCTGCGCGAGCCGGGCGCCAGGACCACCTCGCGCAGTCCGCACCTGACCAGCTCGTCGGTGAACGAGATCCCGAAAGCGGTGGACGGATTCACCGGCCTCACGCTCCCGCGGCTAGCGGCATGTCCGGGAGGTACCGGGCCGCGGCCGCGGCCCGGTACCGCCAGGGGGCCGGGTCGGCTTCCCAGCGGGCGAGCTGGCCGACGTCGACGGCCGGGCGGCGTACCCGCAGCTCCCCGGCCTCGGGAGCCAGCGGGCCGGCCGTGACATCCCCCGCCAGCAGGGACATCGTGCCCAGGCCGCAGGCGTAAGGGAGCTCCGGGAGCGCGGCGGCCAGCGCGACCCCGGCGGCGAGCCCCACCGAGGTGTCGACGGCGCTCGACACCACGACGGGAAGACCGCAGGCCTCCGCCACCTCCAGCGCGGCGCGGACTCCGCCGAGCGGCTGGACCTTCAGCACCACGATGTCGGCCGCGCCCGCCGCCCGCACCCGTACCGGGTCTTCCGCCCGGCGGATCGACTCGTCGGCGGCGACCGGGATATCGATATATCGACGTAGTTCGGCCAGCTCGTCCAGGGTGGCACAGGGCTGCTCGGCGTATTCGAGCCCGAACCGCGCCAGCCGACGCAGCATCCGCGCCGCCTGCGCGGGTTCCCAGCCACCATTGGCGTCCACCCGGATCTTGCCGTCCGGGCCGAGTGCCTCGCGGACCGCCTCGACCCGCTCGATGTCCTCCGCCTCGGCCTGGCCGCGCTCGGCCACCTTGACCTTCGCCGTCCGGCAGCCCGACCTCGCCACGATCTGGCTGGCCAGCCCCGGCCCGACCGCGGGAACGGTCACGTTCACCGGGATCCGGTCCCTGACCGGCGCCGGCCATCTCCGCGTGGCGGATTCGATGGCACTGGCCAGCCACCGGGCACTCTCCTTCGGCCCGTACTCCGCGAACGGCGAGAACTCCCCCCAACCGGCCGGTCCCTCGATCAGAGCGCCCTCCCGGACCGTGATCCCCCGGAACTTGACCGGCATCGGAATCGCGAACGCCCGCAACCCCCTGAGCATCCCAGCCCACTCGGTCCCTACCCGTCCCGTCACCGGCCGCGCTCCCGGGCCCACTTCGATGATCGTGTGCAGTTACCCCCCGGAAAGTGGGGGGTAACTGCACACAATGAGCTGACGCCGCTCATGAGCGGCGGGAACTGCGGACGGTGAGAATGATCACAGAAGCGTCGGGCGCATCCGAGAATTCGAACGTGATCCTCGGCCAGAGCGCGTTTCGCACTCCAGACCGATTTATGGCGATCCCGGCGGCCCTGGAAAGGATGCCGGGACCGCCCTTTCCCTGTTCCGGGCCAGACGGCCGCCATTCGGTCACGCATAACCTCCCAGAGTCAGGGTTCTAACCTTAACGATCGTGACGATGCGTCCCTTGCGCGCGGTGCTGGTCAAGCACGCGACCCCGCGGCTGGTCGAGTTGCTCGCGGCGGCGCTCGACGGCACTGGACCTGCGATCCTGCCGCTCGACGCCGGGCTGCCGGCCAGCCGGCTCGCCGAGCTGATCGCCGCCCTCAGTCCGGGCTCGATCGAGGACGCCGAGGGTGTCACCACGGTTCGTTCGGCCCACGAGGAGGGAGTCGCCGAAGGTACGGCAGTCGTCGTCGGCACCTCCGGATCCACCGGCGCGCCCAAGGGGGTGGAGCTGAGCGCGGCCGCACTGCGGCACTCGGCGCGGGCTTCCCTCGACCGGGTGGGCGCCCGGCCCGGCGAGCGCTGGCTGTGCTGCCTGCCCGCCACCCACATAGCCGGCCTCCAGGTGCTGGTGCGATCCCTGGTCAGCGGCACCGAGCCGGTGCTGGCCGAGCGCGCCGACGCCGATACGGTGGCCGGTTCTGGCTGCGCGCACGTCTCGCTGGTCCCGACCCAGCTCCAGCGGCTTCTCCTGGAGGCCCACCCCCCGGTGCCGCTGGCCGGCTTCTCCTCGGTGCTGCTCGGCGGCGCCGCGGCGCCCGCCGGACTGCTGGCCGCCGCGCGGGCCGCAGGCGTGCCGGTGGTGACGACCTACGGCATGACCGAGACCTGCGGCGGCTGCGTATACGACGGGGTTCCGCTGGACGGTACGCAGGTCGCGATCCGCAGCGACGACGACGGCAGGCCGGCCGAATCGGGCCGGATCTGGATTAGCGGCCCGGTGCTGTTCTCCGGGTACCGGCCAGGGCCAGGGGGGTACGGGGAGGCGGGGAGTCCTCCCGTGACCGGGGGGGCCAGTGGAGTCGCCCCACCGGACGGTGTCCCCTGGTTCCGCACCGGAGACCTGGGCCGCCTGGACGCCTCGGGACGGCTGGTGGTGCGCGGCCGGGCGGATGACGTCATCAACACCGGCGGTCACAAGGTGGTCCCCGGCGAGGTGGCGGCGGCGCTGCAGACCTGCCCGGGCGTCAAGGACGTGGCAGTGGTGGGGCAACCCGACCCCGAATGGGGCGAACGGGTCATCGCGGTGGTGGTGCCGGCCGATCCGGCGGACCCGCCGGCGCTGGAATTGCTCCGTATGCATGTACGGGAGCGGCTGCCGCGTTACGCTGCTCCCAGCAGGGTCGTAATGGTCGATGCCGTTCCCATGCTCCCGAGCGGGAAGCACGACACCGTACGACTCAGGCAAGAGCTGTCACGGCGGGAACAAACTGAGGCGGAGAACGTTACTTAATAGTGCCCGGACAATGTCTCCTGCTGATGACTACGCAGGGCGGCGAGGGGTACTTGGTGGAGCCCAATTGAACGACATAAGTAGTGCGTGCGTTGTTACGAGGAGGAGGGAGGTGTCTCATGCCGCGGATCGCTATGGCGACGTCAACCGCCGAGCGCATCGCTGACTCGGACGACGAGGCGAGCACGACCCGAGTGGATGATCTCATCCAGCGCGGGCGAAGCCAGGGTCACCTGTCTCTTGCAGAGCTGAGGACCGCCTTTGACCAGGCAGGCCTCACGCCAGCCGAGGGACGGTCCATTCTGCGCGAGCTGAGCGAGGCTGGCGTGCGGCTGGCTAACGAGCTGGCGGAGAACCAGGGAGTGCCCAAGAGCCGCCCAGCACGCTCCGCGCCCGCCAAGGCGCGGGCCGCCAAGGAGCCGGCCGCGGCGGACCCCGGGTCGGATGACGCCGACGTGGACCTGGCAGAAGTCGATGTGGCGAACCTCGAGGCGGAGGCCGCCTCGCTCGACACCGACCGGCTCGCCGAGGTTGACCTGGATGATCAGACGCCGGCCATGGGCGACTCGGTCCACACCTACCTCAAGTCCATCGGGCGCACCAGCCTGCTGACCGCCGAGCAGGAGGTGGACCTCGCCAAGCGGATCGAGGCCGGCCTGTTCGCCGAGCACAAGCTGGAGACCCTGGGTCTAGAGAGCAGCGTCGGGCTTGACGAGAACTTCCGCCGTGATCTTGAGATGGTCGCCGAGGACGGACGACGCGCCAAGTCGCACATGCTCGAGGCGAACCTGCGCCTGGTCGTGTCGGTGGCCAAGAAGTACAGCGACCGTGGCCTGTCGCTGCTCGACGTGGTGCAGGAGGGTAACCTGGGCCTGATCCGGGCGGTCGAGAAGTTCGACTACACCAAGGGCTACAAGTTCTCCACTTACGCCATGTGGTGGATCAGGCAGGCTATCCAGCGCGGTTTCGCGGACTCGGCCCGGACCATCCGGCTGCCGGTGCACGTGCTCGAGATGCTCAGCAAGCTGAGCCGGGTCGAGCGTGACATGCACCAGCGCCTGGGCCGCGAGCCCACGCCCGAGGAGCTTGCGGTCGAGCTCGACCGGACTCCGGACCAGATCGAAGAGCTGCTGCGCACCAGCCGCCAGCCGATCAGCCTGGACTCCACCATCGGCGAAGACGGCGAGACCAGCATCGGCGACCTGATCGAGGACGTCGACGCGCCCGAGGCCTCGGAGCTCGTTGACCGCCAGCTGATGGCGGAGCAGCTGCGCTCGGCGCTGGACGCGCTGACGCCGCGCGAGGCGACGATCATGGCGATGCGGTTCGGGCTGTATGACGGCAACCCGCACACGCTCGACGAGATCGGCCGGGCGCTCGGCCTGACCCGCGAGCGGATCAGGCAGCTGGAGAAGCAGTCGCTGTCCAAGCTGCGTCACCCGAGCCGCGCGCAGCCGCTGCTCGACTTCGCCAGCTGACTTTTGCCGTAGTATCGCCTCCCGATCATGATGCCGGGCCCGACCTCCCGCCGGGCCCGGCATCAGGCTTTCCGGGGTGGCGTACCTTCGCCTTATGAGCAGTAATACGGCGAGGCGGCGAGTACTGCGGGTGACGGTTTCCGGGGCCGCGGAGCACCGGGCCGACCTGCTCGCGGCCGAGGAGCCCCTGGAGATCCGGGTAGACGACGCGCCGCTCACGGTGACGATGCGCACGCCAGGGGACGACATCGACCTGGCCGCCGGGTTCCTGTTCACCGAGGGTCTGCTCCCCCGGCTCGACGACGTGCACGAGATCCGGATGTGCGACGAGAATGTCGCGGCGGTGACCCTCAAGCCGGGACGGACCCTGGCGGGGGCGCCCGGCGGCCAGACGGCGGCCCGGAACTTCCTGACCACCAGCGCGTGCGGGGTGTGCGGCAAGGACAGCATCGAGGCGATCCGGGTCCGGTCCGTCTTCGACGTGGCCGCCGATCCGGTCCGGGTCTCCCCGGCCGTACTGGCCGGCCTGCCGGACCGGCTCAGGGATGCGCAGCGGGTGTTCAGCCGCACCGGCGGCTTGCACGCGGCCGGCCTGTTCACCCCGGACGGCACGCTGCTCGTGCTGCGCGAGGACGTGGGCAGGCACAACGCTGTAGACAAGGTGGCCGGCTGGGCGCTGCGCGGCGGCCTGCTGCCGCTGGCCGGGCACGTACTGCTGGTCAGCGGGAGAGCTTCGTTCGAGCTCGCGCAGAAGGCCGTCATGATCGGCGCACCGGTGCTCGCGGCCGTGTCGGCGCCCTCCTCGCTGGCCGCTTCCCTGGCCGAGGAGACCGGCCTGACGCTGGTCGGCTTCCTGCGCGGTGCCACCATGAACGTTTACGCCGGCGCCCAGCGGGTGACAACGGGCGCCCCGGCCCCGGCGGCAGCCCAGGGCTGACGACGGGCTTACCTGGGGAGCGGGGCCGCCTGGTAAGTGTCGGCGCCGTCGGCGGAAACCTCACGGGTCACCTGGCCCCGGATCGCGAGCACCTCCAGGTGGGCGGCCGTCTCGTTGATCGACATAACCCGGCTGAACAGGTCCAGGTCGCCGAACAGGCGCTGCCGCCTGGTCCACTTGATCGCCTTCGCCACCTCACACGGGGTGGCGTGGCCGGCTAGCACGGCCTGATGGATCTCCGCGAGGCGCAGGTCGTGGTGGGCCAGCAGTTCGTTGACCCGGTCATGGACGCTGCCGGTGACCGGGCCGTGGGCCGGCAGCAGCCGCGCGTCGGGCAGAGCCAGCGTCCGGGCCAGCGAGCTGAGGTAGTCGCGCAGGGCCATCCGGTTGCCCGCGGGCTCGAAGCCGATCGAGGGGGTGATATGCGGGAGCACATGGTCGCCGGCGAACACGATCCGGGCCGCGGCGTCGTGGTATATGAGGTGGCCGCGGGTGTGCCCCGGCGTGTGCACCGCGCGGAGCGTCCGCGTCCGCAGGTCGAGATCGGTCCCGTCGGTGAGCCAGCGATCCGGCTCCTCCCAGTCGACGATCGCCGGGCCGTGCCTGTCCAGCTCGGCCAGTTCGTCGGCCAGGTCCGGTGCGCCCAGCCTGCGCAGGCTCTCACTGCCGAAGATCTTGTTCCGGGTGTGGTCGCCGCTGATCAGTTCCTTGGTCGCGATCAGGTTCGCGCGCTCTTCCTCGCCTAGCGAGACCAGGCTGCGAAACGCCCGCCGCAACTCGACGGCGAGAGAGTAGTGGTCGATGTGGATGTGGGTCACGAAGAAGTTGCGGATGTCGCCGAGCTCATAGCCGATCTGCCGCAGCCCCGCGGTGAGCTGCTCCCGGGCCGGGACCAGCGCTATGCCGGCGTCGATCAGGTCGACTCCGCCGGGGTCGGTGATCGCGTAGACGTTGACCGCCCTCAGCCCGTCCAGCGGCAACGGCAGCGGGATCCGGTACACGCCCCCGCCGAGGTCCTCGACCTCAGGCTCGGCCCAGGCGTACCTGTCAGCCGCAACTTGGCTCATCGTGTCGCTGACCCTTTCTTCGGACCCAAGACCCGGCGAGCCCTGAGCTACTCCTAAGTAACGATACCGGAGGGTGCCGCCGCTTCGGCTTCCTGCCTGTCCCCCGCCCTCCAGATGGTAGGTCCTGCCGGGAAGGGGGCCGCTGCCTGGGTTAGCACCAGCAGCACGCGTTCTATGCCTAGTTCGAAGATGACATCGGAGTCAAACCCGGGCCACACCTTGCCGTCACGTTCGGGCGAGGCTGCTGGCTATCGCCCGCGAGATCCTCGGACGTTACGATGCTGCGAGGTAATACCCACCGGACCGAGGCCCTGCAACCTTTGCGCCCGCGATGACCATGCGCGATGTGTACACGTATACGAGCCCAGAGGATCCAGACAGGCCGGACGATGGCCTGTTCGGCCCCGGGTCGGTGACGTGGCGGCTGATGGACGGCCGGATCATGTGGGTCGCGGCCGTGCGCGCGCTGCTCCTGCAGGCCCTGCATCCACGCGTGATACGCGGCACCTTGCAGAACGCCACCGGCATCACGGAGCCGGTAGAAGCCTGGGCCCGGCTGAGACGGACCAGGAAGTTCGTCGAGACGTGTACCTTCGGGACCCTCGCGGAGGCGGAGCGCGCGGGACGCCGGGTGCGCAAGATTCACGAGTCGCTCACGGCCACCGATCCTGACGGTACCCCGTATCGCGTGGACGAGCCCGAACTGCTGCTCTGGGTGCATTGCGGTGAGGTGGCGTCCATCGTCGACGTGGCCAGCCGGAGCGGCATGGCGGTCGGCGCCGCGGATCTCGACGCCTTCGTCGGTGAGCAGCGCCGGCGCGCGGGGCTGATCGGCCTCGACCCCGGGTCCGCGCCCGCGTCCATGGCTGAACTCGACGCCTACTTCGACCAGATCAGGCCGGAGCTGCACGCATGCGACGAGGCGAAGGAGGCGCTGAGGCTGTTGTTCCACCCGCCGGTGCCTGAAGGCAACCGCGCGCTGAAGGTGGCGATGCCGCCGTTCAACGCCCTGGCGTTCGCGACGCTGCCGCGCTGGGCCCGGCGGATGTACGGCAGGCCGGGCGGCCCGCTCACCGACATCGCGGCAAGTGCCGGGCTCCGGGCCGCGCGCCTGGCGTTCGGCCGGCAGAGGCTGTTCCTGGCCGCCATGCGGGCGGTCCACCGGGCCGAATGGGCGGGAGAAACGAAGCCGCCTTGGCCTGACCGGGCCGTACCTTAGGACCGTTCGGCCGCCAGCGCCCAGGCACTGGCGCATTCACGGACGTCACGGCGACAGCTCCCCGGCTGGTCCGGGTAGCCCGGCGGGGCGCGGCAGCCAAGGGAGGCGGTCCGTGGCGGCGACGGCGGTGACCAGGGCGGCGGCGCAGGCGGCTAGGGCCAGCGCCGGGATCGCGTCGGCGGCCAGCGCCAGCAGCGCCAGGCCGGCGATCCCGGCCAGCCGCGGCCAGGAGACGAAGCGCCACACCACGAGCTTGAACGCGGCGTGGCCGGCCAGGAACAGCGCCGGGCCGCCCAGGATCATCCACGCCGCCGCCGTACTCGCCGTCCGGTCCGGATCGGACAGGACCTTCTGGTCGGCGGCCGCGGAGACGATGATGCCCGCCACCATCACCGGGTGGATGAGGTGGTACGCCGAACGGCCCAGCCGGCCCGGGTCGTCCGAGCGGGCGATCTTCTCGGCCGCGGCCTCGGCGCTCTGGTCGAAGTACAGCCACCACAGCGCCACCGAGCCGGCGAACGCGACGACGAAGGCGGTCACGCTGGCCGCGGTGACCGACTTGTCTTCGGTCAGGGCCGCGCCGATGATGACGATCGACTCCCCCAGCGCGATCAAGATGAACGCCTGGCAGCGCTCGGCGAAGTGGCCGCCCTCGATGGTCCAGTCAGAGGTGCGCGACCGGCCGAGCCCCGGCGTGGCGAAGCCGACCGCGCCGCCGGCCAGGTCCACGCCCACGGCGAGCAGCCACAGCAGGTACCTGGCCGAGCCGTGGGCGAACCCGCCGCCCACGGCGAGCGCGCCGCTGACCGTGCACCAGACCAGGATGCGCTCGAAGTTGGCTTGCAGCGGGTGGCCGCGCAGCGCGATCACCATGAACGCGCTGCGGCCGATCTGCTGGACCGCGTAGCCGCCGCCGACCCACAGGCCCAGGTCTTCGAACGCCCGCGGCAGCGACGCCGACATGGCCAGGCTGACCAGCATGAGCAGCACGAGCAGCAGCCGGACCGCGATCCGCTCCGGGTCCAGCCAGTTGGTCACCCAGGTGGTGTACGACCAGGCCAGCCAGATCATCACCAGCAGCAGCCCGGCCTGCAGTGCGCCGGGAACGGTTGAATGGCCGAGCAGGTAGTGCGACAGCTGGGTGACGGCGAACACGTACACCAGGTCGAAGAACAGCTCGATGTTCGTGACCCGCTGCACGCCCGAACGGTCACGCAGCAGTCTGGGGGTGGCTGGTTCAGCGGCGGCCGAACCAGCGGGATCGGCTTCGGCCAGGTCGCTCACGGCGGAACCCTCACCAGGCGTAATGCTCCGGGGCGGGGCGGTACCCGGGGAACAGGTCGTCGAGCCGCTTGAGCACGTCGTCGTCGAGCCGGAGGGTCACCGCGCGCTGCGCGTCGTCCAGCTGGGCCAGGGTGCGCGGCCCGATGATCGGGCCTGTAACGCCGCCGGCGTGCAGCAGCCAGGCC
>Ga0208199_1000862_pt1 | contig 11457 bp, 5 predicted proteins | sample Sb_taG_FD_187705 | JGI IMG/M metagenome (GOLD analysis project Ga0208199, IMG submission 187705) | Peat soil microbial communities from Weissenstadt, Germany - Sb_50d_1_NS metaG (SPAdes) (version 2) | ecosystem: Environmental > Terrestrial > Soil > Wetlands > Peat | place: Germany: Weissenstadt... | reverse complement strand
CCAGGCGCTCATCGTCTTCGGCCCGCAGGTCTTCTGCCGACCGCCCGGGGAAGCCGCGGGAGCGCTGCTCGGCTGCGATCTCCCGGATCACGTCCGCCAAGCCGCGCTGTGGCCCAACCGCCGCCACGACACGGATCGTGACTCGCACGGGGCCGGGCGGCAGCCGCGGCCGGTGTGTTAGTCGCAGCTGACCGTTCGAGTCCAGCGTGGCCTCGATCGTCTCTTCGATGACATTCATGGCGAGTCCTCCTTCAATCCATCGTAGCCGGGACGGCGGTTGTCAGGAAGGTTCTCCGCCTGGAAACGTTCTTGACACCCGAATGGCGCCCACGCGCGAAACCAAGGATGGCGGCCCCGCAGGTGCAGCGTATGGTTAGGCGCTGATCCTACAGTTGGGAAAGACCGCCATGCGGTTTTGGGACGGGAGTGCGAGCGCACCGCATGAAAGGGAAAGGAGGCATTGCTATTCACGGCGGATGTTTGGAGAATTTAGGAAATCATCTATTTCTGGTCCTGGGCCTATTCACGTGGGAGATCCGCCATGCCTCGATCTGCCCGGGCGTCGGCCGGAGGCTAGTGCTATCACGTGATCAACCAAGGCAAGGCGAGAGTGCGCCCGGAATACAGCCTTGGGCCACGAGGACGACAGCCCCCGTCCGGCGGGGATCCTGCAGTCGAGGGGCTCACCGAGCGCCAGCTCCGCCGCATCGAGCAGGGGGAGTGCCGGGCCACGAGTGCAGCGATCGTCGCACTGGCAAACGCTCACGGCCTCGACGCGAACGCCTATATGGAGAGGCTGACGAAGGCGATGCAGTGAACGAACCGTCCTGAAGCGCCCTGCCGCATGAAGGACAGACACCCGACCCCGGACATCGCAAGGGGGCCGGGTTTTTTCTATCGGCTCCCGTTGTGAACTCCGGCCTCCGAAGGAGTTGCCGCAACCCGCGTCGCCTGCTCAACATGTGGTGCTTAGTCGCTGACCGGCGGAACGCGGAGATCGTCGAGATGGAGCAGACGGCGACCGGGCCGGCGGCCGGTTAACTTGGATTCTAACCCGGCCGCCCTGCGGGTCTTACCTGGCAGGCCCTCGGGTCTTGGCGGCATCGACAAGCCGGCGGATATTGTGCTCGGCGCGGAGCCAGTGATCGAGATCACGCCCGTGAGGATGCCCCTCCTTCTCCCAGATGTAATAGGCGGCCACGGCGATCTCTGGCTCCAGTTCGTTCCACTTCGACGGCTGCCCAGGATGTTCCGGTTTCGATGGGGATTGATCTTGGTCCAAACTCATCGCGGGGGTTCCCTTGGTTCAAGTAGTTGCTCATTGATTCAAAGTAAAAGGATGGCTCAATTCGTCGAGCTCTCGTTCTCTGGCCCACCCTGCCCCACCAGGCCAATCCGCAAGAAGCGACGAGCCGCCCACCTGCCCAGGCAAGTGTGCGGCCTCCACGGCCTTCGATCCGATCCACCACTCACGAGTGCGTCTCACTTCAAAATATACCCCTGAGCCCACCCAGTCAATCAGGAGATAGGGCCGCAAACTGGCCGCCTTCACACCGTCGATGGCGGCATTTGAGGGGAAGGTCATGGTGTCGGGCATTCCAGCCGATCGATCTGGCGCCGTGGCTTGTCCTGTTGGTCACTTGACGGCCTTGTCCTGATCCTTGCCGCCGTGATGAGCGGTCTCAGGCGGCTTGGCCAGGTCAACGTGGCCCTTCGACGGCGGCTTCTGCTCTTTCTTGTCGGAAGGGTCTTCGTTGCTCTGCTTGTGGTCGGGGCGCGGAGGACGCATCTTCATCAGCAGGTGATTGGAGACGCCGTTGGGGGTGGCGACGCTGATGTCCAGGAGCGGCTTTCCGTCGGCGCCGGGCGACGGGCATGCGTCCTTGGAGATCGTGACCTCCAGTATATTACGACTCACGAGAACTTGCTTGGCCGGTTGTCCGCCGGCGATCACGTGGGTGTCGTGGACGCTGAAGTTCTTGCCCTCGATGAGAATAGTCGATTCCTCGCCTTGCAGCGGCGGCGGTCCGTGCCAGGCCAGCAGCGTCGGCCGAAGCTGTCCGCCCTGGGAGCAGAAGATCCGCGAGTCGTTGTTGTTGTCCGTGAACGGAACCTGCACCACCAGCCGTTGCGTGGGCATGAGGCTCTTGAGCTGGTTGAGCCGCTCGACGGCGATCTGGTAATCCTCGGGGCGATACTGTCCTTCGATCTTGGACCGAGTGAGGGCGCTTTCCGCCGCCACGAGCTTGCGAGCCAGAGTCGAGGCTTTCTCCAGGTCCTCCTTCTGTCCGTCGCCGACCTCGCCGGTGCGAAACCAGTCGGCCACGGTGATGAACTCGATCCTGGGGACGAAGTTCGGCATCACGATCAGCGCCGTGCATTCGCGCTGGCCCGGCTCGATGCTCTGTTCCTTGCCGGTCGGGTCCGGGAACCGCCCGTTCAAGAGGAGCTGGATATCGGTGATCAAGTGGCCGTCTCTCATGCGGGTCTGGATCCTGGGATAGAAGATCCAGCCGAAGGATCGCTCGCCGGCCCCGAAGCCGACCATTGTGGGATTGAGCCGGATGGCGTTCTCGTCCTCCGCGCGGCGGCGCTCGGATGCCAGACCCACGGACGCCAGGCCGCTCAAGGCCTTGAGCGGCCCCAAGGGCGCGACCGCGGCCAGATCGAAGGCCGACTGCGTCCGCCGGCCGAAGCCGTCTGCCACATTCTGCTGCGCGATGACCGGCTCGATGGCGTAGACCCTGAGTGGCCATTTCTCGTCGACGTATTTCTCGAAGAGACGCATGGCTTCCTCCGAGGCATTGGGCTCGAAGAAGCAGACCTTCTTGAGGGCGTCCGGCTTGAGAGCGGGGTCCTGATCGATCATGTCCTGCTTGAGCCGGCGATTGACGGCCGCGGCTTGAATGCGCAGGGCGTATCCCAGGAAATTCGAGGTGCGGCGGCGGTGTGCGCCGGGATCGTCATCCTCGAGTCGGGAGGCTCGTCCGCCGGCCCTCAGCACCTGTTGGTCCTGGGTGCTGGCGAGCTGCAAGCGGGCGAGTTTCGTGTAGTCTCGGTGCATGACCAGGTCACCGACCTCCTCGAGCGGATCGAGCATGGCGACGCTCTGGCCCGCGCGAACGGGCGTGGCGGCCTCTTCCAGCAACTGGTACGAGGCCTCCAGCTCACCGCGCAACCAGTCGGCCACCCGTGCGCTGCGGTGGTGAGGCTCGTCGGCAAGGTCCCTGGCGAGCAGGCGCTCGGCCTCTTTCTTGAGCAGGGTGATGCTCTGCGGCCCGTAGAAAACCTCGGTGTCGGCATAGGAGACAAGTGAGAACGAGCCTGCGCCCGGTCCCGACGTCGGCTCGCCGTCCTTGCTTGGCGAGGTGCCGATCGCCTGGGTCAGGTTGTTCACCGTCTCGTTGATCACGGTGTTTCGGAGCGTGTTGCGGAGCGTGTCCCTGGTCATCAGCGATTTCGCAGATACCGTGATGATCGCCCCTTTACCGCGCCGGCTTCTCGGCCCCGGCGACAAAGTCACAGGAATTCGGACCAGGTACAATCCGTAACCCGGCCGATCCGTAAGATCGTCTCCTGCGTTGATCCTGCGCAGTTGATTGAGGTGATTAAGATAATTCGAGTGCTCATCAAGAACGACGGTCGGCTCGAGGGCCACCGACGTCCGGTCCGGCGAGGTGCTGGGTGCTGGCGTGCTCGCACTCGGGCTTGCGGTCGATTTGGATGAGGAACTGGCAGCGGACGTCTGATTGCCGCCAGTCGTCTCTTGCGCCGCAGTATTCTCCAGAGTCGTTCCCACGGACAGGCGATGCGCTTCGGTCTCGCTGCGCCGCATCGACGCGTTGATGTCGCCCTTGTAGCCGGTCTTGAGCCATTCGGAGAGCTGGGTCTCGTACTCGGAGCGGAATTTTGCAAGCCGGTCCTGTCCCCAGACATCGGGCGACTTGACGCCGATAGTCCCATTGGCCGTCAGCATCCGGTCCAGGTCGTCGATCATCTGCTCGGCGTCCGGAAGGCGTATCTGTTCCTCGACCATTCGGCCTTCGCCTCCATGGATCCCGCCATCGCCCTTGCCCACGCCGACGCAGGCGAGGCCGCTGGGCATGAGTGCGGCGAGAAGGAGGAGACGGAACACCGAGAAGGAGCGCGCCTGTCCTCGAGTGATCATGGGAGCCTCTGGTCCGAGCCAACCGACAATGACAGTCATCATCGGAGTGAAATCGGATGGAGTTTGCCGGTTACTCCACCAATTCCGAAGGATCTCGCGCGGATTGTAAGAATTACCTCGCGGACGAAGCATGGCCACCAGGAATCCGCAGCGTTGTGGTGGTTCAACCATTCGCCAGCTTATCCAGGGTCGCCAACGTCAAACCCTGGACTGGTAACGACAGGGCCTGGCGTCTTTCGGCTCGGTCTGGCCGTCGGGGCCGTTTTCGAGTAGGGTGAAGAGTCCTTTCAGGACGATGGTTTAGGCGGAGGCTTTTGCAGGCAAGGGATGCCCGTCCGCGTCAAGACGCCCGCACCGCGGGCAGCGGCGGGTTGGGATCCAGTGAGAGGACCGCGATCCGTGTCCTATCGCAGCTTCAAGCACCTGCTCGGTGAAACCAGCCTGGAGCGGAAGTGCCGCTTCATCTTCGGGCTGGGGATCTTTCTGCTGGTGACAGTCAGCTTCCTCTTGTACGGCCTCAAGACCGAGACCCTGGTGAAGAAGCAGACGACCCAGACGGCCCGTATGCTCGTCAACCCCACGCTCATGAACATCCATTACAAGAAGCTGGGGAACGAGGATTTCGAGTCGATCATCGATGTGCTCTGGGGGGGCCTCCGACCGCTCGACGACATGCCCAACTCCGAACCCTGGGTCCTCAATCCCTACAACACCAAGGATTCCAAGAAGCAGCCGGCAGACGAGTTCGAGAGGACCACGCTGGCCCGATTTGTCCAGGCGGCGTCCGACGAGGATGCCATGCGGAAGGCCGGCAAGCCCCAGGAAAAGCCCTACTACTTCGCCGACGGCACTCCGATGTGGGCCGATCGGATCAACAAGACCAAGACTGGCAAAGAATATCAGTACATCCAGGCGGTGACTTTCAAGCCCTCTTGCCTGATGGATTGCCACAGCAAGGATAAGGATGGCGGGGCGCCGGATAGTCAGAACGAGAATACCGACCACCTGGACAACCACTTCTGGCGTCAGGCAGCGGACGGCCAGCACTCAGTGCCCGTCAAGGCCGGCGACCTGGCGGGTGCCGTGGTCGTGCACCTCCCGATGGAACAGACCGAGAAGGCGATCAATAGCAACCGGGCCATGCTGATCACGGCGGCCCTGGTGACGGCCATCCTGGCGATGGTTTCGTCGTACATGATCGTGCGTTACGTGATCGTCAAGCCGGTCAAGCACTTGCGCGACGTCTCCGACGCCATCGCGGCGGGGCGGCTGAACATCCGCAGCCAGATCCAGACCGGCGACGAGTTCGAGGACCTGTCGCACGCCTTCAACCGGATGTTGCATAACCTGGTGGCCATGCAGCAAGAGCTGCGCGACGTGAACGGCGACCTGGATCGGAAGGTGGACGAGCTCGCCCAGGCGAACATGGCTCTTTACGAGATGAATCGGATCAAGAGTGACTTCCTGGCGACCATGAGCCACGAGCTGCGGACGCCGCTGAACTCGATCATCGGCTTCTCCGAGGTCCTCTCCGGCAGCGACGCCCTGGGAGACCGGCAGCGGCGGTATGCCAGCAACATCCAGACCTCCGGTAAGATGTTGCTGGTGATGATCAACGACATTCTGGACCTGGCCAAGATCGAGAGCGGCAAGATGGAGGTTCGGATCGAGGACTTCTCGATTCGCGATGTCTGCGAGGCGCTCGCCAATCTGACGCGGCCGATGGCCGACCGCAAGAACATCGCGCTGGAGTGCCGGCTGGAGGAAGCGATCCCCTTGCTGCGGCAGGACCCTGGCAAGGTCCGCCAGATTCTCTACAATCTGCTTTCCAACGCCATCAAATTCACTCCGGAGGGCGGCCGTGTGACCCTCCGTGCCAGGACCGACGGACGCTACGTGGTGCTCGAGGTGGAAGACACGGGCATCGGCATCGCCGAGGAAGACCGGGAGACCGTATTCGAGAAGTTCCGGCAGGCCAAGGTGCCCGGTCAGGAGGACAATGTTCTGACTCGTGAGCATCAAGGCACCGGGCTGGGGCTGTCGATTGTCCGCGAGCTGACCCGGTTGCTTGGCGGTGAAATCCACTTGAAGAGCCAGCTCGGGCAGGGAAGCACCTTCACCATCCGGCTCCCCCTCCAGTTGTCTGGAAACCGGAAGTTCGATGTGACTCTGTCCGACGAGGCGATCGACCTGACCAAGGCAAGGCGAATCGAGGCCCACGCTCCTGCTCCGCACGTCCTGCTGGGGCGTCCCCAGCAACTCGGCAACAGCGTGCAGGAGCAGGCTCGCGGCAGGGAGCGAAACCCGTCGCTGTCCTGAGACGATGAGCAAGTCTCTGGCCCAGGCCGGAGAATCGCGGCTCGACCCGATCGCACGAACAGAATACCAAGGCTTCCGGTTCCGGCAGCAAACTGCACCCTGACTGGCTTCATGGCCCTCTGACGCGGTTGACGGAATGAGCTCCCTGAAGAACCCGCCCACCAAGTCGCGACGTGACCGGCAACGGTTGATTATCGGTCTACTGGTTAGCGGCGGGCTGTTACTGGCTCTGGGAGTGGCCGTGGCCCTCCGGCTCCAGGAGCCGGTGAAAACCTTGCCCTATGGGCAATTTCGCAAGCAACTCGAACGAGGTGAAATCGCGTCCGTCCGGCTTGGTCCCACCGTGATCGAAGGCCGGCTGCTGGCGGTCAACCCGCAGGATGGCCGGCCGATCCGCTTCCGCGTATCCCGCGTCGGCATGGAACACGATCTTGACCTGATCCGCCTGCTCGATGTCCACGTTCCCGGCGGTGACTACGAGGCCGAAACCGGGCCTTCCCCGCTGCAGACCGTCGTCTTTCCGGGTGCGCTTTTCTTGCTCATGCTGCTGGCGTTTTCCTGGGTCATCTCTCGGTCCGGAGGAATGGGTTCGGCCATGGCCTTCGCCAAGAGCCGGCCGCGCGTGTACACCGGCAACGCCCAGCGCGTGACGTTCGAGGACGTCGCCGGGCATGACGAGGTCGTCACCGAGCTGAAAGAGATCGTCGAGTTCCTCCAGACGCCCGGAAAGTACTGCTCGCTGGGTGGCCGGGTTCCCAAGGGAGTTCTCCTGATCGGCGCTCCGGGAACCGGTAAGACGCTGCTGGCGCGCGCAGTGGCCGGCGAGGCGGGGGTGCCGTTCTTCTCCCTGTCCGGCTCCGACTTCGTCGAGCTCTTCGTGGGGGTCGGTGCCTCACGGGTCAGGAACCTTTTTGCCCGCGCCCAGGCCAAGGCGCCTTGCCTCATCTTCATCGATGAGCTGGACGCGATCGGCAAGGCGCGCGGCGCGGGAGGGCCCGGCGGCCACGACGAGCGTGATCAAACGCTCAACCGTCCTGGAGCGAAGAGACCGCCCGGGAGATCGATCTCGAAGTGCGCCGGATCATCGACGAAGCGCAGGTGAAGGCCCGGAACATCCTGCAAGACCATCGAAAGACCCTCGACGTGATCGCGGCTCGTTTGATCGACCAGGAGACCCTCGACGCCGCCGAGCTCAAAGAGATCCTGGAAAATGCGGAATGCCGAACGGGAGCCGCGCAACGCGGAGAGGGTGGGCCTGGATCCGAGTCGTGATTCCGCGCCGGGCGTGTTTCGGAGTCGGTCTCGGTCAGGTAGACTCTTCTGGACACAGTGATCAGTGCACAGAGTTCGCAAACGCGAAGAGCGGTTCGGAGCGCAGGTCATGACATGGCAGGGGGGAGGGCCGCCCGTGGTCGGTGTTGACCTGGGCGGGACAAAAATACTGGCCGGCGTGGTCAGCGCCGAGAACCGGATCCTGGGACGCGGCAAGCGCAACACGCCGGCCAGGGAAGGCGGCCCGGCGATTCTCCAGGAGATGATCGCGTGCGTGGACGAGGCCCTGGCATGCGCCGGAATCCCGCGTGAGGACGTCGTGGCGGGCGGAATTGGCTCGCCCGGTCCGCTCGATGTCAAGTCTGGAGTGATTCTCTTCAGCGCCAATCTCGACGTGAAGAATTATCCGATCGGTCCGGAGCTTTCCGCCCATCTTGACCGGCCGGTTCTGGTTCAGAACGATGTTCGCGTGGCGGGTTACGCCGAGTTCCGGCTGGGTGCCGGGCGCGGTTACCGGGACCTGATCGCGGCGTTCGTGGGCACGGGCATCGGCGGCTGCATCATCCTGGGCGGCGAGATCCTCACCGGCTCGACCGGCAACGCCGGCGAGATCGGCCATACGATCGTCAAGGCCGGCGGCCCGCTGTGCGGGTGCGGCGCCCAGGGCTGCATGGAAGCGCTGGCGAGCAAGACGGCGATCCAGCGGCGAATCAACAAGGCGATCCAGAAGGGCATTCCCACCGTGCTCCGCGATAAGATGGCTCGCAAGGGCGGGCGACTCAAGAGCGGAGACCTCGCCGAGGCGGTTGCCGCCAGGGATCCCGTTGCACTGAAAGCCGTGGAACGAGCCGCCCATTACCTGGGCCTGGGTCTGGGCGGGCTGGTGAATGTCCTCGGTCCGGAAGTCGTGATCATCGGCGGCGGCGTGGTCAACGCCCTGGGTGATCCGTGGATCGACTCGGCGCGCACCGCGGCTCGAACACAGATCCTTACCGACCCCGACGGCCATATCAAGATCGTCCGCGCCGAGCTCGGCGACGATGCCGGCATCCTGGGAGCAGCCCTGCTGGCTCGAGAACACTTCGTCCACTCATGATCAAGCTGCCAAAGCAAGATCGGCGAAAGTCGTTGCACCGATCGGCCTTTGCCGGGCCGGGGTCGCAGGCGCGCATCGGGCCTGCTTGCGCGGGTATTCGGAACGCCTCCTTCCGAGCTGAAAGATCGTCGCACGTGGATTCACGTTGACATATTGTATTCGGTATAGCTTTTGCTATTATCTCTCGCATCGGTTCGTGCCGGGCGTGCTGTGACTCGCCTTCGGAAACCACCGGTAGGCAGGAGCAGCATCCTCGACTTCGCGGACCTGTTTGCGCTCCTGGACCTACGACACGGGTTGCGAACCATGAAGAGACGAAAGCGGGACCACCAGCGTGCACTGCTTGCCCGTTTGACCCGACATGTCGAGATCAGCCTCGATTGCCTGCGTCCTCGCCGCATCAGGACGAGGTCGGCCAGGTACGCCGCGGCGCTGGGCGAAATGCTGGGCTTGATCACGCGTCCCAGGTGCTGCGTCTGGTGTCGTCGTCGCGGGCGTCTCCAGCGTCACCATTGGGATTACGCGGAACCGCTCAACGTGACCTTCCTTTGCCCCGACTGCCACTCCGTTGCCGACGTGATGGTAACGCGTGCACAAAGTGCCTAAGTTCTTGGCGGAGGCGTCGCGCTGGTAAGCGAGGATCGGTCTTGCGGGTTATCGGGGCCAACCAGTTCGGGAGGACTGACCAGGGGTAGCTGGACCTGAAAGGTCGTGCCCTGGCCGATCGGGGAAGACCAGTGCAGCGAGCCTCCCGCCAGGGCGACGGTGCGGGCTGCGCGGGGAAGGCCAAGACCCAGGCCCCGACCCGCCTGTCGCCCGCAGTAGAAGGGATCAAACAGGTGAGCCCCTTCGGCCGGGCCGATGCCCTTGCCGCTATCGCAGATCCACCAGCGGAGGTCGTTGCCCTGGAGTCGCGATCGCACCTGCACTTTGCCTCCCGGGGGCGTCGCCTGAATGGCGTTGCGAACCAAGGTCTCGGCCAGGTGACCAAGCGCATCGGGATCGGCCCACGTTGGCGATTCGGTCGGTTCCAGTTCGCTCTCAAGACGGATGCCTCGCGCCTCGCATTCCTCTTGAAAACTCGCCAGGCAAGCGCGGAGAACCTCCGACGGACGGCAGGAACGGGGCCGGAGCGAAGGTGGGCGGGCGACAAACATCAGGTCGCGCAGAATCCGGTGAGTCCGCTGCGCCTGGCTGAGGATGATTCGCAGGGATCGGCTGGTCTCCGCGTCCTGGGACCGCCCGAGGAGCAACTGGGCTCGACCGACGATCACGGCCAGTGGATTGTTGAGCTCGTGCCCGGCGCCCGCGGCAAACTCGCCCAGGGCCTGGAGCTTGGCATCACGGATCCGGGGTTCGTCGTCGTCAACTTGCTGTCGGACCGCCGAGACGATCGCCTGCAACCGCCGCTCCAGGACCATCTGTCCGGCCAAGAGCGACGCCCATGCCTCCCAGGCAGCGAGCACCGGCGTGCTCTTCAGGCGGTGCAGAAGAACTGGCTGGGACTGATCGCACCAGAGCTGAATCTCCGCCTGAACAAGGTTGCCGGCCTTGAGGGGAAGCACCAGCGATGGAGGCCGGTTCTCACGTGGATCCGGTGCGGTCGATTCCGGCCGCTCGCCTGCCGCCCCGACCGAGTCGGCTGGCGGTTCCGCGTCCGGATCATCTTTCCAGAGCACCCGCGCGGCACTGACTTCGGGCTCGGCGCACCAGACGATCGCGGCCCGGTTCGCCCAGTTTTCCGCACGCCCGGACGGCTTCGAGTCGGCAAGTGCCTGGAGCAGCCTCTCCTGGCTTTCGCTCTTACGCAGGGCCTCGGCCAGTTGCAGCGTGAGCCGGGCGCTCTGCCGGGTCATGCGTTCCTCGTGAGTCGTGGCATCGGCCGCGGCAAAGAGCGAGCCGCACCGCGACTGGACCTCCGCGACCAGGATCCGCAACCGCGGCTCGATTGGCATGGATTCCTGGTCGGTCGAGCGAGTCAGCGACCAGGGGGTGTTCTCGGCACAGAGGAACGCTCGCTGGATCAGAGCCAGTCGCTCAGGTTCGGTTGCGGCGCAATTCAAAGTCTCGCACGATCGGTCGTGCAGCCACGCCGCGTCCACGACCAAGGGGTCGCATCCCCACCGTTCAGCCAGCCGGCGGCCGAGGTCGCAAAGGTCAGTGCCGAGCTGCGAGACTTCAAGGTGATGGCGCGCGGAGGGGTCTGTCTCGCCCAGCCAGCCGACAATCCATTCCGGGTCGATCGCGGCAACGGCCCATCGGCCCAGGCCGTGAAGGAGCGCGGCGCGAGCCAGTCGCTCGCAATTGAGGTCACCGGCCTCGCGGCCCAGCGAGCGCGCGGCAATGCTGACCGCGACCGAATGTCTCCAGAGGCGTTGAAAGACCTCCGCGCGTGGCCCGGAGAGGTTTCCCGATGGCCACCAGGGAAGTTCCGCGACGAGCTTGATGGGATCGAACCCGGCGCGCGCGACCACTTCACGGAGGACCCAACCGGGATCAAGGTCGCAGATCGCCCGCAGCCGCGACCAGTCAACGGCAGCAGAGCCAGCTTCGAGAGCGGTCTCCGGAGCGGCACTCATCACCTGCCGGGCCGTCACCGGTC
>Ga0208199_1000857_pt1 | contig 11491 bp, 8 predicted proteins | sample Sb_taG_FD_187705 | JGI IMG/M metagenome (GOLD analysis project Ga0208199, IMG submission 187705) | Peat soil microbial communities from Weissenstadt, Germany - Sb_50d_1_NS metaG (SPAdes) (version 2) | ecosystem: Environmental > Terrestrial > Soil > Wetlands > Peat | place: Germany: Weissenstadt... | reverse complement strand
CAACTGCAAGTACGCGGCCTGCTGAAGGTCAAGGCGGTGGCGTTGTGGTATGCTTTGGCTCATAACTTGATGCGTGCGGTGAGCCTGCGCGCTGAGGCAGCCGGGACGGCGTGAAGCGAGGTAAAGTAGGTAAAAAGGGAGGTTTTCGAGGCGGACTACAAGGCTCGGGGACGACTTGCCCGGCCGGTAACCCGAGATTGGGACGGAAATCTGCCGAGGTTGGGTCCAATCGCTAGATCTAATGGAGTCCAATCGCTAGATCTAATGGAGTCCAATCAACCGTCCACACGGGGTCACGAAATTCGATTTCGTTCACAGGCTCTCAGTCCAGGGGCCCGGGCTGGTCCGGGTTGTTCTGAGTCTCCCGGATCAAGTCCTTGAGATAGCGGCCATAGTCGTTGGGAAGCTTCTGGGCGAGGAGTTCCACCTGGGAGGCGGGAATGAATCCCATTCGGTAAGCAACCTCCTCGATGCAGGCGATCTTGAGGCCCTGCCGGGATTCGATGGTCTCCACGTAGTTCGCCGCCTGGATCAGCGACTCCACAGTGCCGGTGTCAAGCCAGGCGAATCCTCGGCTGAAGACTTCAACCCGGAGTTGCTGGCGCTCGAGATAAACCCGATTGACATCGGTGATCTCGAGTTCACCACGGGGCGAAGGACGCATCGCAGCGGCGATATCGAGGACCTCATTATCATAGAAGTACAACCCGGTTACCGCGTAGTGCGATTTCGGACGAGCCGGTTTTTCCTCGATCGAAAGAACGCAGCCTTCGACATCGAACTCGACAACGCCATAGCGCTCGGGATCCTTGACCGGATAGGCGAAGACCGTTGCTCCGCTGGTTTGGTCGCTCGCGCGTTTCAGCATCCCCTGGAATCCTTGGCCGTAGAAGATGTTGTCTCCCAGGATCAAGGCGACGTTGTCTTCACCTACGAACTCCCGGCCAATGAGAAATGCCTGGGCCAGTCCACCGGGACTTGGCTGCACGGCGTACCTGATGGTGAGGCCGACCTGTCGTCCATCCCCCAAGATCCGCTCAAAATTCTTGATGTCGTCTGGCGTGGATATCAGGAGAATCTCGCGAATGCCGGCAAACATCAACGTCGAAAGGGGATAGTAAATCATCGGCTTGTCGTAGATAGGCAGAAGCTGCTTGCTGACGGCTCGGGTAATCGGATAGAGCCGAGATCCCGAACCACCGGCCAGAATGATGCCTTTGCGAAACATGCTTGGAGGTTCCCACGGATTTTCAGGTGGATCTTCAGGTCTTGGAGTCCCACGGGCCGTGCGCCTTTGCACCATCCCTCAGCATTGTACCAACTGGCGAGCGATCTGAGGCCGTTCCGTTGCTTTGGGTAGACAGCGAGCCCGTGGCAGCAGATTTCCCCATTCTCTCATGGACAGGAAATCCGCGGTCTCTGATAATGGATCATGACAGCAATCTGTGCTGAATTTGCTGCCCGCCAGCAGTCAAGATGTTCCTGGCATCGCTAGAAAATCAACAGCCTCGATCAAACGACACGTTGAGCTAACGTTCCACCCAATCAAGGTGGTCGGTCGCCAGAGTTTTCCCCGACCACACCGTCGGGATTCGATTATCTTATGAATGCATTTATGAAGGCCTGTGAAATTGCAGGGCCGCTTCAGCTTGCCGTTCGAGGTCCAAGCCCGAACGAAAGTGCAGTACGGCTGTTGCACCAGCCATTTGCACTGGTTGGTCGTGATCAGCGTGCGGAGGTGCCTCTCGATCACAAGCTCGTCAGCCGACGACACGTGTATCTGCAGATTGTGGAGGGTCAGGCGTTCTGGCTCGATCTGGATAGCAGATCCGGAACGTCTGCTGAGGGACAATTGCGGAAGTTCGGCTGGCTTGAGGCTGGAAAGTCGATCCGGATCGGGCCGTACGAGCTAGAGCGGCTGGCAAGTTACGGTCCGGATCCGGGGAATCGCGAAACCAGGCCGGGACCGCGCGTCTCACCGCTGGTGGCTCGATCCTACGACGATCAAGCTCTGCCCGATGTCTCCCTGGAGTTTCTGAACGGGCCTTCACGTTCAGCGTGCTGGCCGATGAACCGGGTGATGTCATTGATTGGCTCGGCCAGTGGCTGCAAGTTCCGCCTTGCTGACTCCAGCGTTTCACCTTTCCACTGCAGTTTGCTGCGAACCCCCCTGGGCTTATGGATCGTTGATCTGCTCGGGCCTGATGGGATTAGCGTCAATGATGCTCTGGTGCGTTGTGCGCTGCTTGCCGCCGATGATGTGCTGAGAATTGGTCGCTACCGCATCCGTATGCGGATCCGATTTGCCGGCCGGGTTTCTGACCGGTCTGCTTCCGAGGAGAGCCGGCGCGTCCCGATTGCAGAGACTCGCCCTACAAGTCAACTTCCGCTTACTCCTGTTTTCTCCGACGGCGACTCAGCCGGCTCGCCGTCCCCGGCCGCACACTCATGGCAGGTGCTGGCTTCAGAGGTGCTTGCGTCACGAGACTCCAGTGGGCAGGCAACCAGCATCGAACGCATCTCCCCCGCCATCCACGTGCCGAGCCGGCCAGAGAAGGGAGAAATCACGGAATCGCTGCTAGTACCGCTGATGAACCAGTTCGGTCAGATGCAACAGCAAATGTTAGATCAGTTCCAGCAGGCAATCTCAATGATAGTTCAGATGTTTGGCACCTTGCACCGTGATCAAATGGCGACAATCCGTGAGGAGCTCGATCAACTCCGTGACCTCACCCGTGAATTCCACGCGATAAAGCTTGAGTTGGCCGCACGTTCCCAAGATCAGACCCCCGTAGTTCTGGCCAGCACTTCGACAGCGTCAGGCGATTCCCAGATTTCGGGAGTGGGATCGAGTGTTCAGGAACGGATCGAGTCTGAAACTGATGCCAGGGTGACCGCGGCGGCCGCTCGACCTGCTCCAGATATCGCATCGGTCTCGCCGATTCCGTCGGCGGACGATGGTTCGGGGGTCGCTTCTTCAACCCAGGCTCCGCTCAGTCCCTCTGGTTTCGAGCGCCTCGAAGTCAAACAGACTCAACCACAATCGGGGGAATCAAACCTGAAGTCGGAACGCGATGTCATGGTTTGGCTTCATCAACGAATGATGGTCTTGCAGCAGGAACGGGAGTCGCGCTGGCGGAAGATACTCAAGCTCTTACCCGGCCTTTCCTGACCGCCATGGAACCAGTGGCGCAGCGCTTTACAAGCCGTGAAACAAGGAAGCCTCCAAGGGCAGGGCCAATGGAGGCTCGTGTGAGTTTGAATTCCGGGCATTCGGGGGGCCGAGCGCCGCGGGCTCGAGTGGGATCTGGAGTGATGAAAATAGCTGAATTTAAGGCTTAGTAAGCACCGCGGCCAACCAGCACAACCACGAAGGTCTGAAAGATGATCTGTAGATCCCAGGTCCATGACCAGTTCTGCGCATAAGCGACGTCCAGCTTGACCATGTTGGCGTAATCGACTTCACTCCGGCCTCCCACTTGCCAGGGACCCGTGAGGCCAGGCATCACTTGAAGGCGACGGGCGTAACCTACGTGATCCAGAGCCCGAAGCTTGTCGCTGTCTCGAAGCTGAAGCGGACGCGGACCGACCAAGCTCATTTCTCCGCGTAGCACATTGATCAACTGGGGCAGTTCGTCCAAGCTGGAACGCCGCAGGAAACGTCCTAGGGGCGTGACACGCGGATCGTCACGAAGCTTGAACAGAACACCTCCTGACGATTCGTTATTCTTCTCCAGATCATCAAGACGCTGCTCGGCATCGACGACCATGGTCCGAAACTTGAGTACCCAAAAAAGCCGGCCACGGTAACCTCGCCGCAACTGACGGAAAAGGACAGGCCCCGGCGAATCCAACCGAATTAGCAGCGAAAGGACCAGGATCACAGGAGCCAGCAGTACCAATCCAACTAACGCGCCGGCCAGATCCATCGATCGTTTGACGGTGTAAGGGAGCACGAACGACAAAAACCAGGCAAATCGTAAGCGAAAAGACGCTTGCAACTGAAGCTCATCCCGGATGATCGTCACCGGCTCGTAGGCTTCCAAACCTAAGGAACTCGTCGACGATGAAGACAGGAAGTTCATCGGTGCACATTCTCCTGGGATACGTCGCCCTGACAGGCCATGATTCCCAGATGCTTGTTCCATGTTGCGCTGGACTCGGCTGCACTCAACTCGAATCAGAGCTTGCTTGATGAATGCATTGTGTGTAATAGGGGATAAGGAATCAATTTAGCATGGCTTTTTCAAACGGTCAACTATTGTACGGCAGAGCGTTGATTTTTGGAATCAATGCCTTGCCATCGTGCGGCCGCCATCCATGAGAATTGGCCGAGTCGGCTGGCCCGATGCGTGGAAATTTCGCGCTGAGTATCAATGAGTCCCCTCCAGTTTTCCGTGACGAAATGGTATCGTGTGTTGAGTTGACGGGCCGGAACACTCGTGTGGACGTTCGTTGGTTCTTGTCATCGCTGTTTGTGGGCAAGGTCGCACACCCGAGTCGGTCTCGAGACGTCAAGATCGAGGCGATCGCAGAGGCTCGAGACCGAGATTTCCTGCTGTGCGGTACGTGTGGACCACCGATCATGCCGGTATCTCGAGCGGGCAGCCGGGTTGGGCCTCTGGATCGAGGAGAAGCAGACGTGACAGCGATTGATCATCCGAGAGTCTCGGTGGCCCTGCCCGTGCACAACTGTGAGCGCTATGTTGCCGAGGCCATCGAGAGTATCCTGGCCCAGACCTTCACCGACTTCGAGTTCTTGATTGTTGACGACGGATCGACCGACGGCACGCTGCCGATCCTGCACCGCTTTGCCGCAAGGGACAGCCGGATCCGCGTGATCAGTCGCCCGAATACCGGAATCGTCGGGGCTCTCAATGAAATGTTGGGCCTGGCCCGCGCAGATCTCGTCGCCCGGATGGATGCCGACGACGTCGCGCTGCCCGTTCGTTTCGAACGTCAGGTCCGTTTTCTGGACGAGCATCCCGAATGCGTGATGGTCGGCAGCCGCGTGACCATCATCGACCCCGACGGAGACGCATTGACCGAGATGGGCGATGCGCTCAGCCATGAACAGATCGTCACAGACCTGCTCAACTATAAAGGACAAATGGTCTATCATCCGGCGGTAATCTACCGGCGCAAGGCGGTGCTCGACCTGGGAGGATATCGCCCCGAGTGCCGCGAAGCCGAGGACCTGGACCTGTTCCTCCGGTTGGCGGAGATCGGTCAGATTGTCAATTTGCCCGAACCGCTCCTGAGGTACCGCGAGCACCGGGCGAAAGCGGGAATTTCCCGTTCAAACGAGCAGGGTTATCGTACCAGAGTTATCATCGAGGAAGCTCGCAAGCGACACAATTTAGGCCCCGTACCGGAACACGTCTCCAGCCAGGCTTCGCTTTCCGGCGATCCGTCTCAGGTCTACCAGACATGGGCCTGGTGGGCCTTGATGTCCGGCCATATCGCCACCGCGCGCAAGCATGCGCTTGCCTGCATCCGCCGCGCGCCGTTGTCTCTCTCCACCTGGCGTCTCGTCTACTGCGCGCTTCGGGGCCATTGAGAAGCGATTGGAAGAAGCGCGCGAGCTTCGGCAATTCTCGAATCGACACGGCGCAAGGGGTCTGGAATTCCCCCTATGACCCAGTCGTTGAAGGTTCAGGTTTGCAGGTGAGGGAGGCGCCAGCCTGCAGATGCAGCCTGGAGAGTTCTGGGTGTTGGATTTCGTGCTGCTCCATCCAGAGGTCTGTCTGGGCTTTCCAGTGATTGGCCTGCTCGTATTGACCGAGCCGCGAGTGGGCCAAGGTCAGGAACACGAAATCAAAGCCTGTGCCTCCCCCGGTCAAGGTGACAGATCGTTCCAGGGCGGTGATCGCGTTGGCATCGTCACCGGCTCGATAATAAGCAGCGCCCAAGGTGTTCCAGTAGGCGGCCGCCTCCGGGTCCGCAAGAGTCGTCTGGATAGCCAGACGGACTGCGAGTTGGGGATCTCCCACGGTGGGATCAGGCTCGTTGATCAGGAACCAGGCAAGGTCGTTGGCACAATTCCATCGTTGCCTCTGAATCCCGGGCAGGTCGGGATGAATCGAGGCGACCTCGGCCAGCAGGTCCAAGGCGTGGATCCACGCGGCTCTGGCTTCGGCAGGCAGACCTCGGTCTCTCAAGACTCTGGCGAGCGCCCCATAGCGATCGGCCAACTGTACCTGGGATGGCGAGGGTGCGTGCGTCTCTCCATCGGCCGAGCCGGTAAACGGCTCTGCCTTCATGGTGAGGTCTTCGACTTGTCCAAGGCTCAAGCTCGCCTTGGGTGTCCGTGCAAGTCGCTCACCCTTGCTGGAATCGTCGCCTGAAATCCCTTGATTGATACTTGTCGGCCGTGCACAAATCAACCCTCCGGCAGCCACGACGTAGATCAAGTTGGGGAAGGCATTCATCAAGCAATCGATCATATAGAGACCAAGAAGTGCAGCGATGACGACCATGGGGCCGACCGTGTAGGTCTTCCATTGTTGTACCGGGTAACGAACCAGAAGCAACCATGGCGGCAGGATCAAGACAAGCGTCCAGGAAAACAGACCAAAGTAGCCGTAAAACCCAAGATAGATGATCCACATCCCATCCGTCACAGCCTGGTCTCTTCCATCAGATCCAATGACCCGGCTCCCTCCCCACGAGCCCCATCCCCAGAACGGTTGTTGCATGGCTTTTTGAATGAGAAGATTTTCACATTGAAACCGGTATCCCAGGGATTGAGCACGAGTTGCATCGAATGTCTCGATAAAGCTGACAAGGTTATCCCCTGACCAGAATCTGGGTATTCGTACACTGTAGTAGACCGGAGCGGCCAGCACCAGGGCATAGAGGAGCAATTTGGAGTTGAACCGAGTGCAGGACCAGAGGACAACCAGGCCGCCAAGCAATAAGATCAGCGCACCGCCGGATCGGCAGAGGACCGTGACTACAAGTATCATGGGCACGACGAAGGCTCCAAAGGGCAAAGCCCCGATCCGCTTGAGCGCGCCACATCTCCAGATCCATATCGCGGTCAAGGACACGGCGGTCATCCACATTCCCAGTTCCAAACCGGTCGTGAGGAACACAAAGGGACGATAGCCGCCATACCGGTATCCTTCCCATTGGTACATCCCATACACCAGGCTTTTCATGAACGGGCTGAGTCTGAGCTCAAGCAGAATCGCCGGCACATAGGCGACGCCACCGCAGATGATACCGATTGTCAGTTCGCGAAGTCCTTCGGGGTCGCCCAGATATAGCCTGCCGATGAAGTAAGGCAGTGCCCAGCGAACGATGCAGAGAAGAGATCCAGAAAGGCCATCGTACAGTCCTAGGCCATTTTGCAGCGAGGAAATCAAGGGGGCGATGCACCAGCAGAGCATCGGTAGATCAAACCATTGAGGACGGAATTCGAGCAGGCGATTCGGCTGGAAGATCAACGTTCCGAGCAGGATTCCCACCGTTGCCGCCATTATCTTGTCATAGTCGGGAAGACCAGAGAGCGGAATGGCGGCAGGGGGCAAGAGTAACCATGCACCGATGATGCTGGCCACCACCGCGCGACGAGGGGGTAGCAACACAAACAGGGCGATGGAGACTGGAATCCAGCCCAGTAAGGCAATCGGTATGAGAAGCTGCACAGCGGTTAAACTCTACTGGCTTGGGAGAAGCTTGATCGAGGCGATCGGGTTGGCTCTATGCCAAAGTCTTGTAAACCCCATCATCCAGAGCAGTTGTTTCCACAAACCGTAAACATGGAACCCCAATCCAATATTAGACTGAAACCGATCTGAACCTGCAAGAAAACCTCGTCGCCGGTTCATTTCCGCACTCGGTTTCGCTCGATCGCTTTGCCGTAACAACTCACAGTACGCTCAGCAATGATTTCTGGGGAATACCGTTGTTGGCAGTCAATCCCGGCTTGTTTGCCAAGTTGTGCTGCCCATTCGGGATCGTTCAGGAGAGTCATGATCTGGGCCGCCAGATCTTTTGAATCGCTGGTGCGGTGCAGCAATCCATTCGCACGGTCGTTGAGGACTTCCGGAATCCCACCCACTCGGGCGGCAACGAGCGGGCAACCCAGGGCCATCGTTTCCAAGACAGCGGCAGGAAGATTTTCATAGCGCGAACAGACCACACTGACCAGCGCCCCACATCGAAGTGGGGCCAAGGCGGAAAAAGGCTGAGCCCCTAGACCGGCTTTTCGTAGTTGAAAACCAATGAAGCGGAAGACATTCCTTGGCTTGCTCTCTTGCCCAGCTTCACGCCGCGGCCTTCATCAGCGGACGACCCGTGTACGTCCAGCGGAACGGCTTGGCGAACACGCGATTGAAATACGCGATGAAGTTCAGCAGCTTCGTGCGCAAGTCTACCACCGACGTGAATGACCCGCGCCGGATCACCTTCCGCATGATCACCCCAAACACCACCTCAATCTGGTTCAGCCACGAGCTGTGCTTCGGCAGATACACGAACCGAATTCGATGGCTCAAGTTCGACAAAAACGCTTGCCGGCTCGCCACCGACTTCAGGACCCCGCGCACCCCCTTCTTGCCCAGATCTGTGGGGACTTCACACGCCTCGGCCACCAGCTTCACCAAGCTCTCAGAGCAATGAATGTTCAAGTTATCCACCAAAAACACCCACGAACCCTCCGGGTCGGTGGCCACCGTCTGCTCGATGTGGCTGGCGAAGTCGCTCTCTGTCCGCGTCGGACCGATCGTCGGCCGGAGCAATTCTCCGGTCGTCACCACGAAGTTGCCGATCAGGCACAACGTTCCGTGCCGGGTGTACTCGAACTCGATCAGTTGGCACTTCCCCGCGATCATCGCCTTGCTGGGGGCGATCCGCTCCAGCGCCTGCAAGCCGGTCATCTCGTCCACGCTGACCGTGTGGGTCTGGTGGGTCCGCTCCCGCTCCGGCGCCGCGAGGTACGTGTCACAGACCGTCTTCACTTGCTCCTGAAACCGCGCGGGATCCTTCTCGGTGGTGTTGAGCCAATAGCGGCTCTTGTGAGGCTGCAAGGCGGCCTCGCGCAGGTAGCGGCTCACCTGGGAGGGCGAGATCGACGCCACGATGCCGCGCTGGATCACCTCAGCGGTCAATTCCAAGGCCGTCCAATGGGTGATGGGCCGGCCGGATTTCTCGGGAGGCTCGCAGGCGACGGCCAGGATCTGGGTGACCTGCTCGGGGGTGAACTTGCCGGGGGCGCCGGGGCGGGGTTCGTCGCTGAGGATCGCTTCGATGGCCCGTCGCAGGGCGGCGCGGGACTCGCAGCACTCGATGTCAATGAGTTGGTTCCAAGCGTTGGCCCAGCGCCGTCGCCAGCGTCCGACCTGGCGGTGGGTCAGGCCGACCCTCGCGGCGATGTCTTCATTGAGCAGGCCGTCGAAGGCCAGCACGATGATGGAGGCGCGTTGCCGGAGGCGGGAGGGTGCGGTAACGGAACGGGAAAAGGTCTGAAGGATTTCCTTCTGACGCTCGGTGATGGTGATCTTGGCCGCCTTGCCCGGCATAGTGAGCGAACTCCCGGTGAATGGGAAGTTAGTCAAGCCGGGTAATTTTAGCGCGATAGTCAACTTCTTGGGCTCTCGAATACGAAAAGTTGGTCTAGGAGCCTGTCCGAGAATCAAGTGAAGCCAGATAAGGACTTACGTCGAGAGCCCGACGCGCCGGTTTTCGAAATCTCGGGAAAAACGCCAAATTGCCATATTAAACAATGACATAAGTTATTGTTTACACCCGACTTAATTCTCGGACAGGCTCCTAGAGGCCTGAATTCCGCCAATCGACCCACAAGGTGTTTTTCCTTGGTATCATGGGGTTAAGATGACTTATTGGAGGAATCATGGCTCTAGTACCGTGCGTAGAATGTGGGCACAAAATTTCAACCACCGCGCGTTGTTGCCCCCGGTGTGGATGCCAAAACCCAAGCGGTTGTATGGGCCCTTTGGATCAAGCAGGCGGTTGTGTGAAGGTGATCATGGCGTGTCTTATGATATATGTATGTCTTCGAGCAATAGGATGCGTTTAGTCTCGGGGATCGGAAAGGTGCCAGGAACCGAAAAACCGCTTTCTTCGGGGAAAGATGCCGGGAACCGAAAAACCGCTTTCTTCGACCAATGTGCTCGATATCGCTTCCTGACAGCTTACCTGCCCGCAGGAAAACAAGGCAAGAAACGACCAACAAGGCCCGGAAACTAACCGCACGATGTCGCGAAGAGCCAGTTTCCCTTATCACGTTTCCCCAGTAGGCAAGCAGGGTCGGGATGTTTGCCGAAATTGCCGTACGCGATAATCTTTTGAGCAAGGCAGCCCGAGCGACACTGCTCCAAAACACCGCACGAACTGCAGGGTTCTTGGAACGGAGTGGCGAGATATTGTCGTACAGCCAAGAGATAAGGGGACTTCTCCCAGCAGTCCCGAAGACTAGAACGATCTAGCTTCGAGTACGTGGCGTTTCCAACGATCTGTTCGGCTCGAATTTGCTTAAATGCATCGCAGGGGTAGATGTCAAGTTCAGGCCCAATGGTCAGGCGATCAACTCCAGCGCAGCACTTCGGCTGGTGATTTAATAGAAGAACGTTAAATGGTGATCCAGTGCGCACACTATAATTCAATTTACGCAATCGCTCTATCGTATTTTTAAGCATTAGATACTGAGGTCTACTCAGAACGCGCTGACCAAGCATCTGCCCCCGACCTTGTGGGACGAATCGAAGAACACTGACCTGTGATGCTTGTAACTCGATCGCTAACTCAACAACGCCTTCCAGATCTTGAAAAGTATCGGCGAAAGGCACAAAGTGAATCTCGCACGGCGTGTTGAGGTTTCTAACGACCCTAATGGCTGTCAAGGTTCGCTGAAAGCTCCCGCGGATTTGGGTTATTCGTTCGTGCTTCGCATCAGTACATCCAAACAGGCTGAAGACAAATCGCTTGCATCCACCCGCGACTAGGGGTTCGATGATGCTCCTTGGGTTCTCCACATACCCAGATGTATATATACTTACATCCATTCCAAGTTGTGATGCCATGCTGACTGCATCCGCTATGTTGTCCCAACGAAGCGGCTCGCCGCCCGAAAGAACTAGCTTCTCGACTCCCATCTCGCCAGCTTCGGTCAGAATCCGTGCGCAATCAAGCCAGGACATCTCGCGCGCGCAAACTGATTTTGCGTCACTTGAGCAGTGAACACACATCAAAGGGCATGCGTGGGTCACTTCGATCTTAAGCTCTTTCAATTGATAAAACGACATGAGTTGTCGCATGGAAAAGATTCCGTAATTCGATTCCGCTCGTTCCGTTAAGCTTACCAGTTCGTTGGGCGCATTTCAGGCTCTGTCAAAGAGCCCTCATCGACAACTAAGCCTTAACCAAGCGTGATATATAGGTCAACTTGGTCGAAATCCTGGAAAAAGCTGGAAAACCCCCGGAGAGTTTGGAATAATGGAGGTAGGAAGACATCTTCACTATTCCA
>Ga0208199_1000854_pt1 | contig 11517 bp, 10 predicted proteins | sample Sb_taG_FD_187705 | JGI IMG/M metagenome (GOLD analysis project Ga0208199, IMG submission 187705) | Peat soil microbial communities from Weissenstadt, Germany - Sb_50d_1_NS metaG (SPAdes) (version 2) | ecosystem: Environmental > Terrestrial > Soil > Wetlands > Peat | place: Germany: Weissenstadt... | reverse complement strand
CAGATAGGACGGCTCCGCCAGGGGCGCCCGGCTGGCGAGCCTGGCCGCCGTGGTGGAGGGCGCTTCCCGGAGGCAGGTCCTGGGGTCAAGAGTGGCCAGCCGCCGGACGGCGAGGAAGGCCCGGTCGGTGTCACCGGCCGACTCCCAGTCGCAGCGGCACCGATCCCAGGCGGCGGCGGCGAGCGCCGCCCAGTCCTCACCAGCAGCCTGCGGCGCGAGGCCGACCGGGCCACGTTCGGCCCGAAGCGCCGCATCCGCCCAGCGCAGGGCCCGCCGTATTCGGTGCCCCTTGGCGCTGCGGACCGGCCGGTCTTCCCCCTCGACCACCTCGATCCAGGTCTGGAGCAGTTTGTCCAACGAGAACGGGAGCGGAAGCTCTGCCTTGACCCGGGATCCTGGCCCGGCGAAGCTCGCGCGGGCCAGGACGCGACGGACGGCTGGGTCCACTAGCCTGGCCTGGCAGCGACCGAGCGCCGTGCATTCCGCACCCGGTGCCAGTAGTGCCTCCACCACGATGCGGTCCGCCCCGCCTTCGTGCCGGATGAAGAGGTCGGAATGCGGGGACAACCCGGGCTGGAACAGCCCCTCGGGGACGAGGCCGGGATCGAGCACCCACTGCAGGCCAGGCAGGCGCACCTGGTCCTTTTCCAGACCCTCGACCTCGGCGGCGACGTCCAGCCCGGGTACCGGCGGCTGCCGGGCCAGCCATTGGCCAAACGGCTCGGCCGGTGCCTCGCCGATGCTTTCCCGCAACTGGCGGGCCGCCTTCGGTTCGTCGGCCGCGGCGATACCGGCGACGGCAAGAGCCGTCCGGGAGGCTTGCGCCGGAAACGTTCGGTCCTCTCGGGCTTTGACCAGGCCACGGACCGCCTGCCGGGCCTCGGCGCGGGCCCGGCTCGGCAGGCCAGCGCGCTCCGCAAGCTCGGCGGCTTCGGCCGCCCACCAGGGCGAGCTGCGCGGCACCGGGCTGGTGGCCCGGGCCGCGTCGAGGCGGGCCAGGCTCGACAACGCCGCGCATAGCCCGGGCTCGGGCGAGAGCACCCGCGATTCTCCTGGCCGGGCTGCGGCATCGCGCACCACGCCAGGTGCTTCCTGGCCGAACAGGCGGACCAGCATCGCCGCTGCGGGCTCACTGGGGCCGTCTGGTTCGCCGGCATCCACGATCGCGCGGGACAGGTGGCCGTCGGCGCGATCGAAGGCTAGATCCAGACCCGTCACCGGAACGAGCCGGGCTTCTCCCCCGGCTCCGGCGGGGAGCCCCTCGAGGATCACCTGCCCGGCCGCTGGCTCATAACTCGGCGTGAGGTCGCTCATGACGACAACTCCACACCGGCGACTGGGGCTTTGGCTAGCGCATAGCCGAAGCGCGACTTCGTGTCGGAAGGAAGCGGGAGACCTTGGCCGATCACGACACCGGGAAGAGCGCGCGAATGGCCTGCTCTAGCGCAGCGGCCCACTGGGCGCGGTCGACACCGTCCGGGGCCGCCGAGCCAAGAGCCCATGGGAGGAGCATCTGACGGAGTGCGCCGATGTGACGCTGTAGCTTCTCGGCGGCCCGGTTCTGCGCGGCGCGGGCCTCGGCAGCGGCCTGGCGCGCACGCCGCACCGCATCGTGTGCGCGAGACAGGCTGAACGACCGGGTACGGGCCATGACCGCCGAACCGCACAGGACCAGCCCGGCCGATATGGCGGTCAGCACCGCGGCCTGGAGAACGGCGACGAGGAAAGATTCGGCGGCCACCGTGGTCAGGAATTCGGTGCGGAGCACCAGCAGCGCGAGGTATCCCACCGTTACCACAACGGCCAGAATCCCGCGCGGCCTCGCGTGGCCACGAGTCACTTCGAAGCCCAGCATGGCTCCGATGGACGCGACCACGAGGATGAATGTCACGAGCCAGGTCCCGGCCGAGTCGAGGCCGAACGCCTGCGCGGCCCAGTTAAGCGGGATGGCATCCAGCACGACGAGGACGACGACCAGAGCCGCGCCCGCCGCGAAGCCGAGGATCCGATGACCGCCGGGGTCGAGTCTGGTCGCCAGGGTGGCATGACGGTGCTCGGCGTCCTGCACAGCTTTGTCGGCCTCGCGCGTGCGCCCCTGTAGTTCCTCATAATGAATGTGGACTCGTGCCGTGTCCCTGATATCAGCCTCTACCTCAGAGTGGTCGCGGGGCCAGCGTTCGAGCGCCGCGTTGGCCTGCGCCTCGAGCATCGAGTCGTCGCGGCTGGGCTCGGGCTCGCCATGCTCGGCGAATGTGTCGATGGCCATGTCTGCCTCCTCAGGTCACTTCCTGATCCAGACGAGCCGAGCGGGCCAGGAACCTGACACGCGTCAGAACAGCAATTCATCCCGGTCGACGACGGCCTTCAGCAGGTCTCGCACGTCGCTACGGGCCCGGCAGAAGCGCTGGTGGCATGTATTGGCGGCGCAGCCTGGCTGGTCGAACCATTCTGGGTAAACGGCCCGCAGAGCCTCGATGGAGTCAGCCTGGCTGGCCGCGCCGTCGATGCCATCGTGGAGCACCTGCTCTGCGGCGGTGGCGATCAACTTACGGTAGCGGTCGGGGTCGCTCGAGCGCGGTGGCACCGCAGCCGTGAGGCAGTCGCGCTGCGCGGAGAACCGCTCGAGCCACGTCTCGGCTATCAGCCGCGTGCCCACTGCCTCATCGAGAGGCCGCGGCGGGGCCGAGCCGCACACCGCGACACCACGTCGGTGTATCTCTACCAGACTCTCGGGATCCTCTACCGAAACTGCCCTCAGCTGCCCGCAGAGGCGGTGCGCCTCACGGATCAACACCGTGCAGAAGTAGGCCCGCAGGTTCTCGATATGCTGCGGATCTGTCACCCGGCCAACGGCCCAGCAGGCCTCCTGGAGGGCATCCTCGGCCAAGTCGCGATCACCTGTGTGCCGCCAGGCAAGGTTCCTGACCTTGGGATCGCTCCGGATCGCCAGCAACTCTCGCTGGAAACCTGATTCTCCATCGGGGGCTGTGGTGCTGGGCAAGGCGCACCCCCACTCGGGTAAAATCGCTCACATGCTAATTTTCTACCTAACTCTACCGATTTCTACTTAACATAAGTTAAGTTAGGTAGTGTTAGGTCAACTTTGCTAGTTAATGGTAGGCACGAATGAGTTCTAGCATCAAGAGTCCGCAATGCACTAATCTGCGTGACAGATCTGGATCACTGCTGGCCGACCGTGGCGCGGCAGCATCACAGCTAGCCGTGCTTGCCCGGAGGTGACCGTCATGCAACCTGCACCTCCTGCCGTCCTGCAGTTGGCTCAGCGCCTTCGCCAGCTTCGCCAGCAGCACTGGCCCGACGCCCGGCTGACCCAGCAGGCCCTGGCGGAGGCCTTCAGCGCCGGGGGCAAGCTAGCCGCCGCGACCGTCTCATCATGGGAGAGCCTGACCGCGCCAAAGCTTCCGCCCCGTGACCGCCTGCTCGCCTACGCGCGTTTCTTCGCCACCCGCAAGTCAATCGCTTCAACCCCCAGGCTGATTCCGCTTCGAGATTTCACCGAAGCGGAGGAAAGCGTTTATCGAGAGCTTGCGGCGGAGCTTCTCGAGCTGCGGAGCGCCGCGAGCGGGGAACCGGCCGAAGAAAAGGCATTCAGCAGGTCCTGGCATTTTACCGACGACGGCCCCGCGACCTTTATTTGCGCGCAGCTCCCGGCTGGCCAAACCGGACCACTAGGCGACCAAGCAAATCCCAACTACACGCAGCTACAAACCTACGCCGATCTGGATGCCCTGATGGAACTGCACGGGCATATACGCGCAGAAAACCCGACGATGGACGTATTCTTCAAGGCTGCACCCGAAGTGCAGACCGATGATCTTTCAGGGCACGTTATCCTGGTCGGCGGCATCGGCTGGAATAGGATAACCGGAAGGCTGTCCGAAATGGCCAGATTGCCGGTACAGCAGGTCGAGGACCCGGAGCTGAAAACCGGGGAGATCTTCGTTGCCCAGGTGGAGGGCAAGGAACGCAAATTCTGGCCTACGTGGATGATGGACGGTGACAAGAAGGTGCTCTCTGAAGATATCGGCCTGCTGGCCCGAGTGCCGAACCCACTGAACTCCGGCCGTACGCTGACCATATGTAACGGCATTCATAGCCGGGGCGTATATGGCGCCGTCCGTAGCCTTACCGACAAGCGCGTCCGTGAATCTAACGAGCGTTACATTTACGACAACTTCGGGAATTCCGGATCGTTCGCGATCCTCATGTCAGTCCAAGTTATAGAAAATAGGGCGATAACGCCCGACTTCAACAATTCCGATAACGTTCGTTACCAGTGGCCTCCGGGGCACCGTCGCACGATCTCGGACAGCATGGGTCTCTCCCTAGTCAGAGGGCAGCGACACTAATGCACCAGATCTCCGGGGGGATCCGGCAACACGACACGCATGAGGCGCTCGTCGAAAAAGCAAAAGCGCCGGATATCCCCGCCGCTGATCAAGCCCTCGATGCCATCATCGTTCCTGCGGCAAGGCCTGCGCTCAATCTCGATCATGCCGTTACCCTGGCCCGGGCCGCGGAATGCTCGTTGCTGATCTTGTGCAGCCGCCAGGTGCGCCCCGCCGAGGTAGAGCAGATGCTCGCCGAACGCTCATTCAAGCGGGCCGTCATCATCGACCTACCGGACGGGTATCGTCACGAGCTGCTAGATTTCCCAGCCCTGACGTCACTCAAAGGCGAGCTGCCGGAGGCTTGCGCCTCCTATGTCACGGACCTCAGCACGAAACGCAACGTCGGCCTGCTGCTGGCGCGAATGCTGCGATGGCAGCGAATATTCTTTCTGGACGATGATATAAGGGATATTACCTATCCGGATCTGCAGCACACTGTTTCTATGCTCGAAGCTTACCCCACGGTCGGAATTCGGATAATCAAATACCCGGACAATTCAATTGTATGTCACGCTAACCGAGAGACTGACGGGTTCCAGGACGTCTTCGTAAGCGGTGCCGCCCTCGCCGTTAACTGCCATGCGGATATCGGCTTCTTTCCTGATATCTACAACGAAGACTGGCTCTTTTTCTTCGATGACGCATCAGGCGGGCAACTGGCCAGCTCGGGTGTTAAGGCAACACAGCTGGTCTACGATCCCTTCGCCAATCCGCAGCGGGCGGCGTGGCAGGAGTTCGGCGACGCCCTGGCGGAAGGACTATATGGCCTACTGCACCTGGGCAAGGGCCTGCCGGACGCGACCCGCGACTACTGGGCCGATTTCCTCGAGGTGCGGCGGCGCTTCCTCGAGGAAATCATCACACGCTCGGACAAGGCGAGACCGGACATACAAAATGATTTGGTGCTCTCGGTAGAGAGCGCATTGAAGTGCTCGGTCACGATTGCGCCTGAATTGTGTGAGCGTTACATCCAGCTGTGGCGTCAGGATCTGCTTGGCTGGAAACAGCGGATGGCTAGGATACCCAAGATGCCATCTCTCGAGGCGGCGCTGGGAGAGCTGGGGCTTTCGCCGTGGGTGGAGGGGAATGTTACCGCCAGGATTCAGCGCCGTCCAGACGAAATACCAGAGAACATCGCCGCCGGGCCGGTGGTGATCCCGAAGTTCGCCACGCTCAAACAGTTGTCGGAGCGTGCTGGCGCCCATGCACTCGGCTCACCACCCGCCACCAGCGTGGGGATAGCAGACACCCAGCCGATTCCGGTCATGAAGGGCCACGAAGGATTCGGACGACTATGGAAACAGCGGCCAATAGAGATGCTCAGCAGCATCCGGTACTACAAGCCGCTACGCCGCGCCTCTGCTCGATGGAGTTCCGGGACGCTTGCACGTGATGGTGGGGCGGCAGAGTCTGAAGCGGAGACGACAGCGGTGTAGCCGAGCAGCCTTCGGTCCGCCGAACCAACCCTACTGTTCACGTTACCGGCACGTAATGTAAGACTGCTTGAGTGCCGCATATTTCGGGTGAGAAGGCGCAGAGCCTTCCACAGGTGGTCGATAGGGGCATAACATGTCTGCCGACCAGCACCGAGGTGTACGGGACTGAGCCGTCGACCGCTGCCGGTATCGCGCGGTGACGGAAGAGGCCAGATCGCGGCTGACGCGCCCAGTGCATGCGCTGCTCATCTTCGTATGCGCGCTGGTCTTGGTCGACACGATGTTTTTTACTGCGCTGACCCCGCTGCTGCCCTATTACACGCACGTGGCCCACTTGTCCAAATCGGGGGCAGGCATCCTGGTGGCCGGCTATCCCCTGGGCACCCTGGTCGGGGCCCTTCCCGGGGGACTGCTCACAGCTCGCCTGGGCTGCCGGAAAGTCGTGCTGCTCGGGCTGATCCTGATGAGCGTTTCGACACTTGCCTTCGGCTGGGCATCCGCCGAGGGGATTCTCGATGCCGCCCGCTTCGTCCAGGGCCTGGGCGGGGCGTGTACGTGGGCCGCCGGTCTCGCCTGGCTAGCCACGGAGGCCCCGCCGGAGCGGCGCGGGGAACTGCTCGGCACGGCCCTGGGCGCCGCGGTGGGCGGAGCGCTCTTCGGCCCGGTAGTCGGCGCTATCGCCGATGGGGTGGGAACCGGGCCTGCGTTTGCCACGGCCGCGGTGGCCGGAGCCGCACTCATGGTCGTGGCGTTCCTGGTGCCCAGACCGCATGACCCGACTCCGCAGGGGTTGCGGGAGATGTGGATTGCGACGGGCGACCGGCGAGTTGACACTGGCCTGTGGCTGACGATGCTCGCCGGGATGGCCTTCGGCGTGCTGGACGTGCTCGCGCCGCTGCGTCTCGCTGACCTGGGTGCCACGGCTCTTCTCATCGCGGGGACGTTCCTGGTGGCCGCGGCGATTGAGGCCGCGCTTTCACCGCTGGCGGGCAGGCAGGCCGATCGCCGGGGCGCCATCGTCCCGGTCAGGATCTCGCTCGTCGCTGCGGTCGCCCTGTGCCTGCTGGCCCCCACGCTCGAGTCGGTACGCTTGCTCGTCCCGGTCCTGATCGTGGGGATGCCCGCGTTCGGCACGCTGTTCGCACCGGCCATGGCGATGCTAAGCGAGGGAGCGCACCGGCTGGAGCTTGACCAGGGACTGGCGTTCGGCCTGGGCAATCTCGCCTGGGCCAGCGGCCAGGCCATCGCGGCCGCGGGAAGCGGAGCGTTGGCCCAGGCGACGTCGGACCTGGTCCCGTACTCGCTACTCGCGGTCGCGTGCCTGGGGACGCTGGGCGTAGTCCGGCTCAGGCAGCGCCAGCCAGAACAGTCCCAGCGTTAGCGCACCGGTTCTCTTAGGCGGCTGGCCAGTGAAACAAGAGTATCGGTGTGCAGATTGACACAACAGAACTCTTTTCATGTCTTGAAATTTCTACTTAACTTTAGTGGAGTTAGGTAGTGCTCCCGGTTAATGGTAGGCGTGAATGATTTCTAGCATCAAGAGAGCACGATGCACTACTCTGCAGTCGGGTCTTCGGTATTGCGGTTTCCTTCAGGCGGGCCGGTGCGTGCATGCGGCACCCGACCGCAGGAAGGAGGAAGGCCGTATGCCAAAGAAAACGCGGCGACCCCGGAACGTCCGGGCGTGGCTGGCGGTGGTAGCCGCCAGCCTAGCGTGTATCACGGCAGCGCTCTATGCGCTTGCCGCGCTGATCCAGCTTGTGCTAGCAAGCTTGGCGCGCTAGGCGACGGCTACTCACCTCTCCCAGAGGGCGGTGGGGTGACTGTGCGTATGCTGGTCATCCCACCGTCTGTGAAACTGTACCTCCGGGCAAGCGTATACGCGGGGGACGGAAACTTGCAGTCATAAAGGCCATTGGAGTGCCAAGGCTCCCGGTCGACTATGCGTGCTACGTGTTCGACCGGGGTGCCTTAGCCTCGGCCTGGAGAGGGTAATCGGAACGCGGTTGCGGTGATCAGCGTGTGATCCTTCCTCCGAAGTTCCCAAGGATGGGTGCGGGGCCGAAGTTCCCAAGGATGGGTGCGGGGCGCTGATCGGATGTGATGCGATCCGGACGACATGGAGAGACTGCCGGCGCCGCGGCGCTGCGGGCCCGGTTCCGGCACGTCTACTGGATCGGCGGCGGGAGCGGTGCGGGCAAGTCGGTCATCGCTCGCCGCATGGCGGCCCGGCATGGCCTGCGTCTGTACGCGACCGACGACGTGATGCCGGACCATGCCAGCCGGTGCGCGCCCGGAGACTGCCCGTCCCTGAGCGAGTTCGCGGCCATGGACATGGACGAGCGGTGGGTGAACCGGTCTCCGGAAACCATGCTCGAGACGTTCCACTGGTTCCGGGGCGAGGGCTTCGGCCTGATCGTCGAAGACCTCCTCCGCCTGCCGGGCGAACCGGGTGTGATCGTCGAGGGCTTCCGGCTGCTGCCGCGCCTGGTGAAGCCTCTTCTCGCCGTGCCTGGTCACGCCGTCTGGCTGCTGCCGACGCCCGGCTTCCGCCGGGCCGCGTTCGGCAGCCGGGGCTCGCTGTGGGAGATCGCCCGCAAGACCAGCGATCCGGAGAGGGCCCTGCGCAATCTGCTCGAGCGTGACCGGCTGTTCACCGAACGCCTCTCCGAGGAAACGGAACGTCTCGAACTGCGCGCCATCGAGGTCGACACCGCCATGACCGAGGATGATCTGGCCGGGCGAGTGGCGGAATCGTTCGGGATATAAGCCTGGCTGCTGGCTTCGGTCGGGAGGTGGCTGGCTTCCGGTCGGACCCGTCTCATAACCTCGACTCGTGACCGTCCACCAGCTCTCCCGCCTCGACGCGCGCCGCATTGCCGTGCGCGCGCAGCTGCTGGACCGGCCGCGGCGCGCCGGGCTGCTCGACGTGGTGCGCCAGCTCACGCTGCTCCAGATCGACCCAGTCGCCGCGATCGCGCCGAGCGCCGATCTGGTGGCCTGGAGCCGCCTGGGGTCGTCATACTCGCCAGCCGAGCTGGGCACCGCACTCGCCGACCGGACGCTGCTCGAGCTGCGGGCGATGATCCGGCCCGGCGAAGACCTGGCGCTCTACCGCGCGGACATGGCCGCCTGGGACGGGGCCGGGCGCGGGGAACTGCCCGGCTGGCGGGCCTCCCTCCGCGACTGGGTGCGGGCCAACGACGCATGCCGTCTGGACATCCTCGACCGGCTCGGCTCCTCGGGGCCGCTGTCGTCGCGCGATCTCCCGGACACCTGCAAGGTGCCGTGGCAGTCGACCGGGTGGACCAACAACCGCAACGTCACGCAACTGCTGGAGTTCATGGTGCTGCGAGGCGAGGTCGCGATCGCCGGCCGCCGGGGCAGCGACCGGCTGTGGGACCTGGCGACCCGGGTCTACCCCGATGACCCGGTGGTGCCCAGGGACGAGGCGCTGCGCATCCGCAACGAGCGGCGGTTGCGGGCGCTGGGCATCGCGCGCGCCCGGGGACCGGAATGCCCGGTCGAGCCGGCCGACGTGGGCGAGGCGGGCGAGCCGGCCGTGGTGGAGGGGGTCAAGGGCAGCTGGCGAGTCGATCCGTCCCTGCTGGGCCAGCCATTCTCCGGGCGCGCGGCGCTGCTGTCCCCCTTCGACCGGCTGATACACGACCGTAAGCGCACGGTCGAGCTTTTCGGGTTCGGCTACCAGCTGGAGATGTACAAGCCCGCGGCCAGGCGCCGCTGGGGGTACTTCGCGCTGCCGATCCTGTACGGCGACCAGCTGGTGGGCAAGCTCGACGCCACCGCCGACCGCAAGGCCGGGGTGCTGCGGGTCGACGCGATCCACCAGGACGCGCCCTTTGACACGACCATGACCGCCGCGGTGGAGGGCGAGATCAAGGACCTGGCCCGGTGGCTCGAACTGGACCTCACCTTATACAGGAGAAGTCGTGGTTGGTCTTCGACGCCGTCCACTGGGTGACGGTAACGATTCCCCGGCCGGTGAGAGGCGCCAAGCGGCAGTTCGCCTTGGCCTGCGCGAGCGTCCTGGCCCCCGGTATCCATTCCGCCAGCCGGTAAAGCGAGCTAGTGGACGGGACAATTTTCAGGATCGTGTCCCATTGGCTGGTCATCGAGTAGATGCCGACGGTACCCCCGATGTGGCGGAAGTAGGCGACCATGCCCTCGAGGTCAGCGCGGTTGTTCCGGGTGCTTGACTCCCAGCTCGAGATGATTTCGACGTCGAGCCACCACCGATATCGGCCGGGGTTCGAGATACCACGGGTTTGCGCATCGAGCTCAGCGATGTTCCACCCGTATTGCCAGGCGCAGGCCCTGTCATCGCCGCCGGCGCACACACCGTAGGGGTCCCTGACAACTACGTCGGTAACAATGTCGTAGTTATTCGCCGGCCAGTCAGCGACCTTGAGATTACCCGGGTTCGCGGTGTTGACGTAGAACGAAACCGCTGGCTGCCTGGTGATACCGGACGAATTCTGGGCCCACGCTATTTCGTCCGCCAGGCAGGGGTTCGTATTATTCGCGAGTCCCTCGTTCACGCCTACGATGCCGAACGCCTGCCGTGCAGGGAGCGTTTTGCCGCATTGCGGGTACGAAACATCGTATCCGCTCGGCGTACTGCTTGTGCCCGCCGCGTAGGCCGTCAGGGTCGGTGCGCTGACGATTGCCAATGATCCAAGTACCGCTATCACGGTCATACCGAACCTCACTGACCAGCCCTCCCCAGGTTATTGCCCTGCACGGGACCGTCCAGTCAGGTACGACGTCTACCGAGTTCCCGCGCCTTATATGCTCGTTACCGGCATACGTCTCATAGACGCGCCAGCATGGCTTCCGGTGTACCTCCCGCCCGGGACCGGCCTCGGCCGCCCCAAGTAGCGATCCACGTCCCGGCGCGCAGATGCGGCTTCCCCGATACCACGAGCCCCTCGTCAGGTCTACGCAGCAGTAGACGGAGCACCTCCCCCGTATCACCGGTGGGCAGCCAGGTCTCGCCTCTGGCGACGCCGTAGATGACCTCGATCAGCCGATCGAGCGACTCGTCCTTGCGCACCCAGCCGGCAGCGCCCGCCCCGACGCCGCGTATGATGCGCGCCGGGTCTGAGGGCTGGCTGAGAAGTATCACCTGCGGCCCCTCGCCGCGCTGGGACAGTTCCTGGCACAGGTCAAATGCTGCGGTGTCGGGAAAATCCGCATCTAGCAGGACCACATCCGCGCGGCTTCCCGTGAACAGGTGCGCCGACGGGGCCCTCGTGTGCAGTGCCGCCACGATTTCCATGTCGGGCTCAGCTTCTAGCCGTGTCGCCAAGGCGTCGGCGAAGGTACGTTCCTGAACGAGAATTAGGAGCCTGACGGTCATGCCGGAAGCCTCTCGCCCGCCTCGCGCCATCGAAACCCTAGCTTGCCGTGCCGCGGCTACGCCAAATGGAGGTGGGCCGTAGGCCGAGGGGCGGCGGCCCAGCGGCAACGGGCGCAATCTCACAATGGCGGCGATGACCCGAAGTTGCTGTAGTTTCCGTAGGCATTGCGTCCTGAGCTAACGTTCGGCGGAATCGGGCCCTATCACGCGCCAAGACGAGCGCGGCCAGATCGCCAGGGACGCTGCAACCCGGGCCGGCGCCTGGAAGAAGGGCACCGAAACCGCATAA
>Ga0208199_1000852_pt1 | contig 11538 bp, 11 predicted proteins | sample Sb_taG_FD_187705 | JGI IMG/M metagenome (GOLD analysis project Ga0208199, IMG submission 187705) | Peat soil microbial communities from Weissenstadt, Germany - Sb_50d_1_NS metaG (SPAdes) (version 2) | ecosystem: Environmental > Terrestrial > Soil > Wetlands > Peat | place: Germany: Weissenstadt... | reverse complement strand
GCCCGCGATAGCGGCCCGGCACGCGACAGCGGCGCGGCACGGCGGCTCAGTGGGTGGCGTAGAAGCTGGCCACGGCGCCGAACGCCTGCTTGGGCTCCCAGGGCATGTCCGGGTAGGTGGTCCCGTGCCCGCGGGCGTAGGTCTTGACCAGGCTGGTGGAGGTCATGTCCAGGTCGTGCCGGGGGTCGGCGCTGTGGGTCAGCCAGGGGTCGGCGAAGGTCCAGACGAAGGCGCCGTCCACGCCCTCGGCGGCGAGGAGGCCGAGGGTCCTGGTGAGCTCGCGGGCCTGCTTCTGCTCGTCCCGGACGTTCGTACCGCGCTTCAGCCGCGGGCGGACGAGCCGCCCCGCGCACGGTACCCGGTGCAGCCCGAGCGACACGAGATCAACCTCGCCGAACTCCATCTGGCCCAGCCGGTCCCCCCGGTAGGCGCTGTGCCCGAACTCGGCGTTGACCACCGGCTTGCCCTGCCCCAGGTAGCGCCTGATCATCTCGGCGTAGCGACGGTCGTACGCGGAGAGCCGGTAGTGGTCGACGCCGATGAAGTCGAACAGATTCCAGTCGACCGCCTCGACCAGGGTCGAGGCGTAGGTGAGCGGCCCGCGGAACACCCGCCGGACCCGTCCGGCCGCCTCGGCGAGGAACGCCTGGAGTTCCCGCGCGTAGGGGCCGGACCGCAGGCCCGCGCGACGGACGTTCGCCAGGCGGCGGTTGACGGTCCGGCCGGGGACGATCCCCTTGGTGTACAGGGTCGACTCGGTGCCGACGCAGAAGACCAGCCGGCCGGGGAACTGCTGTTGCAGCGGCTCGGCGGCGGTGGCCGCCCGGACCAGGTAGTCCAGGGTCGCCGCCTGGGTGTGCTCGAACAGCTCCGGCGAGAGCCACAGCTGCAGGCCCAACTCCAGCGCGGCCGGGGCGACCGTCATCAGCCGGCCGATGTCGGTGCCCTGGAACCGGACGGCGTTGCAGTGCAGGTCGTCCCGGATGATCCGCAGCTCGCGCCCGGTGGTATCCGGGTCGAAGACGCGCCGGGTCAGGAAGGCCCCGGATAGACCCGGCCGGTGTCGTAGCACACGCCCTTGATGTCCATGCGTCCCTCGTTTCACCGCGGCACGCTCAACCGTACCCGCCTTTTTGCCAGTTAGGCAAGTTTGCTTGTTCAGCAACAAGATGTATGGTACGTTCTGTGGAAGATCGTTCTCGCCCCCGCGGTGGCCTGCGGGAGCGTAAGAAGCTCGCCGTCCGCCGCGCACTGGGCTCCGCCGCCGTCCGGCTGGCCATGGAGCGCGGCCTGGAGAACGTCACGATCGAGGACATCACGGCCGAGGCGGATGTGTCGGTGCGGACGTTCGGCAACTATTTCTCCAGCAAGTACGAGGCGATCTGCGCCCTCGGCACGGACCGCGCCCGGCGCATCGGCGCGGAATTGCTGGCCCGCCCGGCCGGCGAGCCGCTGTGGCAGGCTCTCGTCAACGCCGTGCTGGCCCACTACGAGGGCGCCGACCAGGCGCCCGACGCGGAGTGGCTGGCCCGGCTCAAGCTCGTGCTCCACTCGCCGGCTATTCGCGGCGAGTACCTGAAGGTCAACTCCGGGATGCAGGAGGCCCTGGCCGAGGCGATCGCGGTGCGAACCGGGACAGAGGCCGGGCATGACATGTACCCGCGGATCCTGGCGGGCGCCGTCACCGCCGCGGCCGAGGTCGCGGTCAGGGCCTGGGCCGCCGCCGACCCGCCCGTGCCGCTCCGGCCGCTGCTGCACCGAGCGCTCGACCAGCTCGCGACGGCCTGCTCCGGGGAGGCCGGCTCCGGGGAGGCCGGCCGGTACCTGACCGAGGAAGAGTTCAAGGTCCTGGTCCGGCCCGCGATTTTCGGACCGAACGGGCCGTTGTGCGAGCCCCCGGTAAGGCGGACGCCCTGACCGGCTGCCCGAAGCTGCGCTCGCCGCGGCCCCTAGCCTGGCGAGGTCCGGCGGATGGTGATGTTGCCTGTCATAGGACGGCCCAGGGCTAACGGGTCAGGATATGGTCGGGGCAACGGCACCCGTCTGAGGCGACGATCATGACCCATAGTCCCCCGCGAGCGAGCGACATCCCGGTCGGCGGAGGTTGCTTGCGTGTCATCGAGGCGGGACCGCGCACTGGACCGCCGGTGCGGCTGCTGCACGGATGGCCGCAGTCAGCCGCCGCATGGGCGCCGATGATGGCTATCGGGTCGGCCGGCGCGCGGCTGATCGCGGTCGACCTGCCCGGCATCGGCGGCTCCGCGGATGTCAGCACCGACGGCACCAAGGCGGCTGTCGCCAGCGTCATCCACCAGCTCATCGAGGCGATGGGCCTGACGGACGTCACCTTGGCCGGCCAGGACGTGGGAGGGATGGTCGTCTTCGCTTACCTCCGGCGATTCGGCGACATCGCCAAGGCGGCCATCATCGATGTCGTCATACCCGGGCTCGACCCCCGGGAGGAGGTGCTGCGTAACCCCTACCTGTGGCACTTCGCCTTCCACAGCATCCCTGACCTGCCCGAACTGCTCGTCGAAGGCCGGGAGCGGCGGTACTTCGACTATTTCTTCGATCAGCTGGCCACGCGTCCCGCGGCGATCAGCGAGGCGGCGCGCAACGAGTACGTCGCCGCGTACCGGGCACCGGGAGCGCTGTCAGCCGGTTTTGACTGGTACCGCGCCTTCCCGCGCGATGCGGAGGAGAACATCCGCGCGCGCGACCCGATCGGCATACCGGTGCTCTGCGTGCGGGGTGCCGGTGAACGGGGCGACGTCGAAGCCTACGCCAGCGGGCGACGCGCGTCGGGCATGGTGAACGTCTCCATCGCGGTCATCGCCGATGCCGGTCACTTCACGCAAGAGGAACAACCGGAACGAACCTGGGCCGCGATCGCCGCCTTCGCGCTCGGCGGCTAGAGCATTTGCTCCATTCCCGATGCCACCCAATATTTACCCGTATTTACCCGGCCTGTCTGGGTGGCAGGGGCGGGCTGCAGCGTGCGATGGTTGGGTCACGGAGCGAGGGCGGCTTGGGGGTTGGAGTTGGCCAAGGTCTACGTCTCGTCCACGCTCGCCGACCTGACGGAGGAACGGCGGGCGGTGCTGGACTGGCTGCGGCTGGCGCGGCATCAGGCGGTCGACAGTTACCTGCCCGACAGTGACACCGTGCGAGACAGCTGCCTGGATGATGTCGGCATGTGTGACCTGTACGTGCTGATCATGGGGCACCGGTACGGGTTCCAGCCCCCGGAGGACAATCCGGAGGGCCTGTCGATCACTCATCTGGAGTTCCGGCGGGCCGGTGAGTGCGGCATTCCGCGGGTGGCGCTGCTGCGTATGAGCATTCCCGATGTGCGGTTGTCGGATCTGCAGGATCGGGCGCGGGCGCCGCTGGTGCTGGCGTTCCGGGATGAGGTTGCCTGCCAGGTGCGCCCGGCGGAGTTCACCAACCTGCAGGGCTTGATCCAAGGGCTGAGCACCGGTGTCCAGGCCGAGCTGGACAAGCTGGGCAGCCGGTCGCTTGCTGACGGGACGGCCGGTCGCCGGGCGGTGGGCCCGGTGCTGCGGCTGGCGCCGCGGCCGACGTTCTTGGCGGGCCGGGACGACCTGCTGGCCGAACTGGGTGCCCGCCTGGCCGGAAGCGAAGGTACCGGGCCGCGGGTGGTGGCCTTGTGCGGGATGGGGGGCGCGGGGAAGACCAGCGTGGCGGTGGAATACGCCCACAGGCAGCTAGCTGAGCTAGGGCTGGCCTGGCAGTTCCCGGCGGAGGACCCGGCGGTGCTGAAAGCCGAGTTCGCCGAGCTGGCCGCCCAGCTCGGCGCCCTGGACCTGCTCGATTTGCCGGACCCGGTGGCCTCGGTACACGGAGCTCTCGCCGCCTTTCCCCGGGACTGGCTGCTGGTGTTCGACAACGCGCCGGACCCGGCGGCGGTGCGGGGGCTGCTGCCGCCGGGAGGCGGAGACCGGGTGGTGATCACCAGCCAGTACCCACACTGGCCGGTCGGGCAGACGCTGGAGGTGCCGGTGCTGGATCAGGCCACAGCGGCGAGGTTCCTGCTGACCCGCACCGGCGCCGTCGGCACCGAGGCGGAGAATGCGGCGGCGGAGGCACTAGCGGGCGAACTGGGCGGGCTGCCGCTGGCGCTAGAGCAGGCCGCTGCATACATGCAGGCCGCAGGCCGCGGTATCTCTGAGTACCTGGGCCTGTTCCGGGAGCACCGGACGGAGCTGCTGGCCCGGGGAGACCCGACGGGGTATGACCGGCGGGTGACCACCACCTGGACGCTGGCGTTCGCGCAGCTGGGCCAGTCCGGCCCGGCAGCCGGGCTGCTGCGGCTGGCGGCGTGCTACGCAGCCGAGGACATTCCGCTGTACCTGCTGCTACAGGACCGGCCCGGGCTGGACGCCGACGGGTTCGGCGACCAGGTGGCGCCGCTTCTGGCGCCGCTGCTGGGCGACGAGCTGGCCCGGGATGCGGCGGTGGCCGGGCTGCGCCGGTACTCGTTGATCAGCATGCCCCACGACGGCGTGGTGTCGGTGCACCAGCTGGTGCAGGCGGTCACCTTGGCCCAGCTGCCCGCCGATGCGGCCGATGCCTGGCGGCAGGCCGCCGCGGTGCTGATCGAGGCCGCGCTGCCAGATAACCCGGAGGACCCGGTGGCCTGGCCTGCCTTCGCGGCGCTGCTGCCACACGCCCAGGCCGCCCTAGACCCGGCCAGCGAGGGCATGCACAAGATCGGCAACTACCTGGGCTATAGCGGCAGCTACGCCGCGGCGCGGGACCTGCAGCGGCTGGTCGCCGAAGCCCGGGAGACAAGCCTGGGCGCCGAGCACTCCCACACGCTCAACGCCCGCGCCGACCTCGCCCGTTGGACCGGGCGAGCCGGAGATCCGACAGCGGCCCGGGACCAGTACGCCGCGCTGCTGCCGGTCCAGGAGCAGGTACTCGGCGCCGAGCACCCTGGGACGCTCACCGACCGCGAATACCTGGCCCGCTGGACCGGAGAGGCTGGGGATGCCGCCTCGGCCCGGGACCAGTACACCGCGCTGCTGCCGATCCGCGAGCGAGTCCAGCGCCCCGAGCATCCCGACACCCTGACCACCCGGCGCGAACTCGCCCGCTGGACCGGCCAGGCGGGAGATGCAGCCGGGGCCCGCGACCAGTTCGCCGCCCTGCTGCCCATCGCCGAGCGGGTCCACGGCCCCCAGCACCCCGACACCCTGACCACCCGGCACGAACTCGCCTACTGGACCGGAGAGGCGGGGGATGCAGCCGGGGCCCGCGACCAGTTCGTCGCCCAGCTGCCGACCCGCGAGCGAGTCCAAGGCCCCGAGCATCCCGACACCCTGACCACCCGCGCCCACCTCGCCCGCTGGACCGGCCATGCGGGGGATGCAGCCGGGGCTCGCGACCAGTTCGCCGCCCTGCTGCTCATCGCCGAGCGGGTCCACGGCCCCGAGCACCCGAGCACCCTGGTCGCCCGGCACGAACTCGCTTACTGGACCGGGCAGGCCGGGGATGCGGCCGGGGCCCGCGACCAGTTCGCCGCCCTGCTGCCGATCCGCGAGCGGGTCCAGGGCCCCGAGCACCGCGGCGCCCTGTTCGCCCAGCACGAACTCGCCCACTGGACCGGGGAGGTGGGGGATGCGGCCGGGGCCTGCGACCAGTTCGCCGCCCTGCTGCCGATCCGCGAGCGGGTCCTAGGCCCCGAGCACCCCGACACCCTGACCACCCGGCGCGAACTCGCCCGCTGGACCGGCCAGGCGGGAAATGCAGCCGGGGCCTGCGACCAGTTCGCTGCCCTGCTGCCCATCGCCGAGCGGGTCCTAGGCCCCCAGCACCCCGACACACTAACTACCCGCGCCAACCTCACCTACTGGACCGGGCAGGCCGAAGATGCGGCTGCTGACGTGAGCTGACCCAGGAACTTACGGACGGACCACGCCAACTCTGGAAACATCCGGCCTGGCCGTCGGCTGATTATCGAAGCTGCGGTCCGCCTGTGACGCCGGTGGCCAGCGCTGCGGCCGATACCAGCCGTGCGGGCGGCGGCACGGCATGAAAGCACAGCGCGGCGGCGGCAGCATGATCGCGGACCGTGCCTCGCTCACAACGAGGCAGCGGTCCACGATGACGTGGAAACCCGTTATGTCGTAACTTCACATTGAGATATTTCGGGTGCCGAACATGATCATGGGTCGTTTTGGCCAAATGCGGTCCATTTTGACCCACGATCATGAAACAGCTCGAGCCAAGGCGCTCCCTTGAGTTCCTGGCATGGCCGGTAGTGGGGAGCGCCAACTGTGCCCGGCGGCTGACCGTGGAGGTCGTGGTTACCTTGTGACCGCCGTGGCCCGTGCTGCTGTCGTGGCCGTCGGCCTGCCGCGCTGTGGCCAGGGTCTGGGCGGGCGGCCCGGCTGAGCGGTCCTGGGCTGGCGCGGATGAGCGGTCCCGGGCTGGCGCGGGTGAGCGGTCCCGGGCCGGGCGGGCCGGTCCCGGGCGGGCCGGTCCCGGGCACCCGCCCCCGGCGCTGGCACCTCACCTGCGGCGCTTGCACCTCACCCGTCCCATAATTCACCAGTATATTCGAAGCACTGGAAGTTTATGCGGAGGATATGGCTTATACGGAGGATTTGGGCAACCCGGGCTGCCCGGATCTTCCGCGTGAGCCGGATCTTCCGCGCAAATGGGACGCTGGCGCACTCCTGGGGGCTGCGGGACGACGGCCGCGCACAGGCATCGCGGTGGCGGCAGCACATACGACCCTGCGGCACCCCGACCCCGCAGAGGGAACTGGGTACACACGTCGCGTTTCCAGACAGCGCGGGCACACCATGGTGCGCTCAGCTACCGCGAGCCACACAAATCACCGAGGCCTGGACCGGCGGGCTGTGGACGCCCAAAACATCAGGAACCACTCATCTACTCTTGGCACCTCGTTGATTGCGCCTGGCATGCTGAGTCTGGTGGACGATGAGGTGCGGTTCGCGCCGGATCTGTACCGGGGCAGCGCTGGGTATTACGACCGGTACCGGCCGCGCTACCCGGAAGCGATGATCGCCGATCTGGTCCGGCGGGCCGCGGTCTCCGGTCGTGGGCGCCTGCTGGATCTGGCCTGCGGGACCGGCCAGCTCGCCTTCCCGCTGCGCCGCTGGTTCACCGAGGTGTGGGCGGTGGACTCCGAACCGGACATGGTGCAAGCGGTCCGGGCCAAGGCGGCCGCCGCAGGTGCGGGAGAGGTCCGGCCGGTCGTGTCGAGTGCCGAGAACCTGCACGCCGAGCCGGGGTACTTCGAGCTGGCCGTCATCGGCAACGCGTTCCACCGGCTCGACCGCGATGTGGTCGCGGGCCGGGTCCTCGGCTGGCTGGAGGCGGGCGGGCACCTGGCGCTGTGCTGGTCGTCCGGGCCATGGGCCGGCGAGGAAGACTGGCAGCGGGCGCTCGCCGCCACGGTTTCGGAGTGGAGGACGGTGCTCGGCGCCGAGGGCCGGGTTCCCGCCGGCTGGGACCTGGCGCGGCAGCGCCGACCCGACGCCCGGGTCCTGTCCGGCGCCGGATTCGAGCCGGCTGGACGCCAGGAGTTCGCCGTCGAGCAGCGCTGGAGCCTGGCCGAGCTGGCCGGGTACATCCGGTCGACGTCGGTCCTCCCGGCCTCGGTGCTCGGCGACCAGGCGGCCGCGTTCGACGCCGACCTGGCGGCCAGGCTCGGCCCGCACAGCGACGGCGGGGCCTTCAGCCAGACCGTGAGTTTCGCCTGTGACCTGGCCCGCAAGCCCGCCTGAGGCTGGGGCCAGTTACCTGTCTGGGGCTCGCCGGGGATGAAATGGCTGGCTGAGTGCTCTGCCGAGCGGCCCAGGGACTAACTGTCGCGCGTTAGATGCTGCCCGCGCCGGTCACCCTGGCGCGGATGCGTTCGACGATCTGGTTTGCCTCGTCCTCGGTGATTTCGATGAACTGGTTTAGCAGGTCGCCACGCTCGGCAGACACCAGGGATGCACTGCGCTCCCATACGAGATCTGTTGTAAATGCTTCATCGCGCTTTCCGCCGGACTCAATATAGGTGCGCCGGAACACTCCGGCGGGTCTTCCTCTACTGCTCAATTCGTTTACGATAGCGTAGTATGTGACCTTATCTGGCATCTGCGCCCCTCTCCAGGTAGTCGGGAATATCGGTGGCTCCGGGCGGAACCGGTACGTCAGCGGTGACCTTCTTCTGGAATGCTTCCAGTACAAGCTCCTCAAACACATCGGCCTGCTTCGTTCGGAGCAGTTCGTAGGCGGGATGGGTGAGCTGCTTAGCCTCGAAGCTGATACGTGTGTGAAACTGCACTTCGAACCGCTGGCCAGTATCCGGCTCGATCCACTGGCTGTTGATGCCTTTGTACTGGTCGTGGGACCAGGAATTCTTCAGTGCATGCAACCTGAAGCCTTCGCCTTTCAGGCGCTCGATGTCGGTCCATACTCCTTGAGTATAGCGAGCCTCCCGATACGCAAAGGTGAATCGGATTGCGTCAGGCACATATGATACAGCATTCTCCGGGGAAAAACCTGACTCCTTGATCATTACGTAGATTTTCTGCGTTATTCGGTCGTGGCCTTTCAGGCGGCGTTCGAAGCCGACCAGGTGGCGGTCTGGATCTTGGCTTTCGACGGCGCGCATCGCGGGTGTGATCCGTTCCTTCTCCCGTTCGGCGATGCGGTCGCACTCTGCTTCAACCCGGCCGTTCTCGGCGGCCTCGAGGAGCTTGTCACCGTCCCCGTGCCGGGAGCCCGGCGGGCCGGTCGATCTGTCGGCCGACGGACGTTCCGCGGGTGGCCACTTGCGTTGGTACTCGCTCCACATCCAACGGGACTCCGCTTCCTTCTCCTGCCACTTCTCCCCCGCGGCCTGCTCCTCGGCCGTGACCTGGCGCGCCACAGCGGCTTCTTCTCTGGAAACCGTCACGCGCAGGTGGGAGTAATACTCTTGCCGGGTGCGCGTCTCCGCATTGCCGTTACCAGCGCGGGCCGCATGGTCGCCGGTGCCATCCTGGTCGTCCCGGCGATCTGGGTGGTCGTCTGGTGGCATGTCGGCGTCATCGGGCCGGTCGGCTCCCATGGGATCTCACCGCCGCCATGAAGCGCCGGGCGTTACTGAAAGTATGTCATCTATCGCAATGAGTCGCATACTGGTGGACCACGGACGAGTGAGGGCGACACCGGCGGCCACATGTCCGACCGCCAACTCCTGAAACGATGTCAACCCGGCGCTGGTTCAGCGGCGGGTAACGATGGGCTTGCCAGATGGTGCGTGTACCGAGCCTCAGTGCATCTGACGGATCGGCAACTCGGCCAGACGCCGCGGTGTCTGGTTAGGCCGGGCGCGTGGAGCTGTATGCGGTCCGGGAACGGCGGGGCGGCCCGTGGGACTGGGCGCTCGGTCTGCGGGAGCAGGCGGATTTCGATGACCACGCCCGGTTCATGGATGGGCTTGTGGAGGCGGGGTTTGTCCTGCTCGGCGGCCCGTTGGAGGGTGATCGCGAGGTGCTGCTGATCGTCAGCGCACCTAGCGAGGACGCCATCCGGCCGCGCCTCGCGGCGGATCCGTGGCTACAAGACGGAACGCTCTCGATCGTGAGCATCGAGCGCTGGACAATCCTGCTCGACGGGCTCCACCAGGCGGTAGGCACGCGATCCGCGGGCGAGGCAGGGCAGGCGTGACGGGGGCGTGAGCGAGCTGTACCCGCCGACGGTGCCGTATGACAGTGGCCTGCTCGACGTCGGCGACGGGAACCGCGTCTACTGGGAGACGTGCGGGAACCCGGACGGCAAGCCCGCGGTGATCGTGCATGGCGGGCCGGGGTCGGGCTGCCGTCCCGGGCAGGGCGCGACGTTCGACCCGGACCGGTACCGGCTGGTGCTGTTCGACCAGCGCGGCTGCGGCCGCAGCATCCCGCACGCCAGCGACCCGGCGGTCAGCCTGACGCACAACACCACCACTCACCTGGTCGCCGACATGGAGCGGCTGCGCGAGCACCTGGGCATCAGCAAGTGGCTGATCCGCGGCTACTCGTGGGGATCCACGCTCAGCCTCGCCTACGCCGAGCAGCATCCGGACCGGGTGGCGCAGATGGTCATCTCCGACGTGACGACGACCCGGCGCAGCGAGATCGACTGGCTGTACCGGGGGGCGGCCCGGTTCTTCCCGCGCGAGTGGGAACGGTTCGCGGACGCGTCCGGCGTGCCGCATGACGGGGACATCCTGTCCGCGTACGCCGCGCTGGCCAGTCACCCGGACCGGGCGGTGCGGGAGAAGGCGACCGCGGAGTGGTGCGCGTGGGAGGACGCGGTCCTGTCCGGCGAGACCGGGGGTGGCCCGGGCCCGTTCAGCGGCCGGCCGGCGGTGGAGGTGCTGGCCCTGGTGCGGATCTGCTCGCATTACTTCTCCAACGGAGCATGGCTGGAGGAGGGACAGCTACTGCGCGACGCGCACCGGCTCGCCGGCATCCCCGCCGTGCTGGTGCACGGGCGGCTGGACGTCAGCGCCCCACTGAACACCGCGTGGGAGCTGTCCCGCGCCTGGCCCGATGCCGAGCTCATCATCGTCGAGGACGCCGGCCACCTCGGCAACGCCGCGACCAGCGCCCACCTGCGCGCCGCCCTCGACGCCTTCGCCCGCTGACCCCGGCCAAGCCTCGCTGAGGTCGCGGCTGGCTCGCCTGCCCCGCGGTCACGGCGGGTCGGATGCGCCGAGAAGCCACGACTCGGTGGCGGGTGGGGCAGGCGGCCCAGCGGTCAGCCATACGTGGAGCGCCCTGATCAGCGGGCCGGGATTCTTCCTGGATCTGGGGAAGACCCGGCTGCTGCTGAACAGCAGCCCGCACCCTGGCGGCCCGGTTTGCAGGGACCGCAGCATGATCGGCCTGAAGTCCTTGACATTCTCCGTGAGCAACCACCGTTTTTCTGTGCTCGCCCAGGCGAATACCTCCTCGTCGGACCCGGAGCGTAGATCAGGCTGGTCCGCGACCGCGATCACGTCGTGGCCGGGCGCGCGCAGCTCCGCCGCGACGGCCAGCGAGAACATCTCATCCAGCAGGAGCCTGACGCCAGGCCGCTCGCTCACGCGATCAGCTGCTGCTGGACGCGCCACGCCGCCCGCACCGTCGCCGAGGCCCTCGCCGTGATGGCCACCAGCCCCCAGGCCGAGTTCGCGGCCGCCCGGGCGGCCGAGTCCGCCGGGGCGCCGATCCCGGAGCTCGCGGGCCCGCTCGAGGAGAACCTCGCCAGCCTGGCCCGGCTGGTCACGGCCCGGCGCGGCGACCGGGTCCGGATCGAGGAGGTGAAAAGGGCCGACCCGGACAGCGAGGCTGCCGCCGATGGTTCGCTGCTCCCGGGACCGCACGCCAGGCTGGCCGGGCCGACGTTCGAGGAATGGCTCGCCGCCCAGCCGGACAGCGGCAGCGCGGCGTAAGCATCGCTGTTTTGCTGCCGATCGAGGGTGATCATGGGCTTTTCGAGCTGGCCGACCGGGCGGGCATCATGAACGTCCGCCCGTTTGGC
>Ga0208199_1000843_pt1 | contig 11579 bp, 11 predicted proteins | sample Sb_taG_FD_187705 | JGI IMG/M metagenome (GOLD analysis project Ga0208199, IMG submission 187705) | Peat soil microbial communities from Weissenstadt, Germany - Sb_50d_1_NS metaG (SPAdes) (version 2) | ecosystem: Environmental > Terrestrial > Soil > Wetlands > Peat | place: Germany: Weissenstadt... | reverse complement strand
CGAAGGGACCGGGCCGCCGCCAACGAGCAGCATCGGACAGCGCTCCGGGCGGCAGGGCCCCAGCCGGCCCGGCAACGGGCCGGGGAGCCACCGGCCCAGTTGGGCAATCGCGGCAGGACGCACGACCACACCGCCGAGCCGCACCGGGTTCATCAGCAGCACCTCGGTCGGCGACCCCAGGCCAAGCCCGTGCAGCAGGGCCCGCGCCTGGTCCGTCACGCCGGGGCTGACTGGTCCCTGCCAGGTGACGCGGACCTGGCTGTCGAGCGGCGATGCCCCGCCGAGCACAGTTCGGGCGCTCTGGTCGCCCGCGACTTGGGATTGTGCCGCCACGCTCGCGGCGAATGCCGCCGCCAGCGCAATACCCAGTGCGGGCAGCAACCACCGGGCGGGGCGCCGCCGGCCCCGGGCGGCGGCCAGCATCAGCGGCGCAAGCCAGCCTTCCATGCTATGGACGGGGCGCCGATAGCGCTGGATGGGGACCGGCACGACTCGTGGTTTGCGTCAAGCGGGAGCGCGGAGACTCCCGCCGACGCGGCCAGATCCTCATTCCGGCTGATCATTCCGGCCGGCCACGACGGGACCATTGTCGCACCACGCGAACGCCGGCACATGCCGTGGATGTGCCGGTACCGCAACCGCGTTCATAAGGGCGACACCCTGGGTGGATCATTCGGCCCGGATTATCATTCGCGATATGTCTTGACTTCCAAAAGATGAGATATATCGTTAAGCTTGTGCCGGGTGAGCGTATCGGAAGGACGGGCGGATGGCGCACTGGACCATCGAGGCTCCGACGAGCCTGCAGTTTGATGACGTGACGGCCCTCCGGGTCAGGCTCATCGCCGGATCGGTAGCCGTGCTGGCCACCGACGGAAAGCCCTCGCTGGACGTGGCGAACGTCAACGGCGACCCGCTGGACGTGACGTACGAGGACGGCGTGCTGAGCATCACCCACGACAACCTCACGTGGGAGGGACTGCTGAAGTGGCTGCGTCCGCAGCGGCCCTCGGCCGCGGTGACGGTGACCGTCCCGCGAACCTGCCCGACGCAGGTCGGCGTGGTCAGCGCGACCGCGGTGCTGAGCGGGACGAGCGCGAGGGCGTCGGTCAAGAGCGTGTCCGGCGAGATCACGCTGGACGGCCTGACCGGCGACGTGGACGCCCACACCGTGTCGGGGACGCTCGAGGCGCAGGGGATCAACGGCAAGCTCAACTTCAGCACCGTGTCCGGTGACCTGACGCTGGCCGACGGCTGGCTGGAGCGGCTCGACGTGAACGCGGTGAGCGGTGACGTGACCGCGGACATCGACCTGGACCCGCGGGGCGGCATGCACGTGACCACGGTGTCCGGCGAGGTGACGCTGAGGCTCCCGGCCGAGACCGACGCCCAGGTCCACCTGCACTCGATGTCGGGCGGGGTCCGCAGCGAATTCGCGGAGCTGAGGTCGATGTCGGCACCCGCGTCCCATACGGTAGGCGGTAGCCTGGGCGCCGGATCCGGGCACGTGTCGGTCAACACCATGTCCGGGCGGGTCATGCTGCTGCGGCGCGCCGAGCGCCGAACCGCGGCACAAGGGGTTGGGACTAGCGCGGCGCAGCCTGATAATGGGAATGAGATGGAAGGCGAGACCAGTTGAGTCCGGTATTCCGCCATGGCAGCCTCCGGCTGTACCTGCTGCGGCTCCTCGATGAGGAGCCCAGGCACGGCTACGAGGTCATCCGGCTGCTGCGCGACCGGTTCATGGGCGTGTACTCCCCTTCACCGGGCACCATCTACCCGCGGCTGGCCCGGCTGGAAGAAGAAGGCCTGGTCACTCACGATGAGGTAGACGGCCGCAAGGTCTACCGGATCACCGAGGCCGGCCGGGAGGAACTGCGCAGCCGCAGCGACGAGCTCGACGAGCTCGAGGAGGAGCTGTCCGCGTCGGTCAGCGATATCGTGCGCGAGGTCAGGGAGGACGTCAGGCAGACCGTGCGCAGCCTGCGCGAGGAGCTGACCTGGGCCGCCCGGGAGTCCCGCCGGACGGGCCGGGACGTGGGCGCCGACGCCCGCGAGCAAGCCCGGCAGGCCCGGGACGAAGCCTGGGAGCGGGCCCGGCAGGCCCGGGAGGACGCCCAGGAGCAGGCCCGGCAGGCCCGGGAGGACGCCAAGGTACAGGCCCGGCAGGTGCACGAGGAGGCCAAGGAGCAGGCCCGGCAGGTGCACGAGGAGGCCAAGGAGCAGGCCCGGCAGGTGCACGAGGAGGCCAAGCAGTCCTACCGGGAGCCCCGGCCGGATCCCTGGGAACAGGCTACGGACGAGCGCGAGGCCGACCAGCAGGGTTCCTCAGGACGTGGCCGGGCCGAGGACGCGGCCCGGCGGGTGCGCGAGCATGCCCGCTGGCTGCGTGAGGAGGCACAGCGGGTCCACCAGGAGGCGGGCGCGCGGTTCACCGGCGGCGAGCAGGACTGGGACACCCCGCCGGGCTGGACGGGACGCCCCAGCTGGACGGAGTGGCCCGGCCGCCGCGGCCGGGAAGAGTGGACCCGGATGCGCGGCCGGCACGGCTGGACCGGGGCGCTGGACTTCGGGACGCTGAAGGACCTGGAGCGGCTGGCCGTCCAGTTCACCGCCGACCTGAGGAAACTGGCCCTGCAGTCCAGCGCGGTCGGCGAGAACGTCATCACCGACCTGAGGACCATCCTGGAAGAGGCGCTAGAGCGCATCAAGACCGAGATCTTCGGTCCCGAGGGCCCGCCAGGCGAGCCAGGGACCGCCGACTCCGAGGCCCCCGCTCAGCAGGCCCCCGCTCAGCCGGGTGAAGAGAGCAAGGACTCCCCCGCCCAATAGCCCCGCGATACGGCGAGCGGCGCGCGATACGGCGAATGGCGCGGCGAAAGCCGCCATCGCGCGGCCCGCGAGGGGCCTCCGGCCCCTCCGGCCGCGCGATACTACGGCGGGCACCGCAGCGGGGCGCGAAGCGCACCGGGGGGTTCCGGGGGGTCGCCCCCCCGGGCTAACACCGCACCGCAGCGGGGCGCGAAGCGCACCGGGGGGTTCCGGGGGGTCGCCCCCCGGGCTAACACCGCAAACACGATCTTGCCGAACAGGTCGCCGGCGATCATGGCCGCGAAGCCGTCGCGGGCCTGGTTCAGCGGCAGGACCCGGTCGATGACCGGGCGGACGGCGGCCTGCTCGCAGAACCGGGCCAGCCGGCCCAGCTGATCCCGGGTGCCCATGGTCGAGCCGACCACCGACAGCTGGGTGAAAAAGATCCTGGTCAGCTCCGCGGGCGGCGCGTCTCCGCTGGTCGCCCCGCAGATCACGATCCGCCCGCCGGGCTTGAGGGACCGCACCGAATGCGCCCAGGTGGCCTGGCCGACGGTCTCCATCACCACGTCCACCCGCTCCGGCAACCGGGCCCCGGCCTCGAACGCCTGATCCGCGCCCAGCTCCACCGCCCGCTCCCGCTTGGCCTGACCGCGGCTGGTCGCCCACACCCGGTAGCCCGCGGCGTGGCCCAGCACGATCAGCGCGGTGGCCACCCCGCCGCTGGCGCCTTGCACCAAGATGGTCGTGCCAGGCTCGGCGCCGGACTTCTCGAACAGCATCCGGTAGGCGGTCAGGTACGCCGTGGGCAGGCACGCGGCCTCCTCGAACGACAACGCCGCCGGCTTGGGGACCAGGTTGCGCCTGGGCACCGCGACTTTCTGGGCGAAGGTGCCGTCATACCGCTCGGACAACAGCGACCGGCGCGGATCCAGCGTCTCATCCCCGCCGCCGGCGTCCGGGTCGCCGATCACCGAGTGCACGATGACCTCGTTCCCGTCCGGGTCCAGACCCGCCGCGTCGCAGCCCAGAATGATCGGCAGCCGGTCGGCCGGGATGCCGACCCCGCGCAGCGTCCACACGTCGTGATGGTTGAGCGAGGCCGCCTTGACCGTCACTGTGACCCACCCGTCGGGGGCCTTGGGGTCGGGCCGCTCCCCCGCCTCCAGCCCGGCCAGCGGGTCATCGGCGTCGATACGCGCAGCAGTCACAGTGAACACGCCCACCACCCTACCGAGGGAGCGGACCGGCCTAGTTCTGGGGATGACGCCAGCGCAGCCCGCGTGCCGAGCGTCATTTGAGGCACCGGGGGGCCAACACGCGCCGCGGGGGTCGCCCCCGGGGGAAGATTCTGTAATACTCATAACCGGCAGCAGGCCATTACACGTCGACCTCTTCGCAGCTGGGAAGCGCCAGAGGACCCAGCCAGGGACTCCAGTGGATCTCAATTCCTACGCTGAACTCGCGGTGCGGCTCGTGAACACGGCCGGCGGCGGGGGCGAAGACGGTGACCGGCTGGTCAACCTGGACGGGTTGCGCGCCCTGGTCGCCGACCGGGAGCACCTCAACACCGGCATGACCCGCATCGACCTCGACGCGCTGCGCGCGCTGCGAGGCGAGTTCCGTGCCTTCTTCGTCGCGTGCGCGGCGGGCGACGGCGAGGACGCCGCGGCCCAGCTGAACGCGCTGCTCATCCAGCACCCGATCCACCCGCAGCTGTCCGGGCACGACGGGCAGCGGTGGCACGTGCACTACCGCGAGAGCGGGTCGGTCGCGGACAAGTACGCGGCCGGAGCGGTCATGGGTCTGGCCGTCCGGCTGACCGACGTGGGCATCGACCGGTTCGGGGTGTGCCAGGCGCCCGGCTGCCTGGGCGTGTTCATCGATATCAGCACGAGTAACACCCGGCGGTACTGCTCGGACCGCTGCATGAACCGGGCGAACGTGTCCGCGTTCCGCGCCCGCAAACGCGGCGAAGACGACGCGGACAGCAAGGCGCCGGGCGCCACCGCGTAGGGCAGGTTATGAGACCAACCTTATGCAGCGAGCCTGAGGATATAGCGGCATACCATAATGTGGGTGGCGACATCTTGTGAAGTGACTCACAAGCGCGATGTGAATCGGTGACATCGAGTCATTTCCGGGACATGTCCGCGTGATGGCGCGGACATCTCCGATCCTCGTCTTTAGCCCCACAACCGGCCCTTGACCTGCGTTATCAAAACGAATCCGGGTGAACACTTCTCAGCAATCACGATGATCCCTACGATGATCTCACTCAACGCATACGAGACGCTCTCCCGTCCGGGGCGGGGATCTCGCACCGCGGGTGGCTAGCCCTCCGGGGCTCGATCGGGAAAGAGATCGACTATGTCATCTGAATCTGAGACTGTCGCCAAGTCCAGGCCGGAGGATGTCGGCCTGCGGCGAGAAATCGGGCTGATCGGTGCCACCTGGGCATCGGAAACCTCGATTATCGGCTCGGGATGGTTGCTCACCGCGATGGGCGCCGTGGTCTTGGCCGGGCCGGCGGTCATCTACGGCTGGCTCATCGGGGGTGTCTGCGTCATCATCCTGGCACTGCTGCACGCCGAACTCGGCGCGATGTATCCCATCGCGGGCGGGACGGCCAGGTTCCCGCACCTGGCGTACGGCAGCATAGCGGGCATCTCGTTCGGCTTCTTCTCGTGGCTGCAGGCCGTCACGGTCGCGCCGATCGAATGCTTCGCGGTGATGCAGTACGCGTCGTTCTACTGGCCCGGCCTGTACAACCCGACGAAGGGCGTCTCGACGACCAGCGGCTTCCTGTGGACGATCCTCCTGATGGCCGTCTTCACCGCGATCAACTTCCTCGCGGTGCGGCTGTTCGCCCAGGTCAACAACGTCATCACGTGGTGGAAGGTCGCGATCCCGGTCCTGACCATCATCATCTTGTTCACCAAGTTCCACGGCAGCAACTTCAACCCCGGCGGCGGCGGGTTCAACCCGTTCGGCTGGAAGGCCATTTTCGCAGCCATCCCCACCGCGGGCATCGTGTTCTCCTACCTCGGCTTCGAGCAGGCCGATCAGCTCGCGGGCGAGATCAAGAACCCGGGCCGCAACCTGCCGCGCGCGATCATCATCGCGGTCCTGCTCGGCACGGTGATCTACTGCCTGTTGCAGGTCGTCATCATCGGCGCCACGCCGTCCAGCCTGCTGCACCACGGCTTCCAGGGCATCCCGTCGACCAACCCGGTGCTGATCTACCCGTTCGCCGCCGTGGCCGGCCTGGCCGGGTTCGGCTTCTGGGCGACGATCCTGCACATCGACGCGTTCGTCTCCCCGTTCGGCACCGGCCTGATCTACCAGACCTCCACCTCGCGCGTCGGGTACGGCCTGGCCAGGAACAGGTACTACCCGCAGCCCTTCCAGTGGACCGACCGGAACGGCGTGCCCTGGTTCAGCCTGATCATGGCGTTCGTGTTCGGCCTGTTCTTCCTGCTGCCGTTCCCGAGCTGGAAGTCGCTGGTCCTCCTGGTGACCGGCGCGAGCGTGCTCATGTACGCGGGCGCGCCGCTGTCCCTGGGCGATTTCCGCCGGAAGCTTCCCGATGCGGTCAGGCCCTACCGGGTGCCCTGGGCCGGCGTGATGTCGCCGCTCGCCTTCATCATCGCCAACATGCTCATCTACTGGTCGGGCTTCGTCACGGTGTGGAAGCTCGGCGCCTGCCTCGTGATCGGCTACATCCTGATCGGCATCTTCATGGTGTTCGACAAGCAGCGGCCGCCGCTGGACTGGAAGTCCGCGCAGTGGCTGCCGGTGTACCTTATCGGCTTTGGCATCATCTCCTGGATGGGCCAGTACCCGCTCAAAGGCACTGGCGGCGCGCCTCCGATCAATACCTTCCGCATTCCATTCTGGTGGGACTTCCTGGTGGTGGCGGGCTTCAGCCTGATCATCTACTACTGGGCGCTGGCCACCTCCCTGCCCCGCGAGGAGACGCTGAATCTCATCGGCAGGCAGAGCGGACTGGACGAACTGCCGGATACCGGGCTGCACCACTGAGCCCGGCTCACCCCTAGCGCGAGTGGCCCCGTCGGACTGACGGGGCCACTCGCGTTGCCACGGACGGTGGCATTCGGGCTGGCCGGCGGCGTTCCACCACGGTCCGTTCGGGAAAATACAAGGGCGCGGAGCCGCAGCCGGGAACTGCCCTCAGCCCGGGCGGGGGCGCCAGTAGCGGACCAGGACCCGGCCCTCGATCAGCGCGGCGGGCACCGGCCCGAAGCGGCGGCTGTCCACGGCGCCGGCGTCCGGGTTGTCCGACTCGAGCCACCAGCCGCCGCCGGCGCGGCGGGCGGCGCGCTTGACGATGAGCATCTCCGGCCGGCCGGGGTGGCGGGCCAGCACCACCTGGCCCGCGCGGATCCGGCGGGTGCGCCGGACCAGGAGCCAGTCGCCGGGGCGGAGGGCGGGCTCCATGGAGCGTTCGGCGACCGAGACGCGGAGCAGCGGGGGCCAGGGCACGCATCCCTCCCGGGGTCAGGCCCCCCCGTGTCAGGCCGGGCGAGCGGGGTAGTGTCGGGTCTGCAAGTTCACGAGTCGGAGAAAGGGAATCGATGAGGCTGCTCACCCGCCTGCTCGAGCCGAAGGCCGTCGCCTACGCCCACTGCGACCTGCCCTGCGGAGTCTATGACCCGGCGCAGGCCAGGATCGAGGCGGAATCGGTCAAGGCGATCGACGAGAAGTACCAGCAGAACACGGACCCCGAGTTCCGGGCCCGCTGCCTGATCATCAAGGAACAGCGCTCCGAACTGGTCAAGCATCACCTGTGGGTGCTGTGGACCGACTACTTCAAGCCGCCGCACTTCGCGAAGTACCCGCAGCTGCACCAGCTGTTCAACGAGGCCACCAAGCTGGCCGGCGCCGCTGGCACCAAGGGCAGCACCGACGTCTCCAAGGCCGACGAACTGCTGGCCAAGATCGACGAGATCAACAAGATCTTCTGGGAGACCAAGCAGGCCTGAGCTGGGCCGCAGGAACCCGGGTTCCATTGGGACCCGGGTTTCACTGTGTCCGGGGAGGACGACGGCGGGGCGGGTGGGGAGCAAGGGCTCACCGAGGGCGATGGGGCGAGGCGGCGCGGCGCATTTCTCGGCACGGGCGGGGGGCGGTAGGTTGCTTGCCATGAGGGTTATCCCGCCCGGAGGAGAGACGTGACCGAAGACACCGCCGCGGCTACCGAGTACGGGTCCACGGGTCCCACAGGTCCCACGGGGCCCGTGCCGGACCAGCGGGAGACGGGCCCGGCCCGGGCCGATCGCGAGACCAAGGATCACGTGAAGGTGTGCATGCCCGCCGAGGGCGCCTACCTTTCCGTGCTCCGGACGGCCACCGCGGGCCTGGCGGCGAGGCTCGACTTCACCCTGGACGAGATCGAGGACCTGCGCATCGCGGTGGACGAGGCGTGCGCGATGCTGCTGCCCCAGGCGATCCCCGGCACCAACCTGGAATGCGCCTTCGACCTGGGCGCCGAGGCGATGACGATCACGGTGTCGGTGGTCGCGGCGGAGCCGCGCAGGCCAGCCAGGGACACCTTCGCCTGGACCGTGCTGTCCGCCCTGGCCGGGACCGTCGATTCCCGGGTGGGACCGGATGACCAGGTGGCCATCGTCATGCGCAAGCGCCGGGAAACCCTTTCCGGGTCGAGGTCCGGGTGAACAGCGAATTCGAGGTCCAGGTGACCGAGGAGTTCGAGGTGGTCCAGGCCGAGGTGGTCCAGGCTGAGGCCGCCCAGGCGGAGGCGGCCCTGCGGATCGAGCACTCCTCGCCGGACCGGGCCCGGGCCCGTGAGCTGTTCGAGCGGCTCGCGGGGCTGCCGCCGGGCGATCCGGAACGGGCCAGGATCCGGGGTTACCTGGTCGAGCTGCACCTGCCGCTGGTGGAGTACCTGGCCCGCAGGTTCCGCAACCGCGGCGAGTGGCTGGATGACCTGACCCAGGTCGCGACGATCGGGCTGATCAAGTCCATCGACCGGTTCGACCTGGACCGCGGCGTGGAGTTCTCCACCTACGCCACGCCCACCATCGTGGGCGAGATCAAACGGCACTTCCGGGACAAGGGGTGGGCGGTGCGGGTCCCGCGCCGCCTGCAGGAGCTCAAGCTCTCGCTGACCAAGGCGATCGGCGAGCTGGCCCAGCGTGAAGGCCGCGCGCCCACGGTCAGCGAACTCGCCTCGCACCTGCAGATGAGCGAGGAAGACGTCCTGGAAGGGCTCGAGTCGGCCAACGCCTACTCCACCGTGTCGCTGGACGCCCCCGATTCGGGCGACGAGGACGCGCCTGCGGTCTCGGACTCGCTCGGCATGGTCGACGACGCGCTCGAGGGCGTCGAGTACCGGGAGTCGCTCAAGCCGCTGCTCGAGCAGCTGCCGCCGCGGGAGAAGAAGATCCTGCTGCTCCGCTTCTTCGGCAACATGACCCAGTCGCAGATCGCCGCCGAGCTCGGCATTTCCCAGATGCACGTGTCCCGGCTGCTCGCCCGCACGCTGGCCCAGCTCAGGGAGGGACTGACCACCGAGGACTTACCAGCGCTACCGGCTTCAGGCGCTGGGACGGTTCAGGGCCCGCAGGCTGGCCGGGGTCAGCAGGCCGGCCAGGCAGGCCGCCGCGGCCGCCAGGGCGGGCACACCCCACTCGGGCCGGTGTCCGTCCAGCAGGGAGACCCCGGCGATGATCACGAACAGCTGAGTCATGACGGCCGGAATGCGGCTCCAGGGTCGGGCCCTGGCCAGGCCGACCGCGATGGCGGCGAGCCCGGCGGCCGTGCCCAAGGCGATCAGGGTGAGCGCGATCCCGCTGGCGAGCTGGGAGGACTTCCCCTCCCCGGTCGAGAGGGCGGCGAAGACGGCCGCGACGCACAGGCCGACGGCCTCCACCCCCTGCGCGGCCGCGGCCAGGCGCAGCGCGGCCGGCGCCCGGGCCGCTTCCGCGGCCGGTTCCGCGGCCTTGGCTCCCCGCGTGCCCTTGGCCTGCGCTGCCATATCCACACCCATCCTCAAGATCCGGGGCCCCGCCTGCTCCCAGGTTAGACGGCGGCTAGCCTAAGCGGGTGCGAGGCCTCCTGATCATTAACCCGCAGGCGACCGCCACGACGCGAAACTCCGCCGATCTGGCGATCCGTTCGCTCGCCGGGCTGGTCGACCTAGACGTAGAACATACCCGGTACCGCGGCCACGCTCGCGAGCTGGCCGCCACGGCGCGCGGCGAGCTCGTCATCGTGCTCGGCGGGGACGGAGCCATCAACGAGGCGGTCAACGGGATCATGGGCCGGCCGGCGGAAACGGCCGGCCCGGGGACCGCCGGCCCTAAGACGGCACCGCTGCTGGCGGTCATACCGGGCGGAGGCGGCAACGTCTTCGCCCAGGCGCTCGGGCTGCCGGTGGACACCGTGGCGGCGATCGCCAAGATCAAGGAGGTCATGGAGGCGGGCCGGTACCGGACCATCGGGCTCGGACTGGCCGGCGACCGGTACTTCACGTTCAGCGCCGGCCTGGGCCTGGATGCCGAGGTGGTGCGCGAGGTGGAACGGCTGCGCGCCAGCGGGCACCGGGAGACCGTGGCGCTGTTCGCGCGGACCATCCTGCGGCGGTATGCCTCGGGCACCGACCGGCGGACCCCGGCCCTGACGCTGGAGCCGGACGGGCAGCCGGCCACCCCGGATCTGTTCATGACGGCCATCACCAACCGCTCGCCCTGGACCTATGTCCGCGGCCGGGCGGTCCTGCCCGTTCCGAACCCGGATTTCAGCTCGGGCCTGGACGTGCTGGCCCTGCGCAAGCTGCGGGCGACCACCATCGTGAGCGCGGTCGGCCAGATGCTGCTGATCAGGCGCCGCTCGCCGCGCGGGCGGCACGTGCTGACCGTGACCGGCCAGCAGGCACTGACCGTCCGTTCGGCCCGGCCGATCGCCTTCCAGGTGGACGGGGACTACCTGGGCGAGACCGAAGCCGTCAAGTTTCACTTTGTTCCGCACGCGCTTCACGTCGTCGCGTTACCTCCGGCAGCGCCGCGAACAAAATGTGATCGATCTGACATTAAATTAAGACGAACGGCCGCTGTGGCCTCTTGCGCATGTCAGGGGATGTTGAAAAGCTTACTGTGATGTCTGGCGCGGGGGCGCCTCGCACGTGTCATCAGCCCAGATGGCTCGCCATCTCGGGTGGCACCGCGTCGCCTTCGGGGGCACGCTCAGGCCGGTACGGCCTGGGTGGGTTCTGCTCGGCATCATAACGGTTCCGGGAAACTTGGGCCGCCTGACACTACGGAAATGCTCGTGAAAACCTTCACAAGCTGAAGATAGACGCATAGGCCGGCCGCATCCGCTGGCGGCCGGACCCGTTCCGCTAGAAGGAGTGGACATCATGGACTGGCGCCACGAAGCCGCCTGCCGTGAGGTGGACCCTGAGCTGTTCTTCCCCATCGGGAACAGCGGTCCGGCGCTGCTCCAGATCGAGGAAGCCAGGCAGGTCTGCCGGCGGTGCTCGGTGATGGACGAGTGCCTGCGCTGGGCCATCGACAGTGGCCAGGACGCGGGCGTCTGGGGCGGGATGAGCGAGGACGAGCGGCGAGCGCTCAAGCGCCGTACGATCCGGCTCCGCGCCCGCGCACACGTGTTACGGGTTTGAGAGTTACTCGTATCTGACCGGGAGGGCGACGACCGCTTCGGTGCCACCGCCCGGCCTGGGCGTGATCCGCAGTCGTCCACCCAGCTCGCTGACCACCAGCGTC
>Ga0208199_1000840_pt1 | contig 11626 bp, 10 predicted proteins | sample Sb_taG_FD_187705 | JGI IMG/M metagenome (GOLD analysis project Ga0208199, IMG submission 187705) | Peat soil microbial communities from Weissenstadt, Germany - Sb_50d_1_NS metaG (SPAdes) (version 2) | ecosystem: Environmental > Terrestrial > Soil > Wetlands > Peat | place: Germany: Weissenstadt... | reverse complement strand
AGCCTTGCGACCAATCCCAAGGGCTCGGACGAGTCGCGACGTTGCAAGGCGTGGCTGGCCGAACTGGTTGCTGCCGGCGTACAGATCATGGTGCCCGAGGGGGCCGATTACGAAGTGCGCCGAGAGCTGATCCGGGCGGGACGACGTGGCGGACTCGATCGGCTGGACAACCTTGCCCGCAAGGCCGGTTTTCTTCCGGTTACGACGGCGGTTTGGCGCCGCGCCGCCGAATTGTGGGCGCAGGCCCGGAATGAGGGCTATGCGACGGCCGATGACTCGGCGCTGGACTGCGACGTGATCCTCGCGGCGCAGGCGTTGCTTGTCGCCGAGGACGGCTTCGAGGTGATCGTCGCAACGAGGAACGTTGGCCACCTGGGTCGGTTCGTCGACGCCCGCGAGTGGGAGACGATCACCACCGATCGGCCGGGTGGGATGCCGTTGCCATGAATCGAATGCGAGTCGGTTGTGGCGACAAACCGATGTCAATCAAGTCGTTCCGACCCCTTTTGCCTTCTCGTCGGGTGGCTGTGGTGGAGCGCAGCGACACCACGGGAGAGTCTCCGACCCGTCCAAGGCCCGCGTCCCTGGAGCATTCTGCCCCAGCCACCGGCTTCCCCCGAAAACGTCTCCCGTCCCCTTATCCTCCTCCGTCTGCCAATCGACGATTTCAGTTCGATTTGAGGAAGGATTCGATAGCGGTGCGCTCCCATGACCGGTAGGTCGGCGAAGCCGTCTCGAATTTCTGCCACGCCAGGTTGCACAATTGAACTGGCGTGAAGGTCGCCGACTCTACAACCGTGACATCCTCCGGCCGATGCACGTAAGGTTGTGACTCCTCGATCATATCGTCGAGCATTTGCCGGAGAGGCAGAAAAAAATCCTCTGCCCATGTCCCCTCGTAATCCTCTTGGACCCCGAGCACCTGGGCGGTTTTTGCCCAAGCTTCCTGCACTCCGTCGGCCAGGGTATGCATACCATGCTTGCGGGCGCGATCGGCCAGCATCCTGATCCGCAGCCAAGTCACCGGGTGGCGACCTTGTAGCTGCTGATCCCTCGGAACGTAATACTGGTCATTTGAGCGGGTGCGGAAGAAGTGGGAGAACGCCTTGAGGAAACATGGTCCGCCAATCGTCATCCCCACCGAGTCGCAGTAGAACTCTTGCGCCCAGCCGTACCACGCGGTCACCACCTGCCGGCGGAACGACGACGACCGGCTTGCCCCGGCCCGGCTGCGTACCGACTTTGGCGCCAGCGTCGCCGCCACCACCGTCTGGAAGTCTTTGACGAGTTCGTCTAACTCGGTCCTGTGACGGGCGTAAAGCAGGTGGCCGAACTCGTGGAATAGCAGCGGCAGGTAAAGGAGCGTCGTCTGCCGCGACGTTGGCACCAAGTAGATCGGCGGGATCTTATCGGTCGGATAGATCGCAAAACTCCCGTCGGACAACCCGAACGGCAGACTGGCCGTTTTGGGATGGGAGTCGTGAAGGAACCGAAGGACGAGTAGCCCGAGCCGGTCTTCTGGCCTCGCGCGAACCACCGGCGCCGCGAGCCGCGTGTTCACCACCTCGAAGAAGTTGGTGACCGACTGGGTCGCGGCCAGGATGTCGTTCAGCGTGTCATCGAGCCCGTAACCGAGGTCCGTGAGGTTACGCTGAGCTTGACGGCGCAACTCCTCACAAATCTGGATTATCTGGCCGACATAGGGCGTCAGCTCGCCGCAGACACTTGTCTTGCCTAGCAGTTCCTGGACTACCGCGATCTGGTAGAGCAGGTCCTGGTTAGATTCTTCAAGGTATGCCCGCATTAACGATCCTCGAAGATCACGGCCGCGTCGGTCTGCTGGTGCTGTTCGATCACCCGGCGAAGCTCCGCCAGACTCTCCAATAGCTGTGCACGCGACTCCGTGGACTTCGCGTCCAGCAGGGGCAAGGCGTCCACGGCGCCCCCCTTCATTAGAACGGACTGATAGCGATTGCCGTCCTGCCGGGCCGAGGCGATCGCGTCCGTCAAGCTCTGGAACCTGGCGTCCACGCCGAGCAGAAGTTCCTTGCTGTCGGCGGACTCGACTTCACCGAGGCGGCCGAGGAATCGCTTCAGAAGCTTCCGCGCATCTTTGGCCCGGCGCTCCCGTTCAGCATCATGGACGCCAGCCGCCTCCTGCTTGATCGCGATGGAGAGGTCGTTGATCGCCCCCAACAGTCCGTGGTCTGTGAAAAAACTCTGGATGTTCAGCCACTCTTGACTCATGATCGCCTCCGGGGAATGGGTCTCACTTGACTCCTCTCATGTCCTCCGCCATCCTCTGTTGCAGCCGGGAGTCCGTCTCCCGGATGGGATGCGCGTATCGTTGAGCCTTGCTCGGGCTCGAATAGTTCAGTTGAGACAGGGCGAAGAAGGCCCGCGCCGCACGGCGAACGTCCTGGCCTTGCCGGAGCACCAACAGGCACGGGTCAGCCGTGGCTAACTTGGACAAGGTCGCGGACCCAGTACAGCTCAGCAACGCGGCCTCCCCATCCAAGTAGATGGCCTGGCCCTCCAGTACGTTCACGTGGCTCCGCCCCTGTGGCAGCCACATCCGCAGGTTCTTCATCGTCTTTTTGTGGACTTCCACGAGATCTGCTGTCCCGTCCTGGGCCAGCCGGTCTTTCTGCTTAAGCCGGTCGATCGCTTCTTGGATCGCCCCCTCCTCTTCGCCGCACAGCATCCCGTCGCGCAAGATCAGGAGTGAACGCAGTGGCGTGAAACCTGGGTCCCCGTAGGCGTCGAAAAGTTGCACGATTTTGTCGCGCAGAATCACCGGGTTGATCGTTTCGCGCTGATGATCGCCCTTCGGCCAGGATTCCGATATCCGGGCGAACGATGGCTTCCGGTCATCCCCCCGGCAGATGAGCAACGACATCGCGAAATGTCGGCGCCCTTCGCCGACATCGATCGCCAGGCACGCCTCGTACGGCCAATCGGCGATTCGCCAAGGGATCGCCTCCATCTGGTCGAGCGTGTCTAGCACGGACAAGGTTACCAGGTCCAACCAGCGTCGGTCAGCTTTCTTCCGATCCTCGGCGCTGCGACCGGACTGGCGAGCGTCCCATTTGCGGACCACTTGCCCCCGCGTGAGCCGCTTGAGATGCCATCCCTTCAAACCGTGCGACAGCAAGTAGTAAGAAGCTCCATTGGCCAAGCGGTCGTCGAAAACGATCACGGTCGTTCCTGCTGCCCCCTGTCCGTCGGCAATCTTGTCGAGCGCCTCCACCACCTTCTCGGGATCGTCTTCCCTCACCTGCATCAGGGAGAACCGCGAGCCGGTGATGTCCTGGATGACCTTGCCGAAATCGGCGACAAAAGCAGCCTGCAATTTGTCAGTCCAGCCGTTGCCTGATTTCGGAGTGACCACGAAGAGTTTGCGTTCGACCGCTGCCGCGTAGTGATATAGGCCACAACCTTCAGTTTCTCAAGCCGCTCGCGGTAGTACCGGCCGTACTCCCCAGTTGTTGCTTCTCTAGGCGCGGCAACAACGCGGCCTCCACCGAACTGCAAATCCGGGCACGGCAGCAGCTCGCAGCGTTCCTCGGGTGGAGTCCACAGATCCGCCTCCGCCTCACAACCCATCAGCCGTTCGACGACGGCCCGACATCGCTCCCACCCGCGGACGGCTGCCTCCCGGCGCTGCTCGGGAGGAAGAGTCTTGTATTGGCCAAGGCCAAGGTACGACTGTTCCTCATCGGCCATCACCCTCAGCCGGAGCCACTTCGCGGGGACCGGGACAGGGTGCGGCAACCCAGGGAATGAGACGTAAGCCACCAGGTCGTGCGGGTCAAGAGGGAGCTTCGGATACCGCTCCTGGCAGTAGTCATAGAGCGAATCTTGCTGGACAACCGGGCCGGTTGTGCCGCAGGTGACACCATCTGCGAAACGCTCGAAGTAACAGACCGGAACGACCTGCTCCCCAGTCGTGTAAAGCAGCGTGCCTTTCCGACGCTCGGCTCGATTGCGGAAGCGGTCAAATTCGCGCCTGCGCCTTTTGCGTTCGCCCGGACTGAGGGTAGGGTCGAAGAACTCCGCGACGGTCCACTCGGTGCGATTGAGGTAACCGGTATCGAAGGCGATGCCGATCCCAGGATCGCCGAGCCGGACCGTGGAAAACGATACGCGAGGGATTACCTCGACCCCATCGACCCTGGCGATGGGCTGATCGGTGTACCAGTTCCGGAGGGGACGCGACAACCGCCAGTAGCCGGAGGATTGCTCGAATGCAACCACAAGGCATCGTTCCAGCAGATCGGCAAATACCTGCTGGTCATCATCCGATTCCGTCCGTAACCTCAAGTTCTTGCCGACATCGTGAAGGTCAGCCCTCCATGATTTGTCGCGAACCTGATCGACGGGGAGTTTCTTCTCTCCAAGCACCAGAATCTCGGACGACGCGAAGGGTGATGGCACCGCGACGACACCGTACCGATGCCGCAGCTTACTGCACACCGACGCGCGCAGCTCGGCGGGGCGAACCGCGCACTGGATGTCCACACGCCGGCACGTCACACCGGCGATGGCAGAACCGTCAATGACGCGAATGTTTGTCTCGGGACCAGCCCTGAGCGGCTGTCCGGGCAGATGCCCTGATACTTGCACTGACGGCAGACGTTCTCGCGATGACATGAAGAAAAAGCCTCCTCGATCCCAGTCCGGCCGTAGGGGTCCAATTCCTTCATCAACTCGATGTCCTGGAGCATCCGGGCCTTGCCGACCACCATCATTCCGCGGTCGAGTGGACGCTCGGGCTCCACGGTGCCATCACCCAGGAATACTCGGCGGGCGCTCACCTGCGTCGGGTCAACCTGGAATTTCTTCTCGGCCCACAGTCCGTAGATAAGCATCTGAAGGCTGTCGTGGCTTCCGCCGTTGATGCCCAGCTTCCAATCAACAACCCGGACGCCATCGGTGTCGCGACCCACGAGGTCGATCTGGCCTTCGATCCCGAACTCATCGAACTTGGGAAGACCGCCGACGCGCTGCTCGACGTAATGCTCGCCAGCCGTGATTTCGCTCCACAGCTTTTTCACCGGCTCATGCTCTAAGAACCGCCGGACTCCGCGGCACAGCGCTTCGCGTGCCTTCGCTGCCAACTCCTCAGCCGTGGGGTCGCCGTAGTAAAACTCCAACAGCATCGGCGGCGGGTAAGCGGCTTTCCGCAGGCCCGCGTTGGCTTCGGGGTCGCGGGAGTAGCGAACCGCGAGGTCGAACCCGGCCACGCAGGTGCGCTCAGCCCAAGCCCGGCTGGTCTCCCCCTTCTTGAGGAATTGCTCGATGAACCAGTGCAGTTTCTCACCGGCGAGCAAATAGACCCCGGTGAACTCCTTCATCTCCTGCACCAGGGGCTTGCGCACCGGGTCGAAGGGGAGCTTCTTGGAGGCGGCGTAATACTCATAGAAGAACTGCCGGAGGCACGTGTCCAACAGTTCACGCTTCGAGTACGAGTGAGACCTTCGCATCAGTTCTCCCTCCGCTCGTCACCCCCGCGCAGGCCGTGGAGCTCGCCGAGCATCTGCTCCCACTCCTTCTGTGACAGCTGCAACCGCGACGCCTCCTGCAGGAAGCGAATCGCCGCGGGCTCTCCCACCAGCGATTCGCCGAGTTCGGTCGGGAGCTTTTTCGCAGCCGTGAAAAACTCCTCGGCCGGGCATTCGAGGATCGTGCAGATCCGAACCACGGTATCGTCTGCCGCAGCCGGAAGACGGCCGTTTTCGAGCTTGCTGATGTAAGAGAAATCGACGCCAGCTCGGTCGGCGAGTTGCCGCTGGCTGAGGCCGGCCGCACGACGCTTTTCACGCAACAGTTCGCCGAATGTGGTAGCCATGTTGACAATCTACTCAACGTTGAGCACCTTGTCAACACCCTTTGGCGAAAAGTGCCTCGGCTCTTCACGCGGGGGCCAGGGGGTTAGACTTTGTTCTTGGTTTCTCGACGGGGATGAAAAACCAAAAACAAAGTCTGACCCCGTCGCCCCGTTGTGGCGGACTCGGGAAGTCTCGGGATATCGGCTCGGGCGCTCATTCGGCTCGGATGCAATCCTCGGTCACCAGGCGGGCCGGGTCGGGATAGCCGGGCGGAATGCCGGGGGCGTTGACGGATTCGCCGGCCGCTTCCCGCCGGGCTTCAGATGATCGAAAGTATCTACATACTGCTGTGACTCAAGTACATTCATCTGTTGAAAATCAATTATCCATCTGCTTGGGCGGCCTGATGTTAGCAAGTCATTGCCTATTATGCAGGGAAAGAGCACATCGAGATTCTTTTTCCTCTTTGCTAACATCCCAGCGGCCTGTTCCTTCGTCAGCCAGAATCCTCCATGTCGAGGATACTGGCCCGTGTAGGATAGTCCGCCATTGGTAGCGAGCGCAACGGCGCCAGAGACGCTGATTTCATCCGACAATGCTAAGTTGATATGAGCGCACTCTCGAACGTCGAACTCATACTCTTTTAGAGCCAATCCTTGCCCCTTCTTCCGATTCGCCTTTGCCTTGGATTCCAACTTGAACCAGAGTCGCCGCTTGCTGGGAACCAGGGCGGGATCTTGGGTCTTAATCCAGTTCGCGATGGACACGTGGACATTCGCCTCCCCAGACCAGGGCTGATTCTCGACGGCCTCTACGATCGTGCCGGATTGGACAACGTAGTCGAGTCCCCCAACCCGCGATTGATTGTTGCGGATGTTCTGGGTCCCGACCAAACCCGCCCGTCCAGCCACTGGGTCCTCGGTCGTGCAAGACCGCAGATGGTCATGGGCCTTGCGAAACCAGTAGACGCAATAGTCGGCCATTCCCGGAACTTCGGGGTAAGCCCGACGAACCGCGTTGACATAGTCGGGTCCACGCTCGGGCTTGAGGAGCTTCGCTCCAGCGAACGGAGGATTTCCGATGATGACATCGGCGGCGGGCCACTGAGCAGGATTTCCGAGTTCGTCGATGAGGGCATCCGCTGCCGTGAAGTTTTCGTCCAGATTGTCAAGCGGGAGGGCTTTCTCCGTGATGTGCAACTCATCGATCGCCAGCTTTCGCGCAATCATCATCGTGACCTTGGCCAGCTCCACGGCGAACGGGTTGATGTCGATGCCGAAAAACTGGCGAGCGGTCACGAACCCGAACATCATTTGGGCGGGGTCCAGGCGTCCCGATTTCTCAGCCATCCGCTCAAAGAGTCGGGCCTCGAGACGTTTCAACTCGCGATAGGCGATGTAGAGGAAATTCCCCGAGCCGCAAGCCGGGTCGAGCACAATGAAGTCGTGCATGCGCTGCCATAGCTGGTTCAATCGCTTCAGCGTGTCAGCTTCCTCGATAAGCTTTCGCCACGGCTCAACGATCGTCGGTCCCACGATCTTCATGATGTCGGTCGGATGCGTGAAATGTTGGCCAAAGGCGCGACGTTGAACTTTCCCGAGGGAGTGCTGGAATAAAGTGCCGAAGATCTCGGGCTGGACCTTGGACCAGTCTTCATGAGAGGCGGCCTTGAGAAGACCCACTTCATCCAATCGCAGTTCCACGCGGGCTGGTTCGGCGAACAGACCGCCGTTGAAGTAATCCACTCCCTGATAGCGATCATCGGCGGTCTTCTCCCGGGTGTTCATCGCCTCGAACAGACCACCGATCAGGTCGCGACTGTCTTGCTTGGTCTTGCAGCCCTCCAGCAAGTGGTCCACGAGGTAGCGGGGCAACATGCCGATGTCTTCGGCGAACAGGGCAACCAGCATCTGGAGAATGAAGCGCTGAGCCAAGGGCTGATCGACGGCGCCTCCCGGCCGGTTCGGATGCACCATCAGGTTGAAACAATCCGCCAGTTGATCCGCAGCCTTTCTCGTGACCGCAACATGATCGTTGCCAAAGATCGGCACCAGCGGTTTCGGGAAGAGAAACCCCAGCGCTCCCCATCGAGTCTCCAACTCGGCAACCTTGACCCGATCGACGGGGGCATCCATCTGGGTATCGAAGTCGTAAACCCAGAACTCATCGAAGTTGCAGAGCATGACGTATCGCGGGCGGCCGGGAACCAGCCGGGTCCAGTAATCGAAAGCCTGCCGATAGTGCCTGGTCAGGTCTTCCCCTCGCTTCTTCATCTCGATGAGAACGACCGGCTTCCAGACGAGATCCGCAAACGAGGTCCCCTTCCTATCCGCCTTCTTGATCCGCTCTTCCAGCGTCGCGCCAGCCTCTTTCAACCCGGCATGCCCGAAAGCCTGGAAGAACCGGTCCAGGAAGACTTGGGCCTCCCCCTTCTCGTCCCCCTTGATGTTCGCCCCAACCCAGGAGACGAAATTCGCAAGCCGCTTCGCTCGCTCGGTTTCCATCGCCGGCTCCGTTTGCCAGAACGTCCGGATTTCATTGCAGCCTGCATCAACCTTACGGCCACCGGAGAGTGGATGCAACTGGTCAGAAAGACCTGAAGCAAAACGCTTTGGTTCGCACGCAAAAGTGAGGATCTTTCCGAGCCGTCGGCCTCTTCTATTCGGGTGCACCCACTTGACACGGGACTTTTTTCAAGTTCAAGATGACCTAAGATTGACTAGACGGCTTAGCATGCTGTATTATTATTGTTGGGGAAGTATCGACCCCGCTAGTCACTCGAAAGTGTTGTGAAGGTCTAATGTCGCACCGCAACTTCTTAGACCTTCATTCTGCGTGAATTCAGCCTCTTGGTCCAGATGATTGGCCTGGAAGGTCAAGGCATCGGCGATCGGGGTTCGACTTTACATCGTGGATGTTGGTCGTCATGAAAGGACTGACCACATGGCGTACAAGGCATTGAGAGATGCACAGCGGATGGCGGCATACTACGGGGAAGAGTTTACGAGCAACCTCGAGTCGTGGAAATCCGATCACTACGTGGCAATGAGATGTCGCGACTTCGCGGAGAGGCTAGCTGTCTTCAACGGCCTCTTACTGCTTCCCCTCAAGTTCAAGGAAAGCTACGACTCAATTACCGTGGAAGATCCGTTCGATTTCGAGGCGGAGACGGAGGACATCGACCGACGAATTGAGGAAGCATTCCTACGGTTGTCGGGTCTGTCCAGACGTATAGAACATGGCATCAAGCAGCTTGAGAGTCAGGGCTACGAAGTCGAAAATTCGATTGAATTCCGAAGGCTTTGCCATCAGATCGATGAAATCTTAAGAGAGGCAAGAAGGATCGAGAAGATAGAGGGCCCAATGGGATTTCGAGGCGTAGAGGTTTCTCCCTCCGCTTCGGCGACATTTCGAGCCCTACTTGGTGGGAGTGCCGCTCCCCCTTCGACCTTGCAGCCAAAATAAAGGAAGGCGTTCACGACGTCTATTGACTTCGACACAGTCCCCCATCCAAATAGATGGGGGATTTTTATTTATAGGAGCCATAAGATGTCCGGAAAAATCTCACCTAAAATATTCGATAAGAGGGAGTTTGGAAACTTGAGTGGCCTGGACAAGTTTGCTGAAATAGTCACAATCACCGGCAGGAGGCACTTTAAGTTCAATCAGGGCGGAGGCCAGCGATGGAAAATCGTACGGAACGGAAGCCTTACGAGACCGACTTATCTGATGCCGAGTGGGCGATCATCGAACCACTCATCCCTGGAGGCAAGCCTGGTGGACGGCCACGCGAGACGAACATTCGGGAGGTGATCAATGCGATTTTCTACCTCTTGAGGACAGGCTGCGCATGGCGTCACTTGCCGCATGATTTTCCTGCCCCGGGGACGGTTTACGATTACTTTTCCTTGTGGACGCGTGATGGGACGCTGAAACAGATTCACGACACGCTGCGGCGGCAAGTCCGAGTCCAGGCAGGGCGCGAGGCGGAGCCCAGCGCGGCGTGCATCGACAGCCAGTCGGCGAAGACAAATGAGCAAGGCGGTATCGATGGATATGACGCCGGCAAGAAGATCATGGGACGAAAGCGCCACATCCTCGTGGACACGATGGGGCTGATTTTGGCTGTTGTCGTTCATTCTGCAGGGATCCAAGACCGAGATGGAGCCAAGGCGGTTCTCGAGCGAATCAAGAAGGAAGATCCACAACGACTGGAGCTGATCTGGGCTGACGGAGGTTATGCGGGTAAGCTAATCGAGTGGGTCAAACAAGAATGTGGCTGGGTGTTAGAGATCGTGAAGCGAAGCGACGACACCAAGGGATTCAAGCTTCTGCCTCGTCGCTGGGTCGTGGAGCGCACCTTCGCATGGTTGGGAAGGTTTCGGCGGATGAGCAAGGACTATGAATTCAACACAAGTACATCTGAGGCGATTATCCATCTGGCCATGATCAACATCATGATCAGGCGACTCGCCGTTGCCTAAGTTGCGCATGTTTCCAAACACGCTCTAAGGGGCTTGATGATTCATGAGAAAGATCCTGAACATTTCAATCTGCGATGCCTTCCGCAGTCGACATCGCCGTCGATGCTGGGGACTTGCCATCCCGGCCGCAGTATTTCTGACCTTGTCGCTCGGGGCGCCTTCGCGCGGTGCGAACCTCGACTTGATCTTGGACAATTTCCAGACGATTTCGTCCACCACCGGTTCCTTTGAGGTTGACCTGGTCAACAACTCCGGCTCGAGTGTCAACGTAAGCGATTTCTCAATCGAGCTGCAGTTGTCCGGGTTAGCCGGCGTGGTGTTCACCAGCGCGTCGGAGGACACAACGGCCTACCCCTACATCTTCGCAGGTGTGGGAGCCGGGCCTCCCCTCTCGTTCGCCAGTTTTCCCACAACCGAATTCAGTGGAGGTGACAGCGTCTTCACCGGCCCCCCGTACTACGTCACGCTGCCGTCGAGTGGACCTGGTTCCACGCTCGGCCTGGCGCTGGTCAGCTACGACACATCAGCCGCATTACCCGGTAATGCCTTGATCAACTTTGTCAGCTCGGGCACCTCCGCGGACGACGCCAATTTTGCTGCCATCACTCTCAATTACTCCACTCCGGCCGGGCAAATTGTAGTCTCGCAGAGTGTCGTTCCAGAGCCTTCCGCGCTCGTACTCCTGGCGACCGCGCTGCCCTGCGTTGCAGGTGCTTTTTTCTGGGCTCGGGGCAAACACGTGAGCGCTCATTAGCAGCGAGGAGATAGCACCCATAGCCGTTGTGAGTGAGTAAGGGTACGTCGTCCGATCCAGGCCGGCCGATATCTGGCCAACTCCGGACGCTTGCCCGCCTGTGTATCGCTATCTCAAACGACCAAAACGCGTGGAGGAACCAACAAGGATCAATGACGGACGATGTTTGGGTGAATCACAATGCGTGCCCCTCGCATTTCTTGTGTTCTCGTTTTGCGACTTTTCAAAACGACTGATTTCTGAACAAAACTACAGACGCACCTGAACGAGATGAATGCCGTTGTGGCTTGCTTGTGCAAAGTTCGTAGTGCGCCCCTGCCACCGTCGCTCCAGCCGTTGCCATTTTGCGATTCCGCGAAATCTGTGTATTCGTGACGACCCCTTCGAAAGGAAGTGAGTCCGCATGTACTGCGGCACACGTTCGCCACGACGGCCTTGCAGAAGGGGATCAGCCTCCGACGGTGCAGAAGATCCTGGAACCCGTGCCCGGCCAGCAAGTTCGCCGCGATCTCGCCGTGCTCGTAACTGCTCCGCGGCACCTGGTGGCTTTGCAAGAT
>Ga0208199_1000839_pt1 | contig 11633 bp, 10 predicted proteins | sample Sb_taG_FD_187705 | JGI IMG/M metagenome (GOLD analysis project Ga0208199, IMG submission 187705) | Peat soil microbial communities from Weissenstadt, Germany - Sb_50d_1_NS metaG (SPAdes) (version 2) | ecosystem: Environmental > Terrestrial > Soil > Wetlands > Peat | place: Germany: Weissenstadt... | reverse complement strand
CTCCGCCCGCTGCCCCGGCTCCTGCTCCGCACCGAGGTGCCGGTGTCCGGCAGCGCCGCCGGGGCGGCACTGCTGGCCTGCTGGCAGCAGCGGCCGGGCGTGGTCCGGGTCGCCGCGGCAGCCGCCGCGGCGACGTTCGCCGTCCACGCCGTCCGCGAGGCCATCTACCTCAGCCCGGATCACGGCGGCGAGGTGCCGGCCGCCCACTAGAGTTCGACGGCATGGGACGGCTGGACGGCCCGCTGGGACCGCTGAGTGCTGCTGGTGGGATTCCTCTACGACGAGATCGCGGAACCCCGGTCTTTGGCTACCAGACGCGATGTCGCGACGCTTACAGCGTCGAAGCTCTGATCGCAGAGCGTAGTCGACCCGCCGATGGCAGATCGCGCCTACCGCCGATAGGCGCGGTATTCGGGTGTGGAAGTTCCGCCGGATGACAGCGACCGAACTGGACGTTCTGTGCCGCGCTGGCCCTGGTCACCGGTCAGGCGCGGGGCTCCTCATCCCGGCCAGGCGAAGAAATCGCGTGCTAGCGGCCAGCACAACCTGAACGTGCCGCCAGGCGGCACCGCCAGCCAGCGTTGCTCCAGGTCGCGGACGGCCCGGATGGCCATGGCGATCGCCTGGTCATCGACCCGGGCCAGCAGGTCCTGCAGTGACGGGTCGTTCTGCCGGGCGGCCCGGTCGCGGACCCCGGCCGGGGTGTCCGGGCCATCACCCCAGCGGTTGGCCACGCAGTTGGTGATCGTCTTGGCCCGGCGGTGCCCGGGGGTGAGCCACATCGCGGCCGGGATCCCGGCTGCTGCCCCGGAGACGATCCGCCCCCGCTTGTGGCGCTGCGGGTCGCGGGCCGCGGCCGCGTGGCCGGCGGCCGCGTGATCGCCGGCGGCCAGTTCTGCCCACAGCCCGTCATCGATGCCGGACAGGGACTCCACGGCCAGGTGCGGAAGGTCATGGATGACATGAACGGGCCCGCGCCGGGTCATCCCGGCAACCGTCAGCCAGGCACGGTCGCGGTCGCCCGGCCCGGCGGCCTTGACCAGGGTTACCTCCATCACCGGCGGGCTCATCCGGGCACGACGCGGATGCCGTGACGCGCACCGGTCCGGGTCCGCTCATCGTCGCCGCAAGCAGCGTTGATCTCGCGGAAGTAGTCTTCGATGCCGCCCGGGACGGCGATCAGCAGCAGCCGGGCGGCAGGGCCCGCGGACCAGAACCGGTGCGGGCGGCCGCGGGGCAAGAACACGAAGCTGCCCGCCGCGGCGTCGAACGCCTCCCCCCCGCAGCGGACAGACAGCGCGCCGTCCAGCACGTAGAAGCACTCATCGTCCCGGTCATGCACATGCAGCGGCGGCCCGGCGCCGATGCTGGTCTCAAAGACGCTCAGGGCGCCGCCCGCCGACTGCCGCGACGCCTTCAGGCCGGGATCGCCCGCCAGGCCGGCGCCAGCCGCAACCACATAGCCGGTCAGGAAGCCGGTCATGACATCCATCATCGTGCCCGCGTCCCAGCACCGGCACGCTAACGCCCGGCGACCAGAGCCCGGACTCGCGTCGCACGCTAAGCCGCCGATCTGGCGCAGGCCCGCGCCGCATGAGGTTGTCGTTCTGCGCCGGCGTCCTGTTCGCGACCGCCCCCTGCCGGCACCTCGGGGATGCGGCGCCAGCGGCGACGCCGAGCGTTATGGGCGAGTGATCTGGGACACGTGCTGGATCACTGACCGCGTTCTGAACCATGGTTCCGGTCGCTTTGCGAGCTGCGGATCAGCGCGCGAAGGTCTCGAATCGCCTCGTCGTTCAATAGACGCCCGGGACGTTGTCGTAGTGACGCAGTTGAGAAGGACACTTCGGAACGGCGGAGCTGGCTGACCCAATCCGGTGACGCGTTTCCCTAGGCGAATTGCCCGACGAGGTTTGCGCGGCCCGCCAGCGGGCCCTTAACATCGTCGACGCCGGCCTCTCGGGCTCTGCGCCGCCGGCATGCCCGCGGTCACTGCGGGCCCGGCGGCCAGCGCGTGCTAGCCGGGCAGTGCGGTGAGCTTCTTCGGCGCGAGGACCCGGTAGCTCTCGGTCACGAGCTCACGGATCTCCTCCCAGTCCGTGTCGTCGGTGAGCAGCACCCCGATGCGATCACGGCCGGCTCGCGAGGCGAAGAACGGGCGGCCAATGGACAGCAGCGCCTCGCGTTCGTCTGGGTCTGCACGCAACACGAGCAGCGGGACGGGCTTGCCGGCCGGGCCCTCCCGTGCCATTAGCAAGCAGAACGACCTCCGCCGGATGTCGAACGACTGCGCCCAGCCGTCGACCCGCACCGTCACCTCGGGCAGCGCCAGGCATAGCGTGCGGACCCGCTCGACGATGTCCTCCGGGACCTCTACGGGCGCCCTCACGCGAGACATCTGGCGCGCCGCTGACGAACCACCGTCGTACCCTTGCCGCACCGACGACCTACCGGCGGAACGCGGCTCGGACTGCAGCTGCGGTGGAGCTGAAGTACCCGGGTGGTTCGATGAAGCCCCACTCGTGGAATGTCGAGCCGTTGCTGAGGGCGCGCCGGTAGCCGAAACAGGCGAGGTAGAGCGTCCGGATGTACATGACCGCCTCGAGCCGGCCGAGTTCGTCGTCGGCCGGCTCGATGTGCCGGCGGTAGGCGTTGACGGCAGCGTCGATCCGCTCCTGGTTCGGCCGACGTGGATTCCACGAACCGGTGCCCCAGATCAGGTAAGCGAAGTCGGCGAAGCGCGGTCCGCGCCCGGACGCCTTCCAGTTGATCGCGACTGGCCCTTGTTCGCTCAGGACGGCGTGATCGGGGGCGTGGAGGAGGTTTCCGTGGAGCAAGCCCTCCGGAAGGCCGTGACCGTCGTCGGCCGAGCGTACCTGGTCGCGGAGCTGCTCGAATCGCTCGCGCCCGGCGGCCGCGACCTTGGTGTCGACGGCGTCGAGAAACGACAGGGCCGCCAGCAGGTCCTGACGCGGCGTGCCCTCACGGCCCGGGTCCTCACCACTGGCTCCACCCGGGCGGCCGGCGGAATCGTCGTACGGCAGCGCGTGCAGCCGTCCGAGCAGGTCACCCATCATGGCGAACTTCGCGGCACCGTCGGGGAGCCGGGCGCCTTCGACGAACCGCGTCACCAGGACCGCGCTGCCATCGAAGTCAGATACCGCATCGTCGACCGCCAGGCGCTCCGCGGGATAGTCCTGCCGCTCCAGGAATCGCAGGATCGCGGCGTCGCCCTCAACACCGGCACGCGGCCGGGCGGGGGGGAACGCGCGGGCGACCCACGGGCTGCCGTCATTGCGGTCGATGCGGAACACGTAGGTCTTGTGCACACTGAGCTTCGTCGCCGCGACCGGGTCCACGCCGTAGCGATCCCGGAGATGAGCGAGTAGCCGCTCAGGAACTGGCTCGTGGTGCATCCGCGCACCGAGACCCTCGAGATCCGTCAGCGCTTCGGTGTAGCGCTGCCCAGTCTCCCCGGCGTGGCGCCGGACAACCTTCTTGAAGCTGGCGTCCTTGGTCATGGACAAGCCTCCCCTTGACACCCTCGTCCCCCAGCGACGCGGTGTTGGAAGATGGCCTGTGACATTGACGACCGAGAGGGCGAATCCCCTTCGCCGATGGAACCCCGGCTGGGGCGGATGTTCCACAGCTCGGCGACCGGTCGCCGCCGTGAACAAACTCTTCCTGAGACGCTCGGTCTTCGTCAAGCGCTTCACCCACGAGATGACACCCCGGGAAGTGCCGGCAGGGAGGCGCGGACCACCAGGAGCGATGCAGCCCACCGAACCTCGATCGCGAGCCCAGCCCGGATGCGCGACCCGAATCGATCTGACCGCATACGCGGCGACGGGCGACCGTCCCAGAACGCGCTCCCGCTCAAGATCCTCAGGCGCCCCCAACCGCCGGAACCGGGCGCACAGAATGATGGCCTCAACGCGCTCATCGGGGGACGCCTACTCGGCGTTCGGGAGTGTTTTTCGGGTCCGTGCGCCGTGCGGATTGTGGCATCCTGGGACGGCCGGAGCGACCCGGTTGCGTGCCTCCGGCCTGCCAGCGCTCGTTGACCGACCGGCCGTAAGCAGCCGGTCGGGCCGGGTGCGCGGACCGCAGGAGCCTTGGAGGTGCGCATCACGTGAAGTTCGCCGATTACCCCGACTCGGAGCGGGCCGTCGCAGTCAGCACGTTCGACGCGCGCTTCGGCGAGATGGAACGGGTTCTGTGGTGCTTGTCTATTAATTCCCGCGCTGGGCTGCTTACCGGAGAAAGCTCGCCTGTGCTTGAGGCTCTGGTCTGGACGATCAAGAGCTGGTGGGGAGTGCAGGGCGTCCAGTCGGAGACGAAGGCACAGATGGCCAGGGCGCTGGCAGAGTCGATGACCTGGTCACCGGACCTGTTCGGGCCGCCGGTGCCGGAATACGGCCCGGAGTGTGCCGGGTACGCGTGCGAACGCGTAGCCGAGCTTGTCAGCCGCAGCATGTCGCTGGGTGTGCCACGGCGTGAGTACTCGCTGGCCTCCAAGGTTCTCCACTGGCTCATGCCCTGGCGGGTGCCCGTCTACGACAGCTTCGTCCGCAGGGCACTCGGCGTCCCGGGGTCATGGGATCACCCCGAGGCATATCGCAAGGTCGCGGTAGAGGTTTTCGCGATGGCCTACACGATGACTGGGGACTCCTCCTGGATCGGCTCCCTCGAGCCGAGGTCACCTCTGCGCGCGCTCGACAAGCTCGCATGGTGGCTCGGCGGCGGCAGTACGGGCGCTGCCGCTGAAGTTCGCGACCCCTGGCAAGTCGCCCGCGGACTTGGCCTCAGCCCTGATCAACACCCTCTGCCCGCCTAACCGGTACCTATGCAGTCGGCGCGCCGCGCTATCCGTGGCGGGGAGCGGGCTGGCTATCACAAGCAGATTCGCCATAGAACGTAAGTGGCCAGAGTAGATCCGACGTGCCGGAACCGCCGATATGCGCGGCTGAGAGTGCGGCGCTGGTCCTCGGGCGCGTCATCCAGAACCGGAAGCTCTGCGTCTACGGGGTCGTGCCGCCGGGGGTTGCGCGAGATAAGCCAGAAGGCCGAGCTCAGCTCTGCTGGTCCGGATGCAGATAGCCCGCTTTAGTACAAAATGCCTTTTAGGTCCTATTCGGGTTAGCGTGTGCTGGTGACCGCAGCGCAAGCGGTAGAGCATGAAGGACCCGCCGACATCCCAGAATAAGAGTAGTGTGCGTGTCACTGGGCGGGAGCCTGAGGCCCGCGGTGCGAATGACACGCCCGATCACCCGCCGCAAACCCGTGAATACCCCGTCCTCGTCACGTCTAGCGAGGATCAGGCCACATGCAACCAGACACCGACGCCCTGCTGGCCAACCTCGTCGAAGAAGCCCCGCCGCGTGAGTTCGTGACGGCGATGCGGGGCTATGACCGTCACCAGGTCGACGAGCACATCAGGCAGATCGAAGCCGAAGTTCGGCAGCACCGCGAGCAAGCCTATGCCATGCAGCGGGAGCTGTCCGAAGCCCGCCGCCAGTTCCACGAGCAGGAACGACCCGCCTATACCGGCCTCGGCGCCAGGATCGAGCAGCTGCTGCGGCTTGCCGAGGAACAGGCGGCCGAGGTGGTCCAGACGGCTCGATCGGAAGCCGGCGAGATCAAGGCCACGGCCAAGGTCGATGCCGCAGAGCTGCGGGCCGGCGCCGAGAACGATGCTACCGAGCTGGGCGCGAACGCCAAGCGCGAGACCGGCGAACAACAGGCCGCCGCCGAGCGCGAGGCCGACTCGATCAGGACTACCGCCCGGCGCGAGGCCGGCGAGCTGACCTCCGCGACCGAGCGCGAGGCCGCCAAGCTCCGTGCCACGGCCGACCACGAGGTCGCGGAGCAGCAGGCCACGGCCGAGGGTGACATCGCCAGGCTGCGGACAAGCACCGAGCGCGAGGCCGCCCAGCTGAAGGCGACTGCCAAGCGCGAGCGGGACGAGATCCTCACCGCCTCCAAGCGCCAGGCTGACGAGATGCGCAGCCATGCGCAGCGGATCCTGGAGGAGAGCGAGGCCCAGCGGGCCCAGACGGAATCCGAGTTCGAGATCCAGCTCGCGACACGCAGGGAACAGGCCGAGCGCCAGGACGCCGAACGGCTCGCTGCCGCCCAGTCTGCGACGCAGAAACTCGTGTTCGAAGCCGAGCAGCGCGCCTCAACCGCGGAGCAGCGGGCAGCGAAGGCCAGCGCCCAGGCCGACCAGGCTCGCCGGGACGCCGACCAGCACGCCAGGCAGCTGGTCGGCAACGCAGAAAAGAACGCCGACCAGATCGCCGGCCAGGCCAAGACCCGGGCCGAGCAGTTGCTCGCCGAGGTCAACGCTGATGCCGAACGCCGCCGCGCTGCTACCCACCGCGAGGTCGACGACCTCACCAGGCAGAAGGACAGCATCGCCAGCCACCTCGCGCAGGTGCGCCAGTTGCTGCCAGGCATGAATGCGGTGCAGGCGGCACAGACGAAACCTGCCATAACCGGCGACTCGAATAAGTAACCCTTCCGGTAGTGGTTAATTCGGGATGTAGCGGTGCAGGCCGCAGCCTGCCGCGACCGAGTTGCGGGACGGATCTCGTCGCGCTGCGTAATCGGCCCTCGCTGCAGCAACGCGCACACTGCCGCCGTTCGGCGCGTCAGTCACAGTTCACTTGGTGACCGTGGTCGTGACGCCGAACTGGGATTTCTGCGCGGCATGCAACTGGCAGGGCATAGTGACCGTGCAAGCTACGGCGGACGATGCTATACATCGTCTTCGTCAATAATGCCCCTCGGCACGCGCGATATCCTCGACAATTCGCGCAAGCGGTGCGCGCGGCCTGAGGCGCGCTTGCGGGCCTGAGCCGCGGAGCGTGAGAGACCGAGCCCGTCGGGTTCGGACGGGACGCAGGCGGGGACTGAGCGAGGCGGGAACATGCGCCCTTCTTGGTCAGCGGACGGAGGCTGAGCCCACCCGATCGTGGTCGGTCTTCGTGACATCGATTCCCGCCCGGCGCAGGGACGCCTCCACTCGGTTAAGCGAGAGCACCTCCTCGGGGTACCAAGCGCCCGGTTGCGCGGAGACGCGACCGTCCCGGCCGAGGAGTGCCGCGGCGAACACGATGCCGCTTGAAGCTGCCATCCGGAAGTCGCCTTGTGCCAGGTGGCCGCCGAGGGGCACACCGTGCTGTCACCGGCCGCCGCGCGGCGGTTCATCGTGGCCTCCGCCGATCGGCAGCCGGCCCGCGACCGCGCCCGGCACCTGGCCGGGTCGCTCACCGACCGCGAGGCCCAGGTGCTGGCCTGCCTCGGTGAGGGCCTGTCCAACGCGCAGATCGCGGCCCGGCTGTACCTGTCCGGAGCCAGGGTCAAGGGCTACGTCTCGCGGATGCTGGACAAGCTGGGCTGCGCCAACCGCGCCCAGGCCGGCCTGCTCGCCCACGACGCCCCGGTATCGTCAGCCCGTAGCCTGGGTAGGCGAAGCTGCAGGCTGGAAATCGGGCTGGGTGCCCGGCAGGCCGGGCTGCGTCCTTCGCCCGGACGTTCGTGCCCGCCGGGTGCAGCGGGCCTCACGGGCCCGCCGCGAGCCGGCGGCTGTTGCGATCATGTCGTTGACGCGGTCGGTGGCGAGTTGTTGCAGGATCAGCGGATGCATGGGGTCCTCCTGGGTTAGGCGGGCGGCCGCGGGCTGCCGGGCAGGTCGTTCCAGCTGCCGCGGCACGATCCGGCGCTCGGATCGTCCGGGCGGTCGGTGATGCATACACCGCGGCGCCGGGAAACTGGGCGCCCGCGAGCCGCCCAGTTCGCGCCGCGGGCGGTGTATATACCGGGTGGAAGTGCCACGTGGTGCGGAAGGAAGGCGCGCAGGATGGTGACAGCCGATCTGCTCTCACGGGCGCGGGCCGGGGACGGCGAGGCGTTCCGGGAGCTGACCGACCCGCACCGGCGGGAGCTGCAGGTGCACTGCTACCGGATGCTCGGATCCTTCGCCGACGCCGAGGACGCCATCCAGGAGACGCTGCTGGCCGCCTGGCAAGGCATCGGCGGGTTCACCGAGGAGCGCGCCTCGCTGCGCACCTGGCTGTACAAGATCGCCACCAACCGGTGCCTCAACGCGCGCCGCGCAGCGAGCCGGCGCCCGGCCAGGGAGTGGGACATGTCTCGGTTCGAACCGCTCGTGCCGACCCCGCGCGACGAGGCCGTCTGGCTGCAGCCGTTTCCTGACGCCCTCCTCGAGGGTGCCGTCGACGTGCCGCCCGGGCCAGAGGCCCGCTACGAGCAGACCGAGGCCATCTCGCTGGCCTTCGTGACCGCCCTGCAGGTGCTGCCGCCGCGCCAGCTCGCCGTCCTCATCTTGCGCGACGTCCTCGGCTTCCACGCCAGCGAGGTGGCCGGCATGCTGGAGGTGACCGTCGAATCGGCCAACAGCGCCCTTAAACGAGCCCGCGCCAGCCTGGATCAGCGCCGGCCGCCGGCCGCCGGCCGCGAACCGGCTCCCGCCTCCGGCTCACCCGCCGAGGATGCGATCGTGGCCAAGTTCGCCCGCGCATGGGAGTCGGCCGACCTCGACGCGCTGGTGGCCCTGCTGACCGACGACGTCTTCATCGCGATGCCGCCGGTGCCCTTCGGATACGAGGGCCGGGACGCCGTGACCCGCTACTGCGCCAGCCTGTTCGCCGCGGGCCGCAGGTTCGACCTCGTCCCGGCGCGAGCCAACGGCCAGCCCGCATTCGGAGCCTACCTGCGCTCCCCGGCCGGCATCCGCCACGCGACCGCCTTCTACGTGCTCACCCTTGCCGGCGACCAGATCTGCGCCATGACCCGCTTCGAGGCCAGCGTGCTGCCGTGGTTCGGGCTGCCGCGATCACTCCCGAGCCGGCAGCCGGCCTCCGGGCAGTGAAAGTGAGCAGCCGCGAAAACACGCCGTGGCGGATATGCCACCGCGGTTCAGCGGAATGCGGCAGACCAGGCATGAGAGTCGGCACATCCGCCGGCCCCACTTTTGATCCCGCGGACTCAACACGTGCCCCAGGTCGGTTCTGGCCCAAGCCGACGCTGCGGCACGCGCCGGAATGGACAGCAGCCTGACCGTCGGAGACCGACATTCCCTGGCTCCGGACGCCTACCTGCAGAACGTGCCCCTGATCGCCCCCTGATCGGCCGCATCCGGTCTGGGACCAGCGGCCCGTCGGCTGCCTGTCCCTGGTCCCGCTGCAGCATCCGTGCTGATCGCCGACCTCATCCCTGAATGGACACAGTTCGAGGCGTTCCTCGACGAGCACCGCCAGCGATCTCAACCATTGCCTGGACGGGCTGACCGAGGAGCAAGCACGCCGGTCGCTGGTGCCGTCCCGGACCACGCTCCTCGGCCTGGTCAAGCACGCGGCTTCGTCGAGAAGGCCTGGTTCGACGAAACCATCACCCACCGGCCGCGCGGAGATCGGCATCCCCGCAACGCCAGACGAGTCGTTCATCGATGCCCGGCTAACTTAGTGCTGGCATCAGTTCCCGGCGGGGCGGACGCCGTAACGGTGTGATACGCGCACAGGAAACCAAATCACCTGCACGCCCACCGCTGATAAATTTTCGGCAGGGAACCAGCCGACTGATGCTTCGTCGCACGCTGCGTGATCGGTTCTCGACTTGAGAGGAGCTCACGCTCCCGCCATTCGGAGCGGCCCGGGGGGAGCCGTGCGGGTCAGCTCACGATCGGGAATTTATTAGTCGTCGGGCCGGGGGCGGCCGGGGCTCCATGACGGTGGCGGCGGTGCGCATTCGCTGCACCGTGCGGTCAGGAGGGCATGAACGGCCAGCCCACGCCGGCTTGCTCGGCGATGACCGTGGCGTCGGGCGGTGCCTCCTGCCTGATCTGCCCGGCGAGTTCCCGGGCTTGGTCCTCGTTGCTGACGCCGACGATGAGGAACTTCCAGCGCCGCACGACCGCCCGGCCTTCGTTCTCCAGCGTGCGCGCCAGCATGACCGCATGGTGGTGCGAGCCGAGCTCAACCCGGACATGCCACTGGGCTTTCCCCGTGGCCAGGGACTCGGCGGTCTCGGTGTCCTCAAGCCGCTGGTGCTCCGCCTGGCGCTCGGCTTCGGTCTGCGGCACCGGGACGTCCGGGTTCTCCCACTGCTCCTCGATAGGGTGCCAGCGGTGCAGGGCGGACTCCGCCGCGATGCCGTGCTGGTCCAGCACGTCCAGGGCGATCCGCTCAGCGTCCCTGGCGGCGGTCTCAGTGCCCGCGTAGAGGAAGATCTGCGCGTCCCCCGCGCCGACGGCGACACTGCGGCCGACCCGGCCGCGGACGTCTTCTTCCACCTGGCGCAGGGAAGAGGACAGCTGCGCCTGTCCAGCTGGCGCCTGGCCGCTCACGGAGATGGTGACGCGCCAGTCATCGCTGTCTGCCACGGCACGACCCTAACGCACCCAAGCCCGGCCAGTCCCGCACAAAGCAGACAGCCATAGGGGCGGCGGATGATCGGGAACATTTGCTCCCCCATATTGCGAACGGCGGGGGTCGGCCCGCCCGGCACCCGGCTCGGCTCGGCTGGCCAAGGCACATGTGTTTCGTTACAGACGGCGAGAGCGCGAAGCTCGCACGGCATGCGAGATCCGCCGATCTGTAGGCCGTCGCGCTGCTCAGCGATGGCTAGTTGGGGCGAGCAGAACGGGTGGTTCTGGTGCCCAGCCCCACCTCCACCGGCCACGTGACAGTCAAGTACGGAATCGCTGTGTACCGGACGGCCGGCTGGGCTCGTTCACGCCCCGGGCCAAGAAGGCGGCCATCATCAGGTGAACGTCGCCGCGGCCGGGCTTGCTGGCCGTGCCATGACCTCCATTTCACGGGCCGAGGCCGACCGGAGGGAGCCCAGCTGGCGAACGGCGGATGTGACCGGCGTGCTTATCGCATGCCAGACTGCGCCCATGGGTGATGTCGCTGCTCGCACGGCGGGCCGGGTTGCCGCGAATGACATCGAGCTGGCGTATGAGACGTTCGGGGACGCGAGCGCGCCGCCGGTCGTGCTGATCATGGGCTGGGCGACGCAGATGATCGCCTGGCCGGATGAGCTGTGCGCAGGTCTGGCCCGGTGCGGTCTTTTCGTCATCCGGTTCGACAACCGGGATGTGGGCGGGTCGACCCACTTGCGGAACCTCCCGCCGCCGCGCCTGGCCGACATCGTGGTGCGGCGCAGGCCGCCGCCGTACTCGATCGGCGACATGGCCGGCGATGTGGCCGGGCTCATCGATGGCCTGGGGCTGGGCGAGGTTCATCTGGTCGGGGCGTCGATGGGCGGGTTCATCGCGCAGGCCGTCGCGCTGGGGCACGCCGATCGGGTTCGCACGCTCACGCTGATCATGACCTCCACCGGATCCCGGCGGGTGGGGCAGCCCAAACCCCGGGTTTACGCCCGGCTGCTGCGGCCGCCCGTGCTCACCGACCGGTCCGCGGCCATGTCCGCAGCCGTCGAGACGTCCCGGCTCATCGGCTCGCGCGGCTTCGCGTTCGACGAGCAGTACGTGCGTGACCTAGCCGGCCGGAGCTGGGACCGCGGGTACGACCCGGCCGGCAACCGGCGGCAGCTCGCGGCGAGCGTGAGCCAGCCTAACCGCACCGCGGCGCTGCGCCGGATCCACA
>Ga0208199_1000836_pt1 | contig 11666 bp, 10 predicted proteins | sample Sb_taG_FD_187705 | JGI IMG/M metagenome (GOLD analysis project Ga0208199, IMG submission 187705) | Peat soil microbial communities from Weissenstadt, Germany - Sb_50d_1_NS metaG (SPAdes) (version 2) | ecosystem: Environmental > Terrestrial > Soil > Wetlands > Peat | place: Germany: Weissenstadt... | reverse complement strand
GCTCGGGTATCCGGAGCGCCGCTGGGGCGTGCCGCTGATCGACGGCGGGACGCAGCGCCTACCGCGTATCGTCGGGCTGGGGCGGGCGCTCGACCTGATCCTGACGGGGCGCATGATCGACGCCGCGGAGGCGCTGGCGATGGGCCTACTCACCGAGGTCGTCCCGCCCGGCGCCCACACAGAGCGCGCGCTGGCACTCGCCGAGGGACTGGCGCGATTCCCCCAGAAGACGATGCTGGCCGACCGGCGCGCGGCGATCGAGGGGCTGGGGATGACGCTCTCGGAGGGACTCGCCCTGGAGGCGAAGGCCGGGCCGGAAGTGTTCGCGGAGGGCGCGCGCGGCGCAGCGCGATTCGCCGCCGGAGAGGGCCGCGGAGGCGCCGGCGCGGGAGCCTGAACGGGCGCGGGCCCCCATCTCGTGGACAGATGGCCCTGAGCGCGGTCCCAGCCCGCGGTCCCATCCCTATATCCTCGACTGGGCGATGGCCTATTTCGTCACAGGAGCGACGGGCTTCATCGGACGCCGCCTCATCGAGCGGCTGCTGGAGAAGCGCCAAGGCAAGGTGTACGTGCTCGTGCGCGAGAGCTCGCTCGGGCGGCTGGATGACCTGATCGAGCGCTGGGGCGTCGTGGCGGGGGCCTCGGCGGGAAAGAGGATCCAGCCGGTCGTGGGGGACCTGCGCAGGCCACTGCTGGGGGTGGAGCACGAGCGGGTACAGGAGCTGCGCGGGAAGATCTCCCACTTCTTCCACCTCGCCGCCGTCTACGACATGACCGCGCCGGCCGAGCAGAACACCGCGGTCAACGTCGGCGGGACCACCCACGCGGTGGAACTGGCCCGGGCGTTGGACGCGGAGCGTCTGCACCATGTCTCCTCGATCGCGGTCGCCGGCGAGTACAGGGGGACGTTCCAGGAGAAGATGTTCGACGAGGGCCAGAAGCTGCCCTCGCCGTATCACCGGACGAAGTTCGAGTCCGAGCGGATCGTGCGCGATCAGCCATACGTGCCCTGGCGCGTATACCGCCCGGGGGTCGTGGTGGGCGATTCGCTGACGGGTGAGATGGACAAGGTCGATGGGCCGTACTACTTCTTCAAGGCGATCCAGCGCGCACGCGGGCTGATCCCCGAGTGGCTGCCGCTGGTGGGCCTCGATCTGGGCAGGACGAACGTGGTCCCGGTCGACTGGGTGTCCGAGGCGCTCGACCACATCGCGCACGAGCCCGACCTCGACGGCCGAGCCTTCCACCTGACCGACCCGCGCGGCCAGCGCGTGGACGAGGTGTTCAACGAGTTCGCCGCGGCCGCGCACGCGCCGCGAGTCGCCGTGAGCATCGACAGGCGGCTGACCGGCGCGCTGCCGCGGTGGCCGCTGGCGCTGGCCATGCAGCTGCCGCCGTGGCGCCAGCTGCGCAGTCTCACGCTGCGCGAGCTCGGCATACCCGAGGAGGTGCTCGCGCACATGGAGCTGAAGCCGAGGTTCGACACGCGCGAAGCCAGAGGGGCGCTGGCGGGCTCGCCGCTCGAGCAGCCGCCGGCGCTCGGAGAGTACGCGGCACGTCTGTGGGACTACTGGGAGCGGGAGATGGACGCTCCGCTCAGCAGAGGACGCAGCCTGCAAGAGGAGCTCGGCGGCAAGCACGTGATGATCACCGGCGCCTCCTCGGGCATCGGGCGGGCGACCGCGTTGAAAATCGCAGCCGCGGGCGGAGTGCCGCTGCTCGTGGCGCGCAACGTGGAGAAGCTCGAGGAAGTGCGCGCCGAGATCGTCGCCGCGGGCGGCACCGCGTACGTGTACGCGGCCGATATCGCCGACATGGAGTCGGTCGACCGGCTCGTCGAGCGGGTGCTGGCGGACCACAGGAATGTGGACATGCTCGTGAACAACGCGGGGCGCTCGATCCGCCGCTCGATCGCGCTCAGCTACGACCGCTTTCACGACTTCGAACGCACGATGCAGCTCAACTACTTCGGCGCGATCAAGCTGATCATCGGGCTGCTTGGGCACATGCGCGAGCGAGGATCGGGGCACATCGTGAACATCAGCTCGATCGGCGTGCAGACGAACCCGCCGCGCTTCTCCGCCTATGTGGCCTCGAAGGCGGCGCTCGACGCGTTTACGCGGGTGGTCGCTTCAGAGGTGATCGGCGACGGGGTGACGTTCACGACGATCCACATGCCGCTCGTGCGCACGCCGATGATCGCCCCGACAAAGATGTACGACGCGTTCCCCGCGATCACGCCGGAGGAGGCCGCCGACATGATCTCCGAGGCGCTGCGCTCGCGCCCGAAGCACATGGGCACCCGCCTGGGAACCTTTGGCGAGGTCGCCTACACGCTGTCGCCGAAAGCGGTCGACAGGCTCCTGCACCTCGCCTACCGCGTGTTCCCCGACTCGGCCGCGTCGAAGGGCCAGCCAGACGTCGAGGAGAAGGCCTCGTTCGAGCAGATCGCGATGGCCACGTTGACGCGAGGCGTGCACTGGTAGGCAGAACGCCGGTCGCCAGCCGGTCGCGTGGGCCGCACGGCGGTCTTGGGATGATGAGGCCGTGAACGACGCAGTCCCGGCCATCGAGGTGCGCGCCCTGCACAAGCGCTACGGCGAGTACGAGGCGGTGCGGGGGATCGACATAGTGGTGCGGCGCGGCGAGGTGTTCGGCCTGCTGGGGCCGAACGGCGCGGGTAAGACGACGACAGTCGAGATCCTCGAGGGCTACAGGAAGCGCACGAGCGGCGAGGTTTCGGTGCTTGGGCACGATCCGGCCGGCAGGTCGATCGAGCTGCGCCGGCGGATCGGGATCGTGCTTCAGTCCGGCGGGATCTACAGCCACATCACTCCGCGCGAGGCGCTCAGGCACTGGGCGAGCTTCTACCCGCATCCGCGCGAGGTCGAGGAGGTGCTGGCGCTGGCCGGGTTGGAGGAGCAGGGGGACGTGCGCAGCCGCAAGCTGTCGGGGGGGCAGCTGCGCCGGCTGGATTTCGCGCTCGCGCTGATCGGCGACCCGGATTTGGTCTTCCTCGACGAGCCGACGACCGGGTTCGACCCGGCCGCGCGTCACGCGGCCTGGGAGACGGTGCGCAGCCTGAGGGACCTCGGCAAGACGATCCTGCTGACGACGCACTACCTGGACGAGGCCCAGGAGCTGGCCGACCGCGTCGCGATCGTCAAGGATGGGCGTGTGCTCGCGATCGGCCCGCCGCGGGAATTGATGGCCCACCCACCCGGCCACCCACCCGGGGGCACTCACTATCGGGTCGCCTACCGCGACGCGAGCGGCGAGTTGGTGGAGCGCCAGACCGACGACCCCACGCGGCTGCTCAACGAGCTGAGCGGCGCGGCGCTGGCCCGGGGCGAGCGCTTGGAGGAGCTGAGCGTGGGACGCCCGACGCTCGAGGACGTCTACCTGGAGCTGACGGCGGATGCCTGACGCGCTCGCGCTTACGTGGCGCCAATATCGCCTCGAGCGGCGCATGTTCTGGCGGAACCCGAGCGCGGCGTTCTTCAACTTCGTGCTGCCGCTGCTGTTCCTGGCCGCGGGCGGAGCGATCCTCAGCGGGAATCAGCACGATCTGAACAAGCTCGTGCCCGCGATCGCGGGGATGAGCGTGATGTCGACCACGTTCACTGCGCTGGCCTACAACATCGTGTTCCTGCGCGAGCGCGGGGTGCTCAAGCGCATCAGGGGCACACCGCTGCAGACGATCTCCTACTTCGGCGGTGTGGCGGGGAACGCGGTCACAAATACGGCGCTGCAGATCGCGATCGTCGTGCTCGCCGGCCGGGTGGTGTTCGGCATCGGCTGGCCCGGACACTGGGGCGAGCTGGTCGTGTTCGTGGTGGCGGGCGTCGTGTGCTTCGCCGCGCTGGGAGTGGCCTTCGCCCATGCCATCCCCAACTTCGAGTCGACCGCCGCCTACGTCAATGCCGTCTTCCTCCCGGTCGTGTTCATCTCGTTCTTTGTGTTCGACTCCAAGAGCGCCCCCGGGTTCCTCAGAACCATCGCCGAAGCCCTCCCCTTGAAGCCTCTGATCGACGGACTATCCGGGGCGATGGTGACCGGATCGAACCTTTCCAGCCATCTCGATGCGCTGGCCGTGATCGGACTGTGGGGAGCATTCGGCCTTTATTTCGCCGTGCGTGGGTTCTCCTGGGAACAGTCGCGAACATGAGGGTTGCTAGCCATGTAAATAGAAAGATTTGAGAAAATGAAAGAGCTTGGAAAAGACATTCACATGCTGAGCGGGTGGCCGCGTAACGCGATCAACGTGTACGTGGCCGGGGACGTCCTGATCGACGCCGCGACGAGGCAGGCGGAGAAACGGATCATGCGCCAGATCGCCGGCAAGACCGTGACCGCGCACGCGCTGACGCACGCGCATCCCGACCACCAGGGGGCGAGCCACGCGATCTGCGAGCGGCTTGGCATTCCGCTGTGGTGCGGGCAGGGCGACGTGCCGATGATGGAGACGCCCGGCGCCCTCGCCGGGGCCTCCAGCGGATGGGCAACGTGGGTGCAGCGGCACTTTTGGGTGGGGCCCGCGCACCCCGTCGCGCGCGCGCTCGTCGAGGGCGATGAGGTCGCGGGCTTCACGGTGCTCGAGACTCCAGGGCACTCCGTCGGCCACGTCTCCTTCTGGCGCGAGTCCGACCGCGTGTTGATCGTTGGCGACGTGCTCGGCAACATGCACTTCATCACCGGCATCCCGGGCCTGCACCTGCCCCCGGACAGGTTCACGCCCGACCCGGCGCGCAATCGCGAGTCCGCACGCAGGCTGGCAGAGCTGAGGCCGGCGCTCGCGTGCTTCGGTCATGGACCGCCGCTGCGCGACCCGGGCAAGCTGGCGGAGTTCGTCGCGCGGTTGCCGGCCGACTGAGCCACCACCGCGCGCAAACGGACCCGCCGAGAACGGCCCGCACCGCCGTTGGGAGCAGCCGTCAATAGGATGCCGCGCCAATGATGGCCGAGGCCGAGAGCATCTTCCTCGTCGACGGCGCTGCTGAGCGCTTCACGCCGACCGAGCACGCGCGCGGACCGTGGGATCCGGGCGCGCTGCACGGGGGCGCCCCGGCTGCGCTGATCACAGCCGCGTTCGAGCGGATGGAGCCCGGTGCGGAGCTCAGGATCGCGCGGCTGGGATTTGAGTTCCTGCGCCCGATCCCGTTTGCGCCGCTGGAGCTGTCCACGCGGATGGTGCGCGCCGGCAGGCGGGTGCAGGAGCTGGCGGCCGAGCTGAGGACCGCCTCCGGCGGCGGCGCCGGGAGCGATCGGCAGGTGATCTGCCGCGCGAGCGCGCTGCGCGTGCAGCCGGTCCCTGGCGACCTTCCACCAGGGACCCTGCCACCGGGGGAGGCCCTGCCGGGGCCGGAGCTGGGGCAGGAGGTCGATTTCGCCTTGAATCCAGATGCCGGCACGAGCTTCGCGAGCACGGGCATGGAGATGCGCTGGCTCAGCGACCCCTGGGCGCTCGGACCGGGCCGGGTATGGATGCGGTTGCGCCGGCCGCTCCTGCCGGGCGAGCCGCTGAGCGCGCTGACGCGCCTGGTGGGAACCGCGGACTTCGGCAACGGCGTGAGCGCGGCGCTGCCGTTCGATAAGTACCTGTTCATCAATGCGGATCTGACGATCCACCTGTGGCGAGCGCCGCGCGGGGAGTGGATCGGCCTCGACGCGCGCACGGTGCTGCACGGCGGAGGCATGGGCACGGCTGAGAGCGTGCTCCACGACGCAGAGGGCCCGGTCGGCCGCGCGTTTCAGACGCTGGTCGTGCAGCCGCGCTGACCGCGGCGTCCGCCCCCCAAGGCGCCCAAAGCCCCCAAGAGCCCAAGAGCCCATATCCCGCCGAGCCCAGGGCCTCTTCCTGAGCTCCGCAGGGCATCCGCCCTCCCCCACGACCTCTCGCTGGCCGACTCACCCGGCCGAGGGATGCGAGGAGAGATGGCCTCGTCTCATCTCCTCATCGAATCTCATCTCATTTGTGTATAGTTGTATGCGCAAGCAACTTGTCTCTATTCTTTCCCAACCCCGTTCTCCCCCCTACGAAAGGAAGCGTCGAATGTCCACCGAGTCCGCTACCGCCACCATCCAGACCACCGAGGCCGCACAGGCCTCCCTCCCCACGGGGACGTGGAAGGTCGATCCCGTCCATTCGAGCGTCGAGTTCCAGGTCAAGCACCTGGGCATCGCGACCGTGAAGGGCCAGTTCATCGAGTTCGAGGGAACGCTCGAAGTCGGAGAGGACGGCGCCCGGGCCAATGGCACCGTGGAGGTCGGTAGCGTCAACACGCGCGAGCCCCAGCGTGACGCGCACCTGCGCTCAGCCGACTTCTTCGACGTCGAGCAGTTCCCGCGGATCGCGTTTCAGGCGACTGAGATAACTCCCCTCGACGGCGAGGAGTTCAAGGTCATCGGCGAGCTCACGATTCACGGAGTCACCCACGAGGTGACGCTCTACGCGACCCTCGAGGGCACCGAGACCGACCCTCAGGGCAACCCCCGCGTGGGCCTGTCCGCGAACACCCAGATCAACCGCTCCGACTACGAGATGAAGTTCAACGCGGCGCTCGGGTCGGGCAACGTGGTGGTCAGCGACAAGGTCAAGATCCTGCTCGACATCTCCGCTGTCAAGGCCTAAAAGAAGCGCTGGTGGGCTGGGCGGCGTCAGCGCACGACGACGTCGCCCAGCGCCTCGTCCACCGCGGCGAGCGTGTCCGCGCTGAGCACAATCCCTGAGGCCGAGGCGTTGGCGTGCACCTGCTCGGGGCGGCTGGCGCCGACAATCGCCGAGGCGACGTTCGGCTGGCGCAGCACCCAGGCGAGCGCCAGCTGCGCCATCGTCAACTCCGCCTGCTCGGCCACGGGCCGCAGGCGCTCGACAGCCTCGAGCACGCGCGGCTCGGTCAGCCTGCCGATGAAGCCGCTCATGCTCTCGCTTGCCGCGCGCGAGTCGGCCGGCGGCGGCTCGCCCGGGCGGTACTTGCCCGTGAGCACGCCCTGCCCGAGCGGAGACCACACGATCTGGGAGATCCCCTCGCGCTCGCACAGCGGGATCACCTCGGCCTCGGGCGCGCGCCACAGCATCGAGTACTGCGGCTGGCTCGACACCCACCGTGCGATGGATGGGGACCCACCCACCCGCGCGAGCGACTCGTCGATCTTCTCGACCGGCCACTCGCTGAAGCCGATGTGGCGCGCCTTGCCCGAGCGCACGACCTCGGTGAGCGCGGTCATCGTCTCCTCCAATGGCGTGTCCTCGTCGTAGCGGTGACACTGGTAGAGGTCGACATAGTCGGTCTGCAAGCGCTCGAGCGAGGCGTCGATCTGCTTGTGGATCTGCGCCGCCGACAGGCCCCTGTCTTGCGGTGACATTTCGAAGTAGACCTTTGTGGCGAGCACGTATGAGGAGCGGTCATAGCCGGAGAGCACCTCGCCCAAAAGCGTCTCGGAGGCGCCGCGCCCGTACACGTTGGCCGTGTCGATGAAGTTGATGCCGGCATCGAACGCCGCCTTCACGCACGCCTCGGCCTGCTCGCGCTCGACCCCGCCGGAGTAGGTGAGCCATGAGCCGAGACTGATGTCAGAGACCTCGATGTCGCTGGAGCCGAGCTTGCGGAAGTTCACGACCGCGAGCTTATCCACTCGCAGAGCCCGTGGTCGGGTTTCGGCGTACCGTACTAGTGTCCTTCAGAGAGCAAGATGGGAACAGAGCAGCAACAGCAGCCACCGATCGACCCGGGTCTGCGCATCGGCTCGGTAGAGCTGGCCGTGAGTGACCTCGAGCGCAGCACGGACTTTTATGAGCGCGTCCTCGGGCTGGGGCTGATCTCTCGCGAGGAGGGCACCGCGCGGCTGGGCACAGATCCGGAGCGCCCGGCGCTGCTGCTGAGCGAGATCGCGGCTCCCACCCCGGTGCCGGTTGGGAGCACGGGCCTCTACCACGTGGCTTGGCTGCATCCCTCGCGCGCGGCGCTCGCTCAGAGCCTGCGTCGCGTCGCGGGCAGCCGCTGGGCGATCGAGGGCGCCGCCGACCACGGCGTCTCGGAGGCTGTGTATCTGAGCGATCCTGACGGTCTGGGCATCGAGCTCTACGCCGACCGTCCGCGCGAGCAATGGGAGCGGCCCGCGGACGGGCATGGCGTGCGGATGGTCACCCTGCCCCTGGACTTGGAGGATCTGCTGGCAGCGGCCGCGACCGAGGTCACGCCCGCGATGGGGCTCGGCACGAGCATCGGACACGTGCACCTGAAGGTCTCAGACGTGCCCCGCGCGAATGCCTTCTACCACGACGCCCTCGGCTTTGAAGAGCAGGCGCGACTCCCCTCCGCGGCCTTTCTCGCGGCCGGCGGCTATCACCATCACGTGGGGTTGAACTCCTGGCAGAGCAGCGGCGCAGAGGCCGCCCCCGACAGCGCACCGGGCCTGCGTCGTATCGCGTTCGAGCTCAGCGATGGGGATGCGCTCGCGGCGCTGGAGCAGAGGGTGGCCGAGACGTCCGCTGTCAGCCCACCTCCCCCACGCGGTCACCTCGCCCTGTGTGACCCCGACGGGCAGCTGCTCACGTTCTCCCCCTCCTAGCGAGCCGCGGTCGGCAAACCCGCTGTCAGCGAACCCGCATTCAGCGACCACCCGCGGCCAGCGAACCAGCGGTCAGCGAATACCCGCGGTCTGCTCGACGAAGTGCTTGCTCAGCATCGTCTGCTGGCCCTGGTAGTTGGAGCCAACATCCTCCCCGTAGAGCACATCCGGGTCTCCCGCCATGCGCTCGAACGCGAGCTTGCAGACAGGCTGGCGGTGCTCGACCATGAACGAGACGTCACGCGCGCGCACCTCGAGGGCCGCCCGGCTGCCGTGGGCCCTGCCGTTCTGGGAGAAACCGAAGCCCGGGTCGAAGAAGCCGGCGTAGTGAGTGCGCAGCTCGCCGGCGGTCGGATCGTATGCGAGCATCTCGGCGGCGTAGGACGGCGGGATGCTGATGCCCTCGGCCGACAGCAGCAGATAGAAGATCTCGGGCTCGAGCACGATCCGCCCGCCGGTCTCGGGGTGCACGGGCTCCCAGTAGTCGCGCCAACGCAGCGCTCCCACCTTGGTGAGGTCGATCGGCAGGCTGTTCTTCTTGGCGCGGTAGCCGACGATCGCCTCAGCCGAGCCGGACACGTCGAGGCTGAGGAACAGGCCGTCGGCGAGCGACAGCTCGGACTCGGGGACGGGCTGTGCGTTCAAGTACAGCAGCGGCGAGCGCGCGTGCAGCGCGAACAGCTCCTCGTCGCTGAGGCGTGCGTCGGCGGACATCAGCCGCACCTGGTTGAGCGCCAGCCCGGTCCTGACGCGGATCGCGAACGTGCGCGGGACGATCTCCAGGTACAGCTTGCCGTGGTAGCCCGCGGCGATCTCGTCGAAGCGGTGGCTGCGATCGGTGAGCACCCGCGTGAACACGTCCAGGCGCCCGGTCGAGCTCTTCGGGTTGGCCTTCGCACGGATCTCGTGCGGCAGGCGCAGCTCCTCGATCAGCGGGACCAGGTACGGGCGGTCGCGCTCGAGCGTCGCGCCATCGCGGAGGTCGATCCGTTCGAACGCCAGACCCTCGATCTTCTGCTCGACCGTCGAGGCGCTGTCGGGCAGGAAGCTGCAGCGCAGCGCCCAGGCGTGATCGCCGAGCCGCAGATCGACGCTCGCGGGTTGCACGGCCTGTGGCGGGATCCGCCATTCACCCGCGACCATCCATTCGCGGGCGACCGCGTCGCGCAACAGCTGAGCTGGCAGCACGCCGATCGCGCGTCCCGGGTCCTCAGCGGCGTCGTCGAGCTCAGCTGTTGGACGGGGTGCCGTGGTCACGACACGACTGATTGTATGCGCTGAGTAGCATCGGCCCGCCCGCGCCCGCGCCCGCGCCCGAGCGCATCAGCCAGCCGACGGGCGGAGCGTTCGGCGCGCGTTGGCGATCAGGGCGAGCGGCATCGCTGTCGCGATCATGCGCACCGGCCCGATGTTGCGTGAGCCGAACGCCTCGAAGATCCGTCCCACGCGCGGATCGTAGGTCGCCGTCGAGAACAGCAGCCGCTCGGGCGCGTTGAGCTTCCGCCCGCTTGAGTAGTCGAGAATCGTTCTGGTGTGGCCGCCCAGTCCGCGAGCGTGGCGGCGACGATAGCGCTCGAGGCCCTGCTCCAGTGGCTCTGCTCCGCGCAGCGCCGGGGCGACGCTGTCGGCGAGCCATTCCGCTGACTGCAGGGCGAAGCCGCAGCCGACACCCCACAACGGGTCCAGAGCGCCGGCGGCGTCGCCGGTGAGCGCGAGGCCGGGAGCGGTCGGGGTGTGGGTGACGTTCGTCATGTCGATCTTTCCCTTGATCTCCCCAACTAGGCGCGAGTCGCGGATCGGCGGCGCCTCGGGAATCGAGCCGACGAACGCCCGCAGCGCCGCCTCGGGGTCGCGCTTGAACTCGGGTAGGCGGTCCTTGGTTGGCATGACGGCATAGAGCGTGAGGTCGCCGTCGGTGGGAAATGCGGCCGCCATGTGCGGGTCGAGGATCCACAGCGCCTGGTCGGGGTAGGTGGCGGGCCTGGGGCCTTCGAAATAGGCGCCGTAAGCGAAGCGCCCATGCGGAGCGGTCCTCCTTGACACCCCCGCCAGCCTGGCCACGCGCGAGTCACGTCCGTCGGCGCCGACGACGAGCCGGGCGCTGAGCTCCAGCGTCTCGCCGCTGCTGTTGCGCGCCCGCACACCACACACCCGGCCGCCCTCGCGCACGAGCTCGCCCACGGTGTGCCCGAGCATCAGATCGACTCCAGCGGTCTCGGCGGCCAGCTCGCGAATCAAGGGGTCAAGCCGCTCGCGGCGCAGGTTCACCCCCTCCGGCACGGAGCTCTTCGCGGGCGGTTCGATCCATCCCCAGCGGGTCCACAGGCGCGCGCGGGACTCAAGCGCGCCCGCCTCGAGCATCCGCTCCAACAGGTCCAGCCGTTCGAGCGTGGGCACAGCGGAGGACTGGATGAAGTGGGTGCATATGTGCTTGTACGCCGTCGCATCGGGGCTCTTGTCCACGAGCGCCACACGTGCTCCCGCGCGAGCGAGCAGGATCGCTGTGGTGCAGCCGGCGAGGCTCGCCCCTACGACGGCGACGTCGTAGGTATCCACACGCCCGCCGGGGCCGGGACCGGCGCTCTCGGATGCGTGGTCCGCGGCATCGGAGATGATGCCCTCCGCACCCTCCGCATGTACTGGGTAAGCCATCTCGCTCGACTCCTTCTGCCTGGGGTCTATAGTTCGAGACGAACCATACAGGACGAACTATGAATAGCAAGCCCATCCGCCTGACCACAACCTCATATGCGGTGATGAGCCTGCTCGAGCTGCTGGGCGAGGCGACCCCGTACGACCTCGAGCAGGCGCTCGAGCTCTCGATCGAGAACTTCTGGCCAGTGCCACACACCACCTTCTACGACGAGCCCACGCGGCTGGCGCGGGCGGGCTATCTCTCGGAGAGCCAGGAGAAGGGCGGACGTCGGCGCAAGCGCTACGCGCTCACCGACGCGGGCCACGAGGCGCTGCGCGAGTGGGCCGACTCGCCCGGCGCTCCCCCCTCTCAATATCGCGACGAGGGGATGCTGAAGCTCTTCGCGGGAGCCGATCCCGAGGTGATGTTCGCCGACCGCGGCGACTGGCACCGCGGTCGG